>Ga0137390_10001728_pt1 | contig 16718 bp, 18 predicted proteins | sample 15con2h24AmetaG_FD_104937 | JGI IMG/M metagenome (GOLD analysis project Ga0137390, IMG submission 104937) | Vadose zone soil microbial communities from Angelo Coast Range Reserve, California, USA - 15con2h2.4A metaG | ecosystem: Environmental > Terrestrial > Soil > Vadose zone > Saprolite... | reverse complement strand
CGAACGCCAGCACGGCAGGCGCAGACTGGCCGCCGCCCGACTTCCAGGTGCCGTCGCTCTCGAGCGCACCTTCGACAGCGCCCGCGAACCGGCGGCCGTCGCCGCCAACCTCGGCTATCTCGGCCAGCAAGTCCAGCAGCACGTCGAGCAGCACACCCTCGCCGATGCTGCTGAGCAGGACGAGACTTCCCTGGCGGGCCAGCACCCCGTCACCGGCGACCGACCACAGCCCGGGCCGATGCACATTCTCCATCACACCAGCCTCCCCCCGCGGAACCGCCACCGGATGAACGGCACGCGCATCGGCCCGTTGGCCACAAGCCACACCGACAGCCACACCGCCAGGAACTGAATGCAGAACGCGGGAGCGGTCACTGTCCCCACGATGCCGGGAACTGCCTTCGCCGCCAGCAGCAGCCAGACGAGCAAGCCCTCAGGCACCAGCGTCACCAGGCCGAAGAGGGTGGGCCAGTCCTTCTCCCAGCGCCACTGCATCAGCAGGTGATAGAGGCACTCCCAGCCGATCCCGAGCACCGTGACCGTCGCCAGCACCAGGAAGGCGTCCCGGTACTTGTCGGCGACCGGTGCAGCGACCGGCAGCACCGGGGCTATCAGCAACGTGACCAGCCCGCCGATCACGGCGAGCAGCACAACCCGGGTCTGCACCCGGCCGGCCAGGGTGGGAAGCATGTCGTTGGCTCCTGTCGTCGGCGGACTCGGCGCGGTGGCCGCGGTTACGGTTGCCGGTTGAAGACCCAACGCAGCCATTGCGAGGTGGAGCGGACGGGCCCGATGTGGCGGCAGAATCCGCGGCGCGCCAGGTCGTCCGTGATCTCCTGAGCCGCGATCTGCAGGCCGAGGAAGGTGTCGACGCCGGGGAAGTAGCCGCCGAGGGTGGTCGCCCCCGTGGCGTAGATGACCCCTGATCCGCTGGCCGCGCCGCGCAGTTCGAAGTTGCGTTCGACGTCAAGCCGCCCGAGTGGGTTGCGTCCGGCGCCGGAGTGCTCGAGCAGGTCGGCCAGCAACCGGTGCTCGGCGATGTCGGCTTCCAGCCCGGTGCAGTCGATCACGAATTCGGCGGCGACCTCGACCGGGCCCTCGGAGGTCATGACACGGCTGGCGATCATCTCGTTCTCCAGCCGCATCTCCGCAACGGTACCCGCGATGGCGCGGTACCAGCCGTCCGTCCGGCCCTCTCGCATCTGCGCCTGCCAACGCCGGCGGTAGGGCGTGTTGGTGCCGCCCATCAGCTTGTATTCCGTGGCGCGATCGTCGCCCTCCAGCTTGCGCATGCGCGACTTCAGCTGCCCTCCCCAGACCGACTTCGGGTAATTGAACCCCTGGTAGGCGAAGCCGTTCCCGCCCTTGCGCCGGTTCCACGCGTTAGGCCCGTGTGACCCGGACACATAGGTACGGAACAAGTGCACGATCTCGGTGGAGAGGCCGAACTTCTCCCTGTCGTCCATCAGCCGCTGCAGCACGCGTGAGGCGACAATGCCGCCGCCGCGGAGCATGACGACAATATGCTTCGTCCGCGCCAGCTCGTACACATGCTCGTGATCTTCATAGGCGCTGACCACGTGATGGAAGTCCTGATGCTCCGTGCGGAACGCCTGCAGCTCCGGAAGGAATCTCAAGCCTGGATAGCCGATCGCGACGTGAACGAACTCGGACCGGTAGGCAACCCGCCGCGTCGGCTCCGTTCCGGGCGGCGGGGTGAGTATCGTGAAATAGCCAGCGCCCTGGCGGCGGCGCACCATCCGGACCTGGCCGGTCACCAGCATCTCCGGAAAACCGATCCGCCTGGTCTCGCGCTCAAGCCCGGCAAACACCTGGCCCGCCTTGGGCGTGTAGTAGTCGGCCCAGATCGGCTCTATCAGAACCTGCCAGAGCGGTTTCAGGCTTTTGTCACGGACGGCCTCGGCGAGCGCATAGGACGGGAAGCCCCAGATGTTGTCGGGCCGGGATGCCGAGTCCGACCGGATCCGCTCACCGCGCGGAATCTGCGATACGCGGGTGAGGTACTCGTAGGTCTTCCAGGGGAACTCAATGTTCGACAGCACCCGAATGCGGTCGGGCGGCACGCTGGCGATCCGCAGGTAGTCGACGGTCACGAACGAGCCGATTCCGCCGCCGACCGAGACGAACGGCACGTCAACGATCGGGATGCCGGCCGCCTGGACCATGGCGTCGGTCCACCAGTCCGAGCTCAGCAACTCGTCGGTCAGATCGCCGCCGCCAACGGCCGCTGGCGAACGCATCTGAACCGTCGCCGGCTGGGCCGCCGGCGCAGCTTCCGGTGCCCGGGCACCCGGCTCGTCCTTCGTCATTCCCGCCCCGATTCCTCAGACTACTGAGAAAACGCGATTCGATGCTGGTTCGAGCGTGGCTTGCGTTGGCGCATGCAACTGTTTCCCGGCGCGTCGCAAGATCCCCACGTGCGCATTGATGAGGAAGCGTACTGCGTTGCGACCTGCGCGACCTGCGTTGCTATGCGCCTGACCGCTCCCCTCCGACGAATTATGGAACACGCGCGAGGAGGCGATCCGGACGGGTTCCGCCGAGCAATCAATAATGACTGGGTCGCCTGGGCCGGACGCCTCCGAGCGAGTGGACCGGCCAGATTGTCCCATGCGGCGAAACGTCCCACAAGGACTTGTCCTGAGCTGCGGACTCGGTGCAGCCCCGTTGGCACTGTTGCTCCGGGCGGAGCCGTTTCGCGCTCCGGCCAGGCGGAGCATCAGCAGCAAGGCCCGGGAGGAGCCCTGGCCAGCACCTACGGGTCAATCACGGCCTGATGACACCGGGACCGTCTCGCATGGCCGCCTCGGTCACGCCTCGGGCGACGGGAATGGCAGCCCCATCCCTGAACTCGACCACCCGCAGGAGAGCCCTCGCGCTCGGGCAGGCCGAATGGGCCTGGCGGCAAGCCGGATGGCTACCTGCCGAATAGTGCCGCTGCCCGGCGGGACATCTCCTCAGGCGACACGTCCTCGATGTGCTGGCTCATCATCCACTGCTGACCGAACGGATCGCGGAGCCGCCCGCCGCGCTCTCCGTAGAACTGGTCCTCCAGCGGGTAGATCACCCCGGCCCCGGCGCCGACCGCCCGTTCCCACGCCGCGTCCACGTTCTCCCAGTACAGCGACATGACGCAGCTGACCATCCCGCCCAGGCGCTCGGGTGACCTGACGGGCCCGTCCGCGGCGTCTTCGGTGATCATCACCACCGAGTCCCCGATCCGGATCTCGGCATGGATCAGCTCAGCGTCCGGCCCGGTGAACCGATCACCCAGCTCCCCGGCTCCGAACGCCCGGCGGTAAAAGTCGATCGCCGCGGCACCATCCCGGACAACCAGACGGGGAGTGACGGTGTGCAGGCGCTCAGGGATCGGGCTCACCGAGCTAGTCCCCGATGCGTCCACAGGATCTCCTCCAGGTACAAGCTGCTGGGCCACTGAGGTCACCCTATTCCCGGACCCGGGCTGGCCGACGCGACACGGACCACCGCATTCCATCAGCGGGTACCGGTAATGAGCCGTTCGCGGTCGAACGTCGCCGACACGAACGACCAGCCGATCCTGTTGAGGAGCAGGAGTGCCGCCGCAGCGACCATGGCGGTAACGAGCGACGCCTTGATGACGTTCAACGCGACCAGCGTCGTCACAGCGACCGACGGAAGGCTCGCCAGCGAGGCGAGCTGCTGTGCGACGCGGACGTCGCTCGACCGAGTGGATATCAAGATGGCGATCCAGATCGACCACCCGGCGAGGAGGGGCGTGAAGAAGAGCTGGGCGAGCAGGTCTGGAAGACGGATGAGCGCGGACGCCACGGCCGGAAGAGCCCAGAGCTCGACGCAGGCCAGGAAAAGGCCGTAGACAACGTAGGCGACCGCGATCGACGGCAGGAGCGCGGCCAGGGCCTTGCCCAGCAGCAGCTCCTCGCGGCGGATCGGCGTGGTGAGCACCGGCTCGAGTGTCCCTTGCTGACGCTCGCCGACCACCGAGTAGGCAGCGACAAAGGACGGCACGAGCGCCGGGATGCCGAGCATGTACAGCAGAACATGCTCGTGGCTGAGCGGGGCCGACGCCGACGAGTGCAGGCCGAAGACTTCGACCAGCGGCTGGACGCAGAAGAGCGCCGGGATGATCGCCATCCCGACGGTGAGGGAGCGGTTGCGCCGGTACTCGCGGAGTTCCTTGCGGAAGATGGCCCGGACGCGCCTTTTGCTCACGGTCATCTTCGGCTCGCCTCCTTGTCCTGGTCGATCAGCTCGAGGTAGACGTCCTCAAGCGAATGGCGCGACTCGCTGATCGACAGCACGTCGGCACCGGCCGCCACCAGAGCCCGGGTGGCGGCTGGTGCGGCGGCTGCCGGGTCGGACACGGCGAGGACGTAGCTGGCGGGGCCGTCCTGGTGCCAGCTGTCGACGGCGGGGAGGCCGGCGAAGACGCGGCCCGGGTCGGGGAGCGGGACGAGAGTCCTGACCGTGAGTGTCCTGGCGAACAGCTGCTCGCGGAGTTCGTCGGGTCGGCCGATCGTGCGCAGCGTCGTGTTCAGGATCGCGACGCGGTCGCAGAGGCGCTCGGCCTCCTCGAGGCGGTGCGTCGTGAGGAAGATCGTCACGCCGCTCCGGCTGAGTGCGGCGATCAGCTCATGGACGTCCCGGGCGGCGAACGGATCCAGGCCGGATGTCGGCTCGTCGAGGAACAGCACCTCCGGGTCGCTGAGCAGCGCCCTGGCCAGGGCGACCCGCTGGCGCAGGCCCTTGGACAAGGTGCCACAGGCATCGTGGGCCCGGTCGGCCAGGCTGACGGCCCGCAGGGCGCGGCCAATGCGATCGCCCGGGTCGGGCACCTCGTAGAGGCCGGCGAAGCATTCGAGGTTCTCGGTCACGCTCAGGCGCAGATACAGGCCCGGCGACTCGGGCATGATCGAGATCCGCCGGCGGATCTCTACTCCGTTCTCGGGCGCGAGCGGGATTCCGGCGACCGAAGCCGAGCCCGAGGTCGGTGCAATGAGAGTGCCGAGCGTCCGCACCGTCGTGGTCTTCCCGGCACCGTTGGGGCCGAGGAACCCGAACACTTCGCCGCGGGCGACGCTGAACGACACATCCGCGACGGCGGTCCGGCCGCCGAACTTCTTGGTCAGGTGGCTGACTTCTATCGCCGGCGTCCCCGATGAGGCCTGCCGCCCAGCCCCGTCACCGTACCGCCGAAGCAAGCCGGTCAGTTCGAGTGCTCCGTCGTCGCTGTCCACACGTCCGCCGTGTCCCGGGCCGGCCCCGGTGCATGCCATGCAACGTCGGCGCGGCTCTTGCCGAGAAAATAGATATCAGTATGATAAGTAAGTGTTATCAGGTCCGTCAAGTGGAGGAGGAGCGGATGGCTACCCAGAATGCGGCCGCCGCCGGCCAGGAACTGCCCGCCCGGCGGGTGACCGAGCGCGAGGCATGGTCAGCACCCGGCGTGCGGGTCCTGGCGTCCGGCACCGGGATGCTGCTCGCCGGGGCCGCGCTGCTTGTCCTGGGCATCGCCCAGGGCCCTGGCGCGGGCCCGACGGCACTGATCGCGGTCAGCGTCGTTCTCATTCTCGCCGGCGAGCTAGCCGTGCACGGCCTGACGCCGGTCGTCGCCGGGGAGGCACGCGCGGTCCAGCTGTTCGGCAGGTACCGCGGGACGATCAGGCAGCCTGGCCTGCACTGGGTGAACCCGTTCGCGCGCAGGCGGAAGGTGTCGGTCCGGATCCGCAACCAGGAGTCAGCTCAGGCCAAGGTCAACGACGCCGACGGCAACCCGATCGAGATCGCCGCCGTGGTGGTCTGGCAGGTCCAGGACACGGCCAGCGCCCTGTACTCCGTCGATGACTTCACGCAGTTCGTCACCATCCAGACCGAGACCGCCGTCCGGCACATCGCCTCCAGCTACCCCTACGACAACCGCGGCAGCGGCGCGCTGTCGCTGCGCGACAACGCAGAGGAGATCACCCAGCGGCTCTCCGCCGAGATCGCCGAACGGGTCGCGCCGGCCGGCGTGCAGATCATCGAGTCCCGCCTCACCCGGCTGTCGTACGCCCCGGAGATCGCCCAGGCCATGCTGCGGCAGCAGCAGGCTAACGCCGTGGTCGGCGCCCGGGCGCGGATCGTCGAGGGCGCGGTCGGCATGGTCCAGCTGGCCCTGGCGCGGCTGCAGGAAGAGGGCGTCGTCGAGCTGGATGAGGAGCGCAAGGCCGCGATGGTGTCCAACCTGCTCGTGGTCCTGTGCAGCGAGCAGGCGACCCAGCCAGTGGTCAACACCGGCTCCCTCTACCACTGAAGGACCGGCACGGAATGGCGGTGACCGAGCGCAAGAGCGTGCTGCTGCGGCTGGACCCCGCCGTTCACGACGCCCTGGCCCGGTGGGCCGCCGACGAGCTGCGCAGCACCAACGCCCAGATCGAGTTCCTGCTGCGCCGGGCCCTTGCCGACGCAAGGCGGCTGCCCGGCCACGCCGGACGGATGCGCCCCCGCGGACGGCCGCCCGCCGGCAGCCCCGCCGAAACCAGCCGGCCCGGCGCAGGTCGATGACCCGTCCGGCTAGCGCCGCCGCGGCATGGCGAGAACAAGCAGCCTGGGCATCACCGCCGGCGCGCCAGCACGCACCTGTGGTCAGGCGGCGCGACGGGCACTGCCGGTGGCTGGCCGGGCGGCAGCCCTTCCCCTGCCTGGCTTACGGATGCCGACGACAGAACAACCTGATCTGGGAGCGCAACGCGCGTCTGGCGATGAGTCGAGCGGCGCATCGGGGTCATACTTCACGGATGGAAGCGACCGACCCTCAGCCGGTCACTCCGCGTGCAAGAGTGAGGACGTTCGATGGCCATCGTAGAGATCAACATCTCGATGTCGGTGGACGGCTTCGTCACTGGCCCGAACATCAACGAGCACCCAGGGCTGGGCGAGGGCGGCGAGATCCTCCACGGCTGGCTGAAAGAGGACGACCCCCAGATCCTCCGCGAGAACCTGTTCGGCCCGGCCGGGGCGGTGATCACCAGCCGCAAGGTGTTCGACGGGACGGGAGGATGGGGCGACGACGGTTTTTACCGGATGCCGGTGTTCGTGCTCACCCACCGTCCGCACGAGGCGATCGTGAAGGGCGAAACCACGTTCACCTTCGTCACCGAGGGGATCAGGCACGCCGTCGCGCAAGCGGCCACTGCGGCAGGCGACAAGAAAGTCCATGTCATGGGCGGCGCCAGCGTCATCCAGCAGGCCCTCAACGCCGGGCTGGCCGACGAGCTGCTGCTGCATGTGGCGCCGGTTCTGCTGGGGGACGGCACCCGCCTGTTCCAGCACATCGGCGGCCCGGTCCAGCTGGAGAACATGGAGGCAGTCCAGTCCAGGTACGCGACCCATCTCCGGTTCCGCGTCGTGAAGTAGGCCCTGTCGGGCGATCGTCGGCGACCTTGCCCAGGCCAGCTCCGGCCCGGTCACTGGCCAGAATGCTCTCCGGCGGGCCACTTCAGCCAAGACCGGGCTGGCCTGCAGGATGTCCCGTTTCAGATAACTCGGCCCGGTGCATGTCAGAGCTGCGCGGGCCTGATTGAGTGAGACAAAGATGGGTTCTCTGCTGTCTCACTCAATCAGGCCCGGTTGGGTACTTGTCGCACCCGTCCGTGGAATCAGACCCTCCGCCAATCCCGGGATGGTTCACAGGCTACGAACTCTGGCCTGTAGCGGGCGAAGCAGGGTAAAGGCCGCCGCCGCGATGAACATGCCAGCCGCGCTAGCGGCAAGGAAGGTGTGCGCGCCGACAGCCGTACCGACGGGTCCTGCGAGCGCGTACCCGATGGGCTGCCCGCCCTCGGAGCCCAGCAGGTCGATGGCGGTGACCCGGGCCAGCACGGCAGGCGGGACACTGGTCTGCATCGCGGTCTGGAAGATCACCGATTGAGTCCCTATCGCGAGCCCTGTGACCGCCGTGGCCAGGGCCACAATGGCCAACGGCGCGCCTAGCCCGAGGGCAAGGGTTTCTGCGGTCATGACCGGCACCAGGCAGGCGATGACAAAAGCCGGCCTGGCCGGCGGCCTGATCCGACCCGCGACGAGCTGCCCTCCGACCGCTCCCAGCGACAGGCAACTGCTGATCGCTCCCCAGGCCGACGCTCCGCCGAGGTCCCGCTCGGCGATGGCCGGCCCGAGGACCGCCACCGGCGCAAGGATTACCAAGGAGAACACGGTCCACTGCGCGGTGAGCATCCACAACCATCGACGCTGGGCGAACTCTGCCCACCCTGTCTTGAGCTGGCGCAGCGGATTCAGCGGGTCTGCCGACGCCGCGTGGCTAGGGGGCAGCCGCCCGGTGGCGAGGCAGCCGGCCGCGGCCGCAAGCACGGCTGCCTGGAGCGCGAACCCGGAACCTGGCCCGAGGGTGGCCACGATGACCCCGGCGATAGCCGGGGCCGCGATCCTGGCCGACGAAGTGGTGCCGCCGATCAGCGCATTCGCTGGCGCGAGCTGTGCCCGGGGGACGACATCGGGCAGCAGCGCCGTGCTCACTGGGCCGAAGAACCCATCCGCGCAGCCGTATGCACCCGCCATGGCGAGCAGGAGCCCGAAGGATGCCGTCCCCGTCAGCAGTGTCGCTGCCAAGGTTGTGGCGACCGCCATGCGGACTACCAGGGAAACGATCAGGATCCGCCCGCGAGAGAAGCGGTCGCCTGCCAGGCCGCCGGCCAGTGTGAGAAGCAGTGCTACCGCGCTCTGACCGGCCAGGACGAGCCCAAGCTTGCCAACCGAACCTGTGACCCGCAAGACCGCAAAGCTCAGCACCACCGGCAGGAAGCCGTCAGCCGAGCCCGACGCGACTAGCGCCAGCAGGACGCAGCGAATACAGCGATCCGCCAGCAGACGACGGCTCTGCGCTCCCTGGGCAGCGCCGCTTTCAGCGGCTGCGCCTTCAGCTGAGGGAACTTGACGTGAACTATCTCTCCCGCACGCGAGCATTATGGACGAGACACCTACCCGGGGCAACTGCCCCGCGGGAATCGCGGGCTCGCGATACATCCGATTGCGCCCTGTTCCGCTGCTGGATCATGAGTCGCCCGGCGGTGGCCTGGGAGCACACAGCCATGGCCGCGGCGGTGGCACGGCGGAACACGCTGAACGTGGCGTCCCCCTCACCGCGGCTGTTGATCAGCAAGCCGCGGTGGCCTAGGCCAGCGCACCGGCCATCGCCTGGGGGGTGCGCCTCCCACGCTCGGCCAGGGCCCTCCATGTCGGTCAGCAGCAGCGTGACCACCCCCGCCCAGGCCAGCGGTGGTCCCCTTGGTCGGCGTGCCTGCGGATGCGTACCATCCGACCTCCCGTTCGGCAGCTTCCCATCCTTATCCGTCGGAGGGACTGCCGCTGTCAATCCGCGCCTCGGGCGGCACATCCTCGATCGGCGCCACTGGCAGCGTTTTGAGTACCGGATCTGAGTAATTCCCTCGATGCCCATCATGCCGGGCGGGGCGCATAGTGCGACGTATGGCAACCCAGATCCACACCAGGACTCGCCGGCTCACGGTTCTCCGGGCGGCGGCCATGTTCGACGGCGCCACCTCGACGCTGACCGCCAATCCCGTCGTGGTGATCGACGCCGGACGCATCGTCGCTGTGCACACCGCGGCCGAGCCTATCCCCGACGGCGCCCACGTCGTCGAGCTGTTCGGAGCGACGCTGATCCCGGGCCTGGTGGACACCCACATCCACCTCTGCTTCGACGCCAGCGACGACCCCGTCGGCCACCTGGCCGTCATGGACGACGACACGCTGCGCCAGCACATGGCTGCCGCCGCCCGCCGGGCGCTCCAGGCCGGAGTAACCACCGTGCGAGATCTCGGTGACCGCAACTACCTATCCCTCGAGCTGCGCGACCGGTCGAGTGCGTCCGGCCCGCTGCCCACCATCATCGCCGCCGGACCCCCGATCACCAGCCCCGGCGGTCACTGCCACTTCCTCGGAGGCGTCGCCGACGGAATCGACGGGGCGCGGGCTGCGGTGCGGGAGCGGGCTGAACGCGGCGTCGACGTGATCAAGGTGATGGCGAGCGGGGGGAACATGACCGAAGGCCCCCGTCCCCACGAGCCCCAGTACGGCGTGGAGATCCTGCAGGCCATCGTTGACGAGGCCCACCGGCACGGCCTGCCGGTCACGGCTCATGCGCACAGCGCGCAGTCCATCGCGGACGCGGTCGCGGCCGGTGTCGACGGGATCGAACACGCCACCTTCATGACCGCCAACGGCGTCGACGCCCCCGACCACGTGATCCGGGCCATCGTCGACCGGCGGATCGCCATCGGTTCGACCGTCGGGCGCGAGCCGGGCCATCGCGGAACTCCGCCGCCTGCGATCGCCAGCCGAATGGGCGACCTAATCGCCAATCGGCGGCGTCTGCACCAGTCCGGCGCCCTCATCATCGGCGGCAGCGACGCCGGCGTCGCGCCGATCAAGCCCCATGACGTGTTGCGGTTCGCACCCGACGACCTGGTCGAGACCGGCATGAGCCCCGCCGAGGCGTTGTGGGCCGTGACATCGCGGGCCATGCAGGTCTGCGGGGTCGGGCATTGCAAGGGTCGGATCGCCGTCGGCTTCGACGCCGACATCCTCGCGATCGACGGCGACCCGCTCGAAAACGTCGCCTCCATCCGCAAGGTGCGGGCCGTCTACGCCAGCGGCCTACCGGTCTCCCCTTCCGCGCGGCTGGCGTACATCGAGGCCCGGTGATGCGCCCTCCGCCTTGTCCGCAGCGCCGGTCGCCGACAACGTGGCCTGCGCCGACAACGTGGCCTGGCTCCGCCGGCAAACCCCCAGCGACAGCCGCGGCGTTTTCGCCGCGGCGGCGGCACTCGACAACGCAGGCCGCCGGGGTGCCGATTGCGCCGCCGTGACCATCGTCCGTGACAACGGCCGACTGGCCGTCACGGTCCAGGAACGGCTCCGATGGCACGTCGCGCATTCAAGGCGCTCACCGATCGCGTCGGCGCGCTGGGCGGCAGCCCTGCTCGTCGAGCCGACCATGTTCCCAGACGAGGGCATACTGCCCGGGAAAGGAATAGCCGTGCGCATCACCTCTTTCCGAAACCTGATCGACCGCGAATCTTGCTTGACCGTCCGGCTATCGCGTTGAGCGCAATGGTTAAGGGGCAAAGAGAATGAGATTCTTGCCAGTCCTCACGGCGGCTCTACTGGGTGCTGCCTCAATCTCGATGGCGGCCTGCGGCGGCTCCGCGGGTGGCGGGCGACGCGCCCGGCGATCGACCCGGCCTTCGTGGCGAAAGTCAACGCGTTCTGCGCTGCGGAAGCGAAGCAACTTCCGACCAATGCACACCAGTTTCCGTATCCCCAGTTCGATCCGAGCCACCCCGACCTGCGCACGCTTCCCAAGGTCGGCGCCTACCTCGCGGCGGATCTGCCGGAACGGCACAAGCTCCCCACCCGCCTCAACGCGCTTGGCGAGCCAGCGACAGGCCGAGCCCAATGGCACCAGATCCGCAGCCTGGCGTTGCAGGAAAATGCCATCGGGACCCGCCAGGTGACGGTCGCCCTTGCGTCCCAGGCCCGGGCGTTCACCGCGACCGCACATGAAATCGCCAAGATCGCGAATGAGCTGCACAACGCCTCACGCAAAGCAGGGTTCAGCACGACCTCGCCCTGCGCCAGCCTGTTCTGAGCACCCCGATGTCCCGGGCGCGTACCACGCTAAAAGAGCCCGTGATCACCGGCCGCATCGACCGGCCGGAACTGCTCAAGATCCCGGAGATTGTGAACGTCTCGATCGCGACGGGCACGCGCATCATGGCGGGGGTCGGCACGAGGATGAAGTCGTTTCCTGCTCCGTGACCTTCCGGAACTCGATCATGGAGCATCCCTTCGCGCTGATCCCCCTGGACTGGCGGGCGGTTCGGGCACCTGGCTTGGCCCCGCGACTGGCTGGGCGGCCGCCAGCTCAGCGCACAGCTCGTCGAGGCTGTCAGTGATTACGGCATAGGGGCGGGTTCCCAGGTCGCGGCTGCGGGCGACGTACCGGACGCGGTCCCAGGTGATCTCGCGGCTAATGTGGTGACCGGGAAACCGTGCGGCACGCCGGGCCAGCTCTGCAGCCTCGGCCTGCTCGTCAGGGCCCGGTGGGTGGCTGGTCATGGCGTGACTGCCGCTCGTAGGACGCGGACGATGATGTTGGCGGCCCCGGCGGGTGTGTCCGAGATGGGCTCTGCCCAGCTCCACCAGAACCACCAGGCGTCCGCCTTCGGCGCAGCGTAGCTGTGCTCAGCCAGTGCTGACGCACCGGGCACTGGATTCTGAACGAACAGGCTGAGCACGCGGCCGACCGCGACTAGCAGTCGCGTCTTCCAACCGTGCTGAGTGAGTTCTGCGCCGAGTGCGTCTAGGCAGCCGACGGCGGTCTCGGTGACAGTGGAGGGTGCATTCATGGCGTCCTCAGGTCTCGATGGATACGGCAGCCTCCGGGGTTAGGCCTCCGCCTGATCCAGGCTGTCGCCGGTGCCCTGCGGAACGGGAGGGGATACTTTAGGAGACCGATCTTCTTCCTCGCTGCTGGGACGTCGCTGGATATGGCTGGCCGGGAACTGCCTTCATGGGCCATCCGGTTGCGCGAGGAGCGGACCAGGAGGCTCTGGAGCCAGAAGGTGACGGCTGTTCGCCTGCGGGATGCTGCTGATGAGCGGACCCGCGCCGCGCTTCCGGCCACCGACAGCATTCAGCGGTACATCCGCGATTACGAGGCAGGCAAGCATTTCCCTGGTGACCTTTATGCGGAGTTGTACTGTCGGGCCTTCGGGCTAACCCGCGTCGCGCTCTTCGAAGACTCTCGGGGCGCCGGGCCGGGCCTCGCTGCCAGTGGGTCTTCGCCTTCCGAATACGACGCGCGAAGCCTGGCTGCCTGGATGACCTCGACCAATATTAGTGACGACGGCATCGACCATCTTGCCCAGTACTACAGTCCGGGTTTGTGATCTAGCGTCCGGATGATCATGGTGTGCCCGGCGTGTCGCGCTGCCGGACGCGAGACGGCCACCTCAAGATCATGAGCTGTGACACAACAAGATCGTGAGATGGCCGTCCCGGCCATGGTAGGAGATAACGCCTGGCTGGGAAAGCTGCGCGGTGAGCTGTGCGCGCTGATCGCCCCGGTGTTCGCGCAGGCCAGGTCGCGTTTCGCGGCGTTCGCGTATGTGGCGGCGCTGCTGGCGGAACCTGGGGACCGCAAGTCGTGCTGGCAGCTGGGCGAGGCGGCCGGGCACGCCACGCCGCGGCGGATGCAGGCGCTGCTGGCGGAGTACGCCTGGGACTGGCGGGTGGTGCTGGAGCGGCTGCAGCGCTTCATCCTCGCGCACCTGGCCGACCCGGAGGCGATCCTGGTGCTGGATGAGACGGCGGAGCTGAAGAAGGGGACGATGAGTGTCGGCGTGGCCCGCCAGCACGCCGGCATCACCGGCCAGATCGAGAACTGCCAGACGGTGGTGTTCCTGGCGTATGTGACCGCCCGCGCGCACACGCTGTTCAATTTCCGCCTGTACCTGCCGAAACCGTGGTGCGCGGACCGGCGGCGGCGCGAGCGCGCGCAGGTCCCCGAGGGCGCGGTGTTCGCGACGAAGACCGAGCAGGGCACCGAGATGGTCACCGAGGCGGTCGCAGCGAGCGTGCCGTTCGCCTGGCTCGCCGGCGATGAGGTGTATGGCCGCAGCTCCAAGCTGCGGGCGGCCTGCGAGGACGCCGGGAAAGGCTACGTCTTCGCGGTCCCGGTCAACTTCACCGTCACCACCCCTGCGGGCCGCAAGACGACCGCCGCCGCCCTGGCCAGGCTGGTGCCCGCCCGGTGCTGGGAGACTCGCTCATGCGGACGGGGCTGCAAAGGCCACCGCGACTACCAGTGGGCGCTGGCCGCGACCAGCTCGCCCCGCCACTGGCTGCTGATCCGCCGCAAGATCTCCGACCCCGCCGAGCTGGCCTTCTTCTACTGTCACGCGCCCGGCATGGTGTGCCTGTCCATCCTGATCAAGATCGCAGGCAAGAGGTGGCCAGTAGAGGAGTGCTTCCAGCAGGGGAAGGGGCAGACCGGACTTGACCAGCACCAGCTCCGCCTGTGGCACTCCTTCCACCGGCACACCGTGCTGTCCATGTGCGCGCTCGCGCTGCTCGCCGTCGCGACCGCCCGGCCACCCGGCACCCCCGCGCCCTGGGCCGCTGCCGGTCCGGGCACGGCCACCGCGCCGCAGGCCGGACCCGGCACCGGTACCACTGACCAGCCAGAACACTGGCGCGACACCGGCAGGCTCCCCGCCCGCCCCGGCGAGAAACCACCCCGCGACATCGGCCTGATCCGCGTGACGGTACCCGAAGCGCGCAGGCTACTCGCGGCGTCCGCACGCGAGACCTTCCGCTGCACCTGGAGCATCTGGCGACGACGCCACCAGGCACGCGCCCGATGGCACCACTACCAGGCACAACTCCAAGCAGCGCCAGCATGACCCGCGCGATCAAACCGGGAAGATCACAAACCCGGACTGTAGTACCAGGCAACATCGGCGCTCTCCGAGACCCACTCCCAGCGTCCCCCAGCACAACTGCTCGCAGACGTTGCTGACCTGCACCGGCAGATTCAGGAGCTTCTGCGCGCCGGCAAGCAGCGACTGCGCCAGACCCGTGAGCTGTACCGCGTCGATGCGGACCTGCTCGCACATGCATCGCTCCTGCTCGGCGATCTTCATTCCGACGATGCGGCAGCGGCCTACGGATCCACCGCGGAATTGTGCGCGAAGGAGGCGGGCGCCAACCAGGCGATCGCGCTCAGCGTCCAGGCGAAGACCGAGCGATGGCGGATGCGGTTCGCCAGCTCGGCCGAACTGGCGAGGCGGGGATACGACTGCAGCCCGGCGATACCGATACGCGTCCTGCTGGCAAGTCAGGAAGCGAACGCCGCCGCGCTTCTGGGCGACCTGCGCCGGGCTAAGGATGCCCTGGGCCGCGCGGAAGCGGCTGCGAGTGATTCAATTGCCCCAGATTCTGGCGTCTCAGCCTGGTCCTGTCCCCGGCCTCGGCAGGCGTTGTTCGCTCTGTCGGTGGCTATCCAGTCACAAGATGCTGATGCCGCGTTGCGAGCCGCCGAGATGGCCGACTCGGCGTGGGCTGGAGGTGATGCATGGGTAGCTGGCACGTGGGCGCAGGTACGGCTCGGAGCTGGCATCGCCCGCATCATGAAAGACGACCTCGACGGCGCGCTGATAGAGATCAGTCCCGCTCTGACACTGGCACCGGAGTTCCGCATGGCAACAATCACGGGCTACACGTGGCAGATTGACAAGCGCCTGCGGCAGCGCCGACTCCTGCGCAATGACACCGCCGTCGAGATCAGGGGCCGCGTCCGGGATTTCAACGTCGCGGCGCTCGCCACGCACACGTCATGACGGGAGAATGACGTGAGCCCGCTGCCGCGCGAGATGGCGAACCGCTGGCACTGGCGTCCCGAGCCTGAGCCGGGCCAGGCGCAGCTCTACTGGCACATTCTGATGAAGGACCAGCAGGAGGTGCGAGCGCTGGCTGCCCTCGCACAGCAACGGCTGGCTCGCTTCCCAGGACTGCACTTCACGCCGCCGGAGTGGCTGCACAGCACTGTGCTGAGGGTCGGCCTCGCGGATGGCATCGCGGCAGCCAGCATTGGCGAGATGATCGAGGAGGCGCGCCGGCGCCTCCGCACGGTTCCGCCGATCAGCGTCAGCCTCGGGCGGGTGCTGTATCACCCGGAGGCCATCACGCTGGGCGTACAGCCTGCCGACGCCCTTGACTCAGTGTTCGACGCTGTCCAGGATGCCGCTCAGAGCATCGTGGGAAAGCCGGAATATGCCGAGAGGACATGCTGGACGCCCCACGTCACAGTGGCCTACAGCACCACTGTCCAGCCGGCCGGTCCGATCATCGCCGCCCTCGGACGCGAACTGCCGGAATGCAAGATCACTGTTAGCAGTGTCAGCCTCATCGCTCAGCAAGGAGCCGAACGCCAATGGGACTGGCAACCTGTAGCAGAGGCCCAGCTCGGGAACACACAGCGGCTTCCTGAAACCTGAGGACGCATCAACAGCCGCCGGGCCATCACCGGATCGGGCTGGCGCGCGTCCGCGGCAGCTCGCCGCGGATGCCTGGGGAAGGTCGGCCAAGCCCGCCTGCAGTCACCACGATCCGCACCTCGCTGCTGGCTATCACCGCCATGTCTCTTGGGCTAGGTTCGGCGGATGCGCATACGGGTTACCGGAGTCGTCATCGAGGACGATCACATCCTTGTGCTCAACCAGGACACCGGCGGCGGCCGCGCCTGGTCACTTCCCGGCGGGAAGGTCGAGGAGGGTGAGTCCCTCGGAGACGCGCTGGTGCGGGAGATGGGCGAGGAAACCGGCATCGAGGTCGAGGTCCTTGGCTGCTGTACGTCTGCGACTACCTGCCCAGTGACGGCTGCGAAACCGCGTCCGCTACTTCTGTACGCTCGGCCACAGCGCGTCGCGACACAAGCCGGGCCCGAGATCATGACTCAGGCAAGCCGAGCTGGCCCGATCGCGACGCACCTCGCTCTCGATGAAGCGGATCCGGAGATGTGTTCGGTGAGATCCGTGAGGAGCTGATCGGTGACAGTCTCCTCATAGACGGCTCGTCCGGTCTCGCGCATTGTCTCGCACAGCCCGGGGTCCCAT
>Ga0137390_10001725_pt1 | contig 16727 bp, 12 predicted proteins | sample 15con2h24AmetaG_FD_104937 | JGI IMG/M metagenome (GOLD analysis project Ga0137390, IMG submission 104937) | Vadose zone soil microbial communities from Angelo Coast Range Reserve, California, USA - 15con2h2.4A metaG | ecosystem: Environmental > Terrestrial > Soil > Vadose zone > Saprolite... | reverse complement strand
CCGGCGGATATGCGCCGACGCCGTGTCGCCCGGAACGTCGGGACCGTCCACATCGACCCCGTACACGGCTTCGAGTGCGAGCCGGCTCGCCTCCACGTAGACCTCGTCGTGCGTCAGCAGCAACGTTCCGTCGACGTCGAACAGCACAAGCCAGGTCAGACAGCCACCACCGAATCCACAGCGTCGCGCAACGTGCGGACGTACCGCTGCAATGCCTCGGGTCCTTCCTCGGCCACCTCGACCGGGCGCGAGCCGACAACGATGCCATCGGCCAGCTCGGCGGCCGCACGTGCCTGTTCGGGCGTGGAGATCCCGAAGCCCGCATAGAGCGGCACGTCCGTAACGGCCCGAGCGCGTTCGACGAGTCCGGCGAGTGCGGGGGAGACGTCGGCGCGGGGGCCGGTCGTGCCCGTGAGAGTGACGAGGTAGAGCCAGCCGTCGGTGTGCTCCGCCGCGATACGCAGCCGTTCGTCGGTCGAGGTCCGCGCCACGAGTTGGATACGCCGTAGCTCCGGCCGCACGTCCACCGGCAGGTCGGCGACGATGAGTGACGTCGCGCCGGCGGACCGTGCATCACCTGCGAAGCGGTCCCAGCCGTAGGCCTCGAGGAGGGCCGCGTACGTCATCGGAACGAGCGGCGTGTCCGGCACGAGCTCGCGAGTGTCGGCAAGGCAGTCGAGGCAAGCCCGAGTTCGCATCCCCTGCGCGAGGGCGCGCTCGGCCGCGCGACGGATCACGGGCCCGTCGGCAAGCGGGTCCGAGAACGGAAAGCCGAGCTCGACGAGGTCGGCACCGCCGGCGACCGCCGCCGCGGCGAGTTCGGGCGTTTCCGGTCCAGCCATCAGGTAGACGACGAGGGACTTCGGGCTCATCGGGCGAGCACTTCCGCGAGATCCTTGTCGCCACGGCCCGAGAGGCAGACGAGCACGAGCTCGGCGTCCAGTTCGCGCGCCCGGGCGAGAGCATGCGCGGGCTCGAGCGCGGGAATGATCCCCTCCAAACGCGTGAGCTCGCGGAAAGCGTCGAGCGCCTCGTCGTCGGTCGCGCTGACGTACTCCGCCCGGCCGGAATCTCGCAGCCACGCATGCTCGGGACCGACCCCCGGATAGTCGAGCCCCGCGGAGATCGAGTGCGCATCGGCGATCTGGCCGTCCTCGTCCGAGAGAACGGATGAGCGGGCGCCGTGCAGCACCGCGGGATTTCCGGTCCCGAGCGAGGCGGCGTCGGCCGCCTCCACGCCCACGAGGCGGACTTCGGCGTCGTCGACGAAGCCGGCAAAGATGCCGATCGCATTCGAGCCGCCGCCGACGCAGGCGATGACGACTTCCGGTAGCCGCTGCTCGGCCGCGAGGAACTGCCCGCGCGCCTCGCGGCCGATCACAGCCTGCAGCTCGCGCACGATCTCCGGGTACGGCGCGGGCCCGACGCACGAGCCGATCAGGTAGTGCGTCGTCTCGACGTTCGTGATCCAGTCGCGAATCGCCTCGCTCGTGGCCTCCTTGAGCGTCCTGGTACCGAAGTCGACGGGCCGAACCTCGGCACCGAGCAGGTTCATGCGCTCGACGTTCGGACGCTGACGCCGCATGTCTTCCTCGCCCATGTAGACCACGCACTCGAGACCAAAGCGTGCGCACACCGTGGCAGTCGCGACACCGTGTTGCCCCGCGCCGGTCTCCGCGATGATGCGGCGCTTGCCGAGGCGACGTGCGAGCACCGCTTGGCCGAGGGCGTTGTTGAGCTTGTGCGCGCCCGTATGGAGCAAGTCCTCCCGCTTGAGGTAGAGGCGCTTGCCGGGCGCAAAGCGCTCGGCACGTGTGAGCGGCGTCGGCCGGCCGCCAAAGTTGCGCCCGAGCTCGTCGAGTTCCGCCTGGAACGACTCGTCGGTCAGGGCGTCTCGCCAGCCTGCCTCGAGCTCGTCGAGAGCGGGAATCAGCGTCTCCGGGACGTACCGGCCGCCGTAGGTTCCATAGAGGCCTGGTGTCGACGTCACCGGGCCGCCTCGACGAATGCGCGCACCTTGTCCGGATCCTTGATCCCGGGCTTCGCCTCGAGCTTCGACGCTGCGTCGACGGCCCAGGGGCGGACGGCCCGCACGGCCTCGCGCACGTTGTCGGGCCCGAGCCGCCCTGCGAGCATCACTCGCCCCTCGACGACGGCGGCCCGCTGGAAGTGGAGCGGGTCCTGCTCGTCCCAGGGAAGATCGACGACGTGCGCGACGGTCTCGCCTTTGCGCAACAGCACCGCATCGCGGCCGCGGACGCGGCCTTCCTCTCGGTTGTAGAGCTGGACGAGGTCGGACCCCGCTTCTTCCGCCTCGCCGACGAACACCGCGACGCTGAGGCGGTCGTCCGGGACGGGCAGCACCTCACGTGCCCCGCGCGGGCTCTCCTCCGCAAGGATGAATCCGAGCATGTCGGCTCCCGCCTCGACGGCCAAGTCGACGTCCTCGCGCCGCGTGAGACCGCAGACCTTCACGAGCGGGCGCGACACGATCTCACGAAGCCGCTGCGCTGGATCTTCGGCGCGCATGAGTTCCGAGCCGATGAGGATGGCATCGGCACCTGCGAGCTCGGCCGCTGCGCCCTGCGCGCGCGAGTGCACGCCGCTTTCCGCCACTACCACCGCGTTGTGGGCCTTCATGCGTGCGATCAGCTCGAGTTGCGTGGGGCGGTCGATCTCGAACGTCGAGAGATCACGCGCGTTGACTCCGATCACTTCCGCTTCGAGCCCGAGCGCGCGCTGCAGTTCAGCAGCATCGTGTGCCTCGACGAGAGTCTCGAGGCCGAGCTCGCGCGCGTACGACATCAACGCGGCCGCGCGCTGGTCGTCGACGTCGCGCAGCAGAATGAGAACCGCGTCCGCTCCCGCGACCTTCGCCTTCAACAGGTCGAGCTCCTCGGTGAAGAACCCTTTGGCCAGGAGCGGCGCTGCCGCCGCAGCGCGTGCGGCTTTGAGATCGTCGAACGAGCCGCCGAAGCGCTCGTCGACGAGGATCGAGATCGCAGCAGCGCCCGCGTTCGCGAACTGCGCGGCGAGTCGCGCGGGATCGGCGTCGGGGCGAAGGTCTCCCGCGGACGGCGAGCGGCGTTTGACCTCGGCGATCGCCGCGAGGCCGGAGGCGGAAAGGGCAGCTCGGAACCGGCCCATCAGGCAGCCACGATCCCTTGCGAGAACGCGATCAGAAGCTCGAGTCGGTCGGTGGCTGCTCCGGAGTCGATCGTTCGTCGCGCCACCTCGAGACCTTCGCGCAGGTCGGCGGCGTGTCCGCTTGCTGCGATCGCCCCTGCGGCGTTGAGCAGGATCGCATCGCGCCGCCCGCCGTCCGCACCGGCGAACACGGCCCGGATCGCCGCAGCGTTTTCTGAGGGACTCCCGCCGCGCAGTTCCTCGATGCTGCAACGTGGGATGCCGAGCTCGGCCTCTGGATCGAGCCGGCGCTCGAGTACCTCGCCGTCCACGACCTCGGCGAGAAGGTTCGGGCCGACCGGTGAGAGCTCGTCGATGCCGCCGGCACCGTGCACGACGAACGCGCGGCGAGCGCCCAACCGCGCCAGCACCTCGGCGATCGTGCTCACGAGCTCCGGGGAGTAGACGCCGACGACCTGGGCTCTGGCCCCGGCCGGATTCGTCAGTGGCCCGAGCACATTGAAGACCGTTCGGGTCGCCAGCTCCTTGCGCGCCGCCGCAGCGTGTCGCATCGCCGGGTGGTGGGAAGGGGCGAACAGAAAGCCGAAGCCGAGCTCGTCGATGGACTGCGCGATCCGCTGCGGCTCCTGCTCGAGCCTGAATCCGAGCGCTTCGAGGACGTCTGCCGACCCGCATGCAGACGACACGGCGCGGTTGCCGTGCTTCGCCACTGCGGCTCCGGCAGCAGCGGCGACGAGTGCAGCCGCAGTGGAGATGTTGATCGTGTGCGCGCCGTCGCCTCCGGTGCCCGCTGTGTCGACGAGATCTTCGCGGCCGGGCCGAACCACGAGGGCGTGGTCGCGCATCGCCTCCGCACAGCCGGTGATCTCGTCGGCCGTCTCGCCCTTCGCACGCAACGCGATCAGGAATCCTCCGATCTGCGCCGACGTCGCTTCGCCGCGCATGATCTCGTCCATCACTGCTCGCGCTTCCGCGCGAGCCAACTCGTTCCGGTCGAGCAGTTTGCTGATGGCTTCTTGGATCATCCGTTGAGAAAGTTTCGCGCGATCTCGAGCCCGAGTGGGGTGAGCACAGATTCTGGATGGAATTGCACACCGTGCACGTTAAGCGTCCGATGACGCACCGCCATGATCTCTCCGTCAGCAGCGCGTGCGCAGATCTCTAGTTGGGCCGCGACGCTAGTCGCGGCCAGCGAGTGGTACCGCCCGACCTCGAGCTCCGCGGGAAGCCCTGCAAAGACGCCTCTGCCGTCGTGCGTGACGGTGCAGGACTTGCCGTGGACAAGCTCACGGGCGGCAGCGACCTCCCCGCCGAACGCCTCGACGATCACCTGGTGCCCCAGGCAGACGCCCAGTGTGGGCGTCGCGGCAGTCAGACGTCGCACGATCTCGGGCGTTGCGCCTGAGTCGGCGGGGCGGCCCGGCCCGGGAGAGAGAACGAGATGCGATGGCGAGAGCCGTTCCGCGGTCTCGGCATCGATCGCGTCGTTGCGGCGCACGGTGACCTCGGCGCCGAGCTCGCCGAACAGGTGCGCGAGGTTGTACGTGAACGAGTCGTAGTTGTCGATGAGCAGGATCAAGGTCGATCCGCCTCTGCGAGGTCGATCGCCGCCTCGACGGCCGCGAGCTTGCGCAGGCACTCCTCGTGCTCGGCTGCAGGCTCCGAATCGGCGACGATTCCAGCACCGGCCTGCAGATGCGCAACACCGTCGCGCAGGACGATCGTTCTGATCGCGATGCACGTGTCGAGCGTGGCTTCCTCCGGCAGCGCGTAGCCGACGGCCCCTCCGTAGGGGCCGCGCCGTCTGCCCTCGAGCTCGGAGATCAGCTGCATCGCACGCACCTTCGGCGCACCGGACACGGTTCCGGCGGGGAAGCAGGCCCGGAGAAGGTCGAACGGCGACACGTCGTGACGAAGGTCGCCCGCCACGTGCGAGACGAGATGCGTGACATGCGAGTACCGCTCCACCTCCAGGAATTTCTCGACCAGCACGGTGCCCGGAACACAGACGCGCGCGAGGTCGTTGCGACCGAGGTCGACGAGCATGACGTGCTCGGCCCGGTCCTTCTGGGATCCGAGCAGCCGCTCCGCGTCTCCCTCGCCTCGCTCGGTCGTTCCGGCGATCGGGTTCACGCCGGCGCGTCGGCCCTCGCATTTCACGAGCGTCTCGGGCGACGACCCGATCAAGGCAAGGCCGTCCAGCTCGAGGAGAAAGAGGTAGGGCGACGGATTGACGCGGCGCAAGGCGCGGTAGAGCTCCAGGGCCGAGGCGGAGGTCGGTCGCTCCGCCCTTTGCGAGAGCACGATCTGGAACGCATCGCCGGCACGGATGTGGTCTTTCGCCACGCGCACCGATGCTTCGTAGTCGCTGCGGTCCGGCGTGCGTCGAGCCGAAGCGCTGTGCCGGCCGGCCGAACGGGCAAGAGTTGGGACCGGCTGCGCAAGGAGCGCCGACAAGGCGTCGGGATCGCCGCGGATCACCTCCGCACTGCCGAGGACATGGTCGAACCTGATCAGGACGTCCGCAACGACGAACCGACTTTCGGGCAGACCCGTGCCCTCGGCTGGAAGAGGCACGGTCGGTTCCAGCCGAGCGGCGTAGTCATAGGCGAGATAGCCGACGACGGGCTCTCCGGTCGCCTCAGCCTCGGCGAGGTAGCAAAGATGGCTCCCGCATCCGACCAGCGAGTGTCGCCCGAGCCGGCCGCGTTCGACCGACTCGAGCAGGAAGGCAGCGCGGCCTTCGCGGCGCAGCCGCAGGTAAGCGCCGAGCGGTGTGACGAGATCGGTGGCGATGTCGGGTGGGATGGCTGGCTCCAGAGTGTCGGCTGGACTGGCACGCAAAAAGACCTTCCGGTGGAAGGTCTAGTGAGCGGAACGGGCTGTTCTGGCCTAGCTCAGTGCAGGCGCAGGCTCCCGCTCCGCTCGCAACGCCAGGCCCAGATGCGAGTCGCGGGAGTCATCGTGGCTTCAGGGTAGGCGCAGTGCCAAGCTAGGTCAAGCGGCGGTAATTCACTGCGTAGACCGGAGGAGAGTTGCCAATGCCCGCGGCGGGAACGGGATCCGACGGCGCGAGCCTCAAGGGGATCACCCCCGCCCAGACGGGGAACTCGAGGTCGGCATCGTCGTCGGTCGGCGGGCCGCTACGGATCTTCGCGGAGGCCTCGTCGAGTGGCAGCGCGAGGATCGTCGTGCCTTTGATCTCGCCGTCATTCGGCCGGCGCGCGTCGTCCCACCGTCCCGGAACGACGTGTTCCACGACGCGCTCCATCGCGCGAAGCTTCTCGTCGACGTCGGTCAACTCGCGCGCGCGGCCGAGCACGACGGCGGAGCGGTAGTTCATGGAGTGGTTGTAGACCGACCGCGCAAGCACGAGCCCGTCGAGGAGTGTGACCGTGACGCAGATGTCCATGCCCTCCTTCGCGGTTCTGAGCATCCGGCTTCCCGGCGAGCCGTGGACGTACAGCGTGTCCCCGTCGCGGGCGTGAATCGTCGGAATAACGAACGGGCGGCCGTCGGCGACGAAGCCGAGATGGCAGATCAACGCTTCGTCGAGAATCGAGTCGATCGTCGCTCGGTCGTAGACGCCCCGTTCCGGATGCCGCTTCACGGTCGTGTGCTGCGTCGGCACGCCTCAACCCTATTGGTACGCTCGGACCATGGCCCGCTCAGTGATCGTCTCGGCAGTTCGAACTCCATTCGGCAAGCTCGGCGGTTCGCTTGCGAGCAAGGAAGCGACGGAGCTCGGCGCGATCTCGATCCGCGCCGCGCTCGACCGCGCCGGGGTCGGGAACGACGAGGTCGAGTACGTGATCATGGGCCAGGTGCTTCAAGGTGGCGCCGGCCAGGCGCCGGCTCGTCAGGCGTCGATCGGCGCCGGGCTGCCGATCGAAGTCGGCTCGGACACGGTCAACAAGGTGTGCGCGTCGTCCATCCGTGCCGTCGAGATCGCGGATCAGATGATTCGGGCCGGGGACCATCAGGTCGTCGTCGCCGGCGGGATGGAATCGATGTCCAACGCGCCGTACGCGCTCAAGAAGGCGCGCTTCGGCTACAGGCTCGGGGACGGGACGCTGATCGACCTGATGATCCACGACGGGCTCACGTCGACGTTCGACAACAAGCACATGGTCGAACAGGCGTCATTCGTCTCGCGGGAGCTCGGCATTCCGCGCGAGGATCAGGATCGGTGGGCGCTCCGCTCCCACCAGCGGGCCGTAGACGCGATCGACCACGGCAGGTTCGAGGAAGAGATCGTTCCAGTCGGTGAGTTCGCCGTCGACGAGGGGCCGCGTCGCGATACGTCCTACGAGAAGCTCGCCAGGCTGAAGCCGGTGTTCGATCCCGAGGGGACGACGACCGCCGGCAATGCGCCAGGCGTGAACGACGGCGCGGGCGCGCTCGTCGTGACGAGCGAGGAGTTCGCGCGAAAGCGGGGGCTCGAAGTGCTCGCCACGATCGTCTCGCAGGCGTACGTCGCTGACGACTTCGCGTACCTCGCGCGCACGCCTGCCAAGGCGGGGGCCGCTGCCCTCGCCAAGGCCGGCAAGAAGATCGGCGACGTGGAACGAGTCGAGCTGAACGAAGCCTTCTCCTCGGTCGTGCTCAACTCGGCCAAGATGCTCGACGTCGACCCTGAAAGGGTGAACGTCAACGGGGGCGCCGTTGCACTCGGGCACCCGATCGGCGCTTCGGGCGCGCGTATTCTCGGGACGATGATCTACGAGCTGCGGCGCAACGGCGGCGGCCTTGGCCTGGCGGCCATCTGCTCCGGCGGGGGCCAAGGGGATGTGCTGCTGATCGAGGTGTAGAACTGCCCCTCACGCTCGTCGTACTGCTCGCCGGGCTCGCGATCGCAGCGCTCGTCTATGTGCTCTCGGGCGGGCACGTGTTCTTCCTGCCCTTGATCCTGCTTTTGCCGCTCGGCCTCCTGATCGGACGCCGCCGCCGTCGCTAGCCGCGTAGGCTCGCGGCCGTGAACTTCGAGCACGTGCTCGTGGTGGGAGCAGGCCAGATGGGCGCCGGTATTGCGCAGGTCGTTGCGGCGTCGGGACGGCGAGTGTCCCTGCACGACGCCCAGCCCGGTGCGACGGAGCGGGCACTCCAAACGATCCGCAAGAGTGCTGCGAAGCTCGAGGAGAAAGGCGGTCCTCCCGTGCAAGAAGTGCTGGAGCGCGTCGAGCCCGTGGAGGATCTCGTGCGAGCCGACGTGATGATCGAGGCAGTGGTCGAGGACGCGGCGGTGAAGCAGGAGATCTTCCGGCGAGCCGATGCCGAGCTCCCGCCGGCCGCGGTGCTCGCGTCGAATACGTCCTCGATCCCGATCGGGTCGCTCGCTGCCGCGACCAGACGTCCCGACAAAGTGATCGGGATGCACTTCTTCAACCCTGTGCCGGTCCTCGAGCTCGTCGAGGTCATCCGGGCCCGCGACACCTCGGACGCGACGGCCGCAGCGATCACTGTGTTGGCGCGCGAGCTGGGAAAGACCCCCGCGCTCGCAAACGACTTCCCGGGCTTCGTCTCGAACCGCATTTTGATGCCGTTCATCAACGAAGCCGTGTGGGCGCTGCACGACGGCGTCGCCGAGGCGGAGGCGATCGACACGATCGCCAAGCTCGGGTTCGCGCACCCGCTCGGGCCCTTGGCGCTCGCCGACCTGATCGGTCTGGATACCTGCGTCGCGATCATGCAGGTGCTGCGGGATGGCCTCGGGGACGACCGGTACCGGCCGTGCCCACTCTTGCTGGAGCTCGTCGCGGCTGGAAGGCTCGGCCGAAAGAGTGGCTCCGGCTTCTACGAGTATTCGTAGAAGCCCATAACCAAGCCATCGCTGCAGGGTTTCGCCTGTGGAGGCGTCTTTCTTTCTGAGGCTCAAGTCGGTCGAGCCGCCTGCCGACAAGAGGACTCAGGTTTCGGGAAAGGGAGGCACCACGCGTTGCGGATCCTGCTGGTAGACGACGATCCTGCGCTTCGCACTCTGTTGAGGACGACGTACGAAGTCGCCGACGTCGCCGTGGTCGAGGCGAAGGACGCTGTTGCTGCGCGACGGGAAATTCGGACCGCGAGGCCGGACGTGATCGTGCTGGACATCAACATGCCCGGGACGACAGGGCTCGAGCTCTGTGCCGAGCTCAAGGCCGCACCGGCCACCCGCGACATCCCGATCGTGCTGTTGACCGGCGCAGAGGGCCGCATGGATGCGGCCGCGAAGAAGGCTGGCGCCGACGCGTTCGTGCTCAAGCCGTTCAGCCCGCTCGAGTTGCTCGCCGTTGCGGAACGGCTGGCGGGCGGCCTCGTCGGTGTTCCTTTTCGGGCCACGAAGAAGCACGCTCGGGGACACGAAGAGGAGTTGCTGCTCTACGCGCGAGACCTGAGACACATGCTCGAGGTCGAGCGCGGCCAACGCGAGCTACTTCAGCGCGCCTACCTTCAGACGGTCTCCGCGCTCGCGAGCGCGCTGGAGTCGAAGGACACTGGCACGCGCGCGCATTCGCACCGCGTGCAGAGCTACGCGACCGCTCTTGCCGGGGCAGTGGGCCAGGTCCCGGTGGCGCGCGATCAGAGCACGCCGTACGGATTCCTGCTCCATGACGTCGGCAAGATCGGAATCCCGGACGGGATCCTCCAGAAGCCCGGCCCGCTCAGCCCGGCGGAGCGGCGCAAGATGGAAACGCACACCGTCCTCGGCGAGGCAATGCTGTCGGGCGTCGTCTTCCTCAAGGGCGAGGGCCTCAAGATCGTGCGCTCGCACCACGAACGATGGGATGGCCGCGGGTATCCCGATGGCCTCACTCGGGAGGAGATTCCACTGGGTGCGCGCATCTTCGCCGTCGCCGATGCACTCGATGCCATGACGAGCCATCGGCCTTACCGCAGGGCCATGAGCTGGAGCGCTGCACAGGCGGAGATCCTCGAGCAGCGAAAGCGGCAGTTCGATCCTGACGTGGTCGACGCCTTTGTCACGATCGAGCCTGTGCTGCGCGAGATCTGCCGCGAGCTCGCCGCCGCCTAGCCTCCCACCGCCCGGGAAGGTCGGGAACGCCCACGTATCATCGCCTGCGAGGTGGACTTCGACCTGACGCAGGATCAGCGGGAGATTCAGGCGCTGACGCGCGAGCTCGCGCAGGCCGAGATCGATCCCCACGCGGCCGAATGGGATCGGGAGCATCGCTTTCCGCTCGAGTTGTTCGAGCGGCTTGCGGAGTTGGGCCTGATGGGAGTGTGCGTGCCGGAGGAGTACGGCGGAGCGGGGGCGGACTTCCTGTCGTACATCCTGGTGCTCGAAGAGTTGTCCCGCGCGGACGCCGGTGTCGGCGTGACGGTTGCGGTGCACACGAGCGCTGCGACACTGCCCATCCTGGCGTATGGGACCGACGAGCAGAAGTCTCGTTTCGTACCCCCGCTCGCGGGCGGTGAGCAGCTCGGCGCCTTTGCCCTGACCGAGGCCGAGGCGGGCTCCGACGCCGGCGCACTCCGCACGACGGCGGAAGCCGTCGATGACGGCTGGAAGATCACCGGCGCGAAGCAATGGATCACGAACGGCCGGCACGCGGGGACCTTCATTCTGTTTGCGCGCAGCGATCCAGAGACCGCAGGCGCGAGAGGCGTGAGCGCGTTCATCCTCGATGCAGAGCACGTACGCGTGACGCGCGACGAGGAAAAGCTCGGTCTCAACTCCTCCGTGACGAACGACATCGTCATCGAGGGTGCGCGGGTCGGTCGCGACCGGTTGCTCCACGAGGAGAACCGAGGTTTTCGCGTCGCCATGGGCACGCTCGACGGCGGGCGCATCGGCATCGCCGCGCAAGCGCTCGGGATCGCGCAGGCCGGCTACGAGGTCGCGCGCGCGTACGCGTCGGAGCGGCGGGCATTCGGGCATCGCATCGCCGACTTCCAGGCGATTCAGCACAAGCTCGCGAACATGTCCATGGAGATCGACGCGGCGCGGCTGCTCGTGTACCGCGCCGCGTGGCTGAAGCAGCAGGGCCGCCGGCACACGGAGGAAGGTGCCAAGGCGAAGCTGTTCGCGTCGGAGATGGCCAGGCGGCAGACCGCGGAGGCGATCCAGATCCTCGGCGGCTACGGCTATACGAAGGAGTTTCCCGTCGAGCGCTACTACCGGGACGCGAAGATCACCGAGATCTATGAAGGGACGAGCGAAATCCAGCGACTCGTGATCGCCCGCAGCATCCTCGGCATGACGGAACGATCCCTGGTGGTCCGCTGACCGTGGGCTCCCTCTCCTTGTACACGCGTGTCCACAGCCCCACCCGGGTGGGGGTTGTCACCCACCACCCTCTGCGGGTGACAATACCGACGTCCGGCGCTCGCAGCCGTGCCGAGTTCGTGTCGATTCTGCGGAGGCTCAGTTGAGCTCCCGTCGGCGTGACGAGCCCGTGCGGCTGACCCGCATCTATACTCGGGCGGGCGACGCGGGCGAGACCTCGCTCGGTGACGGCTCGCGGGTGCCGAAGCTCGACTGCCGCATCGGCGCGTTCGGGGCCGTCGACGAGCTGAACGCCACCCTCGGAGTCGTCCTCGCGGAGACGAGCCTCCCGGAGTCCTTGCGCGCGCCGCTGAGTCGGATCCAGAACGATCTCTTCGACGTCGGCGCGGATCTCTCCGTTCCGTTCGGCGTCACCGACCGGCTCCGCGTCGACCAGGCGGCCGTCGACCGACTCGAACAGCTTTGCGACGAGTTCAACGCCGAGCTACCGATGCTCAAGAGCTTCGTCCTTCCCGGCGGAACCGAGGCGGCCGCTCGTCTCCACGTCGCGCGAACGACATGCCGTCGTGCCGAGCGCGACGCGCTCACGGCCAACGAGACGAACGGGATCAATCCCCTCGTGCTCGCCTACCTCAACCGGCTGTCGGACTTTCTGTTCATCGCAGCGCGGGCCGCGAACGCCGACGCGGGTCGTGACGAACCGCTCTGGAAACCGGGGGGCTGACAGCGGCCGTACCTCAGCTAGCGCAGGGGCCGACGCTCTGCTGCAGTCGCCGGGGCGCTTTACGGCTTGGTCGGCTTGAGGGGCTTCGCCAGCAGCTTTTGGATCAGGCGGCCGAGTGTCGCTGGGGGTGTCGAGCGCGGTATCGCGACCACAGCGCCCGCTTTCAGCGAAGTGGCCATCTGCTTCGGGCCTGACGTAAGCGCGACGATCTTCAGCGACGGGAACACCATGTGCAGGTCGCGAATGAGAGCGACGCCGAACGCATCGACGTCGACCAGGATCACCCGCACGTCTGTGCGCCGGCTGGCCGCTGCATCGAACGTCGGCTCGATTCCGGAAGCGCTGATGAGGCTCGGCTTCTGCGCCGTGAGGGCCCCGCCGATGCCCCGAGTGGCCGGCCCGACCAACAGGACGCGTGCCGGCAGCGCGATCACGCTACGCGCGCCGACGAGCCGGATCGTGATCGTGCGGGAGATCGACTCGCGACCTGAGCGTGCAGTCCAGCGCATCGTGTAGAGGCCGGAGCGGCGAACCTGGTGGGGCAGGTGAAGCTTCACGATCGAGCTGCCCGCCTTGAGCGAGAAGCGCCAGCTGTACAACCTGACGCGGCTCGGGCTATAGAGCTCTGCGGTCACTCGCGATGCCCGTGTCAGGGAGACGCGCGCGGCGACGTTCTTCCGCACGGCCGGCTTGACCCTCGGCGCGGTGGTCACCTTCAACACGAAGCGCGTCAGTCCGCCGCCCGGGGAGACGGTCACATTGATCGCTGAGCCCTCCTCGGCAAGCGCGAGGCCCGCCGGACCGGTGATCGTGCCTGCAGGGCCGGTGCCGCCGATTGTGATCGTGCCGACCTCGAAGCCGAGACCGGCCAGCAACGCGGCAGCCTGGTCGGGGGTCTTGCCGACCAGTGACGGCACGGGGAGCAGCGCCGGCGTCAGGGTGCTCTCGTTCCCGGCCACGTCGGTCTCCTTCAAGCGGAAGATGCGCGAGTCACCGGGCGACCAGGCGCCGACGCTGGCCGCCGTGTAGTCGACACCGAAGTGCCCGGCGTCGGTCGAGTCGGAGAACACCGTGACGAAGTCGTAGGTCCCGCTGTTGTCGGGGCCGGGCGTCCAGCGGAGGGTCAGGCCCGTCGGGCCGAGATAGCCGCGCACGTTCTGCGGCGGGCTCGGCGCCTCGAGGTCGCGCAGGAGCGCGAAGAGCGTCAGGTGCGTCGTCAACAGATGGAAGCCGGTGCTGTCCGTGTAGAAGCCGTCTTCCCAGCCGGTCGGGAGCGTACCCGCTACGGGGACGCGCGAGAGGACGCGCCAGTGGCCGTTCTCGAACGTCGCAGGGACGAGACCCTTCTCGGTCGAGCGCAGCAGGATGCCGATCGGCCGGTTGAACTGATGGACTTCTGTGCCGGCGAGTGCCCAGCGCGCGGTCACGTCGACCGTGATCGGCCCGGGGCCGAAGCCGTTCGTCAAGCCGGTGGGCGCAGCGGTCGGCGCGATCCGCAGGATCAGCCAATCTCCGGTCTGAGAGGACCAGTCGCCGGCCGGCATCGTCGCCGAGGCCGATGCGTCTGCCGATTCCACGGTCGTCGCCGAGGCGGAGGTCGTGTTCTTGTCGACCAGGGGCGCGACCGAGCTCGACGCCGTCCACACGGTGAAGTGGATGCGGAACGGCGCCCTCTTACCGGAGGAATCTTGGAGTTCGCCCGCGAGTGTGTGTGCGCCGGGGCCGAGCGTACCGGTGCCATAGTCGATGTGAGTCCCGCTCACGACCGGCGCGACGATCGCGTTACCGTCGAGCGTCACGCCGACGGGCGTCGCAGCCTCGCTCGTGACGAGGCCGATCGCGCTCGCCGAGGGAACCGTCGAGCCCTCCGCGGGTGTCGACGACACCACGCGGGGGACGGTGTTGTCGACCCGGATCCCGGTGACGATGTCGAAGGAGGTATTGCCGAGATTGTCCGTGACGGTCGCGCGCAGGTCGTAGACACCATCCTGCAGCTGCGTGGTGTCGACGGTCGCGTTCCACGGCGCAGTCGTAGCCGTCCCGAGCGACGACCATGAAGCGCCCCCGGCGGGCGTGACCGCGAACGCGACCTGCGTTGCTCCCGAGCCGCGTACGGTGGCGTCCAGGGTGACCGAGCCGGAAATCGTCGCGCCCGGGTTGGTGAGGACGACAGTCGGCGCACTCACGTCGACCGTGATCGTGCGCATCGGGCCGGTGAAGCTATTGCCGGCGTTGTCCGTGATGACCGGGTGCAGGTCGTAGCTGCCCGAAGTGACCGTTGTCGCATCCCAGCTCGCGCTGAACGGCGAGCTCGTCGACGTCGCGATCGTGGCCCACGAGCCGCCGCCCGTCGGACGCAGCTCGTAGCGCACCGAGGCGACGCCGGAGCCGCTGTCGGAGTACGAGCCGCTGAGCGCGACACTCGACCCACCGACCGTCGCGCCGTTGGCCGGAGTCGTCAGCGAACCGGCAGGTGACGTGTTGTCGACGCGGACGTTTGCCCGCACTGGGCTCGTTCCGGTGTGGCCGGTCTGGTCGGTTGCGGTCGCGCGGAAGTCGTAGAGGCCGTCGGCCAGCGAGGTCGTGTCGAGCGAGGTGCCCCACGGCGACGTCGTGTCGCTGGCGATCGTCACCCAGGAGCCGCCGCCCGCAGGTCGCCGCTCGAAGTCGACCTGGGTCGTATCCGGGTCGGAGGAGGCCGAGAGTGAGACGGTGCCATTGAGGTACTGCCCCGGATCCGCGAGGGTCGGCGTCGGCGCGACGTTGTCGACCGAGACGTTCCGCAACGGCGAGGTCGTCGTGTTGCCCGCCATGTCCTCGACCTCGACCTGGACTGTCGCGGCGCCGTCGGCACCGGTCGTCGTGTCCCAGTTGAACGAGAACGGAGCAGTTGTGTCGGTGCCGACGAGCGATCCCCGTACGAAGAACTTGACCGATGCGATCGGCGAGGTGGCATCGGAGGCCGACGCGGCGATCGCGACCGTGCCCGACACCAGCTGACCCTCGGTGGGCGCGCCGACCAGCGCGACGTTGGGCGCTGTGTTGTCGACCACCTTGTCGGGCAGGCTCGTCGTGGTGACGTTGTCGGCGTTGTCCGTGATCTGGATGCGCAGGTCGTAGTGCCCGTCAGGCACGGCTGTCGTATTCCAGTCCGCCGTATATGGGCCTGGGCCGGTGGTGTCCGTGCCGATCGACGTCCAGGTCGAGCCGCCCGCATCCGTGTACTCGAACGAGACCGACTTGATGCCGGATCCACCGCTACTGGGATCCGCGCTGAGCGTGACCGTCCCCCGCAGGTAGTCGGCGGCCGTGCAGGACGGGCAGGCCGGCGGCGTCGCGTCGATGAGCACCGTCGCGCTCTTGATCGTCTCGATGTTGCCGGCGTTGTCCACGGAGAAGTAGGCGATCGTGTGTGCCCCGTCGTTCGAGCCGTCGGCCGGAGCCGGAATCAAGACGCTGGTCCCGGTGGAGTAGGTCGGATTGCCGTCGACGCTGTACTCCGTGACGTTGACGCCCGAACCGGCGTCGTTCGCGGTGAGCGTGACGGTGACCGGGCTGGACTGCCAGCCGCTCGGAGCGTTGTCGGTGGTGTTGGGCTTCGTGTTGTCCGCGAGGCTCGTGACCGCGGCCGACGTCGTCGTATTGCCTGCCGCATCGGTCGCCACGACGTGGAGGCTGACGTTGCCGTCGGGGACCGCATTCGAGTTGAAGTTCGCGCCGGTCGACTGCCAGGTGCCGCCGCCGTTCGTCGAGTACTCGTAGGCGACGGTCGCCACGCCTGAGGCGTTCGATCCACCGGGATCGCCCGTGGAAGACGTGAGGTTGACGGCGCCGCGGAGGTATGGGCCCGGGTTGTTCATGGACGCCGTCGGCGCGGTGTTGTCGACGAGACGGTCGGTGACCGGGGTCGCGGCTGCCTGGTTCCCCGCGGCGTCGTACGCGACCGTCCGGAAGTCGTAGTGTCCGTCGGAGACGCTTGTCGTGTCGAAGACAGCCTGGAAGCCGTCGCCCGGTGTGGAGTCGGTTGCAATCGTCGTCCACGAGCCGCTACCAGCGGGCGCGCGCTGGAAGTCGACGTGGTCGACGCCCGACCCGGAGTCGGCCGCGGAGCCCGTGAGGGTCTGGGTCGCGCGCAGGTAGGGGCCAGGATCGTTCTGGCTCGTCGTCGGCGGCGTGTTGTCGATCCGAACGCTCGTCCCGAGCACATCGGTGGTGCTGTTGCCCGCGGCGTCGCTGACCACGATGCGCAACTGGTAGACGCCGTCTGTGACGGAGGCGGTATTCCAGATCACGTTGTCGAAGGGAGCCGAGGTGTTCGTGCCGATCGGAGCCCACGTCGTGCCGTCGGCGGAGTATTCGAATGCGACGGAGTTGATCCCGGACGCGTAGCCGTTGGCAGGTGGATCGTTCTCGTTCGAGGTCAGAGTGACCATCTGCCGGACGTTGGCGCCCGGGTTGTTCAGCGTCGCGGTCGGGGCGCTCGTGTCGCGATGCCACGTCCAGGTCGCCGGCGTCGCGTCGGTGTTGCCGGCCGGATCGGTCGCGCGCACCTCGAAGGTGCGGGTATTGTCGGTCAGGCCCGACACGTTGTGCGGGCTAGTGCACGGCGCGAACGATCCGCCGTCGATG
>Ga0137390_10001719_pt1 | contig 16754 bp, 13 predicted proteins | sample 15con2h24AmetaG_FD_104937 | JGI IMG/M metagenome (GOLD analysis project Ga0137390, IMG submission 104937) | Vadose zone soil microbial communities from Angelo Coast Range Reserve, California, USA - 15con2h2.4A metaG | ecosystem: Environmental > Terrestrial > Soil > Vadose zone > Saprolite... | reverse complement strand
CCACATCATGGGTTTCCTGAAGCCCGATTTGGGACGCGTAATCGTTGCCGGAGAAGACATCACCGACTACAACGAAGTGCAATTGGAACTGATCCGCAAGAAAGTCACCATGGTCTTTCAAAATGGTGCGCTCTTCGATTCTCTGACGGTCGGTGAAAACGTGGCTTTTCCTCTGCGCGAAAGAAGAGAGCTTTCGGAAGAGCAGATTCTCCAGGTCGTAGATGGCCTGCTGGAGATGGTAGGCGTCAAGGAAATGCGCGACCTGTTGCCTTCGGACCTTTCGACCGGGATGAAGCGTTCGGTCGCGATCGCGCGTGCCCTGTCAGCGCAACCAGAGTGCGTTCTGTACGACGAGCCGACGACCATGGTCGATCCGCTCATGGCGCAGCTGCTTGGCGACCTCATCGCGCGCCTGAAGCTGCAACTGCATCTGACCTCGGTGGTCGTCACTCACGACATGCGCCTCGCCAAGAAACTGGCGGACCGCATCGTATTCCTGCATGAAGCGCGAGTAATCTTCTTCGGGCCTTACAAAGAAATGGAAAAATCGAATGAGCCCATCGTGCAGGAATTCCTGGAACTGGATGAGTTGACGCTGGAAGCGTAGAGGCAGTGGATAGCGATTAGTGGGCAGTGATTTGTGGCTCGTGTTCGTGGCCTGCGATATCGACAGATTGACCACTAACAACGATCCACTATCCACTGCCTCTAAAACCCTTGCCGCACCAATTCTTCGATGGTGAGAGAGCTTTCAGCTGGCTCGCTCTTCATCATTTTCTCGACATATTTCGCGATCAGGTCGGCTTCGAGGTTCACTGGATCGCCCGGCTTGAGGGAGCCGAGGTTCGTCATCTCGACGGTGTGAGGGATGATCGCGATCGTGCAGCGATCGCCTTCGAGCTTCGCGACCGTGAGGCTGACGCCCTCGATCGAGATCGAGCCTTTGAAGACGGTGTATTTCTCAATCTCGGACGGGATTTCAATGTGCAGCCACCAGTTCTCTGAAGCGGCGATGCGTTCCAGTTCGATCAGCCGGCCGACGCCGTCCACGTGGCCTTGAACGATGTGTCCGCCGAAGCGGCCGTCCGCCTTCATCGGGAGTTCCAGGTTGACTAGCGCGCCTTCATGGATGCGCGAGAACGAAGTTCGGGCCCAGGTTTCGGGCGCGAGGTCGGCGGAGAACGACGTGGGCTTGATGTCAAGCGCCGTCAGGCAGACGCCGCTTACCGCGACGCTGTCGCCGGTGCGCAAGTCTTTCGGAGTGTCGCTGGCTTCAATCGTGATGCGCCGGTTCTCGCCGCGCTGCTGAATCTCGACGATCTTGCCCACTTCTTCAACGATTCCGGTAAACATGAATAGCTCCAGGGGCTGCGTCCCTTAGCGTCCGCAAATTCGCAAGCCACGATTCGGGCTGAGAGTGATCATCGATAAACCGAACTATATGGACGGCCGGTTCTATCGCGACACCCAATTCTAAGCGAATCAGGCTGCGGAAACCGTAAACAGGGGAAACGTCTGCTACAGGGGACAGTCCGGCTTTTTTCGGAGGTTTCAAAGCGGAACACTACCGTAACTTGGCAGTGTGCAAATCTTTATAGGAAGATCCGGATACATCATGGGCCCCGCCGTAGGAAGTTCTGAGGCCGATAACTGTCCGGACTTCTATGAACTGTCAAAATGTCGTTATTGCTCTGACCACGAGAGACAATGATTACCAGGCGGAACAATCGGCATCTGCGGCCGAAGTCGCGTCCCGGCTTGGTGTGAAGATCAACGTCATCTACGCGGACAACAACGCAGTCGATCAATGCCAACAATTAGTGAAGGTCATCCAGGACAAGGCACAGCGTCCGGATGCGATTCTGGTTGAGCCGGTTGGAACCCCCATGTACCAGGTCGCGAAAGCGGCAGTGGCGGCGGGGATCGGCTGGGGAATTCTCAATCGCGAAGCCGACTACATTCCTGAACTTCGCCGGACCGCCCCGGTCCCGGTGTTTGCGGTGAGTCCCGACCAGGAAGAAGTGGGGCGGATACAGGGTAAACAACTGGCGGCCCTCGCATCCGAAGGCAACATTCTTTATATCGAAGGTCCTTCTGCCAGCAGCGCCGCGAATCTCCGCACCAAGGGAATGCTTTCTACCAAACCCGGCAAGGTTGAGATGAAGGTGCTCAAAGGGGATTGGTCCGAACGAAGCGCACATCAGGCGGTCACGTCATGGCTGTCGTTGAGCACGTCGAGTCAGCTTCAGATTCGGGCCGTTGTCTGTCAGAACGATGCCATGGCAATGGGCGCAAGGGAAGCTTTCGCCAGCCTGCCCGAAGCGGCACGCGAGCGATGGCTCAACACTCCATTTATGGGCTGCGACGGAGTTACGAAGACTGGCCAGGAATGGGTACGAAGCGGACAGTTGCGCGCCACGGTTGTCATTCCCCCTATGGCGGGCCTGGCTCTCGAAATGCTCGTCAACGCGGCCAGCACCCGTTCAATGCCGGCCGAGCGGACTCTATGCGCCCCCCGATCTTTTCCGGCCATAGCAGAGATCTGAGCTGCTGCTATTGGGGATGGCGGCATCTGTGGGCAGCACTAGTCCTCTCTGAAATCTCTCTTTGTTTTCTTACCACTGATACGGATCCTTCAAGTATCCCTCAACTGCAAAGTCCTCCCCGAATTGATGCAGTTCAAGCGCGTGCGCGAGAAGCATCCCATGACTGCCCGGAGCGCCTCCGCTGGCCGCAAACGGAACGGCTCCTTCGCCGAGAATCTTGGGCGCGTAGTAGAGAAACAGTTTGTCCACGACTCCGGAGGAAAGGGCGGTCCAATTCACGGTGGCGCCGCCCTCGATAAGAACGCTGGTAATCTCGTGCTGCCCGAGATGTCGCAAGACTGCGGTCAAATCCGGGCGTCCGTCGGGATGCGCCGGAGGAATCTGCTCGACCCGGATGCCCAACTTCTCCAGTTCCTGCTTCTTGTTCTCATCCGCTTGCGAGTAGAGAACCAGGACGTCGTTCTGGGCCGTTTTCACTACCCGTGACTCCAGCGGCAACCGCAGCCAGGAATCCAGCAGAACTCGCAACAGCGGCCGCCGCCGGGGAAGACCGCTGCGGTCGGTCAACAGAGGGTCGTCGGCGATTACTGTGCCCACGCCGGCCATGATGGCATCGTGCTGATGCCGCAGTTGGTGTACATGCCGGCGCGCGATCTCGCCGGTGATCCAACCACCGGTCGAGCCGCCCGCAGCTACGTCCGTCGGATGGCGCGACCCGGACGGAGCGGGCGCAATCTTGCCGTCCAGCGTCATCGCTGCTTTGAGAGTCACCAGGGGGGTTCCTGTTCGGATGTACTTGGCGAAGCCTTCGTTCAGCTTCTTCGCTTCTTTCTCAAACAGGCCCACGTCGACCTGGATCCCGGCGGCGCGCAGTTTGGCAATGCCTGCGCCGCTCACCTGCGGATTCGGATCTTTCATTGCGCAGACTACCCGGCGGATTCCGGCGGCGATGACGGCATCGGCGCAAGGCGGGGTTCGTCCTTGATGGGAGCAGGGTTCGAGGTTGATGTAGAGTGTGCCGCCGCGGGCTCGTTTACCAGCCTGCTCCAACGCGAGCACTTCGGCGTGCTTCACGCCGTCGTAGGTGTGCGTACCTTCGCCAGCTTTCTTCCCGGACGAATCCACCACCACCGCGCCTACGACAGGATTGGGAGAGGCCAGTCCGATGCCGGCGCGGGCGAAGTCGAACGCGCGGCGCATGTGATGAAGTTCGTTGTCCAAAGTTCGCTAGGTCCTCGGGTCCTCTTCGATTTCAGCGACGGCTGCGCCGCTGCGGCCCTGCGGTGGTCGGCGGAGCGGGGCCATGGAGTACGCATAGGGATCTTCGGGTTCAGGCTTCCGCCGGAAGAGCCTTCGCAATCGCTCCAGCAGCCCTTGCAGATAGGATTGCGACTTCGACTGTTTCTTCATGCTCTGATTCCTCCACATCTCGGTGCCTCGTAGCAAGGCGGCGGGCAGAGGGCGACCCTCAGGGCTGAAGCCCTCGATCGAGAGAAAAGGCTTAGTGTGCGTCAGAACTCGGTCGTCCCTCCGGGACTTGAATCATTATTCCCTTTTTCCCAGCGCTGAAGCGCTGGGCTAATCTAGGTCGCCCCTCCGGGGCTGGATATTCGGACAGTTGGTTCCACTGGATTGTCCGAAAATGAGTTCTCACGATTGTCCGAAAGGGTGTTCTCATAATTGTCCGAAAACGAGTTCTCGCGCACGCACTGAAGCGCTGATCCACCCAAAATCTGACTCATTCAGCAAACTGTGAAGCGTCGACGGCTCTTCAAGCAAACAGCGAATCCACAAACTCTTTTGCGTCAAACGGCAGCAGGTCGCCGGCTTTCTCGCCCACGCCAACGAAGCGCACCGGTAGTCCTAACTCGCGCGAGATCGCCACAACCACACCCCCTTTGGCGGTTCCATCCAATTTGGTCAACACGATTCCTGTCACTCCGGCCGACTGGGTGAACTGGCGCGCCTGCTGCAAGCCGTTTTGGCCGGTGGTGGCGTCCATGACGAGAAGCGTTTCGTGCGGCGCGCCCGGCACGATGCGCTGTGCGGTGCGCTTCATCTTCTCAAGCTCCAGCATCAAATTCTGTTTGGTGTGCAGACGTCCGGCGGTGTCGACGATGACGTAGTCGGTCTTGCGTGCGGTGGCAGCCTGCAACGCGTCAAACAGCACGGCTGCGGGATCGCCGCCGGCTTTCGTCTTGATCACTTCGGCGCCGGTGCGCTGTCCCCAGATTTCGAGCTGCTCGATAGCGGCCGCCCGGAAGGTGTCCGCTGCACAGAGCAGCACGGTCTTGCCCTGCGAGCGGAAGACCTGCGACAACTTGCCAATCGTTGTCGTTTTGCCGGTGCCGTTCACGCCCACAACCAGGATCACTTCCGGCGTGCCGTCGACTTTCGTAAGGGGTAGCGCCGTGGTCGAGTTCAGGATCGCGAGCAGTTCTTCCTTGAGCAGCCGTTTCAGTTCGTTCAGGTCTTTGATCTGTTTGCGATCGGCTTTGTCGCGCAGCTTTTCGAGAACTTCGTGAGTGGTGGTGGTGCCGAGGTCGGCGCCGATGAGCGTGGCTTCCAGGTCGTCCAGCGTGGAGCGGTCGATTTCTTTGCCGATCGCGACCACGTCCTCGATGCGCTCAGCCAGGTTCTCGCGGGTACGCGAGACCGCTTCCTTCATGCGATCGAGAAAACTGGGCTTCTGTTCTTCGTCCAGGCTGCCGAAAAGGGTCTGAATCACAAGCCGATTATATAGGTGTGGACTGCTGCGAGCTGCGAGCCACGAGCTACGAGCAGACTGTTGGGGTTCGAGTTCGAAGCTCGTGGCTAGCAGCTTTAGGAGTGGCGAGTGTCGATCGTGAGCGGGTCTGCGACATGCGCGGGAGCGGCTACCGGCGCAGCCGCGCCCGCTGGCGTCACAGGCTTCGGGATGCGAATGTCTCCCCGCAGAAAGACGGCCAGCAAGGCGGTGACGGCCGTCGGATCCAGACGCTTGCCCGAGAGGTTCTCAATGATACGCACCGCTTCGAACGGATCATGCGCCTGCTGGTAGGGGCGGTTGGTGGTCAGCGCGTCAAAGGTGTCGGCGACTGCGATTACGCGCGGCAGAAGGGGAATCTCGTCCCCTTTCAGACCATAGGGATAGCCGCGTCCGTTGAGCGCTTCGTGATGCAGTTCGATGCCGGGCAGCATCTCGCGCAGCTGGGTTACGGGACGCAGAATGTTGGCGCCCTTGGTGGTATGAGTCTTCATGATCTCAAACTCTTCCGGAGTCAGGGCGCCGGGCTTTTTCAAGATGCGGTCTTCGATGCCGATCTTGCCGACATCGTGCAACTGCGCCGAGATGCGGAGGATCTCCAGAAAGCCGGGATCCAGTCCCATTTCGGTGGCGATCATGAGCGAGTACTTGGTGACACGGTCGGAGTGGCCGCGCGTGTACGGATCCTTTTCGTCGACGGCGCCGGCCAGCATCTGAATCGAACCCATGAACAGGGCTTTGTTTTCTTCTGCGGCGCGCTTCAGGTCCTCGACGAACTGCTCCAGTTCCTCCGACATGGTGTTGAAGGTGGACGCCAGTTCGCCGATCTCGGTGCGAGTCTTTATATGGACGCGCTGGGTGAAGTCTCCTTTGGCGATCGCGCGGCTCGACTCCGCCAATACTTGCAGGGGGTGGGTAATGCGCCGCGCCGAAAAAATACTCAGGCCGATGCTGAGGAAGACGGCCAGCAAAGCCAGCAGGCGTCCGGTCCGTTGCATCTCGTAGATGCTACGATAGGCCTCATCGCGCGGCTTCTGTACCACAACCGCCCAATCGAGGGAGGAAACGGGACTGTAGGTGCCCAGCATTTCGGTTTTGTTCTTGCCATCGCGGACGGCAAATTCGCGGGTCGCTGCCAGCTGTGCCTTGGCGCCGTCATCCACAAAGCTGCGCACGATATCGGAACTGGTCATGTCCTGCCCGGTGGCAAATTCCGCAGAGGCAGCGGCCACCAGGCGTCCCTGGGCGTCTACGACGTAGGGTATGAGGCCGGCACGGTTCACTTCCTGCAAGCGCCGGATGAGGAATTGCAAGTCCACTACGCAGCCGATCATCCCCAAGAAGCGATCGCCGTACAGGATGGGCGTACTGACCAGCAACACCGTCCGGGCAGACTTTCCGCTGCCTACGACCAGCGGCTGACCACTGTACCCTCGTTTCTCATGAGCGGCGGTGTAGGCGCGTTCCAGTTCGCGCTGCAGGAAAGCGTCGGGCTCGATGCGGCCGGCCGAAATGCCTTTGGCATCGGCGTTCAACACCGTTGAATAGGCAATATCGTTCGAGGACGAAACGAAGTGTTCTAGCAATGCCCGCAGTTCCGGGGCCTCGATATTCTGGGAGCCGATGTCGTTCCCGGTCGTCACCTGAATTGACGAGGCGAGATTCGCCAGCATCATGCGCAACGTTTCCTGGTGCTGGGAGATGTCGTCCGCCAGCGATCGCGTGACCGTATTCTGCAACAACATCTCGTTGGTTTTGAGGCGCTCCCGATTCAGCATTTCAATCTGCGCCGAGTAGAAGTACATCGGGACGACACTGAGCGCCAGCAACACGCCAAGGATGACGTAGAGCAAAGGCACGCGCGTGGGTATGGGCAGCTTCAGTGGCAAAAGACAGTCCTGCGGCCCGAGCGCGGGGGCAGGCTCGTTCCGGCTTGTGTCTATTCTAAGATCGGTGAGGGGTGCAGACTTAGGTGCTGCTGGTACAACTGACCGTTACGGAAGTACTCAAGCCGCGGTCACCCCCGTCTTAAAACCCGGATCGCTGCCGCGGTGCCTAAAGGCGCTCACATAGCGGACCTTGCGGCATGCCTGAAGGCATGCCCTGATACGAATCTCACTTGATAATGGGCTGCTAGGCCGCGGGCCGGGTTCACTGTTGTGATTCCTCGCCCAGCCCGGGGGCGTTCCATCCCCTGAATCTGGTTAGGCGCGTGATACAAACTTGGCATGCCTGGAAAGTCCGCCCCGCCGCTGCAACCCACGATTACCGCGCACGCACCCTGTCGCGCCGACCTGGCCGGAGGCACGATTGACCTGTGGCCGTTGTATCTGTTTCATCCCGGCGCATGTACGCTGAACTTCGCCGTTGAAATCCTGACTACCTGCCGCGTCACGCCACTGAAGGGACGGCGCATCGAGCTCTGCTCCATCGATACCCACCGCGAGGAAGCTTTCACCAACCTCGACGAGTTGATCGCCAGCCGGAGCCATCGACATGTCCTGGCAGCCTATCTCGTGCGTTTCTTTGCGCCCGAGCGAGGGCTACGCGTTGAAACCGATTCACAGTCCCCGGCTGGAGCCGGAATCTCCGGATCGTCGGCGCTGATGATCGCGACCACGGCCGCTCTGGCCCGGTACACGGGGCGCGATTTGGATCCGGAAACCATGCGTGTGATCGCGCAAAATGTGGAGGCCCAGGTCATCCGCGTGCCCACCGGGTGCCAGGATTACTACCCCGCCCTCTATGGCGGGGTGAGCGCGATCCATCTGGATCCAGACGGAATTCGTCGCGCAGCGGTCCCGGTTGCGCCCGAGGAGATCGAACTGCGCTTTGTGCTGGCCTACACGGGTGCGCCTCGCCAGTCGGGTATCAACAACTGGGAAGTCTTCAAGGCGCATGTCAACGGCGATAAGCATGTGTTTCGCAACCTGGAAAAGATCGCAGCCATTGCACGCGATATGCACCAGGCTCTGCTGCGACACGACTGGGAAGACGTGGCGCGGTTGCTCCGCGAGGAGTGGAAGTTGCGCCGCACCAATGCTCCTGGTATCACGACCCCACTCATCGACAAGCTGATTGCAGTTGCCGGTAAGAACGGCGGTCGCGCGGCGAAAGTCTGCGGTGCGGGCGGTGGTGGCTGCGTCCTGATGATGGTGGAAGAGGGTGCGAAGGAAGCGGTGGCCCAGGCTGTCGCCCAGGCGGGTGGCCACATTTTGCCGCTCCGAGTGGCGCGCGATGGTTTGCGCGTGGAGACTCAGGCATAGTGGCGCGGGACTGAGCGAAACGAAAGGGGTTGGTGGAACCTGCTTTCGACTGTTGCTTTCGAGTAGCAGTGATCCGTGTAGATATCTCGGCGAACTAGCCTTACCGACGGTCCCTTGCTGCGAGACCGCTTGCGCTCTGTCAGGTATACTCCCAACCGGTCGTTGAAGGAACCGGAGGGATAAAGAGTGGGAAGACCAATTGCGCTGCGCTGGTGTTTGTACTTCCCGATTGCTCTGGTGGCGGTCGGCCAGCTTGGGCAAGCCGCTGGACAGACGCCGTCAAACCCGCTTACCGACGCGCAGGTCCGCGACAAGGCCAGCAATCTGCTGCGGCAGATGACCCTCGACGAGAAAATTGCCCAGCTATCGCAGTTGCCCGGTTTCCCCGTTCCCGAATTCAAAGAAAACGTCAGCAAGACACTGGAAGAGATTCTCAAGCAGGTCGGGGCGGGTTCCGTGCTTTGGGTATCGGATCCGAAAGAGATCAACCGCCTTCAGCACGTGGCGGTCGAACAATCGCGGCTGCATATCCCCGTTCTCTTCGGACTCGACGTCATACATGGCTACCATACGATCTTCCCGGCGCCCATCGCGATGGCGTCCTCTTGGGACACAAAGATGGTGGAAGATGCGCAAGCCGTGGCTGCAAGGGAGTCCAGAGCCGCGGGAATTCAGTGGACCTTTGCCCCTATGGTGGACATTGCGCGCGATGCACGCTGGGGACGGATGGTCGAAGGCGCAGGCGAAGACCCCTACCTTGGAGCCGCGATGGCACAAGCCCAGGTATTGGGATTTCAGGGCAAGCAACCAGGCGCGCCGGATCGCGTGTTGGCCTGCGTCAAGCATTTCGCTTGATATGGAGCGGCCCAGGGCGGACGCGACTACGATTCTTCCTATGTTCCAGAAGAGCAGCTATGGAATGTGTACCTGCCTCCGTTCAAGGCAGCCCTGGATGCGGGCGTTGGCAGCTTGATGAGCGCGTATATGGATCTCAACGATGTGCCGGCGAGCGGCAACGCGTGGCTGTTGCATGACGTCCTGCACGAATCGTGGAAGTTCCAGGGATTCGTGGTCAGCGACGCGTTCGCGGTCCGCAGTCTGGTAACGCATGGGTACGCTCGCGATTATCAGGACGCCGTCCACAAGGCTTTTGCTGCTGGATTAAACATGGATATGGCCAGCGGCACTTACCTGAAATACCTCCCCATGGAAGTACAGCAGGGGCGGATCACAACGCAGCAGATTGACAATGCCGTGCGGCCTATTCTCGAAACCAAGGTCCGCTTCGGATTGTTTGAACATCCTTACATTGACGAATCGCACATCGAACAGGTGCTGAACGATCCCACTCATCAGCAGCAGGCACGCCGGGCTGTGCAACGCTCTGTAGTTTTGCTTCGCAATGAAGGCGGATTGCTGCCTCTCGATAAGTCGGGGAAGACGATCCGTTCCATCGCGGTGATTGGGCCATTGGGTGACGCCGACACCGACCTGCTGACGATGTGGGGTTCGATGACAAAGCCGGGCCCAACCGTCAGCATTCTGCAGGGCATCCAGGAAAAGGTCGGCTCCGCGGTGCGCGTGGCGTACGCCCACGGGCCGAACCTCCGCCGCGACATTCTCTCACCCTTCGAGGATCTTCCCATCTCGGTCATGAAGGAGCAGCCGGCCCAGACCCCGGAAGAAATCCACCGGGCCGTGGAAGACGCCGTCGCTTTGGTCCGGAGGAGTGACTTGGCTGTGCTGGTGTTGGGTGAGATTGACTTGATGAGTGCCGAGTCCGCATCGCGAGCTTCGCTGAGACTCTCCAATAGCCAGGAAGAACTGATGGAGGCAGTGTTCGCCACCGGGAAGCCCATCGTTCTCGTCCTGATCAATGGCCGTCCGCTGGATATCTCGTGGGCCGCCGAGCATGTCCCCGCTATCCTTGAAGCGTGGTACCCAGGCAGCCAAGGTGGCAATGGCATTGCGGATCTGCTGTTTGGCGATGCGAATCCCTCAGGACACTTGCCGGTAAGCTGGCCCCGCAGCACCGGACAGGAGCCTCTTTACTACAGTCATAACCTAACTCAACTACCCGAGACCTCGCCTGATTTCAAGTCGCGCTACTGGGACGTTCGCAGCACTCCTCTCTATCCGTTCGGCCATGGCCTGAGCTATACGACCTTCGCATTCGACAATCTAAAAGTGACTCCAACCGCGCGAGCCGGGGCAACAATCGATGTCTCGGCCGACGTGACCAATACCGGCAAACGCACAGGCGATGCGGTGGTTCAGCTCTACATCCACCAGCGTGCGGGGAGCGCTTCACGGCCGGTGCGGCAATTGAAGGGCTTTGAACGGGTTACGCTGGAGCCGGGTGCGAAAGAGACGCTGCATCTCGTGCTGGGAAGAGATGAACTGCAATTCTGGAGTCCCCCACTGAAGAGATGGGTCGTGGAGTCTGAACAATTTGACCTATGGGTAGGCGGAGACTCCACCGCCTCACTGCACGGGGAGTTCCGGCTGACCGAGTAGCGTGTTGGGATTGGGGGACAACAGGCTGCACAACCGAAGCAACCTTCTTCTTCTAAACCGGGTCTATAATGTCACCATTGGTTCGGGGTGCTCCGTGCCGTTCCGCCGTTTCCCGCTCTTGGTGATTGTTCTACTCGGCTCCGCCCTGGCCGTGGCCGACAACACTCCGCCTCCCCGCATGACCAAGCAGGCCCGGCAGGAAATTATCCGTGTGTTCAACGCCGAGCTCTGCTATGTCCGCACTAATTTCCCGATGGGAAAGACGGGGCTGAAACTCAGGAACGGAGTGCTCACACCCCACGGCGACGACCTGCAGCATCTGATGTCATTGTGGGGACCGGCTGCCAAACCGGGAGATCAGGCCCGCATTACAGACGTTGCGATCAAGGGCGATTTCATCCACTTCGAATTCAATGGCGGCCCGGTGCGGAAACAGAAGTGGTACCAGCGTATCCAGATTCAGGGTGCTGGAGGATCAGCACCCGTGGCGCCTTCGGACTCGAATGCCAACGCTCGCGGATCCTTCGTGGACGTCTACTTCGACAAGTACGTGCCCGAAATGACCGGGCCTGAACTGAAGCAAGTGCTCCGTCCAGTGTTTGATTTCGATGCCAAGTCGCCGCTCGAAGCTTACCTGGAGACGGTCCCACCGAAGATCAAAGAGGCGATCAAGAACCATCACGTGTTGGTCGGCATGAACCGCGAGATGGTGATGTACGCGAAAGGGCGTCCGCCGAAAAAATTGCGCGAGCACGCGGACGAAGTCGAGTACGAAGAGTGGATTTATGGAGAACCGCCGCAGGACGTGGATTTCGTCCGTTTCGTTGGAGAGGAAGTGGCGCGGGTTGAGACCATGAAAGTTGGGGGCCAGAAAGAGATTCGCACGGAGCGGGAAGTCGATCTGCCCACGACCGCTGTTGCCGCCGACAAACCGCAGGAGCGGCCTGTGAATGCGCCCACCCTTAGACGGCCCGGGGAAGACATGCCGGAAGGGCGGCCCGCGGGTGGGATTAACGGCACGCCACCCATCGCGCCACCGCAATCAACCGACCCAAGCGGCAATCCGGTTCCCAATTAACCGATTGAGGGAGCGATGGATTAGCGTCAGCACCCGCTCTCCCTCTAAACTATTACTGTGAAGACTGCCCTGGGCCAGATCAACCCCACCGTGGGGGACTTCTCTGGCAACGCTGCCAAGATCATCCAATTTGCCCAGCAAGCCCGCAGCGCCGGTGCCGGCCTGATTCTGTTTCCAGAACTCTCCGTGTGCGGATATCCGCCGCGCGACCTGGTTGAGCGAACGTCATTCGTCGCTCGCAACCGCGAGAGCATCGAGAAGATCGCTGGCGAAACGCAGGGGATTGCGGTGATCTGTGGCCTCGTTACACCGGCGAAGGCGGAGACCGGCAAGTCGGTGATGAACTCCGCGGCCCTGCTGCGCGACGGGCGCGTCGAATTCATCCAGTCTAAGATGTTGCTTCCCACCTATGACGTCTTCGACGAGATGCGCAATTTTGCTCCCGCCAAGAGCCAGCAACTGTTTAGCTTCTGCGGCAAGCAGATTGCTCTGACCATCTGCGAAGACGCGTGGAACGACAAGCACTTCTGGAATCGCCGCTTGTACGGGGTGGATCCAGTGGAAGAGCTGATCCGGATCGGCGGGAATCTGGTACTCAATATTTCGGCATCGCCGTTCTGGTTGGGGAAGCGCGAGCTGCGCCGCGACATGCTCGCAACCATTGCGAAGAATGACAATGTGCCGGTAGCGATGGTGAATCAGGTCGGTGGCAACGACAGCCTGGTTTTTGACGGATCGAGTTTGGTGATCGCGCCCGACGGCCGCGTGATCGCACAAGGCAAGTCGTTCGCCGAGGATCTGATTTACTTCGACTCCCAAAGCCTGACTGGCGAGATGCATGAACAGATCGCGGGCGAAGAAGCCAGCGCCTACGAGGCGCTGGTGCTCGGCACCCGCGATTACGTTCGCAAGTGCGGATTTCAGAGAGTGATCGTCGGCCTCAGCGGCGGCGTCGATTCCGCGCTCACCGCGGCCATCGCCGTAGATGCGCTGGGTCCCACGAACGTCATCGGCGTGGGCATGCCCGGACCGTATTCCTCCAAAGGCTCGATCGAGGACGCGCGCCAGCTGGCGAGGAATCTCGGCATTCGTTTTGAGTTGCTTTCCATCAACGAAATCTACGAAGCCTGTCGCAAGACACTTGCGCCGGTGTTCGCCGGCTTGCCGGAAGACGCCACCGAAGAAAATATCCAGTCGCGCAGCCGAGCCATGGTGCTGATGTCTTTATCGAACAAATTCGGCGCCCTGGTGCTTTCTACCGGTAACAAGAGCGAAGTGGCGGTCGGATACTGCACTCTCTACGGTGACATGGTGGGCGGTTTGGCGGTCATCTCCGACGTCCCCAAGACGCTGGTGTATCGGCTGAGTGCTTACGTGAATTCTCGGCGGCCGGTGATTCCCCAGTCTACGATCGACAAGGCTCCATCAGCGGAATTGCGTCCCGATCAAAAAGACTCCGACTCGTTGCCGCCCTACGACGTGCTCGACGTGATCCTCGAAGATTATGTGGAAGAGGCGCGCTCGGCGGAACAGATCGCTGTTGCCCACGATTTCGATCTGGAGCTGGTGAAGCGCGTCATCCACATGGTCGAACGCAGCGAGTACAAACGTCAGCAGGCCGCGCCGGGGATCAAGATCTCAACCAAGGCCTTCGGCTATGGGCGCAGGTTTCCGATCGCCGCCAAGCCAGAATTGTAGAGAGTCTGGTCGCGCCGAAAATGTTCCGGAATGCTATAAGATGGCTCGGTGAATGAAGGTCATCCATGCGATTTCTAGTATCTCTCCTCTGCATTCTTCTGTTGAGGGCAGGCGTGGCTTGGTGTGACGAAGGCCACCAGCACGACCTTACCGAGCAAGAGGTCGGGTCGGTGCATTTCGCGACTTCCTGCGCGAAGACGGTCCAAACGGACTTTCAGCGGGCGGTCGCGCTGCTGCACTCGTTCCAGTACGAGCAAGCCAGATTAGTTTTCCAGGAAGTCGCGAAACAGGATCCACAGTGTGCGATAACACAGTGGGGAATTGCGATGTCGCACTATCACGGACTTTGGGAGAACGGCGACACAGCCGCCGGTCGCGAAGCAATCAAGAAAGCTCAGCAGATCGCAGGCGCGGCTTCCGTCACGGTTCGCGAGCGCGCGTACATCGACGCGTTGGCCGAGATCTATCGGGAGGATGCCAACAGCGCGTATGTGCATGGGCAAGCGTTTGAACGGAAGATGGCAGAGCTTCAGGCTTCTTATCCGGGCGACAGCGAAGCCGCGATTTTTCACGCGCTGACGCTCGACATCATCGCGCCCAAGACTGACAAGGCCTTTACTAATCAGCGGAAATGCGTAGAGATACTGGTTCCCCTTTTTGCCAAGCAGCAAAGTCATCCCGGAATTGCCCATTACATCATCCATTGCAGTGATAACCCGGTGCTGGCGGAGGCGGCGTTACCGGCGGCGCGCAAATACGCGGCGATTGCACCGGCGTCAGCCCACGCCAATCACATGCCCTCGCACATCTTCACGCGTGTAGGATCATGGGACGAGTCCATCAAGTCGAACTTGCGATCGTCCGAACTCGCCAAACAGGCGGAAGCGACCTCTACTAACGGAGAGGCTCGCGATCAACGTCTGCACGCCATGGACTACCTCGAATATGCATACCTCCAAGTGGGCCGGGTCAAAGATGCTCAGGCGATCCTAGACGAAATGAAATCATTGTCGCCGGTTCCAGGACTGACACTGACCGGCACCTACGCACAAGCTGCTGTGCCCGCTCGCTATACGATGGAATTGGGCAGGTGGGAAGACGCGAGCCATCTTGAAGTCAGCGCGGAAGGCGTTCCGTGGGCGCAGGCAATCACGTGGATGGCGGTGGGTTTGGGCGCGTCGCACACAAAGAGTCTTGCTCGCGCCGCTGATGCAGAGAAAAACCTCGTCCGGCTGCGGGATGCGGCTACTGAGCAGAAGAATACGTATTGGTCGAACCAGATCGAGGTCCAGCGCCAGGAGGTGGCGGCGTGGATCATGCAGGCGTCGGGAAAGTCTGCGGAGGCGACCGCGGCGATGCGGTCCGCAGCCGAACTCGAAGAGAGCATGGACAAGAGCCCAGTCACTCCGGGTGCGGTGGTCCCGGCGCGTGAACTACTGGCCCAGTTGCTGCAAGAGCAGGCGCGGCCGAAGGAAGCTATCGCGGAGTACGAGGCGGTTCTGAAAACGGCGCCGAACCGCTTCAACGCGCTCTGGGGCGTGGCTTCGAGTGCGGAAGCAGCAGGCAACGCAGCTGTGGCTTCGAAGTATTTTCGCAAGCTGGCAGATGTCGGGGTCGGAAGCGAGCGGCCGGAACTGGAGATCGCGCGCAAGAAGGCGGCGGGAGCCATTACGCGGAACTAGAGAAAATAGCGCGGCCTACCGCGAGAATTCCTGAAAGGAGCATATGCTCGAGAACGTAATTGTGTTTCTCTGTCTGGTTGCGGTCGCTGCCGCTCAGACCAAAACCGCTCCGGCGGCGAAGCCTGCCGCCAAACCAGCCGATTCAACTCTGGCGGCTGCTGCCAGCAATCTTCCCTCCGAAGAGACCATCAATGCCTTCATGCAGCAGATGGTCGGTTACAACCCAGGGGTGACATGGCGGATTGCGGAGATTCGTCCCACGCCGGTGGCCGGGCTCACGGAAGTCCTGGTCGTCATTACCGACCCGCAGGGATCCAACAGCAACAGGTTCTATGTCACCGCCGACGGCAAACACGCCGTCACGGGCGACATCATCCCCTTCGGCGCGAAGCCATTTGAGCAAGACCGCGTCAAGCTGGAAAAAGGCGTGAACGGACCGGCCAAGGGCCCGGCTAAGGCGTCCGTGACGATCGTCGAATTCAGCGATATGCAGTGTCCGCACTGCAGACAGGTCGCGCCCACCATTGAGCAACTCCTGGCGCAGGAGCCCAACGCTCACTTCGTCTTCCAGAATTTTCCACTGCCCAATCACAACTGGGCCGAAAAGGGCGCCGACTATGTGGATTGTGTTGGTCGCGCATCGACTGATGCGGTGTGGAAGTTCATCCAGAAGACTTTCGAGCAGCAGGAGAGCATCACTGAGGCGAATGCGGACGAAAAGTTGAAGGCGATTGCGACTGAGTCCGGCGCCGATGCCGATCAGATCGCCGCCTGCGCCGCCAAACCCGACACCAAAGCCAGAATCCAGGCCTCGCTGGCATTGGGTAAGTCCGTCGGCGTTACTGGCACTCCGGCAATCTTCATCAACGGACGCATGTTGAGCGGCGGCGTGCCAGTGGACGTACTGAAGCAGATCGTGGACTTCCAAAGCGCCCAGGCGAACCAAAAACAGAACACCGCGAAGCAGTAGGATGTGACGGGATCATCATTGATCGATTGTAGAGACGCGGTGTGCCGCGTCTCTACCGCTATGTTGGGTGGGAAATTTTTTACTTGCTCAGCCAGATCTCCGGCGTCTCTCTGCCATCCGGGCTGCGAACAACGTACGGAGTGATCACGATTAGAAGCTCGTCATCTTCTTCCTGCTTGGAACTTTCGGCCGCCAACGCTCTCAGGCCCGGGATCTTTGAAAGGCCGGGAAGTCCGCTCAGGCTTTTCTGT
>Ga0137390_10001717_pt1 | contig 16763 bp, 9 predicted proteins | sample 15con2h24AmetaG_FD_104937 | JGI IMG/M metagenome (GOLD analysis project Ga0137390, IMG submission 104937) | Vadose zone soil microbial communities from Angelo Coast Range Reserve, California, USA - 15con2h2.4A metaG | ecosystem: Environmental > Terrestrial > Soil > Vadose zone > Saprolite... | reverse complement strand
TCAGTACGGCGAGCGCTCGTGGCGCTTTCGCGTAGAGTCCAGCGACGACATTGAAGTCACGGGAATGCAGAACGTGACCAAGGCGCAAATCATGGAAGTGATGGGCGCCGATATCGGGCGCAATATCTTCTTCATTCCCTTGGCGCAGCAGAAAGCCCAACTGGAGCAGATTCCCTGGGTGGAGTCGGCCAGCGTGATGCGGTTTGTGCCCAACACATTGAAAGTGGAAATTCAGGAGCGCACGCCGGTGGCATTTGCCCGGGTCGGGCCGCGAATTTCATTGATCGATGCCGGCGGCACCCTGATGGAGCTGCCCCAGAAACATAAGTATTCATTTCCCGTGATTCTGGGAATGAATCCCGGCGAGCCGCTCTCTACGCGAGCGCCGCGCATGAAGGCTTACAACCAGCTGGTTCGCGACCTGGACTCGTCCGGCGCGCGTCATTCGCAGGATCTGAGCGAGATCGATCTCTCCGATCTCGAAGATGTGAAGGTGCGGGTGAACGATCCGGCGGGCGATGTGCTGGTCCATCTGGGATCTTCGAATTACCTGACCCGCTACAAAATTTACGTAACTCATGTGCAGGCTTGGCGGCAACAGTTTCAGAAGCTGGAGTCGGTGGATCTGCGTTATGACAACCAGATCATCGTGAATCCCGACATGCAGGGAACGGTAAAGCAGGCGTCACTCACTCCAGCGGCAGCAAGAGCTGCGGTGGCTGCGGGAGTGAAACCGGCGGCGCTCGTGACACGTCTGGCGCCGCGTGGTCGCGCTCTTCCCAAGCCGGCATTCGAGATAGCGGAAAGCAAGCTCAGCCCGAAGCCCGTATCCGGCGGGGTCAGAAAGCCGGTTTCGAAAACGCCAGCCAAATTGAAAGCGGCAAAGGCAAGAAAGACCGGGCGCAAGGCGGCAGTTCCGAAGAAAGCGGCATTGCGCGGAAAGCCCGCCACGTCTGCGGCGGCGAAGAGTGGGTCCGGTCCGGGTCGGAGTCTGGCCGCGCAGAAACCGTCGGCTGGGAATCGCGCGCTGCCTACGGGGCTGACGGCGCCAGTTCCAGCGGCTACTACCGTACCGAAGCCAAGTCCGGCCATTGCGAAGCAGCAGGGAAATCAGAGTTCAAATTAAGTAGGGTTGAAATTAAAGAGTCGGGAAATCATAAGAATGGCGAACCAGCAGGGAAGCTTTCTAACGGCGATTGATGTGGGCAGCGCGAAGACCTGCGCGCTGATGGCGGAGGTTACCGAGCACGGGCTCCGGTATCGCGGGCACGGCGTCGCCGAATCGCGCGGATCGCGCAAGGGCGTGATCGTCGAACTCGACAAGGCGGTAGCGGCCATTCAGAAAGCAGTCGAAGCTGCTGAGGACGCAGCCGGTGCGCCGGTGGAACACGCGATCGTCGGACTCGGCGGAGTCCATGTGCGCGGGGTCAACAGCCACGGTGGCATCAGCCTGGGCACGCGTCCGCGGGAAATTGGCCGCGACGAGATCAAGCAGGCAGTCGACCGGGCGCGCGCGATTCCGCTGCCCGCCGACCGCGAGATTCTCCATCTGCTGCCGCAGGAATTCATTTTGGATGACCAGGCAGGCGTTCATGATCCGCTGGGCATGATGGCGGCGCGTCTCGAAGTGCGCGTACATATGGTTACAGCCGCGACCAGCGCCACGCAGAACGTGATCACGGCGGTAAATAAAGCCGGAGTTCACGTGGACGACACGGTGTTTGAGCCGTTGGCCGCAGCCGATTCCGTGCTGAGAAATGACGAGCGCGAGATGGGCATCTGCCTTGCCGACATCGGGGCCGGGTCGACGGAGTTGATTGTTTTTCACCAGGGGGCGGTGGCCTACACCGGAGTGATCCCAGTCGGCGGCGACCACTTCACCAGCGACCTCTCGGTGGGAATGTGCACGCCGCTGGCAGAAGCCGAAAAGATCAAGAAGGCGTATGGCAACGCGATCGTGACCCTGATCCCGGAAGGAAATGAAGTCGAGGTGCCGTCGGTCGGAGACCGGCCGTCGCGGCTGCTGCCGCAGCGCCTGGTGGCGGAAATTCTGGAGCCACGCGCTCGCGAATTGTTTGAGATGTTGCGCGAGAGCCTGCGCCACAGCGGTATGTTCGACGCCTGCCTCGCCGGCATTGTCCTGAGCGGGGGCGGGTCGCGGCTGCCGGGAATCTTCGATGTGGCGGAGTCCGTGCTGCGACGGCCAGTACGCCTCTCCTGGCCCACGCCCTTGGCGAAGATGCCGGCAGCCTTAGCGGAGCCTGAGTACGCGACCGTGCTGGGCATGGTGAACTACGGCCAACGCGCTCGCATCGCGCGCGGATTTCAGGGTGATCGCTGGGGATCGCGGTTGAAGGCGATGCTAGTGGGCAAGGGAGCGTGATCGAACAAGAAGGGCTTGAACCACCAAGGACACGAAGTTACACGAAGGAAACCGAATGGGCAGTCCTTCGTGATACTTCGTGCCCTTCGTGGTCGACAGGTTTTGCATTTCACACAAGGTGGACAAAATGAAAAACGATTCGAAGATTCGCATCAGCTTCAACGAAGAGCCACGCAACGATGCCAAGATCAAGGTCATCGGAGTCGGCGGCGGCGGCGGCAACGCGGTCAACCGCATGATTGATGCCGGAGTGGAGGGCATCGAGTTCATCGTGGCCAACACCGATCTGCAGGCACTGCGTATGTCGCGCGCGCCGGTGAAGCTGCAACTGGGCGTCAAGCTGACCAACGGTCTGGGTGCGGGCGCGAATCCCGAAGTCGGGCGCAAGGCTGCGCTCGAAGACTCGGACAAAATCATCGAAGCGCTCGAAGGCGCCGACATGGTGTTCGTGACCACCGGCCTGGGTGGCGGCACCGGGACGGGCGCAGCTCCGATCATTGCTTCGCTGGCTTGCGAAATGGGCGCGCTGACGGTGGCCGTGGTCACCAAGCCGTTTGCTTTCGAGGGCAAGCGGCGCATGTCGCAAGCCGAGCGCGGCATCGCCGAGCTGATGGAGTCGGTGGACACGACTATCGTCATCCCGAATGAGAAGCTCCTGGCGGTTGCCGAGAACGCGGGATTCTTTGAGTCCTTCCGCATCGCCGATGACATCCTGCGGCAAGGGGTGCAGGGAATTTCCGACATCATCACAATTCCCGGAATCATCAACCGCGATTTCGCTGATGTCAAAACGATCATGGCGCGCATGGGATACGCGGTGATGGGCACGGCCACGGCCAGCGGCCAGCTTCGTACCACCGAAGCGGCGCAGCGAGCTATTGCCTCTCCACTGCTCGAGGCCGGAGCGATCGACGGCGCGCGCGGCATCCTGATCAACATTACGGGGTCAGCGTCATTGAAGTTGGCGGAAGTTCAGCAGGCCTGCACCATCATTCAGAGCGCAGCCCACGAAGATGCCAACATCATTTTCGGCGCCGTGCTGGACGAGAAGATGAAAGATGCGGTGAAGATTACCGTGATCGCCACCGGCTTCCGTGAAGGGAGTTCCTCTCGCCGGCGGCAACAGGAGACGCGTCACTCCTTCGCCGCGAGCCACGAGAACGCGATGGATTTTCCCGAACCATTTGGATCGCCGGAACCTATGTCCGAGCCTAGGTCCGAGCCCATGTCGGAGCCGAGAATGTCGGACTCCATGCGGCTGGAATCCATGCGGGAAGATCATGTGTTCGTTCCCGATCCCGCTCCGGTTGCGATGTCGCACCCGTCCGGCGAGGCAGTCTCGCTCGATTCCATGCGGAACGCGATCGTCGCAAATTTTGAGCAGGACGACCTTGACGTACCGGCGTTTCTCCGCAAACGCGGCGAAGTGATGTAGCTAGCTCGTGCAAGAATCCGCACGAGAGTCCAAAATCGGTGCATGGATGGGCGAGGGCGGTCGGCGGACAATTAGGGAGAGCAGGAAGAAGTGCAAAACTTTTCTCTCAGGCCGGCACCCTTTCAGTAACGGGTAACCGGTTACTAAAAGCGTAGAACTGAAGTGATTCCCGTGTTATGTCATTGTCCCGTAACGGGTTAAAACCAAATTTATATTTTTGCACATCTAAACTTTGTGATTGGCGAAACGCGCCAAGTCTCGTACTATCGAGCAGTTGAGCGCCGGTGGCCAGTTTTGCGCGAGGTTACTGGCCTGGTGGCAGGGTTCGTGCATCGAATGTAGGTAGAAATTTCCGGAGCATTAAGAACTTAATGAGTGGGGAAAATTAAGAAGATGTCAAAGCAGGGAACGCGCATCCTTCGTTTAGCCTTTGCTTTTATCGCCTGTTTATCACTGGCAGGGTTGAGTTGGGCGGCCCACGTCAACACGCACGCGCTGAACTCCGGCAAATCCAAATCACAGAAAATCAATGAAGGCCCGCGGACGAGGCGCCGCCTGCATCATCTGGCGAGCAGCCGTAGCGCAAGGGTGACCCGCACCTCGATACATACGCGCCGGCACAGATATTACGAGCGCTTTTCGATGAGTTCCTTCGCCAGCGACATTGCTGAAGGTGATGTCACTGCGGGCGAAGATCCGATCGTGCGCCAGGCCGCGATCGACGCCCTGGGCAACATGAATGGGACCGTGGTTGCGATTGAGCCGACCAGTGGCCGTGTGCTCGCCATGGTGAATCAGAAGCTCGCGCTTTCGAGTGGCGCACAGCCTTGCTCGACTATTAAACTTTCCGTGGCTCTGGCCGCTCTCAGCGAAGGGCTGGTCTCAAAAGATACGCAGGTCGCTCTGGGCCGCCGCAGCCGGATGAACCTGACCATGGCGCTGGCGCGCTCCAACAACGCCTATTTCGAAGCCTTGGGACGCAAGCTGGGATTCGAAAAAGTCGCTTACTACGCGCATGAATACGGCCTGGGCGAACTGGCAGGCTACGATATTGCCGGAGAACAACCGGGAGTTTATCCCGAGGAAGTGATTCCGGAAAAGCTGGGCGGCGTAGGCAAGATGTGTTCGTTCGGCGAAGGCGTGTCGATGACGCCGCTGCAACTGGGGGCAATGGTATCGGCGATCGCCAACGGCGGCACGCTCTACTACCTGCAGCATCCGACCACGCCGGAAGAGATAGCAAACTTTCAACCTCGGGTGAAACGGACGCTGGACATCGCCCCGCTGATTCCGGAAATCTCCGATGGCATGGCAGGCGCGGTGCAGTTCGGCACGGCACGAAGCCTGCGGCTCAACTTCAACGAAGAAGAAATTCTGGGCAAGACTGGTACCTGTTCTCACGACGGCACGCGGTTTGGCTGGTTTGCCTCTTATGCAAACACCAGCGTTGGACGCGTGGTCGTGGTGGTCTTCCTCCAGGGAGGCAGGCCGACTTTCGGGCCCAAGGCTGCGGAAATCTCCGGACGCATGTATCGCAACCTTTACGACCACAAGTTCTTTATCGCAGCCCCTGCTCCCGGAGATACCGCCACGGTGAAAACGCTCAGCTCGACCCCGTAGCCGGCGCAAGCCCACCAAGGTCCGCGACCTCGATACAAAAATACTAGGACACAAAATTACGAAGCGCCTTTCGAAGGCCTCTTGCTATATGAGGCTTTTCCCGTTATCGGCAGCAATCGGGTTAAATGCCCAATGCCTGGCAACGGTAGATTGGGAGCATCTTGCACTTGTTCCTGATTTGCTGGATTTGTTCCGTGGTCAGGTCGAAGAACTCAAAGCCGTACACTTTTCCGAGATTTCGACGGATCCGCGCTGATGCCTTGCCGCCAGCAACCGGCTCTACCTGGGTCGTGTCGCCCACCTGCAACGGAACGCCGATCATAGCCGAGAATCCGCTCTCGCTGATTTCGAGGGTCATTCCGGGCACAACCGAACCGTCGGAGGCGAGAACGGTAATGGGTGCGCTGTATCGGTATCGCGGATGCCGCCTCCTGTCAGGAATGTTCGCCTCGATCTCTTGGCAAGTGCGATCAATATTCATAGCCATCCTTCCCTAGTTGACAGAATCGGCACGAAGTCGATTCTTCTGCAGTAATGTCCAGAAGTCATATCGCTGAAAGACCTGGACATCTTCCTTCACTGGGACGGTCACCCTAACGTTGATCTTTGGTGCATGCACCCGCGTGACACCGCGGGTTCGTTGCGAACAGAATCACCAATTCGGTCGGACGGCTTGGGTGGAGATATTAACGATTCCTAACCGAAACGATTGGTCGTTCCTGCCGATAGTAAAGATGTGAGCGACACCCACACAGGAGCCTGCGCACAGGACCAATGTACTTGCCAGGGCAGGCATAGCGCTCTAGATCGCGCGCGATCCTTACGCCACGTACCGGCCTCAGAGGGTGTTACGCTGTTCACCATGATCATGAACGTTGCCTACAACTGTCGTCTGGTAGCGCTTTCAGTTTTGCTGGCGACCGTAGCCGCGACTCCGCCCGGCGCGATATTCTGAGCGAGAATAACTTGTTGATAGCCGATACAGGCTGGGACACACGGGATTGACTCAACATCGAGGTCAATATAGTACCAGGGAGTGATTGTCTGGAGAGACAGCAGCACGCCCGCCTTCGGAACTTTGGACCATGTGACGCACGAACATGGCGTCGGACTCAATGGTCCCTACTCGCAGAAAACCGCGACTGATGGGGCAACCTCAATCGAACTCGGTTTCTGCCAGTGCCATGAAGCGTGCCGACGCAAGCAAGAACCCAGGTTCCTCGCTGCGCTCGGGAAGACGCGAAGGCGCGGCAACACGATGAGGTAATTAGCGGCGGGGGCCCTTGCTCTCGTCGCTGTCGATCACGCCGTCTTTGATGTGGATCACGCGATGAGCGTATTCGGCGATGTCGTGCTCGTGGGTCACCAGCACGATCGTGTTCCCCTCGGATTGCAGGCGATCAAATAACGCCATAATCTCAAGGCCAGTTTGCGAGTCCAAGTTGCCGGTGGGCTCGTCGGCGAGAATGATCGAGGGCTTGTTCACCAGGGCTCGAGCGATGGCGACGCGCTGCCGTTGGCCGCCTGACAGCTCGTTGGGCTTGTGGCTCATGCGCGACTCCATACCTACCGACGCCAGCACTCCCTTGGCGCGCTCCACGCGTTCCTCGGTCGGGATACCCGCATAGATCAGCGGCAGCTCCACATTGTGCAGAGCCGTGGCGCGGGCCAGCAGATTGAACGTTTGGAACACGAAGCCAATTTCCTTGTTGCGGATGCGCGCGAGTTCGTCATCGTCGAGTTCGCTGACCAGCTGGCTGTTGAGCCAGTATTGGCCCTTGGAGGGAGTATCGAGGCAGCCAATCAGATTCATCAGCGTCGACTTGCCTGAGCCGGAGGGACCCATGATGGCAACGTACTCATTTCGCTGGATGCGGAGATTCACGCCGCGCAAGGCGTGGACTTGTTGCTCTGATCCCATGTCGTAGGTTTTCCACAAGTCCTCCGCTGCGATCATGCAAGACTCTGGAGCTACCATCGCTCCTGGAGTGGGCATGTTAATGACTTCTGCGGTTGCCATTTTTTTCTCCTGGTCCAAAGCTACTGACCTCTCCGATTTTCGGTATTCAATGCGTTCGATTTCGGGTTCCGTTTGCTGAGACCTAAAACCTGAGACCTAGACCGGCTCTCCGTTGGACGCGCCAAACCGGCTAAGGTTACGTCGTTTCCTCTTCCTTCTTGGGGGCTGAGTTGTCGATCTTGACGCCGCTTCCGGGACGCAGAGTGCGCAAGACCTTATAGCTGCCCGTAATGATCTCGTCCCCTTCTTGCAGGCCCTCGAGTACCTCGATATCGGTGGTGCCCGTGACCCCGCTAGTGACCGGCAAGAACTCCGCCTTCCGGTTGCGCACGACGAATACGCCCTGAACTTCTTCGTCTTTCTTCCCGCTCTTCGGCGTCGACTCTTTTGGCGAAGGCGCCGCAGCATGAACTGATCCCGAACTGGATTTCTGCTGCTCCAGTTGCGCCTTAGTCCGAATTGTCAGCGCCTGGATGGGTATGGCCAGGACGCTGCTCCGCGTGGCGGTTGTGATCTTGGCCGTGGTCGAGAGCCCGGGGCGGAGGTCGAGCGGCGGATCCTGCACCGTCACCACCACCTTGAAATCCTTGGCTTCTTCACTCGCCGTGGTCTGCTGCGACGTGGACACGCCGCTGGATCGGACGATTGCGTTATCGCCAATTTCGGAAACCACGCCATGGAAACCCTTCTTCGGAATCGCGTCGATCGTAACTTCCGCAGGCTGACCCAGGCGTACGTTGACGATGTCGGTTTCGTCCACCTTGACCTCGGCGGTAATGACCGACATATCGGCAAGCGTCATCAGCGTGCTGCCGAGTGCATTCTGGATGCCGATGACCACGGACTCCCCTTCACGAACCGGCAGGTTAGTGATGACGCCGTCATAGGGAGCGGAATACGTGGTCTTCTGCAACACGTCGGTGACGCGGGTGAGAGTGGCGCGAGCCTGGCCCACGTGACGGTTGGCGGAATCGTTCTGGGCTTTCGCCTGAGCCACACGCGCCTGGGCCTGAGTAAGTCCGGCGTCCGCGCTGGCCCAGGCATTCCGGCGGCTGTCGAAATCAGACTTTGCGATCAAACCTTCCTTGAACAAGCTCTGAGCGCGGTCCCAGTCGAGCTTGTTGCGGTCGTAGTCGGCTTTGGCACGCAACAAGTCAGCTTCAGCAGTTTTCATGCCGGCCTCCGCCGCGATGGCATCGGTTTCCGCCGCCTGCACCGACGCTTGATTCGCACTCACGTCTGCCGAAGACTGAACGTTTTCCAGTTGCGCCAACAATTGACCCCTCTTTACGTGATCCCCTTCTCTTACGTACAGATGGGTGATCTTCCCGTAGGCATTGGCGCCGATGTTGACGTAAGTCTTGGGCTTAATCTCACCCGAAGCGCTGACCACCGTCGCCAGATCCTCGCGTGCAACTTTGCCAGTTTGAACCGTGACCACGTTCTTGCTGCTCTGGTGTACGGTAAACGCAACGATGATTCCCAGCAGCAGTACTGCGCCGGCGCCAATTGCAATTTTTTTCCAAGCTTTCATGGTTTCCGTCGGAGTCCGGGACGATTTGTCTTCCTGCCGGAAGGAATCGTGTCACGCGATGACTCCTCTCCCGCAGCGGACCATAACCGTGCCGCTTCCGTCCCGAGGGTGACGGACACATATCCTCTACTACGATCCTGGTGACAAGAAAGTTCCAATCAGGTAGAAGAAGTGGCCGGGACCCATTACGAGTGGAAGCAGTTAGCTGCCTCCGGAACTCAGCCATTATAGCTTGCGTCCGCCACCGCCGGAGTCACACATTCGATACATCCTCGGGCAACTCGAATCCAGACCCCGCGCTTCTAAGCCAAATGGGGAAGGCATTTCTTTTAATCTGTTCTGCAGGCGTGACTTAACCTTGCTTTCGCACAACTAAGGGCCTAAAATAAGAAGACGACGGTTGTCTGTAGGAGTCCCTCTCATGTCCCGGGTTGCTTCGCGTGCAAATATATTTTTTGTCCTCTCGCTGTTGATGGGGTTGGGGCTGCTCGCTTCCAGAGCTGTCGCCCAAGACCCCAAGCAAGATCCCAAGCAAGACCAGAAATCTTCCGAAAACTCGGCGAGCACTGACCAGGCTGTACCCGATCAGGCCAGTCAGGAAGTCGATCCTCTCAAGAAGCCCCTCACGCAAAAACAAAAGAAAAAAAATGAAAGGTCCCTGAAGCAGGAACTGCGCGGGCCTTACAAGAAGTGGCTGGACGAGGACGTGGCTTGGATCATTACCGACGAAGAACGGCAGGCTTTTCGGCAACTGAGCAACGACGAAGAGCGGGACCAGTTCATCGAAGCTTTCTGGCAACGTCGCGACCCCACTCCAGATACCGAAGAGAACGAGTACAAGGAAGAACACTACCAGCGGATCGCTTACGCCAACGAGCATTTCGCGGCCGGCATCCCTGGATGGAAGACCGACCGCGGCCGCATCTACATCATGTACGGCAAGGCGGATGAAGTCGAATCTCACCCCTCTGGCGGAACCTACGAGCGCCCGATGGAAGAGGGTGGCGGTTCGACATCCACTTATCCCTTCGAGCAGTGGCGCTACCGTTACCTTGAAGGTATCGGCCAAGAGGTAATCATCGAGTTCGTAGACACCTGCATGTGCGGCGACTACCACATGACCATGGACCGCTCGGAAAAAGACGCGTTGCTGTACACCCCCAACGCGGGCTTGACCATGTACGAACAGATGGGAATGGCCAGCAAGGCGTCACGCTTTAGCGGCGGCGGTTTAGAGCGGCTAGGCACTGGTCCGATGAGTGCGAACAATGCCACCAAGCAATTCGACCGGCTGGAGCAGTTCGCCAAGTTGCAGGCGCCGCCCCCGGTTAAGTTCAAAGATCTGGAAGAAATCGTTAACACGAAGATCATCCTCAACCCGATGCCCTTCGACGTGCGCTCCGATTTCGTGAAAGTAACCGGCGATACGGTGCTGGTGCCAGTCACGATTCAGATGAAGAATCGCGACATCACCTTCGTCAACAAAGACGGCATTCAGCGCGGCACCGTGAACATCTTCGGGCGCGTGACTACGTTGACTGGCAAGATCGTGCAGACCTTTGAAGACACCGTGCAAGTGGATGTTCCGGCCGAACTGCTACCGCGGACGGCGGAAAATGTGTCTCTGTACCCGAAGGCGCTTCCCCTGCGCCCCGGCCGCTACAAGTTAGATATCGCAGTAAAGGACGTGAACGGGGACCGGAAAGGTGTATGGAGCCGGGGTCTCATAGTGCCGGATTTCACGGATGATAAGCTGGCGACGTCCAGCTTGATCGTCGCTGACCAGATGGAGCCGGTACCGACAAAAGCCATCGGCACGGGTAGCTTCGTTATTGGCACCATGAAGGTCCGTCCGCGGGTGGCGCCTTCCAACGGCAAGCCAGCCGTCTTCAAGAAGGATCGCGACCAGAAACTGAATTTCTGGATGCAGGTGTACAACCTGGGTGTGGACGAGAAAACGCATAAGCCCTCGGCGACATTCGAATACGCGATCACCAATGTGGCGACCAATAAATCGGTCATCCAGAAGGTGGAATCTACTGACACGATGGGCAATGTTGGTGAGCAGGTGACGCTGCAGAAAACTATTGCCGCGGCCAATCTGCAGCCCGGAGTCTACAAGATCGAAATCAAGGTGAACGACAACATCTCCAAGCAGACCGTTGATCCGTCGGCGGTGTTTGCAGTAGAGTAACTAGCTGCAAACTAACTGGCTGCTTGTTCTTCCCAGGGGGTGGGTGGAATGATGATGCTGCGCAAGCTCGGAACGTGGGCGGTTGTCCTCGGACTGACGCTTCCAGTGTGGGCCGGTGATCGGCCCGGAGCGATCTCCGGATATGTGCGAAGTACATCGGGCGTGCCTCAAATGGGCGCCGTGGTGGAGATCCTCGGCTCGGCGGCGTATAGCCTTACTGTGTTCACCGATGGTGCAGGGTTCTATTCCGCCACCGGTTTGTTGCCGGGTTTCTATACTCTCAAAGTTTCCGCTCCTTCTTTCTTGCCTGCTTTGCGCGAGCGGGTTGGCCTGCGTCCCGGCTCCAGCATCAATGTGAATGTCACGCTGAATACGCTGCTCGGTGCGATACAGCTTGGTCCTCTTCGTACCGTGTCTGACGACGACTGGAAGTGGACGCTGCGTTCGGTGGCCAACCGGCCGATCCTGCGCGTGTTCAACGATCCCAATTTTCCTGTTGAAAAGCAGAATCATGAATTGCGAGGCAGCCTTTCTTTCCTGGCGGGCTCGGCCGCCGGCGGTTATGGCAGCGGATCGGACGTGAGCACCGGATTCACGCTCGAGCGTTCAATATTCTCATCTAGCCGGGTTGAATTGAGCGGTAATGTGGGTTATGGGGTAGGGCTTCCTGCCGCGGTATTGCGCGCGAGCTATTCGCACCGCCTGCCCGATGGGTCTGCCCCATCGATGGCGCTGACTGTGCACCGGTTCGCAGCTTCGGACCCTAGTCTGCACAATGCAGCGTTGCAGGCCCTGGCACTTTCTGCCGGGGACGACTTCTCCGTCGGCGACGTACTCGAACTGAAATTTGGCAGCGAACTGCAGACCATCCAGTTCCTGGGCCGCGTGACCGCCTTCCGCCCATACGGCACGGCCGATTTGCATCTCTCGCCGAATACCGTGCTGGAGTACGACTACGCAACCTCCCGCCCCGACAACCGCGCGGAGAAGGGCTTCGATTCGGCTCCGGCGGACTTGAGCGAATCCAATCCCCGGGTCAGCATGGAAGGTTTTGCTCCCAAACTGGAGCGTGCCCACCACCAGGAGTTAAACCTGTCGCGACGCTTGGGCAAAAGCAGCGTTCAGGTCGCCGTCTTCTCTGACCGAGTCGGCGATACAGCTCTGACCGGCACTGGAGAAGTCAGCGCCGCCGGCGGTTTCCTGTTGCCCGACGCTTATTCGGGCACGTTCAGCTATGCTGGTAAGACCCTCGACTCCAACGGTCTACGAGTCGTGCTTCAACACAAATTCTCCGCCGACTTAACCGCGACGCTCGACTATGCTTTTGGCGGAGTGCTCGATCTGGCCAGGCCCGATGTTGCGGCCAATGTTGCCGGCGATGTCACCCTTCAAGAAGCGCAGCGGTGGATCACCACGCAGAAGCGCCATGCGCTGGCCGCCAAGTTCAGCGGCGCCATACCGCGCAGTCATACCCGGTGGATCGCCTCTTACCGCTGGATAAACGGCGCTGCACTAACGCCGGTGGATATGTTCAACTCATCTCCCGGCCAGAGCGATCCTTTCGTGAATCTCTTCATTCGTCAGCCCATTCCGAGCATGGGCTTCCTTCCCGGGCACATGGAGGCCATCATCGACGTACGCAATCTTCTTGCCCAAGGCTATGTCCCCTTCATCGGCCAAGACGGCCAGACCGTCTATTTGGTGCAGGCCGCCCGTTCCGTGCGCGGCGGAGTGGCGTTCACCTTCTGACGATCTTAAGTTGCCGTATCGCGGCCAAAAAGACTCGTTTCACCACGAAACAGCCCCTTAGCTAAACAGAGTCATCACGCAAATTGGCAGTTGACGACCGCTCTTGGTTGGGGTACGTTTTCTTCTTGCAAGCCAACGATTCTACTGAAAGGGCTTGCGTTTCCTATCGCCGCCAGAGATTCCCTGGCAATGCGCAATCTTAGTTATGGATTTTCATATTCCAGAGGGCGGAAGCTTCTATGGAATGTATTTCTACCCTGGGCCGATTCTTATAAGTTATTGTAAATACGCGTGATAGCGTATGAGTCAAAGTGGCTCGTCACCTGCACTATTGAGTGAATTACCTTAAATTTCAGTAGGCCTGTTTTCACGTCTGGGAGAAAACTATATGAAACGTCTATCACTGGGCAGTCTGATTATACTTGTGCTGCTTGGATTGACCGCATACGCGCAAACCTTCCGTGGAGCGATCAATGGCAGCGTAACCGACCCGACAGGGGCGGTAGTCGCAGGCGCTACTGTGAAGGCCACAAACACGGGCACCGGCGTCGCGATCAGTGCCACTACCACGAGCGACGGCCAGTTCTCCTTCCAGGATCTGCCGCTGGGAACGTATAAGATCGAAGTATCATCTGCTGGGTTTCGTCCGGTAGCCTTTGACAACGTTACGGTTACGGCCGGAAGCGTCTATACCCTTCCGGTGAAACTTTCTGCCGGATCGGCGGGCACGACGGTCGTGGAAGTCTCAGCGGCTGCGCTGACCCTCGACACCACAACAGCCACCCAGAGCAATATCCTCCCGGCGGAGGCTGTTCAGGATGTTCCCATGAACGGGCGCGACTTCACGCAGTTCGCTGCCGTCCAGCCTGGCTATGGCGGGTACTCGGTCGGCGGCTTCGGTTCGCTCAACGGAACCCGTGCGAACCAGATGAACTGGCAGATCGACGGCGTGGACAACAATGATTTCTGGCACAACATTCCCGCGGTCAACCAGGGCGGCGTCTCCGGTATTGCCGGCACGATCATGCCCCTGGATGCGATCGACGAATTCGCCGCACAGACCCAATCGAACGCCGAGGGCGGCCGCAATGCCGGCGGCATCGTCAACGTCGTGTTGAGGTCAGGCACCAATCAACTTCACGGTTCGGCTTATTACTTCAACCGTAACGAGGCGTATGGAGCAGCCTCGCCGTTCACGCCATCCAATGTCAAAAAGCCCGAACTTCGCAACTACAATTTTGGATTCTCGGTGGGCGGACCCATCATCAAGGACAAGACTTTTTACTTCCTGACCTTCGAGAAACAGCGCTACGTCATTAGCGTGTCAGGACTTGCCACTGAGCCTTCTGCGGAGTACATCGCTGCCGCCCGCGGGCTATTGACTGCGAACAATGTTCCTGAGAGTCCGATTTCAACCAATCTCATTAACTCGCTCTGGCCCAGCAGCGTGACCCAGTCGAACCTCGGGCTTAAGGTAGGCAACTTTTTCGGCAACGTCCCTTCCATCGGCTACAGCTACAACGGCAATCTGAAACTGGACCATAACTTCACGGAAAAGCACCACCTCATGCTTCGTGCGTTTAACGGACAGGGCGACCAGATTGCACCGCTCGGCGCCAGCCTCGCACTGGCCACGGCCAGTTCCAACCTATCCTATTATTTCGAAAAGGCGCCGATTCACCTCCAGAACTATTCTGCGGTCCTGAATTCGGTCCTGACGCCTCGGGTGACCAACCAGATCCTATTTGGCGTGAACTATTTCAATCAGGTGTTTAACGACGCCAATCATAGCTTCGATACTCATGCCATGGGTTTGTTCACCAGCCCTGATGCGCTCATTCACGGGCAGCCTATCCCCGGTGCGCCCGGCATCGCCATCTCTGGGTTTGAGCAGGTAGGAATCACGAATCCCTCAGGTCGCAACGACATTACCGGCATGTTGACTGACATCGTCTCTTACAACGTGGGCAAGCACCAGTTCCGCTTCGGCGGCGAAATGCGCCAGGGTCACGTAGACGAGTTCTACTTCCGGCACTCAAGAGGTGCGTTCAACTTCGACGGATCGCAGGGACCGTGGCCGAATTGCGTATCCGGTGACCAGGTTTGCCCGGCCACCAGCGCTCTTGCTGACTTTCTGGCTGGCAACGTCGCGTCATCCTCCATCGCCGTGGGCAACGCGGAGCGCAAAGTGGTGGTCAACGGATTCGACTTCTTCGGTCAGGATTCCTGGCAACTCACGCGCAGACTCAACGTAAACTGGGGTCTCCGCTGGGACTACTTTGGCCCCCTTCACAGCAGTCACAAGGATCTTGCGGTCTTCATTCCGTCCGCGGGCGGCATCAAGATTCAGGGTAATGGCATCGGCGACATCTTCCCAGGCGACAAGAACAACTTTGCCCCACGGCTCGGCTTCGCCTATCAGCCGACGAGCAGGGAAGACCTGGTTGTTCGCGGCGCCTTCGGAGTGTTCTATGACCAAATCAATATGAACCCGTTCCTGGATTTCCGTCCGCCAAACGCTGCCGATGGTTTAGAAGACAATCCTGCTGGTCCTTCGGCGGTCTCCACCTATAGCACCAATGCCCTGGGGCAGACTTCTTACCGGTGGCAGCCCAATACGTATATTTTCAACCCGATCGCAAAGTGCGTTAGCGGAAACGCCGCTGCCAACCCAGGGGACTGCGTGGACCCCACCACCGGGCTGCCGCTTACCTTCGACGTGTTCTCCGTCAACCAGAATTTCCGTACCCCCTACTTCTTTAACTACAACCTGAACGTCGAGAAGAGCTTCGGTAACGGGATGGCAGTCTGGCAGGTTGGGTATGTGGGCAGTGAAGGCCGCAAGCTCTCCATCATGCTGAACATCAATCAGTTCGGTCAGTACACCACGCAGTTCCCCAACTATGGGGGCATGAACCAGCTCAACAGCATTGGCACCTCCAACTACAACGCGCTGCAATCCACTCTGCGGCTCCGGGCATGGCATGGGCTCAGCTCGCAGTTTGTTTACACTTGGGCGCACGCGTTGGACGAGATCACAGCATATCGAGGTGTGTTGCCGTTCGACAGCACGAACCTGAAGGCTGAGTACGGCAATGGCGACTTCGATACCCGCCACAACTTCTCAGCTACGTTCACCTGGGACATCCCCGGTTCCTCACATGGCCCGAAGATTCTTACCCACGGCTGGCAGGTAAACAGCTTGATGACGTTCCACGGAGGGCAGCCTCTCGACGCGGCCCGTACGGGCTATGACCTTATCGCCAACCCGTTTGCCGGCGTCTCGCACGCATTCAACAAGAACGGTGTGACGTGGATCAATCCGGCTGCGTTCTGTCTGCCTGGGGCGGCGGGCTGTACGGGACCGAACGTATTCGGTGGCGACCTGCGCCGCAACCAGATTTACGGACCAGGTTACTCCGCAGTTGATTTGTCTGTATTCAAGAACATCCCGATCACAGAGCGGGTCAGGGCCCAGTTCCGCGTCGAGATGTTCAACATGTTCAATCGAGTCAACCTCGCCTCAGGCGTAGGCGCCACTAGTCCCGGAAGCGGCGTCATCGCCGACACTATCGGCGACTTCAACGGTGCCCCTGGCATCGGCCCCGGCGAAGCCTTCAATATGCAGTTGGGCTTGAAGATCATTTTCTAGTTCAACCTGTTAGCCTTTGACCCCTGCCGTTCGCGGCAGGGGTTTTGTTTTGCATCGGATGGGCAAGCCACGAAGTGGGCAGGCGTCGCCCACCCGGACGCCGCAGCCCTTTCGTCACTTGGTCGTGGGGGAGCCCCAATTTAGGCTGTTCATGAGCATTCCCCCAAAGCATCTGT
>Ga0137390_10001713_pt1 | contig 16773 bp, 15 predicted proteins | sample 15con2h24AmetaG_FD_104937 | JGI IMG/M metagenome (GOLD analysis project Ga0137390, IMG submission 104937) | Vadose zone soil microbial communities from Angelo Coast Range Reserve, California, USA - 15con2h2.4A metaG | ecosystem: Environmental > Terrestrial > Soil > Vadose zone > Saprolite... | reverse complement strand
CCTCAAAGACTGCGTCTTGCTGTGCTGGTACCACCATGAGGTGGTCATCCACCGATGGGGCTGGACGCTGGTCCTGAACCCGGACGGCACTACCACCGCGTGGAACCCGGCCAAGACTAAGGTCCTCCATAGCCACAGCCCACCCACCCGCCCCGGGTAACACCCCGGTACAGGGGGAAGATGAAACGCCACGCGGGGCGGCTGAATCCAGCGACCACTGTCATTGACAGGCGCATCGCCAGACGGGTCGGCTCCGCCAAACCCGGTGACCGCAGCGAGGCCACGACATGATACCGACGACCGCCCGGTCGCGGGGGATAACCCCGCGGCCGTGGCGGCCTTAGTGCTGCGTGGGATCCTAAGGCGCAGCGGCCTGGGATCGTCGCTGCCGCGAGCGTCTTGGGCCGGAAGTAACATGCACGGAGCCTAGGGAGGTGGGACCGATGCGCGCCATCGTGCACGCGCTGTCCATCACCGGGTCGATGACGTGGGAGATCACCTGGGCGCTGATCCTGGGCTTCGGGCTGTCGGCGGTGATCCAGGCCGTGGTCAGGAAATCCACGATCGTGCGGCTTCTCGGCGACGACCGGCCGCGGACGCTGGCGCTGGCGGCGGTTTTCGGGGCGGCATCCTCGTCCTGTTCGTACGCCGCCGTGGCGCTGGCCCGGTCACTGTTCCGGAAGGGGGCCAGCTTCACGGCGGCCATGGCGTTCGAGATCGCCTCGACCAACCTGGTGATCGAGCTCGGGGTGATCCTGGCGCTGCTGATGGGCTGGCAGTTCACCCTGGCCGAGTTCGTCGGCGGGCCGGTGATGATCGTGCTGCTCGCGGTGCTGTTCCGGCTGCTGCTGCGGGAACGCCTGGTGCGCGAGGCGCGGGTGCAGGCCGACCGCGGAATAGCGGGCTCGATGGAGGGCCACGCCGCGATGGACATGTCCGTCCAGCGGCCGGGCTCGTTCGCGAGCCGCCTGTTCTCCCGGGACGGCTTCACCTCCGTCGCACATGCGTTCGTGATGGAATGGGCCGCGATCATCCGCGACCTGGTCATCGGCTTGTTCGTCGCCGGGGCGATCGCCGCATGGGTCCCCGATCGCTTCTGGCGGGTCTTCTTCATCACCGGCCATCCGCTCGCCGCCAAGGTGTGGGGGCCGCTCATCGGGCCCGTCGTGGCCATCGTCTCTTTCGTCTGCTCGATCGGGAACGTGCCGCTGGCGGTCGTGCTGTGGAAGGGCGGCATCAGCTTCGGCGGCGTGGTCGCCTTCATCTTCGCCGACCTGATCATCGCGCCGATCCTGAACATCTACCGGAAGTACTACGGCCCCAGGATGGCATTGTTCCTGCTCGGCACGTTCTACGCCACGATGGCCGCGGCCGGGTACGTCGTCGAACTCGTCTTCGGTGGTCTCGGCCTGATCCCGAGCCCGGCTCGGGCGAAGATCCCCGACCAGGGCGTGTCCTGGGACTACACCACCTGGCTGAACATCGTTTTCCTGGTCCTCGCCGCCGCCCTGATCATGCGATTCGTCCGCACCGGCGGGCTCGCTATGCTGCGCATGATGGGCGGCTCGCCCGACGGCTACGAACACGATCACATGGACGCCCACGCGTCTCACCCGGACTAGGAAGGACGGCCCGATGGACCAGGACCGCGCACGCAGCCTGCTCATCGCCGAGCGCGACGAGGTACAGGGCCTGCTCAAGGACGCCGAGGTGGCGGGCCAGGAAGACCGTCAGGCGGAGGTGGACAGCGAGGCGGGCGACATCGGGGACGCCGCTCAGCCGCTGACCGCCGAGGGTATGGATGACGCCATCGCGGAAAGCCTGCGCAGTCGGCTGGACGCGATTGAGCGCGCGCTGCACCGGCTCGACGACGGCACCTACGGCCGGTCCATTCGCAGCGGCGAGCCGATCCCGGACGAGCGGCTGGAAGCCGACCCCGCCGCGGAACTCACCATCGAGGAAGCCAGGGCGGCCGAACGGGGCTGAGCACAGACCCGAACGGCCAGCGCGGGTCTGGACGGCGAGTGCGGGCCGATCTTCGGGCTCATGTCGAGGGCCAGTCACCGGCTCCGACCTCCCAGTGAAGCGAGACATTCCGATCACTGGAGGTAGGCATGAACACCACTGTGGAGACGGTGACGGCGGCCGACGGCACCGGGATTGCCCTGGAGCCGACTGGCGCGGGCGCGCCGGTGATACTGGTCGGCGGCGCGTTCAACGACCGGTCGACAGTGGCGGCCCTGGCGGCCGCGCTGGCCCCGGATTTCACCGCGATCACTTATGACCGCCGCGGCCGGGGCGACAGCGGGAACAACGACAGCGACTTCGACATCGACCGCGAGTTCGACGATCTAGCCGCCGTGATCGGCTACGCCGGCGAGACGGCCAGCCTGTTCGGGCACTCCTCGGGAGGCGTGCTCGCCGTGGAAGCGGCGCTGCGCGGCCTGCCCATCGAGCGGCTGGCGGTCTACGAACCGCTCGAAGGCCAGGACCACGGCGTCCTGCATCACCCCGAGGCGCTCCGCCCGGTGCTGAGCGCCTTTTACGGGCAGCAGGGCCTGGACCGATAGGGCTACGCGGCGGACGGCCCCTGCGGATCGTGCGGTGCCTGCGGATCGCGGGGGCCGTACAGGTCGCGGGGACCGTACAGGTCGCGCGGCCCGCGGGCCGCATTGGGCTCGGCCTGGGGGTCAGGCGACACGGGCCTCTTGCGGTCGGCCTTCTCGTCCGGGGGAGGCCAGTCGGGTCCGGCCGGCCAGGAGGCGACCCGCACCGGGCTATCGGAGTGCGGGTTGCGGCCCCGGACGACGAACCGTTCCATCTTGGTCGCGCCGGGTAGCTCGACCCGGGCCGAGACCAGCTCAGCCTTGCCTGCGGCGAGTTCCACCCAGCAGATCTGCTGGTTCCGCACGTACGCCGGCGGCAGGCCGAACCGCCCGCCGATCCCCTCCACGACCGAGGTGCACGATCCGGAGTTGGCGTAGAAGCCGGCCGCTGCGGCGGCCAGCTCCGGGTGGTGCGTATGCCCGGAGATGAACCCGTGGTAGCCGTCCGCGACCAGGTCCGCGGCCCGCTGGCGGGCGGCGTGGTTCTGCCCGTAGCCCCGCTCGTCAAGCGCCAGTGCGCTGATCGAAAGCCACGCCCGCCGGGCCAGGATGCCGATCACGGCGGCGAGCACGAGGAGGTCGGCCATCGCGCCGTAGCCGAGCATCTCACCGCGGTGCACCCACAGGTTGGTATCGGGATAACGAGACCTGAAGTCGGCGATTTCGGGTATCCGGATCAGGATGAGGATCACCAGCGGAATCACGAACAGCCACCACAGCCGGCGGCCCAGCTTGCGAAAGACCAGCCGGGAAGCGATGAACGAAGGGAAGTCGGTCGGGTCCGCCATCTCGTGTGCGCCGTCGACCCAGCCGCGGCCCAGCCACTCGACCCGGGGGATGACTTCCCGGACGATGTGGTGACCGATCGGGGTGTCCAGCGCGTTGCGCGCGTCGTGGAAGCAGTTGTACGGATCAAGCTGGTGGCCGTGCTCCACCCGGACCTTGCGGCCGTCGGCCAGGATCAGGTCTGCGGACAGGCACAGCTTGGCCCCGGTCATCTCCCGCACCGCGTCCGCCGCCTTGACGTCCCAGGCCAGGTCGCCGTCGTGGTTGCCGATCGCGTAGATGACCTGGCCGCCGCGCGCGGTCACCGCCAGCAGCGCCGCGCACAGGTCCTCGTGCGCACGCATGATGTCCGTCGCCGTCGCCTCGGGGAAGCCGAGCAGTTCGACCACGTCGCCGCCGAGCACGACGGTGAGCGCGTCTGGCTCCTCGGCCAGGTGCCGCGCCAGCGTCTCGCAGGACCGCCCGGACACGTCCGTGCGGACCGGCGGCAGGTGCAGGTCGCTGGCGATGATCACCTTCCCGCCGGGCGGGATGGCCACATCGAGCAGGTCGGCGATGTCAGGTCGCGGCGCGGGCATGGACGGTTTGGCTTCCTTCTGGCCGGTTTCTACCGGGTTCTTTCCCCGGCACTTAGCAATGATGCCCCAGGAAGGGACGGGCTAGCCTGCGGCGCCACGCACTATTCACGAACGCCATGACGTATGACGCGGCCGGCCGCAGTGCGGTTCGGATCCGGGTGACCGGGGCACGTACCAGCCTCGTTCGGCCAAAAAGAATTTAAGAAGCACCCGGCTGAGCAGATACCTTCCCTTCGTATGGAACTCGGCGAGTACGACCACCGGGCGGTCGAGGCCGCCGCCCGGGAGCTGTGGGAGTCGCACGACATCTACAGATACGACAGGGACGGGCATGGGCCCGTGTTCAGCGTGGACACGCCGCCACCCTACGTATCGGCGGCGCACCTGCACGTAGGTCACGCGATGAGCTACTCGCAGCCGGATTTCATCGTGCGCTACCGGCGGATGCGCGGCGAGCGGGTGTTCTACCCGATCGGGTTCGACGACAACGGGCTGCCGACCGAACGGTACGTGGAGCAGGCCTACGGGGTCCGGGCCGTCGACATGCCGCGGGCCGAGTTCGTCGCGCTCTGCCTGGCCGAGACCCAGCGCACGGCCGAACGGTACGAGGACCTGTGGCGGCGGCTCGGGCTGTCCCTCGACTGGTCGCTGCGCTACTCCACCATCGACGCCCGCTGCCAGCGGACCGCCCAGACCAGCTTCATCAAGCTGCACGAGGCGGGCTACCTGCGGCGGGCCCAGGACCCGATCCTGTGGTGCCCGGAAGACCGCACCTCGCTGGCCCAGGCGGACGTGGAGGACCTGGAGCGGACGAGCAGGCTGCACACGATCAGCTTCTCCGACGGGCTGCTGATCGCCACCACCCGGCCCGAGCTGCTGCCGGCCTGCGTAGCGCTGTACCACCATCCTTCGGATGCCCGTTACACGGGCCGGAACAGGGCCGTGGTGCCGCTGTTCGGCTACGAGGTGCCGGTGCTCACCGACGAGTCGGTGGACCCGGAGTACGGGACCGGGCTGATGATGGTGTGCACGTTCGGTGACAGCGATGACGTGCTGAAGTGGCGGCAGGACGGGCTGCCGCTGCGCCTGGTCGTTGAGCCGGACGGGCGGCTCGGCCCGCTGGCCGGGGAGTTCGCCGGGCTGCCGCTGACCCAGGCGCGTTCGGCCGTCGTGAAGGCGCTCGCGGAGGCGGGGCTGCTGGCGGACAGCGTGCCGGTGCGGCAGGTCGTAGGGGTGCACGAGCGATGTCAGACCCCGGTCGAGTTTCAGATCAGGCCGCAGTGGTTCATCGCGGTGCGGGAGCACGCGGACCGGTTCCGGGCCCGCGCGGCCGAGCTCGAGTGGATCCCGCCGTTCATGCGGCGCAGGCTCGAGGACTGGATCGACGGGCTCAAGTGGGACTGGAACATCACCAGGCAACGGCGTTACGGCGTGCCGTTCCCCGTCTGGTTCTGCACCGCCTGCTCGGTGCCGGTGCTGGCCCGGCTTGAGGACCTGCCGGTGGACCCGCTGGCGGACAAGCCGCCGGTGACCTCGTGCCCGTCCTGCGGCTCGGGGGAGCTGGAGGGGGACCCGGACGTGATGGACACCTGGATGACGTCGTCGCTGTCGCCGCAGATCAACGACGGCTGGGCGGTGGGCGGGACCGACCCCGCGCTGGCGCCGATGTCCATGCGGGTGCAGGCGTTCGAGATCATCAGGACCTGGCTGTTCTACTCGGTGGTGCAGTCCGAGCTGTTGTTCGGCCGGGTGCCGTGGCGCACCGCGATGATCTCCGGCTGGGGGCTGAGCGAGCAGGGCAAGAAGCTGTCCAAGCGTGATCTCGATAGGTCGACGGGGGCCGACGGCTACAACCGGTACGTGCCGGACGACGTGATGGGCAGGTACGGCGCGGACGCGCTGCGGCTGTGGGCCACCAAGGGCCGCATCGGCACCGACCTGCGGTACAACGAGAAGGACATCAGGACCGGCCGGAAGTTCGCGGTCAAGCTGTGGAACGTCGGCCGGTTCCTGTCCATGAACCTTGGCGAACTTTCCGGGGCGGCCCCGGCGCCGGGGGATCGGGACATCGTGGACAGGTGGCTGCTCTCGCACCTAGCCGACGCGGTGACCGAGACCACGGCGGCGTTCGAGGCGCACGACTACATGCAGGCCTTCCAGGGTGCCTCGCGGATGTTCTGGTCCATCTACTGTGACCGGTACATCGAGATGATCAAGGACCGGCTCGCCGTAGCCCCGGATCGGGATAGCACTGATCCGGATAGTACGGATCTGGATAATCCGGATCGGGATAGTGCCCGCTGGACCCTGTGGGAGTCGTTCCGGGTGCTGCTCGGGCTGTTCGCGCCCTTCGCGCCGTTCCTGACCGAACGCATGTACCAGCAGTTTTACCGCGCGCACGAGGACGCGGTCTCGCTGCACCTGACCCGCTGGCCGGGCGCCGACGAGCGATGGCGCGGCGACCGTTCGGCGGTGGACCAGCTGGCGGTCATCCTGGATGCCACCCGGGTGCTGCGCAGCGGCCAGCGGCTCGGCAACTCGGCCCGGCTCAGCCAGCTGATCGTGCAGGCGCACGACGCCCAGGCTCAGGCACTCCTGGAGCAGATCGCCGAACCGCTCCGGGTCGCGGCCCGGGCCGATGCCCTGGTCCGCGGCCCGGCCGAGCACACTAGTGGCGTCGAGGGGATCACGGTCGGGATCGCCGTGTAAGAGCGGCCACCGCCTCGGCTGACGGATGTTCATCAGCCGATTCTGCGTTCGGCGTTAGCCGGGACCATTAGGGTGCCGTCAAGGATCCTTGAGGTCTTCCGCCAGGGAGAATTGAGGCTTCCCGTTAGCTGGGCAGGGCAGCCAGCACGTCGCGTGCCATCGCGATGTCCGCGGCCAGCTTCGTGGCGCGGCTCGGCTCCGAGCCGAACGGCTCGTGGGTGAAGCTGATCTCGATATCGGCGTTGCCGGACCAGACAAACAGCACCACGGTGTGAGACTCTCCGGACGCAATCGACACGGTCTGGAATATGGCGGTCGCCTGCTGGCCGACGCCGGTGACGGTCTGCGCTCCGTTGAACGTGGTCCCGTTCGCGTTGTGGCGCGCGTACTGAACGGCGAATTCGTAGCCCTGCTGCGCGCTCGCCGAGTCGGCGTCGATGGTGAGGTCAAGCACGAGGCTGCCGTTCAGTGCGATCCAGCCGCAATTGCTCAGCTGCGGCGTGCCGGGGACGGTGTCGACCGGGGCCGGGATCTGTTTGGCCGCGGCGCCGGGCGCGTACCTGGCTAGGGTCGTTGCTTTGACCAGCCTGCACGGGTCCTGCGGGCTGGCGTAGTGCGGCCCTTGGGGCGACGGGGACGCCGCGGCCGACGACGCGGCCGAGGGTGCGGCCGCGGCCGACGCGGCGGCCACTGGGTTGGCCAGGGCGGCCAGGACGTCGCGGGACATGGCGATCGCTCCGGCCAGTTCCGCGGCTGTAGTCAGCGCTGGCCGGGCCGATCCGATGGGGAGATTGCCATAGGCAAGATCGATGTCGGCGTTGCCCGACCGAACGATCAGGTTGAGCCCTGGCGGCGAAGGCTCGGCGCCCTGGCCCACACTCGTGTTATGACCTGCGCTATGGCCTGATCGCCGAGGCCGGTCACCGGCCGCGTGCTGACCGTGACTCCCTTGCAGCATGAAGGGGCGGAAACCCTGCGCTTGTAGTCCTGCTGCGCTTTAGTGAGCCCTGCGGATGAGCCGAAGACGTCGACCTGCACCAGCAGGCTCCGATCCTGGCCGCCGGTGATGCTGGACCAAGTGCAGGCCCCCTCCTGATCGGTGCTGCTCGAGGGCCTGCTTTGCGGGCTGCTCGTCGCGTCGGGCATGTACTTCGCCAAGCTGGCCCCGCTGACCATGTCACACGGTGCGGGCAGGCTTGTGTACTTAAGCCGCTGAGCGCCGGGCCGCACGACCACCAGGACGACGGCCGCGATCACCGCGGCCACCAGGATTCCGGCGCCGAAGCCGATGATCAGGGGCTTGCGGCGGGACCGGAATGGCGGCGCCGGTGACGGGGAACCCGGTGACGAGGATTCCGCTGTCTCGCTGCCGGGCTGGGCCTCGGCGGGTCCGGCGCTGGCGGTCTGAGCACTGGCGGGTGCCTCGGGTTCGGGCGCGGTTACGTTCGACTCTTCTGACATTGCGCAGGCCCCTAACGCCGATGTCGCCATGACTGTCGTCATGAATCCGGCCCCCCGGTTCCGGAGGAAACTACTCACCTTTGGTCTCTAGAGCGTCTCGGACTCATGTCGGGTGGGCAGCGGCTTGCGGCATGCGCTTGCACAAGGGCGGCTGGCCCGTTCATCCGTAGATCACGAAGAGTTTGCAGTCTGCGCAGACTGTGAAGTCTTCATGATCATGAAAGGGACGTCACCCGGTGGCGGCCCGGGGCTCCGGCTCGCCACAGGCCGATGACGTTGACGCCCACGGCCATCAGTCCCATGACTATCGCGAGCACCACGGCATACAGGGCGACCCGGCCGTAACCGCCCGAGTGCCCGGGATCCAGGAACGGGTACGGATACCAGTGCGCGATCGGGCCGCGCACCAGCGAGTAGGCGAAGTAGGCCAGCGGCGCGAGCAGCCAGCCCAGCGCGGCCAGGAACGGCCGGCGGGTCCACGGCGAGAACAAGATCCAGTCGACCAGCATGACCACCGGGATGACACGGTGCAGGGTGTCATCGACCCACGGCGAGGTCAGCCCGACCTCGGCGTTGGCCAGCAGCGCCGCGTAGACGATGCCGGTGATGACCATGAACAGCGTCGCCGCGCCGCGCAGGTAGGCCCAGCGCTGGCTCTGCGGGTTGACCAGGCCGCCTACGATCAGCACCACGATGGCCAGCAGGTTGCTCTCGATGGTGAAGTAGCTGAAGAAGTTACCCAGGCTGCCGGTGGTGGCGGTGACCGCGGAGACGATGGCCGCGATGCCGAGCGCCGCGAACGCCGACCGCGCGATCCTCACCACAACGGTCCCCATGAGCCAGGTCATACCCCTTTCCTGGCTGGTCCAAAGGGCCCTGGCTGGCCCAAGGGGGTCGGCTGGCACAAGGCTGGCACAATGCTGGGATGCGAACGATTGCTCTCGAAGAGCACTTCTGGACACCCGGACTCGCGGCGCCTCCCGGCACCGGCCCGCTCGCCGCGTGGGGCCAGCGGGTGGATGACCAGCTGCGCGATCTCGGAAAGGCGCGGCTGGCCGACATGGACGCCAACGGCATCGACCTCCAGGTCATCTCGCACGCGGCACCGGCCGCCCAGGGGCTCGACGGCGCCGAGGGGATCGCTCGCGCCCGCGAGGCCAACGACCGGCTGGCTGCCGCGGTCCGCGCGAACCCGGACAGGTTCGCCGGCTTCGCCACCCTGCCCACCGCGGACCCGCGGGCCGCGGCCGACGAGCTAGAACGGGCCGTTAAAGATCTCGGCCTGCTCGGCGCCCTGGTCAACAGCACCCTCGGCTCCAACGGCGCCTTCCTGGATGACACCAGGTTTGAACCGCTGCTTGAGCGTTTCGAGGGGCTCGACGTCCCGCTGTACCTGCACCCCGCGCCCCCGTCGGCGGTCCTGGACGAGGCGCTGTACCACGGGCTGGCGCCGGCCGTGGCGGGCCGGCTGGCTACCGGCGCCTGGGGCTGGCACGCCGAGGCCGGCCTGCACGTGCTGCGGATGATTGCCACCGGCGTGTTCGACCGGCACCCCGGGCTGCGCCTGATCGTCGGGCACTGCGGCGAGATGGTGCCGTTCATGCTGGCCAGGATCGACGCCATGCTCCGCCAGGACCAGCTGGAACTGGCGCCGTCAGGGTACTTCCTGCGGAACATCTGGGTCACCACGAGCGGGCTGTTCAGCCTGCCGCCGGTGCTGTGCACCGTGCAGGTGCTCGGGGTGGACCGGGTGCTGTTCAGCGTCGACTACCCCTTCGGCTCCAACGCGGCGGGCCGCGCCCTGCTCGACACGCTGCCGCTGGCCCCCGCGGACGTGGCGAAGATCGCGGGCGGTAACGCCGAACGGGTCCTGGGCCTCGGGGCCCCAGCGGACCAGGGCCCCAGGGGACCAGGGCCGCCAGCGGACCAGCCAAGCGTGATTTAAGTCACGTTGATGTTGTAAAAAAGTTTGCATTGGCCAAGCGATTTACGGCACAATGATGTTGTGAAAAACATCGGAGCAGCCGAGGGCCCCGCCCGGGGCCCAGCGGGACCTGCCCCCACCCGGGGGCAGGTCGCGCGGCTGATCCTTGAGCGCGGGCCGTCCACCGCCGCCACGCTCGGCGGCCGGCTCGGGCTCACGCCTGCGGCTATCCGGCGCCATCTCGACAACCTCCTCGCCGAGGGCCTGATCGAGACCAGGACGGCCAGGACCTACGGAAACCGCGGCCGCGGCCGGCCAGCCAAGGTCTTCGTCATCACCGACGCGGGCCGCAGCGCGTTCGAGCACGCTTACGACGGCCTGGCCACCAGCGCGCTGCGCTTCCTGGCCGAGACGGCGGGTCCCGAGGCCATCACCGAGTTCGCCCGCAGGCAGGTATCCGACCTGGAGCGCAGGTACGCGCCCGCGGTGAGCAGGGGCGACCTGGCCAGCCGGGTTCAGGCGCTGGCCGAGGCGCTGTCCGCCGACGGCTACGCGGCGTCCGCGGGCCCGGCGCCCGCGATCGGCCGGGCCGGGGGAGGGGAGCAGCTCTGCCAGCACCACTGCCCGGTCGCCCACGTGGCGGCCGAGTTCCCGCAGCTGTGCGAGGCGGAGACCGAGGCGTTCGGCCGGCTGCTGGGCACGCCGGTGCAGCGGCTCGCCACGATCGCGCACGGCGACGGCATCTGCACCACGCACGTGACCTGCGTCGGGAAGGCAGTCCCGGCGGGGACTACAGCCGCGGCGGGGACTGTTGTAATACCCGTAACCAATGAAATCACCGCAGAGTCCGGAGGGCTCTTGACATGACGACCACCACGCAAGACCAGCTCGAAGGGCTGGGCACGTACAAGTTCGGCTGGGCCGACTCGGACGTGGCCGGTGCGTCCGCGCGCCGTGGCCTGTCCGAAGAGGTGGTCCGCGACATCTCGGCGCGCAAGAACGAGCCGGAGTGGGTGCTCGACATGCGGCTCAAGGGGCTGAAGTACTTCGGCCGCAAGCCGATGCCCGCCTGGGGCGCCGACCTGTCCGGCATCGACTTCGACAACATCAAGTACTTCGTCCGCTCCACCGAGAAGCAGGCCGCGAGCTGGGACGAGCTGCCCGCCGACATCAAGAACACCTACGACCGGCTCGGCATCCCCGAGGCGGAAAAGCAAAGGCTCATCGCGGGCGTGGCCGCCCAGTATGAGTCCGAGGTCGTTTACCACAAGATCAGGGAAGACCTCGAGGAAAAGGGTGTTCTCTTCCTCGACACGGACACCGCGCTCAGGGAGCAGCCGGATCTGTTCCGCGAGTACTTCGGCACGGTGATTCCGCCGGGCGACAACAAGTTCGCCGCGCTGAACACGGCGGTGTGGTCTGGCGGCTCGTTCATTTACGTGCCTAAGAACGTAAAAGTAGAAATCCCGCTGCAGGCCTATTTCCGTATCAACACCGAGAACATGGGCCAGTTCGAGCGGACCCTGATCATCGTGGACGAAGGTGCCTATGTCCACTACGTGGAGGGCTGTACCGCGCCCATTTACAAGTCCGACTCGCTGCATTCCGCGGTGGTTGAGATCATCGTGAAGAAGGACGCGCGCTGCCGTTACACCACGATCCAGAACTGGTCGAACAACGTGTACAACCTGGTGACCAAGCGCGCCATCGCGCAGCAGGGCGCGACCATGGAGTGGATCGACGGCAACATCGGCTCCAAGGTGACGATGAAGTACCCGGCGGTGTACCTGATGGGTGAGCACGCCAGGGGCGAGACGCTCTCGGTCGCGTTCGCCGGCGTCGGCCAGCACCAGGACGCGGGCGCGAAGATGGTGCACTGCGCGCCGAACACCTCCTCCACCATCATCTCCAAGTCGGTGGCGCGGGCCGGCGGGCGGACCTCCTACCGTGGCCTGGTCAACGTGCAGGAGGGCGCCGAGCACTCCAAGTCCACGGTCAAGTGCGACGCGCTGCTGGTGGACACGGTGAGCCGCAGCGACACCTACCCGTACGTGGACGTCCGCGAGGACGACGTGGAGATGGGCCACGAGGCCACCGTCTCCAAGATCTCCGAGGATCAGCTGTTCTACCTGATGAGCCGCGGCATGACCGAGGACGAGGCGATGGCCACGATCGTCCGCGGGTTCGTAGAGCCCATCGCCCGCGAGCTCCCGATGGAGTACGCGCTCGAGCTGAACCGGCTGATCGAACTGCAGATGGAGGGGGCGGTCGGCTGATGTCGGCTGGACTTCAGGGGGCGATAGAGACCGCTCCCGTGACAAGGCTGCACGAGCGCCGGTCCTACGACCCGGCGGATTTCGCGGTGCCCGCCGGCCGCGAGGAGGAGTGGCGGTTCACCCCGCTGCGCCGGCTGCGCGGGCTGCATACGGATGCCCCGGCGGCCCCCGCCGCGAAGGTGACGGTGGAAGTCGACCCGGCGCCCGAGGTCAAGACCTTTTCGGCCGAACGAGGCGGGAGCTTGCTCGGCCGCAGCTTTATCCCCGCTGACCGGGTGAGCGCCCGGGCCTACGCGTCCTTCGACGAGGCGACCGTGATCGCGGTGCCGGCCGAAACGGACGCGTCACGGCCCACCGTCGTCACCGTGACCGGCCAGGGTTCTGGGGTCGGGGCCGCGTTCGGCCACCTGCTCGTGCAGGCCGAGCCGTTCTCCCGGGCCGTGGTGGTACTCGACCACCGCGGCAGCGCCACCTACGCGGACAACGTCGAGCTCGTGGTGGGCGACGGCGCCTTGCTGTCGGTGGTCAGCCTGCAGGACTGGGCCGATGACGCCGTGCACCTGACGCAGCATTACGCCACGCTCGGCCGGGACGCGAGGCTGCGGCATACGGCGGTCACGCTGGGCGGATCCGTCGTCCGGCTGGCTCCCTCGGTCCGCTACGACGGTCCGGGCGGGGACGCCGAGCTGACTGGGCTCTACTTCGCCGACGCGGGCCAGCACCTGGAGCACCGGCTGTTTGTCGACCACGATGTGCCCAATTGCCGCAGCCGCGTCACCTACAAGGGCGCGCTGCAGGGCGCCGACGCGCACGCGGTCTGGATCGGCGACGTGCTGATCAGGCCGGAGGCGACCGGCACCGACACGTACGAGTACAACAGGAACCTGGTGCTGACCGATGGCACCCGGGTGGATTCGGTGCCGAACCTGGAGATCCTCACCGGGGAGATCGTCGGGGCCGGGCACGCGAGCGCCAGCGGCAGGCTCGAGGACCACCACCTGTTTTACCTGATGGCCCGCGGCATCCCGTTCGAAGAAGCCCGCAGGCTGGTCATCCGCGGGTTCTTCGGCCAGCTGATCGACACCATCGAGGTGCCCGAACTGCGGGACCGGATCGCCGAGGCCATCGAGGCGGAGCTGACCAAGTCCCTGCCCTCGCGGGGGGGTCTGGGGAGGCTCTTGGGTTCGTCCCCCCGGGCTAACACAGCTGGGGTCCGCCGATGACCGGGGACCCGGAGTACACCCGGGCCTGCGCGCTCTCGGAACTTCCGGCCGAGGGCGCGATCGGCGTCGAGGTGGCGGGAGAGCCGGTCGCCGTGGTCCGCGCCGAGGGCGAAGTCTACGCGATGCGCGACGTGTGCTCGCACGCCGAGGTGCCGCTGTCCGAGGGCGAGGTCTACGACCACACGATCGAGTGCTGGCTGCACGGATCGTGCTTCGACCTGCGCTCGGGCAAGCCCACCGGGTACCCGGCCACCGAGCCGGTGCCCGTCTATCCAGTCAAGATCGAAGGCGACGACGTCTACGTCGCGCTCACCACGGGCGTGGAAAACCTAGGCAAGGAGTCATAAAGTGGCCACCCTCGAGATCCGCGACCTGCACGTCAGCGTGGAAGAGAGCGTCGGCGTGCACCGGGAGATCCTGCGCGGCGTGAACCTGACCGTCCGCGACGGTGAGACTCATGCGCTCATGGGCCCGAACGGCTCCGGCAAGTCCACCCTGGCCTACGCGATCGCCGGCCATCCCAAGTACCTGGTCACCCGGGGCAGCGTCACGCTCGACGGCGAAGACGTGCTGGCCATGAGCGTGGACTCCCGCGCCCGGGCCGGCCTGTTCCTGGCCATGCAGTACCCGGTCGAGGTGCCCGGCGTGTCGGTGTCGAACTTCCTGCGGACCGCGGTGACGGCGGTCCGGGGCGAGGCGCCGAAGCTGCGCGACTTCGTCAAGGAACTGCGCGCCGCGATGTCCGCGCTGTCCATGGACCCGGCCTTCGCCGAGCGCAACCTGAACGAGGGCTTCTCCGGCGGGGAGAAGAAGCGGCACGAGATCTTGCAGCTCGAGCTGCTCAACCCGAAGGTCGCGATCCTGGACGAGACCGACTCGGGCCTGGACATCGACGCTCTCAAGGTGGTCTCCGAGGGGATCAACCGCTTCCGTGAGCAGCCGGAGCACGCAGTGCTGCTGATCACGCACTACACGCGGATCCTGCGGTACGTGAAGCCGGATTTCGTGCACGTGTTCGTGGCCGGCCGCATCGTCGAAGAGGGCGGCTCCGAGCTGGCCGACCTGCTGGAGAACGAGGGCTACGAGAGGTTCGCGGTTCTTGGGGGGGTCCCGGCATGACGGCGTTCCAGGATTTTGCCGGTCACCTCGATGTCGAGGCCATCCGGGCCGATTTCCCCGCGCTGGCCAGGAAGGTGCGCAACGACAAGCCGCTCATCTACCTGGACTCCGGCGCGACGTCGCAGAAGCCGGTCCAGGTGCTCGACGCCGAGCGCGGGTTCTACGAGCGGCACAACTCGGCCGCGCACCGCGGCACCCACCTGCTCGGCGAGGAGGCCACCGACGTCTACGAGGGCGCCCGGGCCAAGGTCGCCGCGTTCCTCAACGCCGACCCCGGCGAGGTGGTGTTTACCAAGAACGCCACCGAGGCGATCAACCTGGTCGCCTACGCCATGAGCAATGCATCAGTGGGCGGGGCCCGCCCCGGAGAGTCGGGGCGGTTCCAGGTGGGGCCCGGGGACGAGATCCTGATCACTGAGATGGAGCATCACGCCAACCTCGTGCCGTGGCAGCAGCTCTGCGAGCGAACCGGCGCCACCCTGCGCTGGCTGAACATCACCCCTGAGGGCCGGCTCGACCTGGACCACCTGGACCGCATGATCACCGGGCGCACCAAGATCGTCGCGGTCACCCACCAGTCGAACGTCACCGGCACGATCCCGCCGGTAGCCGAGATCGCTCGGGCGGCGCACGAGAAGGGCGCCCTGGTGCTGGCCGACGCGGCCCAGTCGGTGCCGCACCAGCCGGTCGACGTGGCCGCGCTCGGCGTGGACTTCCTGGCCTTCTCCGCGCACAAGATGCTCGGCCCGTACGGGATCGGCGTGCTGTTCGGCCGCGCCGAGCTACTCGAGGCCATGCCGCCGTTCCTGACCGGCGGATCGATGATCGAGGTGGTGCGGATGGAGGGCAGCACGTTCCTGCCGCCGCCGCAGCGGTTCGAGCCCGGCGTGCCCGCCGTGGCCGAGGCCGCGGGCCTGGCCGCCGCCGTGGACTACCTGGCCGGCCTGGGCATGGGCAACGTGGCGGCCCATGAGGAGTCGTTGACCGCGCATGCGCTCGACGCGCTGCGCGAGATCAACGGGGTGCGCATCCTCGGGCCGGACACCACCAAGGACCGCGGCGGCGCCGTGGCGTTCGAGGTCGAGGGCGTCCACCCGCACGACGTGGGCCAAGTGCTCGACGAGCTCGGCATCGCGGTGCGCACCGGCCACCACTGCGCCTGGCCACTGCACCGGGCGCTGGGCGTGCAGGCCAGCACCCGGGCCACGTTCTACGTGTACAACACCCACGACGAGGTAGACGCCCTGGCGGACGGAATCCGCTACGCTCAGCGTTTCTTCGGCGCCCGGCAATAGACCGGGATGATGACGGGCGCTTTCAGTGTTGGGAGGGACGTGATGCAGCTTTACTCGATGTACCAGGAGATCATCCTGGATCACTACCGCAACCCTCACCACAAGGGCCTGCGGGATCCCTTCGACGCCGAAGTGCACCATGTCAACCCGGTCTGCGGAGACGAGGTGACGCTGCGGGTCACCCTCAAGGACGTCAACGGCGAACCGGTGGTCGAGGACGTGTCCTATGACTCGCTGGGCTGCTCGATTAGCCAGGCGAGCGCGTCGGTGATGAGCGACCTGGTCATCGGCAAGCCGGTGGACGAGGCCATGACCATCAACCAGGCGTTCCTCGAGCTGATGCAGTCCAAGGGCGAGGGGGAGCCTGACGAGAACGTGCTCGAGGACGCGGTAGCATTCGCGGGCGTGTCGAAGTACCCGGCCAGGATCAAATGCGCTCTGCTCGGCTGGATGGCATGGAAGGACGCGACCGCGCAGGCCATGGAGGTAGCGAAATGACGGAGAACGCGACCACTGAGAACGTGACTTTGCCGGACACGGCGCCTGAGGGTGGGGCCACGGAGCTCAGCGCTGAGCAAGAGGACGTACTCGAGGCGCTGCGCGACGTGGTGGACCCCGAACTCGGGATCAACGTGGTGGACCTCGGCCTGGTGTACGGCGTCGACGTGGACGCCGAGCGGATCGCCACCATCGACATGACCCTGACCAGCGCCGCGTGCCCGCTGACGGACGTGATCGAGGATCAGGCTCGGGAGGCGCTCGAGGGCGTGGTGACGGACTTCCGCATCAACTGGGT
>Ga0137390_10001705_pt1 | contig 16816 bp, 14 predicted proteins | sample 15con2h24AmetaG_FD_104937 | JGI IMG/M metagenome (GOLD analysis project Ga0137390, IMG submission 104937) | Vadose zone soil microbial communities from Angelo Coast Range Reserve, California, USA - 15con2h2.4A metaG | ecosystem: Environmental > Terrestrial > Soil > Vadose zone > Saprolite... | reverse complement strand
CGTTGGTGGACTGGAGCTCCTCGTTGGTGGTCTCCAGCTCCTCGTTGGTCGAGTGGAGCTCCTCGTTGGTGGTCTCCAGCTCCTCGTTGGTCGACTGGAGCTCCTCGTTGGTGGTCTCCAGCTCCTCGACGGTCGACTGGAGCTCCTCGTACGCCGTCTCCAGCTCGCGCTGGGCCCGCGCCAGCTGCTCGTTGAGCGCCCTGTACCGGCCGACCTCGGAGAAGACGATCGTCACGCCTGCGTCCCGCCGCTGCGGGTCGAGCGGCAAGAGCGCGACGTCGAGGTACTCCCGCTCGCCAGAGGGCAGGCTCCACTCGAGGTTGCGCAGATCGGCCGGCACGCCCCGGTGCAGCACCTCGTCGATCTTCGAGCGCAGCTCAGCGGGCCGGTACGACACCTTGAGGTCCTTGAGGGGGCGGCCGACGACGTCCTGGCCCATCCCGAACAGGGACCTCGCACGCCGGTTGGCGAGCACCACCGTCCCGTTGCCATCGACGACCACGTGGGCATTGGGCGAGCCCTCGACGGCGAGATCGGCCATCGGCGGGGCCGCGGCAACGGGCGTCAGCCGCACGAGGGCCGCAGCCTGCCCGTCCGGGCGACGAACCTCGCCGTCGCGGCGGAAGACGTGGCTCTTGCGGTCCACCACCGCGAAGAGGTCGCTCCGGATTACCAGCGCCTCGGACTTGCCGAGGAAGAGATAGCCGCCCCGGTTCAAGGCGAAATGGAACCGGCTGAGGATGTCCCTCTGGCTCTCGGCCGTGAAGTACATGAGCGTGTTGCGACAGACGAGCAGGTCGATACGGGAGATCGGAGCGTCCTGGATGAGGTCGTGGCGGCCGAAGATCACCGCTCGGCGCAGGTCTGGGCGGAAGGACGCCGTGGTGCCCTCGACCTCGAAGAACCGCGCCGTGCGCTCCTCACCGAGCGCGGCGACCACGCTCTTGTGCGGATAGCGGGCGTGGCGGGCGGCGGTCAGGGCGTCCTCGTCCGCATCGGTCGCGTAGATCTTCACGCTCGCACGCGCCCGCTCCTCGCCCAGCGCCTCGGCCATGACGATGGCCATCGAGTAGGCCTCCTCGCCCGATGCGCAGCCGGCCGACCACACCCGCACAGGCTCTTCGGCGCCCTTTCCGGCGGCGATGGCCGGGATGGCCTCCCTGGCCAGGTAGGCCCAGGCGTCCGGGTCCCTCATGAACGCGGTGACGTTGATGAGGATGGTGTTGAACAGCTCGGCGAACTCCGCCGGGTTGGCCTCGAGCACGTCGACGTAGGTGGCGTAGTCGTCCACGCCGACGGCGTACATCCTCCGCTGGATGCGACGGGTAAGGCTGGCGCGCTTGTAGCCGTTGAAATCGAAGCCCCGCACCTCTTTCACGTAGGCCAGGAGCCGGTCGAGCGCCTCCGGCTTCGGGTCAGCCACCGGACGGCCCCTCCGCGATCGGCCGCTGGAGCAACCCCGCGGCGGACAACGGCGCACCGCCGAAGGTCACCACCGGCGCCTCCACGAACTTGCGCAGGACGTCGGGGATGTCAGCGAGGGACGCGATGCACGCGGGCTGCACGTGGTCGATCGCACTCCTCGGCATGCCTGGGAACAATGCCTCATCGGGGTCCTGGACGATGGTCAGGCCGCCGGCCCGCTTGATGGCGCCGAGCCCGGCGGTGCCGTCGTCGAGAGCGCCCGACAGCACGACGCCTGCACCGTTGGCCCCGTAGCCCGCGGCCACGCTCCGGAACAGCGGGTCGGCCGCGGGCCGGTGCTGGCTCTCGAGCGGCCCGGCGATCACGATCGCCGTCCCGGCACCGACCAGCAGATGGTGGTCGGGCGGGGCGACATAGATCACGCCGGCCCGCAGGCGCTCCCCGTCCTCGGCGTGGTGCGCCGGGAGGCCGCCGGCCCGGGTCAGGATCTCCGGGAGCACGCTCGTGCCCGCGGGCGCCACGTGCAGCACCACGAGCACCGCTGCGCCGAAACGCGGCGGCAGCCCCGCCACCACCCGTGACAGGGCCTCGATCCCCCCGGCCGACGCGGCCATGGCCACCACGCGCGGGGGGGAGGCGTCAGGGGCCACGGTCGAGGTTATCGCCAGCGGTGCACTACCGGGCCCACTTTGAGGGTTCGCCCGCTCATTAAGGTAGACCCTGTGCCGGCGCAGCAGCCCCCGCTCGGGTCCTTTCACGACCCGGTGCAGGCCGCCGGGGACCGGGAGCTGGCCGCCCGGGCTCCCCTAGCGGCCAGGATGCGGCCCAACACGCTCGACGAGGTCGTCGGCCAACCCCACCTGCTCGGCCCGGGCGCGCCGTTGCGAGCCCTGATCGAGTCCGACCGCCTGGGGTCGGTGCTCCTCTGGGGCCCGCCCGGCACGGGCAAGACGACACTTGCCCGGGTGATCGCCGCGACCACCGATCGGGAGTTCGTGGCGCTGTCGGCGGTGACCGCCGGGGTGAAGGACGTGCGAGGGGTCATCGAGGGAGCCCGGGCACGGCTGGCCGGGGCCGGGAGGGGCACGATCCTGTTCCTCGACGAGGTGCACCGTTTCAACAAGAGCCAGCAGGACGCCCTGCTGCCCGCAGTCGAGACCGGAGTCGTGACCCTGATCGGCGCCACGACCGAGAACCCGTTCTTCGAGGTCAACGCCCCGCTCATCAGCCGGTCGACCATCTTCCGCCTCGAGCCCCTCGCCCCGGCCGACCTGCGGGTCCTCGTGGCCCGCGGCCTGGAGGCGCAAGGGGCCACCGCCGAGGACGACGCCGTCGAGCATCTCGTCGACCTGGCCGGGGGCGACGGTCGAGCCGCCCTCACGACCCTCGAGGTCGCTCTCGATCTCGCCCACCACGCCGGCGGACGCACCCGCTTGGAGTTGGGCGACGTGGAGCGGTCCCGCCAGATGCGCGTCCTGCGCTACGGGGAGGACGACCACTACGACGTCATCAGCGCCTTCATCAAGGCCATCCGGGGCAGCGACCCCGACGCCGGGTTGTACTGGCTGGCCCGCATGCTCGAAGTCGGCGAGGACGCCCGGTTCATCGCTCGCCGCCTCGTGATCCTGGCCAGCGAGGATGTCGGGATGGCTGATTCCAACGGCCTCGTGGTCGCGGACGCAGCCGCTCGGGCTGTCGAGTTCGTCGGTCTGCCGGAGGCCGCCCTCAACCTGGCCCACTGCGTGGTGTACCTGGCCACCGCGCCCAAGTCCAACCGGGCCATGTTGGGCCTGGCCCGGGCTGGCGACGACGTCCGCCGGCGCCAGGCCGGGCCCGTGCCCGCACCGCTGCGCTCCGAGCATCCGTACCAGCGCCACAAGCTCCAGGAGGGTGGCGGGTACGTCTATCCCCACGATCGCCCGATGGCCTTCGTGCGCCAGGCGTACCGACCACCCGAGCTGGAGGGTCACGTCTACTACGTGCCCACCGAGCATGGGGACGAGGCCACGATCGCCGCACGTCTCCGTCAGCTGTGGGGCGACGACGTCTACGATCGCACCGAGGCGCCCAAGGGCAAGCCGGGGCTGCCCGGGGGCGAGACCCGCTGACCGTGTTGCGCCACGGTGAGTAGTCAGTTGGGGTCATTGCGCGAATAGCCCTTGCGGTCCTGGGCCACCTGACTACCTTTGGTCACTGGGAGTGACCTTAAGTGACCCAGGGTGATGATAGACAACGCAGCCGGCGGGTCGGGCCCAGCCTCGCCCTGGTGGCCTCCGTCGCCGTCATCTGGATGGCGATCTCCGGCTACCTGGTCCACGCAGGCGATCGGTTCGCGCCCGTCGGCGAGGTCCCGACGTACGCGTCGCCGGCCAGACCGATGGCGTCGCCGGCCGGGGCGCCGCTCCTCCCGCCCCGGGCGCTCGCCCAGCTGGCAGGCCCGGGCACCCTGGACCTGCCGTCGGGGGACCGGGGGGCGCCCGCGGGATCGACCCCGCCGCCCTCGCCTCCCCGTCCCGCCGCCCCCCTGCCGGTCGACGCCGTGCTCGTGTCCACCCAGCCCGGGCCGTCTCAACCCGGGCTGTCGGCGCCCTTCTCGAGCGGTCTCGTCGACCTGCCACCCACCAAGACCATGCCCCCGCACGCAGGGACGGCGCCCAGCAGAGAGTCGCCGTGCAGGAAGCACAAGCCCGCCGGAGCTACTCGGTGCGCCGGGTGACCCACCCGTCGCAACCGGCCGCCGCCCCGAGCGCCAATGCCCGACGAAGATCGTGGACTCGAGCATCGGAGTCATGCAGCACCTTCTGCGAAACAGTCCACGTCAAGGCCGGATACGATCGTGCTGTGGCCTGACCAAGGAGCGCTGCCATCATGCTTGACTCTGTCATCCGGGGCGGAACCGTCGTCGACGGGACCGGCGCCCCCGCCTTCGCCGGCGACGTCGGCATCCGAGACGGCCGCATCGTCGCCGTTGGCACCGTGGACGAAGCGGCTCGTGAGGTGCTCGACGCCGACGGCGCCTTGGTCACACCCGGGTTCTTCGACCTGCACACCCACTACGACGGCCAGGTCACCTGGGACGACGCCCTGGAGCCGTCGGCCACCAACGGGATCACCACCATCGTGCTGGGCAACTGCGGCGTGGGCTTCGCGCCAGTGCGTCCCGAGGACCACGAGGCGCTGATCGACATGATGGAGGGCGTCGAGGACATCCCCGGCAGCGCGCTGTCGGTGGGCATGCCCTGGGGGCGGTGGGAGAGCTTCGGCGAGTACCTCGACCTGATCGACGCCCGCAGCTACTCGACCAACGTGGCCTGCCACATCGCCCACGGGCCGCTGCGCTACTACGTGATGGGCGAGCGCGCCTACGAGGACCACGACGCCACGGGCGATGATGTCGCCGAGATGGCGCGGCTCGTGGGCGAGGCGTTCGGCGCCGGCGCCGCCGGGTTCTCCACCAACCGGTTCCGCGGCCACACGTCCCGCTCGAAACGGATCGTTCCCGGCACCTTCTCTCCCACCGAGGAGCTGACCGCCATCGCCCGCGCCGTGGGCGAGGCCGGCCACGGCGTGCTGCAGGTCATCGCCGACGGCACCATCACCCCCGGCGAAGAGATCGACCGGATGCCCGAGCTCGACATGCTCGCCGGTCTCTCGCTGACCGCCGGCAGGCCGCTCACCTTCAGCACCTTCCAGGTCCGGGCGCAGTCGGACGTCTTGCGCAGAGTCCTCGACGGGACCGCCGCTTGGAACGACAAGGGCGCCCAGCTGCGACCCCAGATCATCCCCAGGTCGGTCAGCATGATGACCAGCCTGGGCACCTACCACCCGTTCATGTACCGGCCCACCTACAGCAAGCTGGCCGACCTGCCGCTCAGGGAACGAGCCGCGGAGATGCGTCGATCGGAGGTACGCGAGCGCATCCTGGCGGAGCAGGACGACAGCAGCGGAAGGCACGTCATACTCGCCCTCGCGCTGGGTCGCGCCGTCGGTCGCATGTTCTCGATGGCCTGGCCCGTCGAGTACGAGCCCGACCCGGCCGCCTCGGTCCAGGCGCAGGCCCAGGCGATGGGCAAGGACCCGGTCCACCACCTGTACGACCTGCTGGTCGAGGGCGACGGCACGACGTTCTACGCCCAGCTCGGGTCCAACTTCGGCGACGGCACCCTGGAGCCGTGCCGCCAGATGCTGCTGGACCCCTACACGGTCAGCGGCCTGTCCGACGCCGGCGCCCACGTCACCATGATCTCGGACTGCTCGGCCTCCACCTTCCACCTCACCCACTGGGTGCGGGACCGGCAAAAGGGACCGCGCGTACCGATCGAGCTGGCGGTCCACAAGCTCACCGGCGCCCCCGCCGGGATGTACGGCCTGACCGACCGGGGCGTGGTCGCCGAGGGCCGCAAGGCCGACCTGAACGTCATCGACCTCGACCACCTGACGATCCAGGCGCTGCGCATGCGCGACGACCTGCCGACCGGCGCCAGCCGGATCCTCCAGCCGTCCACCGGCTATCTCGCCACCATGGTGAACGGTCAGATCGTCCGACGCCACGACGAGGACACCGGCGAGCGCAGCGGGCACCTGCTCCGCAGTGGCCGGGGGAAGGACTGATGAAGGGCGAGCTGAGCGTGGTCGTGGTCGGCGCCGGCGTCGGCGGGCTCGGCACCGCGCTGGCCCTTTCCCGCGCCGGGCACCGGGTCACCCTCGTCGAACGTGACGACACGCCGATGCCCCGCGACGTGGAAGCTGCCTTCGGATGGAACCGACGCGGCGCTCCTCAGCTCCAGCATCCGCACGCGTTCCTCGGCCTCGCTCGCACGATCCTGCGCGACCGCTTTCCCGACGTGCTCCAGGCGCTCGCCGAGGTGGGAGTGCAGGCCGTCCCGCTGGGCTTGGGCATGCAGGCGCGCATGAGTCCCGCCACACGGGATGCGCTCGCGGCCGACGACGACCTGCAGCTCCTGGCGTGCCGACGCACGACGTTCGAGTGGGTCATGCGCCAACGCGTGATCGAGGAAGCCAACCTCACCCTGCGACTCGGTGTCGGCGTCGCCGGTGTCACGGCCGACGTGTCCACCGGGGGCGTCCCGGTCGTGACCGGTGTCGAGCTCGAGGACGGGTCCGTGCTCGGCGCCGACCTCGTCGTGGCCACGACCGGCCGGCGCGGCGACGTACCCAGCTGGCTCTCCGTTCACGGCGTTCAGGTGCCCGAGACGTCCATCGACACCGGCGTGGTGTACTTCTCCCGCTTCTACCGAGCCGACCACGACGAGGCCTTCGGGTTCCGCGTTGGCTACGGGGGCGGCCTCATGGCAGGCGTGATGGGCGCCGACGCGGGCACGTACTCGATCACCGCGGTGGTGGACCAGCACGACCGCCAGCTGCGGGCCCACCTCGGCGACTCCGACCGCTTCGACGCCACCATGCGGCTGTTGCCCGAGCTGGCCGACGTCGCAGCCGTGGACGGCAGGCCGATCCTCGGCGTCCGCTGCATGACCGGCCTCGTCAACAGGCACCGCCGGTATGCCGACGCCAACGGCAACCCGGCCGTCGTGGGGCTCCTGGCCTGCGGCGATGCCCACACCTGCACCAACCCCGCCTACGGGCGCGGCCAGTCCCTGGCGCTGTTGCAGGCGACCATCATCGCCGACGCGTTGGCTAGCTACGATGACCTCGAGTCCGTCGGACGCCACTACGAGGCTGCGAGCGCGACACGCGTCGAGCCCTGGTACGAGTTCTCCGTGCACTCCGATCAGGCCCGATCGGCGCTGCCCGATCCGAGGTCGCGTCCCGCGCCGGGCGACGACGTCACGGATGCCCCTGGGTTCGACCTCATAGGGGTCCTGGCCCGTTCCAGCGACGATGTCGAGCTCGTGCGCGCCGCGCTTCGGGTCCTCCACCTGATCGATCCCCCGCAAAGCCTCATGGCACGGCTCCCGGATGTCCAGGCCGCGATCGCGGCGGCACCCCCAGATCCTCAGCAGCAGTCGGCCCTCCCTGGACCCCAACCGACACGCGACGAGCTCCTCGCCGTCGTCGCCTGACCACGCCGCCTCAGACTGGACTCCGCCGTGACCGATCAGCCCCGCGCCGACATCGAGCGCTTCGAGATCACCGTGGGTTCGCTCACCTTCCAGGCACGCCGGGCCGGTCCACCCGACGGCCGTCCGGTCCTGCTCCTGCACGGCGTGCCCCAGAGCTCGGCCTGCTGGATCCGACAGCTCCACGCCCTCGGCCTCGCCGGCTACCGCGCCGTGGCGTTCACCCAGCGCGGCTACTCACCCGGTGCCCGGATCGACGCGGTCGAGGCCTACACCATGGATCTGCTCGCCGACGACGCGCTGGGCGTAGCCGACAAGCTCGGATTCGGCCGCTTCGACGTCGTCGGCCATGACGCCGGAGCTGGTGTGGCGTGGACCCTCGGCGGCTACCACTCCGACAGGGTCCGCACCCTCACGATCGTATCCGTGCCCCACCCGGCCGCGTTCGCCGACTCCTACCACGCCAGCCAGGAAGGAGGAGATGACGACCAGTACGGCAGGTCCGCGTACATGCGCCGGATCATCGAGCGGCCCCGGGGCGAGACGGAGAGGCTGTTCCTGGCGAACGACAAAGAGATACTCCGCACGATGTTCGCCGATCTTCCCCCGGAGTCCGTTGACGAGTACTTCGAGATCGTCGGAACACCCGAAGGGCTCCGGGGGGCCCTCGACTGGTACCGGGCCAACGCCCTGCGACGCCTGGGCAGACCGAACGGCATGTCGCCGGACTTCCCCGACATCACGGTCCCCACCCTCTACGTGTGGTCGGATCAGGACCCCGCGCTCGGGGCGACCGCGGCCTACGCCACCGAGAGGTACGTGAAAGCGCCGTACCGCTTCGTCGTGCTCGAAGGAGTCGGTCACTGGATCCCCGAGATTGCCGCCGACCGGTTCAACCAGGAGTTGCTGGCCCATCTCGACGCCCACGCCTCTCCGGCCTGATCCGGCCACCTACGCTGGCGAGCCAGATGCCGATCTCGCGCTCGCTCGACCGGACCTTTCGGATCAGCGTCGGCCTGAAGGGTCTCGACGGCGCGCTCGAGCTGATAGGCGGCATCGTGTTGCTCTTCGTGCGGCCGCACACCATCCAGCACCTGGCGCGGACCCTCACCCAGCACGAGCTGTCCCAAGATCCTCACGACTTCATCTCCAGGCACCTCTTGCATTCTGCTGGGAACCTCACCCATGGGACGACGCTCTTCGCCGCCATCTACCTCCTCAGCCATGGACTGGCGAAAGTCGTGCTCGTGGTGGCCGTCTTGCGCGACGAGGTTTGGGCCTATCCGGGCATGATCGCGCTGCTGATCCTGTTCATCGTCTACCAGCTGTACCGACTCGCAGCTGTACGCGTGACGGTCGGGGTGAGCCTCCTCACGGCGTTCGACGTGTTCGTCGTGTGGCTCACATGGCGTGAATACCAGGCGAAACACCTGGCCGGAGGCTCGTAGAAGGCTGTCCACAGTCGACGGGCGATGAGCCCAGGCTCGGGCGCGCGGTCTCGACTCGCGGCTCATTCCGATCACGCGCAGCCCGCGCTGATTGCAGCACCGTGCGGGCGAGCGCCGGTCGCGAAACCGCTCTTAGCATGATCGTCGTCGACATCACGCTTCACCATGTGGCCCACGACCTCAGGAGTGACAATGACCGGCTCTTCCACCCAGGGAATCAAGACCGTGCTGCATCCCGTGTCCGACCTGGCGGCGGCCAGGGCGGTCTACGCCGCCCTGCTCGGGGTGCCGCCGCAGGCCGACGAGTCCTACTACGTCGGTTTCGAGGCCGCGGGCCAGCACATCGGGCTCGTGCCCGATGGTGGACCGCAGGGCATGACCTCACCGGTGGCCTACTGGCACGTGCCGGACATCGAGGCCAAGCTGGCCGAGGTTACCGCTGCCGGCGCCACGGTGAAAGAGGTTGCGCACGATGTCGGTGGCGGCCGCCTGGTAGCCACCTTCACCGACCCCGATGGCAACGTCCTGGGGCTGCTTCAGGACCGATGAGGACGGAGCCTCAGTCGAGGGTGGCCTCGTCGAGCTCGGATCGGATGGTGGTCGTGAGGCCCTCGTTCCCGTAGGAGATGGGGGGGACCGCTTTCCGATGTCAAGCGACGGAACGCCCGCGGTGCTGCCTCATTCCGGGAGCCGGACCGCTTGCATCCCGACGCTGATTACCCATACTATATGGATATATGTAGGTTCGACGGCGAGATCGCTGATCGAGATCGCTGATCAAGGAGGACGAATGGCCGAGATCTCTGACCCTACGACGTTCATAGGGAGCCGTCCTTTCCTGAGCGGGGTGGATGACGACGACGGTGCTCGCCGCATCCTCAACAGCGAGACGCCCCAGGAATACCTGCATGCGAAGCTCGTCAGCGATCCACTCGAGACCATTCCCCACGGTCTCATCGTTCGTCGCATGGACGATGCGCGCGTCATCACCAAGTCGCGAGAGGCGCCACAGACACCGCCGGGCATGCCCAACATGATGGGACCTCGCGTGTTGATCCCGATCGCGCTCGACGGCGCCGACCACACGATGTGGCGCAAGGTGCTCGACCCGGTGTTCTCCCCAAAGAAGATGGCACCGTTGGAAGCCGCCGTTCGCCGCCGGGCCGACGAGCTGATCGAGACCTTCATCGACCGCGGCTCGGCGGACGTCTACGACGAGTGGTGTGAGCTTCTGCCCTCGTCCGTCTTCCTCGACTTGATGGGGATCCCTCAGTCCGAGCTTGCACCATTCCTGCGCTTCAAGAGCAACGTGCTGCCTTCGTCGAAGCACATGCCGACGTTCGAGGAGATGATGAAGGCAAACGAGGAGTGCGACGACTGGTTTGGCACGGAGTTCGACCGCCGGCGAGCCACCGGCGACGCAGCAGACGACCTCATCGGGTGGCTGCTCGAGGTGGAGGTCGATGGTCGGCCGATCACGCGGGACGAGCTGCTCGGCATCTGCAAGATGCTGATGATCGCCGGCCTAGACACCGTCGGCGGGAGCATGGCCTGCATGCTCGCGTGGTTCGCCCGGCACCCCGAGCAGCGTGACCGTGTCGTCTCTCACCCGGAGCTGTGGTCGAACGCGATCGAGGAGCTGCTGCGCTGGGAGTCGCCCGTCCAGGGGCAGGGAGGCTTCGCGACGGCAGACATCCAGCTCCCGAGTGGAGGCATGCTCCCGAAGGGAACGATGGCGATGGTGTACATAAGCGCGGCCAATCTCGACCCCGAGGTCTTCGATGACCCGCTCGCGGTCAGGCTCGATCGCCATCCGAACCCGCACATCGCTTTCGCCAGCGGCTTCCATCGGTGCCTCGGAACCCACCTGGCGCGCATGGAGCTGCGCGCCGGCCTTGACCAGTTCCACAAGCGGATCCCCACCTACCGGATACCCGAAGGCGTCGAGCTCACCTATTGGGGTGCCGTACGGGCCCCACGTCCGCTGCCCATCGAGTGGCCGTGACGCGACGCGACAGCCAACGGTGAGCTTCTTCTGGCGCCCCGAGCCGTCCGTCAAGACCCGAGATACACGCTCGCGTCGGCGATCACTCCGCCACTGACGAGGTCGTCGATCTGCGGCGTGTCATAGCCGAGCTCCGTGAGGATCTCGCGAGAGTGCTGCCCTACCAGGGGTGCGGGACCGCCGAGCACCCCTGGCGTGTCAGAGAAGTCGATGAGTAGCCCACCGGTCTCGACCCGGCCGATTGTCGGGTGCTCGTACGTGGCGATCCAGCGCTTCTCCCGTAGCTCCGCTTCATCGAAGAGAGCAACAACGTTGTCCTCCGCGGAGACCTCGCTGGGAACACCCGCCGCGTCGAGCGCCGCGGCCCACTCCGTCGCCGGCCTGGTGACAAACGCGGCCTCGAGAGCGGCGACAAGGGCGGCCGTCCCCTCGCCCCCGCCTGCGTCAGTCATACTGGCCCACAGGTCATCGTTGGGAGCATGGTCCTCGAGGGTCTTGCGAAGGGCCGCGATCTGGTCCTCGCTGGTGACCGCCAGGCACAGCCAGTCCTTCGCCGTGGCGTAGAGGCGATAGAGAGGGCTCCAGCCCAGTTGCATGGCATCAAGCGACGGTCGGGCACCCCGAGCCAGACCGTCGCCGGTCTTCCAGGCCATCGAGGTGTTGAGGAGGTGGGCGTACATGATCGACGTCTCGACGAGCTGACCCTCCCCGCTGCGGTCCCGGTGGTAGAGGGCTTGGACGACGGCAATTGCCGACAGAAGGCCGTTTCCAGTGTCTCCCAAGGAGGTGATCGGCCAGATCGGCGCCCCCCCGTGGTCGAGGCCCCCGTCCAGCCACTCCGTTCCCGCCAGGGCGGCCCCGGTCTGGTCATTGCCGGGGAGGTCGTCACGCGGGCCGCGCTCGAAACCTCGGGTATGGCAGTACACCAGGCGAGGGTTGAGCTTCTTCAGGGACTCGTAGTCGACGGCGAGGCGTTCGGCGGCCTCGTAACGCATGTTGGTGTGCACGACGTCGGCCTGCTCCACCAGCCGGTGCAGGATGGCCATGCCCTGGTCGGTCTTGAGGTTCACCCCGAGGCTCTCCTTGCCCATGTTGCACGCCATCCCGATGTGGTTCCCCATCCAGTACCCGTCGTGGAGCTGCTGGACCTTTATCACCCTGGCCCCGAGCTGACCGAGCAGCTGGGCGCCGAACGGTCCGGCGGCAGCCAAACCCAGGTCGAGGACCAGGACGCCCTCCAAGGGCGACCCGAGCGAGCGCCCCGTCGCATTGGCCTTCGCCGGCCCCAGGCTCTTGTCGGCCTTGGCCCGGATGGCCTGCGTGCTGGTCCCAAGGGGCTCAGGCGCCGCCGGAACCGCGGTTGAGCAGGAAGCGAGATGGTAGGCCGCGCCCACTTGGCGGACGGGACCGAGGCGGGGGTCGGTGATCTCGACCACGCACCCGTCCGCCAGAAGGAAGGGGTCGTCGAGCGCCTCCTCCGGCGAGCGGACGGGCTGGAGGGGTACGCCCACCCGCCCGGCCAGCTCGGTCCATTCCGCCGAGGTGAATCTAGCGGCGGCCTCCGCCATGCGCGGGATGAACTCCCACAGCACGATCATGTCCTCGGCGTCAAGACCGATGCGGACGGCCGACTCACGCGGCGAGGTGACATCGTCGGTGATCTCGAGCTTCTGTCCCGCGGCAGCCCCGAGCACGAAGCCAGGAAGTGGTGCCCACTGGTGGATCCAGCGGCCGTCCGAGCACCGAAAGAAACCCTTCGGGGCACGCGGATCGACCACCCAGCTCTGATAGCCGGGCGTGTCAACCCGCTCGGCGCGCTGCCACGGCCAGAGGGCGGTCAAGAGCGCTCCCTGCAGCAGAGACGTCTGCACCCACTGGCCCAGACCGGTCACCTCCCTGGCTCGCAGGGCAGCACTGATCCCCAAGGTGGCCAGGTAGAACGTGCCCAGGCTCAGCCAGGGCACCCCTCCGAACAGGGGGCCGGGGCGACTGGCACCGACCATGAGCCCTTCAGGCGGCTCCAGCCCGGTCAACGGATGCTCGACCCCGGCGAGCTTGGCCAGGGTGCCGCCTACGATCCCCCGAGCCTCCCATTGGTGGCCGGTCCGCGCCGCCACCAGGGCGTCGATGCCCGGACGATCGGACAGCTTTCCCTTTGAGCCGTAGCCGGTGATGGTGCAGTACACGAGGGCGGGATTTTCCCTCGCGAGCGAGTGGTGATCGATGCCGAGCCGCGTCGTGACTCCGGGGGCGAAGCTCTCCAGCACCACATCGGCCTCTCGGGCCAGGGCCAGGAAGGTCTCACGGTCGGTGGGGTCCTTGATGTCGAGCACGGCGCTCGCCTTCCCCCGCTGCCATACCTGGTACCCGGACAGCCCGCGGAACGGATCGCCACCAGGCGGCTCGATCTTGGTCACTTCGGCGCCATTGTCCGCCAGGAGCATTCCGGTCATCGGCCCCGAGATGCCCCAGGAAAGGTCCAGGACCTTCAGTCCGTTGAGAACCCCAGTCATGTCGTCTCCCTTGTGTTCGAGGATCACCTGATCCAGACGTCGGCTGAGCGGGACAGCTCGGTGGCACCCGATCCGGACGAGAGCCCTAGATGCCCGGTCATCCCCTGGTGAGGAGCATCGCCCCACTGAAGAAGCCGACGGCATTGGCCCACAACGCCACCTCGGCGCTCGGGACCTGCCGGGATCCGCATTCGTGGCGAAGCTGCCGGGTGGCCTCGATGCAGAAGTTCGCCCCGTGGCGCCGGCCCACGTTGCATGCTCCTCCGTCGGTGTTGACGGGGAGACTGCCCCCGAGCCCGGTGTTGCCGGCCTCCACGAACGCGCCTGCTTCTCCTCGGTTGCAGAACCCCAATGCCTCCAGCCATTCGAAGGTGATGATCGTGAAGCCGTCGTAGAGCTGGGCGCAGTCCACGTCCTGCGGTTTCAGATCAGTCCGAGACCAGAGGAGCTCGGCACTGTGAAGCGGCGACTGGTTGGTGAGGTCGGGCAGGTTCTCGAAGCTGGGCTCTCCCGACGCGGACAGGGCATAGGACTCGACGAAGACAGGCCTCTGGGCCAGGTCTGCGGCCCGCTCCTCAGTCGTGAAGATGACGGCCGCTCCGGCGTCGCATGGGTAGTCGCAGTCGAGCAGGCGGATCGGTGTGCAGATGTAGCGGCTGGCCATGTACTCATCGAGGCTGATCTCGGAGCGCAGGAGAGCGTCCTCGTTTAGCGCCGCGAACCGGCGTTGGGCCATCACGTGGGCGCCAAACTGCTCCTCCGTCGTGCCGTACTCGACCATGTGGCGCCGGGCCATGAGCGCGGCCCACCAAGGGCCGCCTATCCCGTACGGTACGCAGAATTGGAGATCCCCGCCCACCCGCCCGTCCGCGGACAGTGGATTGGACTGAACCGCCGGGGCGAACGTTCCCTTCTTGATCACCCGGACGGCGATGCACGTGTGGCACTGCCCGGCCTGAATTGCGGCCACCGCCTGGGCAGCCGGTTGGATGAACGCCGGTCCAAAGTCGTCCTGGTCGAACCAGGAGAGAGGTCCGATGCCAAGCATGGCTGCGTCGCTCAGGACGCTCCCACCCATCGTGGTCATCCCGTCAATGTCGGCCGGACGCAAGCCAGAGTCGTCAAGGGCGGCGCTCACCGCCTCGATCACCAGGTCCTGCCAAGTCAGTGTCGTCTTACGGCCCACGGTCGAATAGCCAACCCCGACGACGGCGACCCGGGTCTGGCTCATCGGCCTGCCTCGGCATCGGTCGACCCGTCCCATCCGGGTCGGGGCCGGAACTGGGGGATGGTCAACTCCGGAGTGAGCTGCCGGAATGTGACCTCCACGGGCATCCCGACTCTGACCTCCTCCACCGGACAATCGACGACGTTGGCCAAGACCCGGAGACGCTCCTGCTCCGGCAGCTCCACCGAGGCGACCACGTAGGGCAGCCGGTCGGTGAAGAATGGGTGGAAGACCTGCATCATCACCGTGAAGCTGTGCAGCGTGCCCTGCCCGGAGACGGGCGTCGGACTGAGCTCACGAGAAAGGCATGCCCGACACACGGGCCGCGGGTAGTGGATGTAGAGGCCGCACGCGCTGCAGCGCTGGATAAGCAGCACGCCCTCGGCAGCTCCTCTCCAATAGAAGGAGCCCAGCGAATCGTGGGCCGGGAGCGGCAGGCTCCAGCCCGCAGCCGTCTGGGTCATGACGGATTCTGCCCGTCGGAGCGGGCCTTGGCCCGGGTGGCGAACGCGACAGACGCCGAACCCCTCAGGAACACCGAGCGTGAGAGCTCGTCATGGTGCAGTAGCCTTTCGGCAAGCCCATCGAGGATCATCGCCTTGCCGAGGCTCAGCATTTGTGACGTGCTTGCGTGACTCATCGTGCCCCAGTGGTCGTCATGGCCTACTTGTGTAATGTTATATGTGTTTGGTCGCTGCGTAAAGCCCCCGGCGGGTGGCGGATCGGAGGAACAGATTCAATGACGGCAACACCGAGTCCCAGCGGGCCCACGGTCAGACCGGAGCCCCGGCGCGCTCGAGCCAGGCTGCGGTGCCCCAGGACTGGTGCTTGATGGAGCGTCCTCTGGCAGCCCAGCACAACGCCCTCCCGCTGGGTCCCGAGGACGCCGCCCGGGTCGCCGATCGCCGCCGGGCGGTCAAGTCGGCGCGGGGAGAGAAGATCTCGACCGTGGTAGCCCGCATGATCGCGGCCGACATCGCGCATCGCCGGCTCGCGCCGGGGAGCCCTTTGCCAACCGAGCAGCAGATGGCCACGCAGTTCGGAGTGGGACGACCCTCCGTCCGCGAGGGCCTTCGGCTCTTGGAGGCGCAGGGTCTCGTGACGATACGACCCGGGCAGGGCGGCGGTCCTGTCGTCGGCGTCGGCAGCGGACCGGAGCTGGGACGCACCTTGAGCCTGTTCCTCCAGATGCGACAGGTGACGTTTCGTGACGCCACGGAGGCCGCGGCCGTGCTCGGTGGCCTATTTGCCGGAATGGCGGCGGCAAGGGTTGCCAATGGGGATGACTCATCGGTGTCCGACCTGATAACGGCGAGTCGGCTCGACGTGGCTGGATCGACGGATGGCCAGTATCTGAACGCGGGCTTCGGCTTCCACGAGATCATCGGGCGCATGATCGAGAACCAAACCCTCACACTGATCTCGGATGCCCTTTCCTACCTGTACACCACTCGCACAAGTGAGTCCCACCAAGGTCACTGGGACAAAGCCGAGCGAGAGAGGACCCGCTCGGAACACATCCAGATCGCCAACGCGATCCGTCGTGGTGCTGTGGCCAAGGCACAGCAGCTCAACGAGGAGCACCTCCGTGGCGAACTTCGATACATCGACCAGATCACACCGGGCTTGCTGGACGAGTTGCTCGACTGGGCCTAGCCTCCGATAGCTCCCGTCAGCATCCGGGCGTGGCGAAGAGGCCGGAATCGTCAGTGGTGAACTGCCCGGGGTTGTAGCGCAGGCCCCCCGCCACCGGGCAGTAGGAGCCGGTCTTGCCGTTGTCCTCTGCCGTTCGGGTAGGGCTCCAGTAGACCTCCCGCACGTCGCCGGCGAAGGTCCAAGGGCTCGACTGTCCGAGGCCCCATTCAGCGACCGCGGGATCGTGGAGCTTGGCCCATCCCCCGTTGTTGCCCATGTTGAGCAGTGCTTGATGGATGCCCACAACCGTCGGGCTGGAGCCGGCCTCCATGAAGGCGTCGCCCATGAACATGTAGGGCCAGAGGTAAAGGCCCTGGTCTGGAGCGGGCGTACCCGAGTTGCCGGCGTCCTGCCACGCCTTGGTGGCGTCGCTCTGGGCGAAGGGAACTGGGTCGGTGAGGGTCGAGATGCCAAAGGCGTTGCGCCATACGTTGCGGTTGTAGAGCTGGCCGAGGACGTCG
>Ga0137390_10001701_pt1 | contig 16839 bp, 19 predicted proteins | sample 15con2h24AmetaG_FD_104937 | JGI IMG/M metagenome (GOLD analysis project Ga0137390, IMG submission 104937) | Vadose zone soil microbial communities from Angelo Coast Range Reserve, California, USA - 15con2h2.4A metaG | ecosystem: Environmental > Terrestrial > Soil > Vadose zone > Saprolite... | reverse complement strand
TTACCTACTTGAGCACCCCCCCAGCCTCACCGCGCACCCCATCCCATTTTCATGACCTGTCTATGTTGGCCAATATCGCTGCCCAGGTCCCTAAGGGACACTGCGTTCGCCGCCATGCCAGATCTTCCGCCCGCTACAGCGCATATTCAGTTCCTTCGCCGGAACAGCGACAGACATTCAAGAGGCATTCCCGCCAAAAGAAGGTTATGTTTGTTGAAGACCCCCAGCTTCCTTCTGTCCCTCCTGTCAAACCAACTCCCGTTTCCCCCACGGCCGACCTTGTTCTGGCTAGCGTTCACACAGAGGTGCACGATACGGTCGTAAACCCGGTTGAGATACACCTTTCATCCCAGTTTTCCGCCCAATGCAACGTCGTGGAGATAGAATGCATCACGGACTCTGTCTTGACCCCAACGCCCACGCCCCACGCTACCCAAAAGAGCAATTTGACAATCAAGATACCCGGCCTCGTAGATCGTCTTGCACTTCGGCTCCTGGGTTCGTGCAACGTAACGGGACAATCAGAAGAAGAAGAAGAAGAAGAAGACGTCGACGGTTCGTCGCTCGACGGATATGCTACTTCGGAATCGTCTTCCGAAGGTGACATCGACGACGACGACGATTCCACTTTCCGCTCTTCGTCGGCGAGCCCTGACCGTTCATCTCGCCGCAAGCTTCGTCGTCGCGCTGCCACGCCGTACCACCGCGCAGGAAAGAAATCAAAGCGCAAAGAGCTGTGGGTGGACGCGGATGCGGGGGCGGGGGCGGGAAGCGATGTGCCCGCCTTCCTGCTTGGGCCGCCCACTACGGGACGTCCTCGTACTTGAGTTCTGCGCTCAGGTTGCGTTTATTAGTCGTTTCTCCCCTCTCCCCATTCTAATTTTTTAAGCTCTATTATCTCATTTTTCTATATACCCCAGAAAAGCTCACGCGCTGCCGTCGTGAGAACGCTTTCATTCTGGTATAGGCTTACTCTGTATTGATGAACGCCATTCCCACTGTCTGTTTCATTTCATTGGTATCGTGTTTCTGTCATGGTTAGTATTCAATTTGCTTGCTTGTATCCATATCCTGTTTCCTCATCCTCTGCATCACTTTTCTGTTTGTTGTACGAGGATTATTCCGAATCAAAATCAACATTCTGACGACCTCTGCACGTGCGATGGGGCGACCGCACAAGTGGCAAGGCCGAGTGCCGGGAAATTTCCACGTTTAGTAGTCTTCGCCCCATCGGGACCGAGACCGCCGTGTCCCAAGTCATTGATCATGGCCGACCCGTCAGGCACGGCGGGTCACTGACTGTACGTTCGTTCCACCCGCATCGCATCGCTCTCACTTGTGCGGCTGTGCTCTGCGTTCCGCGACTGTCCAATTGTTCTCCAAGTAATTAAAGTTAGCAAACACGAGCCATTAAAAAATGTGGACATCGTCGCTCATCCTCATCCGAAACGGTATCGGCCCGTCGCCGTCTGTTTGATCCACTTAACCTGGCTGTGTGGAGTGGCGCACGTCCTCATTATCTTAGTTCTAAATAAAATAATGTGGAGGGGGGAGTCGGCATCGCCTCGGCTTCCCCGTCGTCACCTTTGTTCCTTCCGTGCCCCGACCACCCCGACCCGAGACCTGCGCCCCCACCGACAATAGCGTAAGCTGTATCGCCAGTGACTCCGTGAACGTCCCCGGGTACGGACTGCTACAGGTTCTCCTTCAACCACCACATTCACCTATCCCCTCAGTTCCAATCCTCGGACACTTCTAGTCACAAGAGCTGCCAGGTGCACTCTCGTCCGTACCCAGTACCCAGTACTCAGGCTATCGCACGAGGATACCAATTCGTGAGTCTTCGTTGTTCTGGTGCTGCTGTAGCAAGTCCGGTGGGCGGCGTCACTTATTCCTTCGCATTTAAATACAGGGCACCCCACACCCATGTACGCCGTCGAACACAAAACCCCTGGGAACCCATCCCCTATCGAGTGGGATCTCATTGGCGCGGATCACCTCCCTCACCTCCGAGTCACAGAACATTTGATCGGGCACCGACCCGCAAGCGCATGTCCCACTGGCAACTACATTGCCAGCCCTCTGCCTGTCCCCGGAGACGCTACTACTAACGCCATGCCACCACCACCACCACTACCATCGCCACCATCACCGTCGTCGTCACCATCATCGCCCGACCGTCACATTCCTCGCGCATACCACGGTGTCGAGCGTCGGCAGCGCTCGCGGCCCTCTTCACGTGGCAGGACAGATTACTTCTCGAAACTGACGCGTGCCGAGCGCGCCGCAGTCAAAACTGCCTCCTCGCGCCGTGTGACCTACGCCCACCAAAGCCCTCAGATCGCCTCCTCTTCTTTATGGACCGCCCCTAATGACGCACCGCCGACCTCCACCGCCACCGCCAAGCCTAAACGCCACCGCCCGCCGATACCCACGTTCATATCCGCCGGCCACATTGCGGACCTCAGCCTCGCACGCACGTCCTTTGATTATGAACGCGAGGAGTCTCCGGGCTTTGATGCCGATATCGAGTTTGAGCCTGCGGACGTGATACGGCGCGATCGTCGTGCGCGTGTCGGTGCCAAAGAGCGCCTCACCATCATCATACCGGGCGGTAAATCCGAGGCGTACGTCGCTATGGCATTCGAGCGGTCGTGCAGCCTCGCCGCCGACGATGACGATGACAACGACGACAGCGCCCTCCATCGTGGCATGTCGTCGTCGTCGTCGTCATTGCCATCATTCATCCCGCCACCATCTACGGAACGGCACCTGTTAGCGCCCGAGGGTGTGACTTCCAGAGAGAAGGGGAATGGAAAGACGGGACTCAAGATCAAGATCCCGCTGCCCAGCCCCCTCTACATGCTCTCCCTGCGAATGGCAGGTTCTTGTCGCGTCTCCTCGGACGAAGCGGCGGTGGCGGCGGTGAGGGAGGAATGCGCCTCAGGCTGCCCGGGAGCACGAACCGGCTTCCCCGGGTCGGGGTACGCCTCTTCCACCGCGAGCACGTCGTCCTCCGCATTGGGCTCGTGCTCGGACAACGCGATGATGACATCGCAAGACCGCCACCAGGGAAATCGTGGTTCGGGTCCGCTGCTCGTCCGAGGCGGTGCGAGCGCTGCCTCTCGCTCTCCTGCTCTCGCTACTGCCACCGCGCTGCCCTCTCGCTCTCCCTCGCTCGAGGGCCGCGTGGCACGCCGCATCGCGCGACGCGCTGCTCTGGCGCCGTACTGTGTGATCGATCGTCTACCCGTCGCGCGTTCGAGCCAGAGGCCTTATCTCGTCCCTTATTAGACTATATTAATATCCCATTCCGGTTTTCCTTTCCCCGCCTCTCCTAATTCCCCTCCTTTCCACCCCCCTCTTCCTGCTCCTGTTGTACAAAAATAGATCATGACATCCTTCAAGCCCTGCCATCGCTTCACGCGGGGGACAGCTTTTGAAGGTCCAACCCTTATACCAGCATTTGTGTTACCCCGTTCCGTACCTCGCATTGCTCTGCGCTTTCACTGTCTGTAGTATTGGTACATTGATGTAGTTTTTTTTTGAATAGAACGCCCTTGCATATTAAACGATGACCGTCACCTCTGACAGCGCGGTGTAAAGTTACAGATTGCAAACTAAAATAAGTTGAGTGTCTAGAATTCGGTTGTCTAATCGTCCGCTTCCTCTGCCAAGGTCAGCCTCCTATGCACCAACTTCGCTACCAACTCGCCATCAATCGGGATCTCATTCCCCTGAAAGCCCTCAGGATAGGCCACAGGTGGCACTTCAGCGCCAGTGAAGTAGCTGTATGCACCATGAGCACGAAACGAAGACGCTATATCAGATAAACGAGACATACCTGTCTCCCCAGAACCCATAGTGCACCATACCCAAGGCGCGCGTAGTGTATTCGTAATCATGTGCAAAACCACCAGGATAGAAGAATTCCATGACTGTCGAGCGTGGTGAGGGCCTCATCCACAGCAGCGCAGTCAGGCCATTCCCATGCACCCCCATCATGATCTACAATAGCAGATCAACCGTTAGTTTTGTGAGGATAGGAAGGGGGAATAAAAGCACGAACGGTAGTTCGCCCTGCAAGCCGCAGCTGCTCAACTGGCGATAGCTTGTCCATGCTCACGACATTGACCTCATACCCGTACTCATCGCGTAGCTTATACAGCTCCTCGACCAACTTATCGTGGTCCTGCTGTATGAGCATGCGTCGTCCCCAGTCCTGGCGGGAGATATACGTGATCACTGGATTACCACGGGTCCCCGCACCCGTGCTCGCGTTCAAGCCTGTGGACACGATCACGTTATTCCTGAACGTGCTCCACCAGTTCGGCGAGCCAGGAAGAGTAAACGCTTCGCTGGCCGTGCGCTGCGTGCGGAGGAAATTTGCGCCGTTCATAGCAGCGGCACGGTCCGCGAAGACGACACGATCGAAGACGAAGGGAACCCCCATTGCGGCACGGTCCTTCCAGTCATCGGAGAACTCCATAGAGATGGACGGGAAGGCGGTGCGAAGCACCCACTGGTTCATCGAGGCATAATCACGCCAGTGATCTGCGTCGAGATGAGTGAAGATTAATCTCCGCGGAGGTGGCAAGTTCGTCTTGCCGCTTGGGGGGATAAAAGGGTCGAGAGCGGAGTATGTACGCCAGAGGCCAAAAGTGAGCTCGGCAGACCAATGGAAATAGTGTGTAATGCTTTCGATCGTTTAGTAAAAGAGAACCATAAGCAATACAAGATAAGGTTACTGACAATTGCTTGGGATCATTGACAAGCCACTAAGGGGCATTGTGAGGGAGAAGTATGGCATATAGGCTAGTGAATGCGCGTACCGTTACGCCCTGAATACGATTGGCACCGGTACCGAAAAGCTTTCTCGCTGTACTTGAGCTGATGATACAGAGGTCATCGTCGGTGGGCAGACGAGCGGCAACCATTTCTGGACTATTATCGACATTGATTCCAGATGAGGAGATGTATTTTCGACCAGGAAATATTTCTGGTTCGTCGCTAACAAGAAAGACGGTGCCGTTGTAAATGTACATCTTGTCAATAATGGTCCATCCTTGGAAAGGTTCGACTATAAGGTGATACGTGTCGATATCGAACAAAGAGGACTCGCCTGGGACATGGGCCATTATTTTCGTTCGTGGAACCTTGGACGTTCTCCAGGATAGTCTCGTGTCGGAAGGGAGGGTGGGAATGCCATACGTCTTGGACGGTGGAGCAACATCGTGCCAGACGGAAGAAATATCTATGCGAGAAAGGGTTCTGTGAGAAATATGCCTGGAGGAGAAAGCCAAAAGGGCTATGAAGAGGAGGAGGACGAGGAGGAGCTCCCGTCGAGTTGGTACTTGATACATCGTTCAAGCACAAGCGATGATATTCTCGACGCTCACGGCCGCTCTAAGTTATGCTGTGCCTCGCCACGACCTCAGTTCAAATCAGGCACTTTCGGACTCACTCCTTTCAACAACCACCACAAATGGATATATTATGTTTTCTACTGCCTATCAAAGTGCGTTCGGAACGCACACTGAGTATCTCTAATTTAAGCATCCGCGCAGAAAAATAAAAATAAGAATCCGCTGTTTAAATTTATCACGCCTACCAGGCTGCCGCCCGATGCCGCGTCGAAGTTTCTTTCCCACATGGCACGGTCGCCGTTGCATCACGTGATGACATAGAGGCGATGCCGTGAATTACGTCAGCGGGCTGTGCCTGATATCGCAGCCTTCAACGCAACGCCCGCAACGACCGACTCGCGTCTTCCAAACTCACTCATCGCAATCATCAGCGCAGCGCTCATCGCTTGCGGCCCATTCGCCGTCTCTGCCCATAATGGCGGACGACTTCGCCCGCCTGGTCTTCCAATCCAATCCCGCGTCTTCTTTTACTTCTCAATATCAACGCGCCAACGCCAACGACGGTTACCCTCCTTCCGGCCATCCACACGACTCCCACGCTTCCCCACAGTTGCTGGACCCATTCTTCGACGATGAAGACGAAGGGGACGTCCCAGATTCTACCTTTGCAGATGCTCACCCTATGCAGGTCAAGGAGAGCAATGTACACTTGCCTGGCCACGCTGCGCCGCTGGCTGGGTCATCCAAGCTGTCTCTTCCGACCAACGGTGTCCACCAAGGCTGGACCTTTGATCAAGACGACCCTCCGCCTCAGGCACAACAACCCTCTTCTCGCAAACCCAAGAGGGTTTCGCATCGAAGATGGAGATGGCCATGGCAGAAAGAGCAGGTCTTCACCGGCGAACGAGTCGTCGCCCTTAACAATCCGGATGCGAATGCGGATTTTCTGTCAAATTATGTTTCCACGACGAAATACAACATGGCTACCTTCGTCCCCAAGTTCTTATTTGGTTAGCCCCTCGCGGCGTATCTTTCCGATGCATCTAACTGGTCGATTTGCCTCCTTTCAGAGCAATTCTCCAAATACGCCAACCTATTCTTCCTTTTCACCGCGTGCATCCAGCAAATTCCTGGGGTTTCGCCCACCAACAAATGGACTACCATTGCACCGCTCTCTGTCGTCCTCCTCGCGTCTGCATTCAAGGAGGTTCAGGAAGATCTTGTGAGTCACTTGACTGACATGTTATTTCCTTTTTCCCACTCAATCGCTTAGAAACGACACCAATCTGACACCGACCTCAATTCACGTCATGCCAAAGTGCTCACCCCAACAGGTTCTTTCAACTTGACAAAATGGAAGGATATCAAAGTCGGTGATGTTATCCGGATTGAGAACGACGACTTCATCCCAGCAGATGTTATCCTTCTCAGTTCAAGTGAACCAGAAGGGTTTTGCTACATCGAAACCTCTAATCTTGATGGGTGTGCACCACACGAAACTTATCGTATTTCGACACATAGCTGATTGCGTTCTCAGCGAAACGAACCTCAAGATCAAGCAGGCATCTCCTCATACATCCAATCTCACTTCTCCGAATCTCGTCACTGCTCTGCGCGGGTCTTTGCGATCAGAACATCCTAACAATTCCCTTTACACATACGAAGGCACTCTTGACTTGATCACATCTACCGGTTTTCCGAAGCAGGTACCACTCGGGCCTGATCAGATGCTTCTACGTGGTGCACAGCTACGCAACACCCCTTGGACATATGGGCTTGTCGTCTTCACCGGCCATGAAACAAAGCTAATGCGTAATGCGACGTGGGTTCACTTACGGCACCACATTTAATGTGTAACACGGACTGAATGATCGCTCCTTTTCTCCTAGCGCTGCACCGATCAAAAGAACTGCCGTCGAGAACCGGGTAAACACGCAGATAATTTTCCTGTTTATCTTGTTACTGGCGCTCTCCGTGGGTTCAACAATCGGCGCCAGCATCCGTTCAGTATGTTGATCTCCTGGCCACCCTACGAGTTGGGATAAATATGTGTTATCTAGTGGTTTTTTGCTTCAAAGCAATGGTATCTTATGGAATCGACATCCCTGGGGGGACGAGGTGTGTTAACTCATTCTTGAATGACTTTTTTCTTATTCTCGTGTTACTAGCCAAGGAATTCATCGAGGGTGCGCAGGCGAACTATTACACCTATCTGTAACCTCTACTCACATCACTACAGACATTCTCACGTTCATCATCCTGTATAACAATCTGATCCCCATCTCACTCATCGTTACGATGGAAGTCGTCAAGTTTCAGCAAGCGCAGCTCATTAACTCCGATCTCGACATGTATTACGCAAAGACTGATACACCTGCTCTTTGCCGCACCTCCTCACTTGTTGAAGAGCTTGGGCAGATCGAATACGTCTTTTCGGATAAGACCGGAACCCTCACGCGCAACGAGATGGAATTCCGATGTTGTTCGGTCGCAGGCGTCGCGTATGCAGCGGAAGTCGACGAGTCGCGGCGTGAAGAGGATGAAGGTCGTGACGCTTGGCGCACTTTTGATGAGATGCGCGCCTTCCTTGGGGTAGACAACCCCTTCGTTGACACTGGTCGCTCGAAGGTCGTTGGGACACCGAAAGAGCGCGAAATTATCCTCGAGTTTTTAACGTTGCTTGCGGTGTGCCATACAGTCATTCCCGAGATCAAGAACGAGAAGATGGTGTACCAAGCGAGCAGCCCAGACGAGGCAGCGTTGGTTGCAGGTGCCGAGCTGCTTGGATTCCGCTTTACGGTTTGTACATCGTACATGATCCGTCTCGCATTCAACCTGATCGTATGTAGACGCGGAAGCCGAAGTCGGTATTCGTCGACATCCTAGGTGCCAGCCAGGAGTTTGAAATCTTAAACATATGCGAGTTCAATTCAACCCGCAAGCGCATGTCAACCGTTGTCCGGGGCCCCGACAGGAAAATCAAGTTGTACTGCAAGGGGGCGGACACCGTCATCCTTGAACGACTTGCCCCTTCGCAACTGCACACAGAGAAGACCGTTACTCATCTTGAGGTGCACTCAGCCCACTTCCCGACCCCCAGCCCCGATGCTGACTGGTTGTATTTAGGATTACGCCACTGAGGGTTTACGTACCCTCTGCATCGCTTACCGTGAAATATCCGAATCGGAATATCAGCAGTGGTCCACGATCTATGACCAGGCCGCAGCTACAATCAATGGTCGTGGCGAGGCACTGGACAAGGCAGCTGAAATCATCGAGAAGGACATGTTTTTACTAGGCGCAACGGCAATCGAAGACAAGTTACAGGAGGGCGTGCCGGATGCGATTCACACCTTGCAGCTTGCGGGCATCAAGGTCTGGGTGCTGACCGGCGACCGACAGGAGACCGCGATCAACATTGGCATGTCGTGTCGCCTTATTACGGAGTCGATGAACCTGGTCAGCAATTTTTCTTTGGCAACTCATGCATGATGTTCATCGTTTCTGAAGGTTATCGTAAACGAGGCAAACATGCACGATACGAAGGACACCATTGAGCGTCGACTAACAGCCGTCAAGAGCCAACGCAGTTCGGGGGAGCTGGAGGACCTTGCTCTTATCATAGGTAACGTGTATCACGGGGTGACAAATTGATAACGACTGAACCTGTTACAGATGGGAAAAGTCTGACATTTGCCCTAGAGAAGGAGGTCTCGCACTTATTTTTAGAGCTGGCTATCATGTGCAAGGCGGTCATCTGTTGTAGGTACCATCAGTTAAATATGTTGCTTACTTTGACGATGCCTCGCAGGCCGCGTTTCTCCTCTACAGAAAGCTCTTGTCGTTAAACTGGTCAAGAAAAGTCTGAAGTCAATTCTACTTGCTATCGGCGATGGTGCAAATGATGTCAGCATGATCCAAGCAGCCCACGTTGGCGTCGGTATTTCTGGCGTTGAAGTAGGTTTCCGCTGCGCCCGTCTTCTGAGAATTATCGTAACATCTTTATAGGGTCTACAAGCCGCGCGGTCCGCGGATATCGCGATCTCCCAGTTCCGGTACTTGAAGAAACTACTACTTGTCCATGGCGCGTGGAGCTACCGCCGACTGGCAACACTCATTCTCTGTTAGTATGATACTATTTTTTTTTTGATTGTCTCACTCAGCCTGCCTCGTCAGACTCATTCTACAAGAACATTGTCCTATATATGACACAGTTCTGGGTGAGCCTATCACGAGTCATCATCGTCGCGCCGATTCTCATCGACCCCTAGTTTTCTTTCTTCAACAATTTTTCTGGCCAGATCGCCTACGAATCATGGACTTTGTCATTTTATAATGTCTTATTCACACTCCTCCCCCCTCTGGTCATCGGCATCTTTGATCAGTTTGTCTCAGCGCGCATTCTTGACCGATATCCCCAGCTGTATATGTTGGGCCAGTCTAACGCGTTCTTTACGAAAACTGCGTTCTGGCTATGGGTTGGCAATGCGCTGTACCATAGCATCGTACGCATATCTTCCTTCGATAACCGGACTGATGATATTTATCAACCTTTGCAGGTCGCGTTCGGTTTCTCGATCATTTTGTTCTGGGGCGACTTGAAACAATCGTCGGGTTTAGATTCGGGCCATTGGTTCTGGGGTACTATGCTCTATCTCGCGGTGCTATTGACCGTCCTCGGAAAAGCTGCTCTAGTCTCTGAGTGCGTCCACGGTTTTCATGCGACTCTACTATCATTACTCATGTTTCCCCAACTACAGTATATGGACAAAGTATACTGTTGCAGGTATGGCCGACGCGCGTGATTGTGGAAGCCCAAATACTAATCAGCCATGTTTTACTAGCGATTCCGGGATCATTCGTTTTTACTATGCTCTTCCTTCCTCTTTACATCGTAATCGCTCCCAGTATCGGTTTCTCACTGGAGTACCGGGGATTAGACCCCCGGTTGTTCACTGATAGTGTTTTCTGGTTCACGATCCTCCTCGTCCCTGCGATCCGTCTAAGCCGAGATTTCGTGTGTAAATAGTGAGCCTCGATCTGCACCCGCGTCTATTCAAATCCTTAACGATCAACTCCTCTAACAGTTATCGACGAACATATATGCCTGCATCATATCACATAGCGCAGGAGATTCAAAAGTACAACATCCCCGATTATCGACCGCGGCAGACGCAGTACGTGATTTCTAGCTTATCTGACCTCTCCAAAAGACTCATTCTCACCTTTGTAGATTTCAAAATGCCATTAAAAAGGTCCGCGCCGTCCAACGGATGCGACGAAATCGTGGCTTTGCGTTTAGCCAGACGGAGAACCCTGCACGTCAGGACCAATCGCGCCTTATCCGTGCTTATGATACATCTCAAGCACACACACGACCGTCAGGTTACTGATACTGAAGATTGCTGTCTCTTTTGTCGTTTAATACCCATGGACAGGCTAGATCTCTGTACTTTACGGCGCTTTACTACCTCATGAATGGACTCGACTGACTACAGGAGAGTAACTGCGGATGGCACGGACTAGGTACTGGGAGCACAGGACTTTCGAGCCAAGATCCACCGAAGTATTTCGTGATGTGACATGGAAATGAAAAGCGTAGTTGTAGGTGGGCAAAAGCAGGTCATAGGCATACACATGTGTGGCGTGTCTCACACAGAAAACTTCACTGGCTTCACTCTCTATCTGTCAGGCTGAAGAACCCGAAACTGCAGCAGGAGCCTCAACGGCGCCAGACCTGATGGCCACTGCCTCAGTGGCGGCTGGGTTATAGGGGGGATAGCGCCCAGCGAGGTAGGGTTCCGATCTGCCGAGGACGGATCGCAGCTGAATTTAGCTTCACTCTTCATTGAAGATTACAATACGAAGAACTCACGCGAGCGGAACGTCGACGCAGCTGCGTCTGTGGGTGTACTCCTCGAAGCTATATCTATGGCACTGGTATCCGTCTGTGGAGTGTCATCGTCAGCGTCAGTAAACTGCTGCGTGCGCGGCGCGGGGGTTCGAATAGTCGGATGGGGCTACGTACATCCTGACTCGCCAATGCCCGAGAAGGGCAGCTGGTCGACGATCATGAATGAGATCACGTCGTTAAAGTGAAGCCCGCCACTCCTCGTTTCGTCGCGGACTAGCTCCAGCATGCATGGACGAGCGTGAACGTTAGCGAGCGTACGCGAAGGGCGAATAACTAGGGCTACGTACGTGTTTGCTTGATTCCTGTGTCCTCCGTAAATGCGTACAGCACGAGGGGGTGGGGACTAGGGAGTGGTAGGGTAAGATTCTTGCTGTGGTGGTGCGGAACTGACATACTGGGCATTGATGTATTCGATAGCCTGTCGAATGTCATCCACGGGAACGATGGGAAGGAGAGGTCCGAAAATCTCGCTGATTGAAACCCACAATCAGTGGATGAATAAAAGGAGTCAAGGTCATGGTTGGACGAACCCCTCGAGGAGGGAATCGCCTTCCTTGACGTCCCTGTAGACCGTCGGGGTAATGTGTCGACTCTCCTCATCCGTATCTCCACCAACGACGATCTCCCCGGAGGATTTCTGCATTATGTTTCGGAGACGCTTGAAGTGACCTTCAGAAACGATGCTCGTGTACGAGTCGGACACAAGAGCGCCATCGAGGCGGAACTCCACGGCCGCCTCCTTGATCGCCTCTACAAACGCATTTTGAGCCGAGCGCGGGATGAGGACGTAGTCCGGAGCTACGCAAATCTGCGAGAACGGAGGTGTCGTTCAGTCGGCAAACGCTCATTCGGTTTGTGGTTGTGCTTCGCGATCTTACCTGGCCAGCACACAGGGTCTTGCCCCAGAGGATACGCTTTGCGGCAATTTTGAGGTCCGTCGTGTTGGGATCGATGATCACAGGAGACTTCCCGCCTAGCTCGAGAGTGAGGGGCGTGAGGTGCTCGGCGGCGGCCTTGGCTACGATACGGGCTACGGTCCCGTTTCCGGTGTACGTGACTGGCTTTGCAAAAACCGCAAACGGGCGATGAGCATCATGTGAAACGACATTCTAAGGGCCGATCGCACGCACTGTGATCCCATTTCAGCTTGAGGATATGTGTGATTTCGGGGACGCCACCGTTGATGACGCGATAGGCGGATTGATCGAGATATTTGGGGAAGAGATCGGCCAGGAGCGCCGAGATGGCGGGGCCGACCTCGGATGGCTTGAGCACGGCTGGGCATCCGGCGGCTATGGCGCCGACGATTGGATGGAGGCTGAGAAAAACGGGGTAATTCCAGGGTCTGGGTATACGCGAGCGTAAGTGAAGTGAAGGGGGACGATACTACGATGGAACGAGGAAGTTATCGAAAACGCACGAGATGACCAACGCGACGCCCCTGGGATGCTTCACGACGGTGGAGGACCAGCTTTGCTGCCAGTCTGCCATCTGGACCTTCTCATCGGCCGCCCACTCGTCGAGCTGCTCTGCGATTTGAGCGGCGCGGCGGACGATGGGCCCGATTTCGCCCCCGAGAACCTCGAGGCGTGGCTTTCGAAGATCGACGGAGAAGGCTTGGACGACGGCCTCGGCGTTCTCGCGGAGCATGAGAACGATCTGGTTCAGTTGCTGTTTGCGCCATGAGAGGGAGCGCGTTGTCCCAGCGCGGAACGTCTCTTGTAAGGTCTTGTATGCCTATGCGACGACGAGGCAGGCGCATCAGCGTCATAAACGATGAGACGAGCAGAACCCGGAAGGGAGCGTACATCGTCGATTTCTTGTATGGTGTTCGTCCTGAACTCAGGCATAATGAACTAATATGAAGATCTCTTTGTACTTGGATGCTGGTGAGAGCAGTCAGAGGGACGTCCCAAAAATGCTAATCACTCCCTCGTCCGCACTTATATGTGGAGGGGATCTTGTAGGATCGGACGGAGGTCAAGTGGAGCCTATCCGGCGGGACGCGATGAGCGATCAAAACGGATCTGGTTGGTGAAAGAAACGATCAGGAATTTGGCGCCGTGTTTGTTTCTAGCCTGTTTCTAGCCGCTACTTAAAGTGGTGCGCGGCCTCGGCTCTAATTCACTTGGGGCGAAGGAAGGTGCCTATCGGTGCATTTTGTTTACACGGTTACCTGCAAGTTCAAGTTCACTACGCAAACCAACTGATCCACCGGCGCAAGAGCCGATTGTGACCAGTCTTAGGTTCCAAACTCGGTAGTCACGAACGAACGACTCGGAAAATCCGTTGTACATGCCAACCACGAACTCCCGTATCTATTCCAAGACATGTACCATGTGGCTTTTGTCATATGTGGGGTTGGATACGTTGGATCATTAAGCTAGTCTTGAGGTTTGACCGCGAATGTCCGGGATGAATCACGGGTGCTCAGGTTGTTCAACCTAAGCCCCTTGGAACTCAGCTCGCGAACTGGAAATTATGGAAAACCTATGGCCGACCAGAAATCGAATTGAGCATACGCAACAGACGACAATAATGAAATTACATACATAACTTCGTCATTGCACTGATTGGGGCGGGTTGTCGCGCTAGTGAACCTGAGCATTGGAGTTTCCAGCAGGGGGGTAAACCGTCGCGCCAGGGATTCAGTTACTGCAATTCTAATATTGATATTTTTCTGAAATTTCTTGCAACTAAGAGGATGGGGGGTTGGAGGTGTCATGTATGCGCGTCGCGTCACGGTCGCGTTGTGGCGCTTAAGTACACGTGATTGAGAACGGGTCCCGTTATTTTCCACTCAGCGCTCAGCCTTCGTTTAACCAAGGCAGTTCATCCCGTCCTCTCCTCCCCCAGTCCACCATTCCCGCGTCCTTTCGCCTACTTGCCGACCCTCGACGTCCCTTGGATTAGCCTTAAGTGTCACCTTATCCACTTTTCCACATGCCATCCCGTAGCCGTTCGCAGGCTTCAATCGACGCTTCCCAGGCTAAAGCGCCTTCTCGCACCTCGTCTCGTACTACTTTGGCATCCAAGACGCAAGTATCCAAGACTGCCAGAACCTCTACGTTACGCAACCCCACGCAGCCAAAACAACCGTCAGCATCTGATACGTCACAGTCACCCCCACCCTCACTCAAGCGCGCTCGCAGCACCGCCACTCTCAAGGAGGTAAACGGCGTCAATGGCTCACTAAAATTTATCAGCAAAATCAAAAAAGCGGAAACTGTTCCTGATATTCTGCCCCGGCTCAAGAAGCAGCGCAAGGCTGTTTCCGAAACCGAACCACCTATCAACGCCATCCCTGAGTTCCCTGCCAAAATGGTTCCACCAGCACAAATTTTTGTCTGGGGCACCGGTAATTTTGGTCAATTCGGCATGGGTCCAAGTTACCTCGATGAGTTGTCCAAGCCTACGAGAAATACCTGGGTCGAGGAGAAGATCGCTCAAGGTGTCTTTGGTTCCGGGCCAGGTTCAGGTATTGTTGGGGTTGCCGCTGGAGGTTTACATTCTCTTTTCATCGACGAGAATGGCACCGTACGCACCTTTCTTGCGCGTGTTTAACCAAGTGCTCACATACTTACGTAGGTTTGGTCTTGTGGTGTAAATGACGATGCCGCTCTTAGACGCATTACCAAAGATGTCCCGGACCCAGATAATCCCGGTCATTTCTTGAATGTTGATCTAGTAACCACGTTCCCTTACCCTCTTCGGACTCTCATCGATGAAGGTTTCCGCGCCCTCAAAGTCGCTGCGGGCGATAGCATATCTGCAGCCATTGGTACCGAGGGCGAGCTGCGCGTTTGGGGATCCTTCCGCGTGGGTATCCTTCCTATCTTCCTATCTATATTATCTAATCCACACGCAGGCCAACGAGGGTTCGCTTGGCTTCTCGACGGGCCTGACACACCAGTTCATCCCGAAAGCTGCACTTCCGAATGAACAATGTGTCGATGTTTCTACCGGAGACAACCACCTGCTCGCATTAACCACCACTGGCACGATTTACTCCTGGGGTGCGGGTGAGCAGGGCCAACTTGGCCGTAAAATTCTCGAGCGGCGCAAGATCCACGGAACGAATCCCGAGCGCGTCGTTCTCGGGGCGCGTGGGCGCCGTGCAATTGCTATCGGCGCAGGGAGCTTTCACTCGTTTGCCGTCGACGAGGATGGGGCGGTCTGGGGCTGGGGCCTTAACAGTGCAGGGCAGACCGGCACGGGCATCAACCGCGCAGACAGCGACTCGATCGTGCAGATACCGCGACGCGTACTCGGCCTCAATGGCGTCCGGATAATCGAGATCTCTGGTGGTGACCTACACACACTCTTTCTTTCCGCTGACGGTCGCGTCTTTGCCTGTGGGCGATCAGATGGTGCACAGCTCGGGCTCCCACTCGACCACCCAGCAATAGCGGACACCGACCATGCGGTGGAACCCGTACATGTACAGTTCCCCGAGTCACATGAAGACGACCCGGTAACTCACATCTCTGCGGGTACGCGATTCAACGCGGCGGTGACGCGCAGCGGAGCGATGTATACTTGGGGCGAAGGTTCACAAGGCGAGGTCGGCATTGTCGATCAAGAGCGCGTGCAGACGCCTACCGTTGTCGTACGGAGATCAGGCGGGTCGTGGGCCGCTATCGGCGTGTCGTGCGGAGGTCAACATTCGCTTGGCCTGTTTAGAAAACGCGGTTAAATGCCATGTAACAGCAACTGTCATGGCCCTGGCCCCCAACCAGACAACATCTATTTTATTATTCCCTTCATAAATTTTGTGAGACGCTTCCCACCTCTTCATAGCATACACCTACACAAGGCTGCGGCAATCCGTATCCAAATCGTTTTTGCATTGAACTCATCACTGTTGTACGCTGCCTCGATGACCGATGACGGGAATGCCATATCGTGCACAAAGCTGTTCAGTTTGTGCATCATCATTGACACCTCGGTTCATATGTGTTATGTCAAGTCCCTTATCAAGACCTTGTTTATTCGGCTGGTCATATCGCATTGTCTAACACTCAAGTGTTCGTCCACGGGAAATTCTGGCATTTTCCACTTGAAAAAATGGCAGCGTCGTGCCATTTCCATGGAGGGCTAACTTTGGTTGGTCCTACGAGAAAAACGTGGTCCCTGTAAACACAATGACATTGGTTGAAGATGCAACGGCAGGCAGAGGGTATGGTCAAAGGAGCGAACAATAATGTGGCGAAAGGTATCTGGGTGCACAGGCGTAGAAAAGCCTGAGTGCCAGTGCCAGTGTCCTCACACCCCTTTCTGAGTCCGAGTCCATCTTGCCTTGAACCCAATGTGGCTGAACCCATATAGGTGCATGTGAACAGCACCAGCAGAGCGAGTCGATCATGATAAGCTAACGACACGATAAGAAGCGTCCATTTAGGGTCTTCGGTCTTCGGTCACAGGACTCTCGTCAGTCGTCAGCTGCGCATGTAGGACATCGCCTCGTTCCACCTTCCTCAATTTCCGCGCGCCGCCTCGCCCTCGCTGTCAACGGGGCGTATTCTAGATCTCATGATCTGACCCAGTGCCCGGTGTCCG
>Ga0137390_10001700_pt1 | contig 16845 bp, 12 predicted proteins | sample 15con2h24AmetaG_FD_104937 | JGI IMG/M metagenome (GOLD analysis project Ga0137390, IMG submission 104937) | Vadose zone soil microbial communities from Angelo Coast Range Reserve, California, USA - 15con2h2.4A metaG | ecosystem: Environmental > Terrestrial > Soil > Vadose zone > Saprolite... | reverse complement strand
TGCGGCCACCTCGTAGAGATTGTCCTCAACCAGGACGCTCTCCTGGCCCGTCGCATCCTTTTTTCGGTGCGCCAATTGCTTGCTCCCATGCATGTTGCCATTAATTTGGGCAAAACTTAGGTAGATAAGGAGGCGAACTGATTCATCAGATGTTGGCGAGCAGGCCACTGTCTTGCCCCTGATTGATCTGATCCCATGACGACTTCTAGCGGCTCCCTCACCTGTTTCAGGATAAGGATCTTTCGTAGCTGATTAATCTGATGTGCACGATGTACGTCTAGTGGTTCATTGCCATCGAGTTGGTGAAGGCGAACTTGCAGCTGTTCATCCTCACTGAAATATTCATTGTGCCATTGACGCATACGCGCTAAACGCTGGTACACATCAAAATGTTCGTCTACGATGGCTGTAACAAAATTATTCATGAGAGCAGCTCCTGACCTTCTTTCCTGGCTCTAATAGACACTAAAAGACGATTTTCACCTGCTTGATTGCTTCAATTGAACCGAGGGAACTGGTATCATCTTATAGTAGGCGAGTTCTAATTTCAAGGTATGACGCATATCTCGCAATATCTTTTGAGCTTATCTCCGTTTAGATACGTTGATTGCGAGAAGGATCACTCCCTGCTTGCCTATCTTGCACAATACTTTCATTGGCACAAAATAAGAAGCGGGTAGCTTTCCTCTTTAAAAACCGTCAGGGCAAAAGTCACGTCGAAGTAGCGGCAGCCCAGCGCGCCTCCAGTGAAGTGAGGTATTGCTGACGTTTGTGGCGAAAGCGAAAGCGCTTGAGCTGCTCGCTGTGAGCGGCTTTGGTTTGCCGTCGGAATGCGCACCAGCGAGCGTGATCCAGCCGAGCGACGTGTTGTTCCAGTTGTTGCTGATGGGCGGCATCCTGCTCCCACCAGGCGGCGTAGGCAACTGAGCGCCCGTAGCGCAAGAGATAGCTGTTCCAGTTCTTGCAGCCACTCACGCGGCGATACTGCGTTTTGAGGCCACGAATGCTCCGTTCCATCTCGTTGTTCGTGCGTGGAAAGTCCTGGCGGTTGTAGCACTGCACCAGATACGGACGCAGGTTCGTGAGCACTTGTATGAACTCGCTCAGACACGTCTGCTCCAGTTCCGAGAGCGTGCCATCGGTCAGCTGGCCGGCGAGCGTCTGTCGCCACACATCCAACCGCTCCCCCACGATCTCGTTGCTGAGCGCCTCCCCTGCCTGCGCAACACTGCCGGAGAGGATCTGCTCGGCTTCGAGCACCCAGTGCCGCATGTGCTTGACCTGCGCCAGCTCGCTGGCCCGGCTGGTCCGTTCGGCGAGGATCGCCACCAGACGCTGCAGTTTCTGGGCCGCCACCGGACTCATCGCTCCCCCCTTTTTTCAAGGCGCTCCAGGCTCTGCGCCACGTCATCCAGCTCCTCGCCGACTTGCACCGCCGCAAAGTCGAAAGGCGTCAGGCCTTCTCGGTTCAGCGCCGTCACCGCCCCGAGGGCATAGTCATCCAGCACCGCAAGCTGCTCCGCTTCTCCTGCTGTCGCCTTGGCGGATTTCCGTTTCAGCTGCTTGCGCACTGCCTTAAGCTTGGGCTGCAGCTGTTTACGCATCGCCGTCTTGATACTACGATCGGCTTCATAGGCCGACTGAATGGCATCGCGCAGCGCATGGAACTGGCACACCTGGTGCGGCACGCGTGGCCATAGCTGCTCCACGGCCAACAATTCGCTCTCCTGCGCATCGGTGATTGTGCCCAGCACCTTCACGCCTAACGCCACCACCGGGGCCAGCAGGTCCTTCATCACCGCCGTCTCCGACGACATTACGTTCTCCGCTGCTAGTAGCCGCCCCGTGAGCGCGTCTCGCACCAGGTACACTGTCTCGTTGCCCTTCTCCGGCTGGATGCCGTCCACCGACACAATGATGCCCCCGTTCTTCTCTACCTGCAAGAGCCACGGCTGGTCGTCTTTGGCCTCGCTCGCCGCTCGCAACAGCGTGCAGTAGGCCTCGAACAGGTACAGGATCTCCCGCCGGGCGATCTTCACTCCCAGCGGCTCCAATCGTGCCAGCAGCTCCTGGTGGATCTCATCTACCGTCCGGTGCTTGCTCAGCCGCAGCCGCCCTACCAGCAGCACCACGTCCAGCCCATACGTCATGCCGGGCAGCGCCAACGCGTCCGCTTGCACACTGCGGTACGTCCGCCGGTGCCCGTCACACTGTGCGTCCGGACAGCGGTAGCCGGCGTGGATCAGCCTGATCACTCCCTCGAGCGTGATCACCGTGCGTCTCGTCAGCGTCATCGCCTGTCGCAGGGTTCGCTGGCACACCGGGCACTCATGCTCGAGTGGTCGATACCAGCGTCGACTCACCTGTGGATACGTTCTGCGTCGTTTCATGGGCGGTCTCCTTGCCTCTCGGACGGTCTTCTCTGGTTCTCCTTTCCTATTTTACCTTATTGGCCCCGACGCATCCTTTGCCCCCACGGTTAAAAAACGACTATGACCGAAAAACTCGTAGGAGAATCAGTCTTTCATTCTCAATACATCCCTGCATTAGTTTCTTGCTTCCACCGTACCGGACGTGGTAGTATCACGTCTAGAAAGGCTTTTTGATCCCCTCCGTTCCTTGTTCCAGCCCAGACGCTCAGATGAAAAGGGGCAGGGAAGCAGGAGGAGACAGCACACCAGAGAGCATCCTATGAAAAAATCACGCTGGAGGAGCATTTTTCTGTCCCTGAACAGGGTGTTAGGCATTCTTCACCATTGCCCATCAAGACTGAGATTGTTGGCGCTCGTTTTGAGCGCAAATCATGGTTACCTGTCCCAGCCTTGATGGGCACCATTGGGAATTGCCAAAGGCCCTGATAAGATCCCCCGAGAGAAAGAACTCTGCCTAATGAGGAGGTGTGTTCTGGTTCTCTGCTCTTCTCCTGATTGTGACCTACAGTGGAAAGAGGAACAATCTCTGCATGAAAACTGGAATCATCAGATATGTGTCATTATATTGACTGAACGACAAAGGTAGTTGAGGAGGCTTGTATGCCACCGGAAGGAAACCAACAGGATGCGGCGGCCTATCGTCCCATCTCGCGCAAGTACCTACGGTATCTTTTGGAAGGGTTAAATGATGAAGATAGTGGTGCTGGAACCTTTGCGCAGCTTGCCGTACATCTCATCCACCGAAGAAAGTGTGCCAACGTCGTTCCCGCAACAGAACCATCTGCTGGGGGAGATCTAGGCCAGGACGCACGCACTCAACGGGTCGTACTCGATACAGATGGACGTTTTCGGCTCTATGCCTCGCCTCCCACCGTTGCGGAGCGGTGGATTTTCGCTTTCAGTATCAGACAAGACTGGCAAGCAAAATTGGCGAGTGACGTCGCCAAAATCATCGCCAATGGACTGAGACCTGATGCCATCATCTTTGTCACCAATCAATTCATCCATCCTGAACATCGCAAAATCGATGAGGAACGGACAATCACCGAGCGCTATGGAGTGGGCTGTGAAATTTTAGATGGCCAGTGGATTCTTGATCAACTGTACGAGGACGACTATCTCCTTGCTGTTGAGTTTTTGGGGTGCCCTCCTGAATCTGATCCCAGGTTAATGGAAATGTTCCAGCGGCTGTACGGCCTGCAAGAAGGCGGACTAACAGAGGAAGAAGCACATGAACTGGAGCAGTTGAAACAACGTGTCCAGTACCGCAATCGCTATAGTGATACCCCGGAACACCTCCTCCAAGACCTTCTCAGAATCGGGAATATTCTCGCTCCTTATGAGGCGTATCTGGAGGAAGCCATTCAATGGTACGAAGAGGGTCTCCCAGAACTGGACAGCATTACGCATCTGCCTGATGGTATTGAGCTACTCTATGCCTACTTCAAAACGTTGCGTAAGCTCCCAGATGGACTGGCGAAAATAGCAAGCTGGTTGCCGAAGTTCATCGAGATGGTGTTTGCAAGTGAAGCACGAGCGTTGTACCACTATACCAGTGTGTGGTTACATTCGCTCTTCCCTTTTTTGAGGGGGCTGGAGCCTTTTGATACGCTCTACCGCACGACGCTGGAGCGATTTCGCGCCCTCGACCGTTCTGGATGGGGACTCCTGAGCCATGCGTACCTGGATGAGACGATTCTGTTTCTCGAGTATTTTCTGGTCTATGATCAAGAGCAAGAAGTGCGTGGATGGCTTGAGCGTGTCTATGCGTTCCTCCAACGAATCCAGGAGGTTGAGGCATTTCCACGCAGTCATATTGCTGGGGTACTTGAGGTGCTGGCTCCGCACTTGAGCCAGGTTCCTGAATACGAGACCTGCTTCGATCTGGCGATGGAACTCAACAGTAAGCAAGAGGGCGGCTTTGCAAAGGCAACCTCCCTCAAAAATCGCGCGCTTGCCCATGTACGCGCACAACAATGGGATGAAGCGATCATCATAGCATCACGAGCAAAGCAGCTCTGGCTCAACGAACGGAGCATTCGTGGATTTTTGCTTCTCACGTGTGCGCTCTCCTCCTGGTACAGCGAGCTGGGTTACCTTCAAGCAGCCGAATATGAACTGCTGGAGGGGTTACATGTGATTACTTGGCAACCGACGTATATGGAACCAGACCTCTTGTTGGCTATGATCGTGGGACTAGCCCATCTTGCTCTCCTGCAGGGACGCGCCTTGTGCGCTTTTCGCTGGCTTTTTTACTACCCGCGCATCTGCCAGCGCTACCGCCTCCCACCGGACCCGCAGATCATGGCGGAGGTGATCGAAGGGAATCTCAATGTTCTGGCGATGTATTTGTATACCCATAATCGTCCGGTGCATGATCGGATTCTTGAAATAGCTGAGAGTATCGATCCGAACCTGCTCCTCGCACATCGGGAGATCAATCTCTCCAGTGATGAGGAGTTTGAGATTTGGTTGAGTGATCTCACTTCCGAACAGCAAGTTGAACCACGCAGTCTACGCCGTAAAGTGCATGCAGGGGAAAAGCCTTCCCTAGAAGGCTGGGTCGAGTACGACGAACTGGCTGATGTGCAATGGGTGGAGTGGCACATGCCTACGTTTGATCAAGAGAAACTCACCGTCCGTATCACGTATCCTCGAAACCATCACCTCGCGCAAGTGGCCTTCACCTTAGCAACGACAACGCAGATCTGGTCCGTGTTTCTTCACAGGAAGATCGCGGAGCTGACTATCGTGGACGACATGCTGTCCATAAGCCTAAAGCTACAGACCGAACAGGGGGAACCGCTTCTGGTTGCAACGGAATTCCGGGATGACATGGCCGCTGTCACCCTCACCATGACTCCCCAGTATGTGGAACGTCTCACCGGTCCGACTTCAGAGGGAATGATAGATCTGTTTCTCAAGAGTATCGGGGAGGTACTCATGGATATGGCCCTTGATCCTCCAGAAGAGATCGTTGCGCTCTTCGACCCTGATGCTCATGGAGAGGCAATTCACCGCCTCTCTGCGGTTGCCCATCCAGCCTACCTCTGGAACAAGAACGCCTTTGCAAAGTCAGTAGTAGGAGCAGACGATGCCTCTTGAGTCATATAATGAACAATCAGAGCGCGAAGATATTGAGTTGCGCTATGCCAATGTCTTGCGTGCGCTCCCACGCACATTACCCCATCTTCAACAGTCTCCATCCTTTCTCCTGCTCGTCAAGCAACTTCGGAGCGATGGGTGGAAAGATTGGCATATTCTGCAAGCAGTCTTTAGCGGTGTCGTGAACTGGTCTACCGAGCGGGTGAGTACACAGCAGGACCGACAAAGGGACCAGGAAGGAGACAGAATTGTTCGCCGACTGCTTAAGCATGGAGAACTCTCTGATGATCCGCTCATTCCTCCGACATACTTTACTGCTGAGATGATGGAAATGTTGTTAAATGCCGGTGTGGCCACGTTTCTGATAAAGAAGGGAGCAATCTTACGACCGCGGACCTATAATTTTCATAAATTAAGAGAGCTTGCCCAAAAACGCTACCAGTATCTTGCTCTTGACGTACCACATGTGCCAGTTTTCTAGAGGAGGTAGATCGAGGAAAGCAGCTTCTGCTTCTCTTAAATGAAGAGCATTTCTTTCCTATGGCCTATTGTTACACGTATCTCGGCACATTACCATCTTCGTGCTCGGCTACTGGGCAGGATGCCGGGTCAGTGATGTCTCCTAGTTGCAGATGACCAATACGCATGTTAGTCCGAAAGTCGGATGGTTGCATGTGGGCTACAAGGGCGGCAAGTGGCGCGATATCGATCTCATGAACGAGGCTCGAAAGCCGCTCTACGAGTATCTCAAGGCGAGTGGAGATGCTGATCGAACCTACGTCTTTCCACCGCAACGCAGAGAGCGCTTGAGCGAGGAAGGGATCCATCACTGGTTCCGGATGCTCAAGGCCGATGCTACCAAGGGCCAGTAGAATTGATTCAGGATCTTACCTTCCATGATTTACGACATGACTTCGCCCATCGCGCACGAGATGCAGGCTGATCGCTCGAAGAAGTGGCTTACTACCTTGGGCATGTCACCAAGAAGGGGACTCCAGCGATTCAAACAACGATACGCTATACTCAGGTAAGCTAGGAGCAGGTGAAAGAGAAACTGAAAATATGTACGAGGATAGGGAGCAGGCTGGAGAAGGCATGAAGGAGTTATACTGACAAACCATGCCCAGTCATATTACAGCGATATCGCACCATTTGCAAACTGGCGCCGAAATGCTCTGCAATCTCCTCGGTGGTCATGCCGCGCTGAAACGCCCAGTCTAGGCCTCTCGCCGGAATTTGCAGGCACCCCCCCAGATACTTAGCTGCTTCCTCATCGGTTACACGATACTCGCGCACAAGAAGCCCTCCAGAAAGCTGGTGAAAACGAATTGGCTGGTGGCCAAGGAGCAAATGAGCCAACTCATGCATCACGTTTGACTCATATCGCGTCTCGGCATGAGTCGGATTGTAGATAATCAAATGCCTTCCTTCATCTACAGGCAAAGTTAGAGCTGACCAGCCCGCATCTTCTGCCAATAAACATTGGAGTGTGGACTCGTCTATCTCTGGGATCTCCATGGGGCTGATAACCCGAATCTTCAGGCGCTGTACCAGGAGTCGAGCAGGCAGTGGATCATAGGCATACAATTTCAGTTCTCTTCGCCAGCGCACACCCTCATTCTCACACCAGTTCCTCAGATTTCTGTCCAAACCACTCATCTACTCTTGCCCTAATTTTCCTTCAGTCGCGGCTTTGTATGCCGCTTTCATCAACTTTGCCAGAGCATCTGCCGTCTCGGGAGCTAGCTCCCTGTCCGCGCGCAAGTATCCCTCAATGCGATCTATTGTACGTATTTCATTTTCTTGTGGCTCTTGCGTTTCTTTAATAAACTCCTCTGATGAGACGTGTAACCAGTCGCAAATACGCAGAAAGGTATCCATGTCAGGCACTTTTCCATTCTCGATCCGCGATAACGTCGACGGGCTAATATCTCCAATTTCCTGGGCAATTTCACGTAGCCCACGATTTCCGCGCTTGGTCTTGATAAGAGCCGCTAGATACTGCGTATCTAAGACTTTTGTCATAGCTTCCCCCTATCTGGGCTGTCTTTTTTCAGAAACGCTGTTTCATGTATTGCACAATCAACAAAAATGCTGTATACTATCTAATGTTTCTTACGTGAAACATTGTACCACATCTAGCACGCAGGGTCAAACATGGAAGGAGGACCCGTACATGACACGATCATTACCAGATGAAGTCTTTCCCTATCTTGCTATTGGCCTGGCAAAGTACGTTGAAAGCGAGCAAAAATACCCTTATCCTGATGAATTGTCCTACGCCTTGAATCAGCTCTCGCTGGCGATGCTCATAACATACCCAAGCACTATCACAGACCTGTTCGAGCTTTTTGAGAAACCACTCGAACAGTGGTGGCCTGGCACGCCGCCTCCAGGAATCGATCCACGTTTTGAATTGCTCTACGAAGGCGCTCTGGATGAACAGGTGGTAGAGTTTCTGCTTGAATATAAGCTACCTGCGGAAGCAACACTTCAGGATATTCAAGTCATCCTCGACAACCAGTTAATGATCAACATCTTGAATGCGGCTAGAAACGCTTATATTGCTGATCCAATAGGTGCTAGCGGGGAATATGCCGCTATCAGGCAGTATGTGATTACCCATCCCTGGACGAGTACCGAACAACTGCGCCAGCAATTTCGCGACCTGCACTACATCAAGATCCAGGAAGTCGGCGCTCTATACCAGGACAGTCGGTCACTCCATTCAACGCTACTTCACCAGCGGCCGGGTTCGCAAGAGGCTCGTTACTGGAATTGCCCAGTGTGCGGTCCGCTATATCAGCGCAACAACCGGCTTGGGAGTCTCAAGCCGAATGCCTGCCTCGGGCGCTGCCCTGGTCCACAGGGCTGGCAGGATCTCGATCCCGCTGGTCATCCCCTTGTTCTGAAACGTGGTATTCATTTACGAACTCTCATACCAGGGACCACCGAGATACAACTCTACCAATGGCTAACGCAGGATGCCCAGTCAACCATGCCAGCATTACAGCAGGTCATCTTATGGCCCGGCGTAGATCGTTACGATCTGCAACTCAAATTCCTACGTTCTTCCCAGAGAGTAGAAGTCTGGGGGGTGGATGTCAAAGACTACAAGGATCCATTTGCTTTGGGAAGACATATTGTCCAGGATAGTCGGCAGGCCAGCGAGAGCGCGCTTGAATGGCAACGGTGGTTCTACGTCTATCCGTCCTATCGGGAACAGCAGCGCAGCGATTACCGTGCCTGTGTGCTCCGCGCCGCCGGGCAACTGCCTTCCAATGTTGGCATTCACAGCGATAAACAGTTCAAAGCACTGGTCACAGCACAATAATTCCAGATTCCAGGAGGCAACTATGTATGATAGAAGTCAGTGGTACATTCCCCTTGTTCAAAGGCTAAAAGACCAGGATGAGGATGGCATACTAAAAGGCAAATACGTTCTCCTTCTCCAGGTGGAGCTTGGTCTGTGGCTCCTTGAACGGCTCGGCCTGGTTGATGAACCGATCACCGCACTTTGGGTGCTCTTGAGCGGCCTGCCCATACCCGACACCCGGCTCTCTGCCTTCGACAAGCAACAGCGGCACGCTATTGCCAACGCACGTATTCTCCTCCCATTTTCTGGGCGTTTCAACTGGGAAAACGCGCTCAGAGAGTATACCATAATTCCCCAAGCCTGGCGTTGTTACAGCGTACGACCAGAAGAACTTGAAAAACAGATGGTATACAGGCCAGACCCTCAACGCTATCAGGAGCGTCTTCTCGCATATGACACCATCCTTGAAAGTACCTTACCATTTGCACAAAGAACCATCAGACCGGCTACAGCGGAACCATTTTACTTCGACGCTATAACCAGACGGGGAAAACAGGTTGTTCAAGTAGAAATTCCCGAGGACATTACCGAACTGGCAGCGACCAGCATCCCCTGGTTTACTCAACCGCGCAACCGCACTGCTTTGAGCTATTCATACAACGACTTTTACGATATAGCGGTCGAAATAGAACAATTACGGCAGCAGCGTGGATTGCAGGCTGCGCTGGGTTCGCAGAAAAGCTGGGTTGACCTGGTCGATAACCTGATCGGCTATCGCGCTATCGCATCCGATGGCAGCCTCGCCAACAAAAACACCGTTCCATTGCAATTAGATGGCTATGCCTATGTTGTGGGCGCTGTGGCCGCTGGTAAATCGACCATCGCCAAGTTAATCTTAGCTGATGCGGTGCTGCATCCAGAGAAAGATTTACGGGTCACGCTGATCGTCGGCGATACGATGTCTGCACTGAATCTTGCTGATGATTTCAACAGCCTTTTCTGCCAACGGGGAGAGAATCCGGTGGCAGTTCCCCTGATCGGGCGCTCAACGCGCGATATCCATCTGCAACGTCTGTATCGTTCCAGCAAATTTCGTCCTGACCACTGGGCCTTGCGTTGGCTCAATACGGCCTGTCCTTTGCAAGCGTTGGCCACTGACCAACCACCGAATTCGGTCATTCCCGGAAACGAACCCTGCGAATCGCTGTATAAATTGCCGAAAAAACCGAATCAGCGCAAAACATATCACTCTTGTCCCCTCCTCGCCGTCTGCCCAGGCAAACAACTGTATCGTGATATGCCAGTAGCGCACATCTGGATTACTACGCCAGGTGCATTAGGTGCTTCCAGCCTGCCGGCTCAAATCGAGCAACGAAAAGTTCACCTGACCGAAATTGTCTATGAACAATCAGATCTTGTCATTTTCGACGAGGCCGACACCGTGCAGGAGTGGTTCGACAACCTTTTCGCGGGAGAAGTTATTCTAACCAATGAAAGCAGCGGCAATGGCCTGCTGGATGTGGAAGATGTTGAAACCGCCCAGGCATTGGTACCTCGACGGACCCAGCCTGCTCCTACGCGTCGCTGGGTCGGCGCGGAACGCCACTGCTTGACGGCCATTTCCAACATTCTCAGCAACCTGACCGATACCGAGCAAGGCCCCCTTTTACGGCGCTGGATTGGGCGCAATTTCTTTACTTCGCTCACCCTGGCGTATAAACTGGTCTGGCGTTTGCTTGATCTGCCAGATTGGGATACCGAGGAATACCAGAAACTGGATCAGGTCGAAGCAAACAAAAAAGTTCAGCGAATTGTACGCTACTTCGATCAGCTCAGCCAGCGCGATCCGCTCACCATGGAAAGGCCCAGAGGGAATGTCCAACTCAATCAGGTCTATCGTCTAGCATTTATCATGCGTACCCTCATCGCAGCAGGAGATAGCGCTCACAACGCGGCAGTGAGCGATGAGTGCATAGCCTGGATTCAGGATTTTATCCCGGATATCAAGCACACACTCGAAAAGTTAGCCCAACTAAAGGCGACCTGGTTGGCACAGTTGAACCAGAAGGACCCCCTCTACCAGAAGCCGCCAGATGACCTGAATACCTTCGCACACCGCCTGGAATTTGTTCTCAGCGTCATGATCCTGGATCGCAACATCCCAGTCGTCTTCTACGAATGGTACAATAAGCCTGAGAATATGCTCACCGACCTCAACGAACACTCGCTCGAGCGTTCGCCAAGCAACCTGACGGACATCCTGCCCGTTCCACCAACCGGTCGCATGTTTGGCACGTACTACTCGAAAGATCTGGAAATTGGTCAGAGCGGGCCAAAGAACGGCTCAGTCCCGTCTGGCTTATCCGTCTTTGGATATCCTAACGTCGGACGCTGGTACACTATGTACTTCCACAAACTCTTTACCGACCTCGACGGCAGGCGCGGCCCTAACGTGCTAGCCCTCTCTGGCACCTCCTGGCTGCCACATTCTTCGCGCTGGCATATCGACATCCCTCCGCAGGGCATACTTGATCCCTCCCCAGAAGCCCAGCAGGCAATCTCGCAAAGCAAATTCTTTTATAGCCCACAATACATCAGAAAGAAAAATAGCCTGGAACCTATCCGCATCTCGGGCATGACGGAGAAACTTGCACCGATCAAGGACATAGTGCGGGCTTTGGCAAGTAATCAGAGCAGGCAAGGGGCATCCTTGAAAGGTGAACTAGAGTGGCTACGAGAGTTAGGGCAACAGAACCCACAGTACTGGCAAGATAGAGAGCGCCTGCTACTGATAGTTAACTCATATGACCAGGCGAGATGGGCATTCCAGGAGCTAAGGCAAAACGACCAGTGGCAAACAGCGTCTCCCGGGGAGATACGTTACCTGGATCGAACCGAAGCAGGTACGGATGAAGTACGGACAGATGAGACGGTCTATCGCAGTGATATTGAAGATTTTGCCAAAACCAATGGAAAAATCCTCATCGCTCCACTCCAAGCCATCGGTCGAGGTTACAATATCCTCAATCGGGACGGGAAAGCCGCGTTCGGTGCAATCTTCTTTCTAACCCGCCCCATGCCTTATCCGGCAGATACGCAATCTCTGGCACGCGAACTAAACCGCCGAACTCTGGACTGGTGCAAAGACTCACAGTTCAATGCCTGGCAAGAGGCGGAACTGATCGGGAAAGCACTCCAACTACGCAGGGAGGCCAGCGAGTACTGGCGCAAAGCCGAACTGCGCAACTTTTATCGCAATCTCAAACATAAAAACGAGAAGGGTGACACCACCTACAGCGAACGTTTCGATCTCGCCGCTACAACCGCAGGTCACATCATTCAAGCTTGCGGACGGCTCCTCCGCGGCGGCGTTCCTTTTCATGCCTACTTTATTGATGCCGCCTGGGGACCGAAAAGTGCAAAAGACCGTACCCAGAAGGAGACATCTGGCACCAGCCTGCTGACTGCGATGATCGAGGTCTTGCAGGAATACATTCAAACAGATATTGGGCAGGCACTTTACGACTCAATTGTAAATGCGCTGGTAGACATTCAGGGCTTTGATCCGGAATATTAAGTAGAAAGTGAGGCACCTATGGACAAATTTTCCCGTATTGTACCGATGCGTTTCCGTATCGACGAAGCGTATCTGCGCGGCCTTGCAGTCTCGTTCTCAAACTTCGCCTATGAACAAGATTGCAGGAATTTTCTCAACAGCATGAAGCAATTCTCGTCCCGTGACCATGCTGAAGAACCACCTTATCGTCGGCTTAACACGGTGCTAACCGCACTGGCACCAACGCTAGCTCACCCATTTATAGTACAGGGGAATGCAGATACCAGACGGCCTGAGCGACAGATGTTAGTGGTGGGCATAGATGTGGAACGCCGTCCCAGACCAGAGCAAATGAGCGACCTGACCTATGAATGGGGAAAGCAATGGGGACAAAATAGCTTTGAGAAGGTGATCAAAGGTGCCGGGAGAGATGCCTACCAACGCCTACTAGTTCGTTTGCAGCAACCAGTACAGAATTGGCAAGAAACCGATGCCGCCTCACTTTTACTCAATCTTGATGCAGGCACACGCGCAGGATATCGCGCTATTCCTAGCGTGCTGGCCTCTCTCCTGGCAGGCAAAAAATCAAACATTCATAGGAAAATAGTCACTTGGCGTCTGATCCAGGATGGTGATTATGGGCTAGCGGTGATTAGCAATCCTTTTCGCGCAGAGTATGAAGAAGAAAACCCTTTTTCACATACCATAGAAGTGAAGACGGGAACATTTGCTTATAAGCTTGAATTTCGTCTACAAACCCAGGTGGGTAGCCCTCATCGTTGGATTCATCTCTATGTACGATGCAGCCGCTACGTGGACTCGCGCCTAAGGGCACTCACTGAAATAAAGGTACCGACTACTGTGGTTGAATGGTATAGTTCCAATCCCCATGAAAAGGCTCTCTCTTGATGTTCAAAGTGGCCAAGTCTTCGTCCGAGACTTTGATGCCTGTCGGATAACTATTGCTGTCCTTGACGGCGGTGACGGTCAATCCTTGCTTGGTCGTCGTATGAGAAATCAGTTCAATCACGGTCTCAAAAGACGTTAACGGTTTGCCCCGCCAATTGATGGAAATGTAGGAAAAGAGTCGGTGCTCGATCTTATTCCATTTGCTGGTTGCCGGAGGCAGATGGCAGACGGTAATACTCAGGCCAGTCTCCGTGGCAAACCGTTGCAACTGCATCTTCCACAGCCGGTTGCGAGCCCCATTCGAACCGCCTCCATCAGCCACAATCAGGAGTTCCTGACTGGTTGGGTACAGGCCGCTCCCAATGCTGCTCCACCAGCGTCTGATACTCTCCACGGCAAACTCCGCGGTCTCGTGATCAATGCCCACATTGACGAAGCCGCTGTTGTGCACCACATCGTAAATCCCATAGGGAACCGCTTTCCCGTCTGCGATGGAGCGGTAATCATAGACATTGACAGTCGTGTCCTGCCCTTTGGCTTGCCATTCCCTCCCATTGTTCTTGAAATTTCCAATGAGTTCCTTCTTCTTACAATCCACGGAAATCATCGGCTTGCCAGCGGCTTCAAAGGCCTTCCCGGTTCGATTGATCTGCTGAAATTGGGCGTCTCGATCAGCATGCGCTGTCCCCTCGATCGCCTTCTTGTTCGCTTTGAGGGAAAATCCCATCCCTTTTAAGAGCTCCCGGATGGCTGTTTCTCCAATCGTGTGTCCCTGCCTCTTGAGCGCTTCTTTGAGCTTGCTCATCGATTTGGTCGTCCAGCGCACGAGGCTCTGCGGATCCCCTTTCGGCTCAAGCAGATCCTCCAAATCGGCGCGCAGGGTCTCGTCCTTGGCAGTGATCTGCTTCCTCCCACCACCCTTCCTGCGGATGCGACCTCCTGGCTCATAGAGTTCTCCCGCCTCCACTTCTTGCACTCCCTTGCGGATTGTCTTGCGCGTGACTCCTGCCTCGCGGGCCACTTGGCTTATCCCTCCTGTGCCTCTTCGCTTGGCTTCAGTCGCTACATACAGCCGCCACTGTCGCTCATTGAGCACTCCGTGCATCACTGTGTATTGATCTTGCTGAGAGAACCCTATCATGTCCTCAGCTTATCACATTAGTCCCCTTCTGTATACTTTATTTCCGTGAGTCTCCTAAGAGATGCAAACTGGAAGCGTGATGTCAGTGTCAAAATCGGCATTAACCAGCCTCGTTTAAGCGGATGGGGCTGGTCGCCGACGCTGGTTACACTCCCACTCACTGGCGGCGTGACCAATCCGCGCTGGCTGGGCGATCCAGCGCAACTCTTATCAGCAATGAAAGCACGAGATCTGGTCACTCCAGATCTGCTCTTACATGCACCGCAAGACTACCGCACAGGCAGTCCACTCAGCATGTATGATGAATACTTCGTGCTGCATTCCGAAGGCTTCAAACCCTCACATAAAGTAAAGACGGGCTTTGATTTTGCGGAACTGCGGGAGGTTGCCAACGCTGTAAGCGATCTGTTGGGGCTGGAGCTTTCTGGTGGTCAAACTCTCGTTTCTGACATATCCACGAGGCAAATGTATCGTCCCCAGCTTCCCTTGATGATGCATGGCATTGGTGATCTCCAGGAAAAAAAGTTTGTGAAAAAGCAGCCACACCTATCTGATGAGGAGAGAGAGCATCAAAATCGATTGAAACGACAAAAAACCATCTCCGACGCTCTTCAACGTGCATCAAATCATCAGCGTATATACATCATTCTTTGCTGTAGTGATACGCTCTCCAAAACAACCCTGGAGCAGGAAATCCGTCAGGTACTGTTCATAGAAACGGATGAACCATGGCCAAAACATATTCAAGTGATTACCTCTACAACTCCCGTTCCTGGCACATTATTAGCACCACTAGATCCAGTCAAGCTCAATCCACTTGATCACTACAAGAAATTCGCTTCACGGGCTGATCGTCAAAAATTCCTGGCGGAATGGAATGCACAGATGCGCAGAGCCTTCCGTGATAAAACGCGGACATGGGAAAGCTATCTGAACAGTCTATTGCCCAATGGAGCTGGTTATGGATTAGTGCTGATTGAACTGCACGAACTCGATCTCAAGAGAAATTATCCTGATCAGCATATTAAGGGCGCGGTACGTAGAGCATGTAATAAACTTGGGTTGGCCTCCCAGATGATCTTCCCGATCAGATTAGGAAAAGATGGCATAGCCAAAGGGAGTCAATACCGGGCACGCAACAGTGTAACAGATCTCGTCTACCGCCAGACAGGTCTTATCTATGATCGTCCGGTCGATCTTTATATTAAGGCAGGGATACCACGGGAACAGGCCGAGTTCCTTCACGTGATTGCGCTCTACAAATTGCGCAAGAATGAGCCAAAAATGGACTACCCTATGGCAGTACATTTCTGTCCTGATGGCACATTCCAGGCACTTTTGCCACATAATCCCCACCAATGGTTGCCTTTCCTGGAGGCGCGCAAAGTATTAGGCGAACTATTCATGAAAGGGCAAGAACAAGATATCCGCTTGCTTCCAGATGCACAAGCGCAATTCGCTGCTCAGGTTTTCACCGAATCACGCAATGAGCCAACGCTTGTCCTGCTCGAAGCCCAGGACTGGCGGAACTATAATGTACTACCTCAGTTTGCCAATGGCAAGGCACCACTGAAAAATAAACTCGATCTCAGCCATGTGAAAGCATTTGAACGGCTGTACAGTGGGGAAGACTTGCCCAACCTGCGTATCATCCGTTTACGCACAATAGGTTCGTCCGGTGAAACGCCTCAGTATTTTGCTGTGCTTGAAGATGAGGATGACGAGATGAAAGAAGACAAAGATCTGGGTCATCTTACTGGCTTTATTGATAGCCAGGCTGAAAGCGAACTTTTCCACTACCTTTCGATTGGGCGCTTGCCAACAACTGCAGCAAGAGAGCAGCGAGGAAAGCCAGGGCTCTATAAAACAGACGAGGGAGGCGGAATCGCTTTTAGGCACCAGACGATTGTCGAATTTGTTCCCTTTTTCCTACAGGCAGGGGATGACCCACAGGCCTGGTGTCATATTCCTCATTTTCTGCGGATCTCACCAGGATGGGATGGTGGCAATATCGTTCTTCCCTATCCTATGCATCTGGCAAAGTGTATGATTGAGGATCAGCTCTGTATATTAGAAAACAACATAGATTTGGGAGAGGCTTGACACTTATCTGTACTGGCTCCTTGGGATATCCGTGTGCGCCGCTTCGGCGCTCGTGAGATAGCCCTTGAAGGGTAGAAGGTTGAGAGCAAGTGGCCTTTTAGGACACCCGCCCTACCTTACGTCGAAAGGCAAGGGGGACATGAGCATGGCGGGAAAGCGGAGACGGCTGAAGATGTGTAAGGCGCTGCTTCGCAAGTCCTGTGCGCATGGTAAAACCTGGATGGGTTGAACCCAAGTTTCCAGCGGTGCATTCCTACACCTGTCGTAGCACATCTGACACGAC
>Ga0137390_10001694_pt1 | contig 16862 bp, 16 predicted proteins | sample 15con2h24AmetaG_FD_104937 | JGI IMG/M metagenome (GOLD analysis project Ga0137390, IMG submission 104937) | Vadose zone soil microbial communities from Angelo Coast Range Reserve, California, USA - 15con2h2.4A metaG | ecosystem: Environmental > Terrestrial > Soil > Vadose zone > Saprolite... | reverse complement strand
AGGTCACTTCGATACTTATTATCGTCGCCGCGAACTCTGAGACCTCGAATACCCACCTCGATACTCGAAATGATTATGTAGTTACCCGCTTCCTCTCCAGCCTCTGCCGTGGAACTTTGCGTCTTGGCAGCCGGGGATTTCTTTGGGGTTGGCGAATGCGATGGTTGCTGCGCTGTGGCGTTCGTGAGCACGGCGACGCCCAGGGCAAGTCCGATTACAGTGCTCAGAATGTTTCCAGTGATGTTCCTCATCGGTGACACATCCTTAGGATCCGCTAAGATGACTTCAGCACCGGATCTTCAACGGAAGAAAACCGGGCTCGTCCGTGATCCGTGAATCTTGACGTGACAAGCCGTGCAGTTGGCATATTGCGCGTTCTGATTGTGTTGCGGGCCGGCCGGCTCCACCGCTCCGACGTCATGCGCTACGCTGTGGCAGGTCAGACAGAGTTGGTTGACGGCGCCATATCTCAACAACCGCGGATTAGAAGATCCGTGCGGCCTGTGACACGCCACGCAACCTTCGGTCTTTACCGGCGTGTGTTCGTAGGTAAACGGACCTTGTTTATCCACGTGACACTTAAGACAAGGCGCATCACCCCCGGTTGCCAGTCTGGTCTGCTTCAATTCAAAACCGCCATGCGGGTTATGACAATCGCTACACTTCATCGCCCCTTCGAGAACCTTATGATGGAAGGGCTTGGTGAAATCAGGCTTCGTTTCATTATGGCAACTCATGCAAAGCTGAGGCTCGCCCATCCGCAGCATTCTAATGCTTGAGATGCTGGGCTTTTCAGCGTTCGTCGGATTGATGAAAACGTTGGAGCCAGGAATGTTTTTCGCCATCGTGGTGGTTAAGTGCGGCGAATGACAATCAGTGCAGCCTATATCATTGCGCCAATGCTCGCCGCGGCGAAAGTTGTTGTGTTCCTCCTTGCCGGCATGACAAGCGAGACACGTCTCGGAAATATCCTTTGAAGACTTGTTCTTGAAGGAAATGATCTTTGCGGGATCGCCTTCTTCGGAGTGCGACTTGCCAGGACCGTGACACGCTTCACATCCGGTAACTTTTCCTTTCCAACTGCTTATCGTTGATAGCTGGGAATGCGATGTATGAGAGAAGGCTTTGAACTGATCTTCGTGGCAGGCTTTGCAGACTTCACTACCCACGTAGTCTGCGGCGCTGTAGTTTGCTGGCTTGATTTGACCTGGCTTGACTGATTGTGAGGAGCTACCTGAGGAGAGCCACATGACAGCGACCGCCAGCGAACCCCAAACGAGTAAAGCCTTGATGATTCTATTTCGAGTCATCCTTGCCACACAGTCACGCGGTTGAAAGTCAACCGCAGTTAGACCAAAACCGCGAGCAGAGTGTCTTACCGCTCGATTCTCTCAAAATAGTCGCGCGCAATTCCGGGGCATTCTAGGCGTTGCCCATATCAAATGGCGGTGACGCACGTCACACTTGGGCAGATAATCATCACGCGCTCCCCTGAGCCATTGCAGCCAGCGCAGCCCTATTCCGAATCATGAGATCGCCATTCTTTGCACGAATGACATGCCTGCGCTTAAGCATATTGAGCGAGCGAGTCACGGTCTCGCGCCGCGCCGATCACCTGTGCGATCTCTTCATGCGTCAGCAACGTCTGCAAACGGATACCGGTCGAAGTGTGTTCTCCGAATTCGTCACCCAGTCTAAGTAGAAGCCGCGCCACTTTCTCGGCGGCTGAAACCGACAACAGCAGAACGCACGCGTGTTTAATGAACTCGGTGAAATCTTTGCTTATGGCTATGGTCAAACCGAGGCCGGAGGATTTTTGTCGATCCAGGAGAGCTAAGAGATCCGTGCGAGATATGAAATCGACTTGGCAGGGGGCAAGGGTCTCGGCCGTGGCTTCGTAAGGGTGTCCTGCCAGCGTTGCGTGTATTCCCAGCAAGTCGCCGGGCCGGGCAATCCGAACGATCAACGTTTTTCCTTCGGTTGATGTGATCGAGAGCTTGGCGCGACCGGCGCAAAGCACATACACACCGCGAGCGGCCTGACCCTCGACTAAAAGGACTGAGCCTTTGGGAAAAACCTTCCTATGACTCAATCGGTCAAAACCAGGAATCGCGTGCAATGGAGAAAGACAAGGCAAGGTGAGAGCTTGACCATTCTCAACATCGCTCTCATCGCCTTCAGAGTCCTTATTTGCCCCGCGCATCGCCGTTCCCCGCAGTCGTTCCTTAGTGACAAGCGCACATTCAATCATGCCCTTGTGGTTCCGATTGATTATTCAAAGATCGGTTCCACCGCTATCTGCGCAAGGCGTGTGCCGATTGCCGCTGGCCCATTTGACAGTCCTTTCGACAAACTGGACCACTCCTTTGCGAGCTTTCGCGCAGGCTCCTGCGGAAGTTTCCACAGAAGTGCGAGCAAGGTTCGATAGTTCCTCCCGTACCCTTCGCAATTTCATCCGGCATAGGTGTTGCCCAGCAGCCAAGCGGGAACCCAAAGCTCGAGCGAATGGAGCAGCGGCTTGCTGCTCAGGATGCAGAGTCAGGGAGAAATGGAGGACGACACCATGGCTAAAGATGATCGCGATATTCTCGAACTGCTGAAAGAGGAATTGGCTTTCGTCGAGCAAGGCGGATATGGGCGCTCAGTTCGCACGCCGTGGTTACCCAAGTCGGCCTTTCAGGACTCCCTTACTTGCATTAACTATGCTGATCCAAATCGTACCTATCCGTGTAATGAGTGCCACCTAATTGATTTCGTCGGCAACGAGCACCTCTCCGATGATGTTCCTTGTCATTCCATTGCTTTGAATGAGGCCGGCGAAACGATTGCGGATCTGGAGGCCGAAGGCGATCAGGCAAAACTGGAAGCTACGCTTAAGCAGTGGATGGGCTCCCAGATCAAGCAGATCGAGGATCGAAGAGCCGCGTCCGATCAGAAACTCAACGAGAGCCCCACTGCACAGCGCGATTGAAGAAATGCTCCTCGAGCTTGACGGCGGAGCGCATCGAGTGAAATAAAAGTACGCCATTACCCTCGGATTCTACGAAAGCGAGCTGCTGCGTCGGATTGACTCCCGGCACCGCAGCTTGGGGCAGTTCTTTAAGGACGAAATCGCTACCCCGCTGGGGCTGGACTTCTACATCCGTCTGCCCGAATCAATCCCCGATTCGAGGCTCGCGTCGCTCGTTGATCCCAGCTTTTCCGAGATGCTGTTCGGGTTCCCCATTCCACTGACGTTGGAAGGGTTGAGTTATCACTCGAATATCTACAGGGCGCTCAGAGGCTCTGAGATGCCGCATGATAGCCTGTCATTTTCTTGATATGTATTCGATAAAATATCGGTGTCAACGAGTGAGGTTGGTCCCGATGCTCGTCTGACATGTAGGCCGGCTCCCACCATACGGCCCGCTTTTGCAGCAAAGCGTGCGCTCGAACACGTGCCTTTGCGTATTTCGGCATATCAGCCAATTCCTCGTATCGCCCGAAGACAATAATACTCATCCAATGGCTTTGACCGACCACCTCGTCTACCTCAAGGCAAACTAACGGATTTGAACGCATCCATTCGATCTTCTGCCCAACCGTTGTGAATCCATAAAGGTAGGTGCCGTCAAATGCAAAGTTGATGGGAACTACATAGGGCTGGCCATCGCGCGCACACGCCAATCTGCCTAGGTTGGCTTTTTGTAAAACGCGTCGGCACTCATCAACCGACATCTCATGAATGAACATGGCAATAACTCCTGATCTAACAAACGCAAGCCACAGTGGTTGATCTTCTAATCGGCAATCACCGTTCCGTCGAGCGGGGGGCACCTTCTCCGGTGATTTTCATGGTAGCGGCCGTCGAAGTTGATGCGGTAGTGGGGAAACTCACTCAGGTATTGCGGTAAAGCTCGCTGTCCTTCAGATCTTAATCAAAATCCGACTAATTCGCATTCAACAACACTATTGATTTCCGTAGCGGTTAGCACTCGCATCCCACGACTGCGGATAATCTTCTGATTCCTTCTCTAATTTTGCGCTCGCTCAAATTCGAATATCCAAAGATGAACTCGCCCCGGTATTGGGAGTGAAGGTAGTACGGACGCGCACTGATTATCTCTAACCCTGTTTGTGCTGCGCGAGCGATCAACTCATTATCATCGAATTTCGTCGTCAATCTGGCCATAAGATGCATGCCAGCGTTGTCACCTAGAATTGAAGCCCGCTTACCCAAATATGTCGCGAGTGCGTCCGCTAGAGTTTTTCGCCGACCGTCATAGAGAGTTCTCATACGACGGATGTGGTGTTCCAGATGACCTTCATTAATAAAGTTGGTCAAAGCGTGCTGCTCTATGAGCGGCGATTGGCGATCAACGAGCCACTTGGCCTGAGCAAGAACCTCGACCAGCGATTGGGGCACGACCACGTATCCCAAGCGCAGAGCGGGAAACAATACCTTCGAGAAAGTACCGACGTAGATCACCCGCTCGTTCTTGTCGAGACCTTGCAGGGCGGGCACGGGCCGACCACCGTAGCGATATTCGCTGTCGTAGTCGTCCTCAATAACAAGTGCGTTTTGCCGGATGGCCCAGTCCAGCAGTTCAAGACGACGCGAAAGCGAGAGCAACGCTCCAGTCGGAAACTGGTGAGACGGTGAAACATAGACGAGTTTAATCTTCGCAGTAGTAATTGCTTTAAGTTGCTCGACGACGATTCCAGATTCGTCTACTTGCACAGGCAACAGTTTTGCGCCCTGCGCAACAAAAATCTGCCGGGCACCGAGATATCCTGGATCCTCCATAGCCACCATGTCTCCAGGATCAACTAATACGCGGGTGACCAGATCAACCGCACGCTGCGCTCCGCTGCAGATAAACACTTGACTGGGTTCGCATCGGACCGCTCTGGATCTGGCCAGGTAACCGGCGATTGCTTTTCGGAGTGACTCGAACCCGAAAGAGTCTTCGGCATAGTCAAACATTGCTTGATGACCAGTCCGGCTGTGGCGTGAGACAAGCCGCCGCCATTGTCTTAAGGGCAGCATGTCAAAAGCAGGGCGCCAGTCCTTAAAGCTGATCGAAGCTTCTTTGGCTGCGCGTTCGCGTGGCAGTGAATCGAGCACGCGGTTTCCGTAGGCCGAGAGGCGGAGCGGTTGCTTCGTCGCCGCGGTCAGTTTAGAGGAACGTTTAATTGGTTCGGCTTTCAGTAGCTCTTCAGGAAGATGTTGGCAAATGAATGTCCCCGAGCCGAGGGCTGCCTGCAAGTAACCTTCGCTAATCAAATCTTCATAGCACTGTGTAACCGTGGTCCGCGAGACACCAAGCGAACGCGCCAGTGCGCGGGTCGAAGGAAGACGATGCCCGGGCGACAATCGTCCCGAAAGAATAGATCGGCGCAATTCTTTATTGAGTTGGCGATGTAATGGAATCTCGCTTGCTTCATCCAAAGTAACGGCAAGATCCATGGTTAGGCCCCTCCGGAATTGGACTGATATTAAATCACAAAAGTGGCTCTTGTGGCAGACCAATTCAGACCGTAAATTCACTGATACGCAATCCTTCAAATCCTTTGGCAATAGAGGACCGAGAGTGATGGATGAATTTGTACAGAGTGAGCGCACCACCCTGAAGCGCCTGCCCAAGCGCGGTGTTTTTGACCGGGAAAAGGTTTACCGCATTCTGGACGAAGGTTTTGTGTGTCACGTAGGCTTTGTAGTAGAGGGTCGGCCTTTTGTACTTCCCACAGCATACGGCCGATTAGGAGACAGCCTGTTTATTCACGGCTCAGCGGCGAGCCGGATGCTCCGTACGCTGGCAGGCAATGTCGAGATTTGCGTCACGGTTACGCTCATAGATGGTCTCGTGCTGGCTCGTTCAGCCTTCCATCATTCTATGAATTACAGATCGGTTGTGATCTTCGGGAGAGCCTCGGTTGTGCAGGAGACTGCAGAAAAACTTGAGGCGCTCCGCGCATTCTCCGAGCATGTTATTCGCCAACGGTGGAACGAAGTTCGGGAACCTAATGAAAATGAACTGAAAGCAACAGTAGTTCTTAGACTGCCACTGATTGAAGTTTCGGCGAAGATTCGCACTGGCCCACCGCTTGACGATGAACCTGACTATGAGCTGCCAACCTGGGCCGGTGAAGTCCCACTTCGTTTAGTCGCCCAGACTCCGATCCCGGATCCAAGGTTGCCACAAGGCGTAAAGGTTCCGTCGTATATAAGAAGTTACGTCCGAGAGACAACGCAAGGCATACCTGAGATTGAAGTACGAATGGCAATGCTGGAGGATGCCGCTGCGGTAGCTTCAGTTCTCGAAAAAGCGTTCATAGAATACCGGCCGTCATATACTGATGACGGTTTTGCCGCCACCGTCCTCACGAAAGAAAAGGTTGAGACTCGCATGAACGAAGGGCAGATGTGGGTGGCACTGTACAATAAAGCAATCGTGGGCACGGTTGCCGCGGTTGCCAAAGGTGAGGCATTGAATGTTCGAGGAATGGGAATTGTGCCGGCAGCAAGAGGTAAACGGATTGGCGAACTACTCCTCGACCATGTGGAAAGTTTCGCGTCCGCTCGTGGTCATAAGCGGATGACTCTCAGCACTACGCCTTTCTTGTCTCGCGCAATCCGACTATATGAGCGTTTTGGCTTTCAGCGTAGCAATGAAGAGCCTTTCGAATTATTTGGGACTCCGCTCTTTACTATGGTCAAAAACCTGTCGGCAACAAATCAAGAGCCCGAACCTTGATCGACGTCCGAGTCGGTTGTGCTAACGATATCTTTTCAAGAGGCGGGATTCCGGTCATGAAGCGTCTGTGTGTAGGCATTCTCGTGTTTCCCGATGTCGAGGTGCTTGATTTCTCTGGGCCGTTCGAAGTCTTTTCAGTTACTCGTCTAAACGAAGAACGTCGCCGTGAGGAACCATCACCCTTCAAAGTAAAGTTAATCGCGGAACTATTGGCACCGATTGAGGCCTCAGGTGGTCTGCGCGTGTTGCCGGATTACGATCTCGATAATTGCCCGCCGCTCGATGTCCTCGTTGTGCCCGGCGGATGGGGAACTCGCAAAGAAATCAATAACGAGCGCCTTATCCGTTGGATCGCGGCGCGAGGAAAAGAGGTCAAGACTCTAACTTCGGTTTGCACGGGGGCTTTGCTGCTCGCTCGTGCTGGTCTGCTGGATGGGCTACGAGCCACGACCCATTGGCGCTCGCTCGACCGGATGCGCGAATCCTTTCCTGCTGTAACCGTAGAGATCAAATTACATGTGGTTGAAGATGGTCGCGTATTTACCTCGGCGGGCATCTCGGCAGGCATTGACATGTCCTTGCGCGTAGTCGCCCGCTACTACGGTGAGGCCGTCGGAAGAGCAACAGCGCGACACATGGAGTATCCGTTCCCGGACAATAATACGCGGCATTAGTTCCAGTGAGTACCGGGAACGATTTGGTCCAAACTAGCTTGACTGCTTGCGATCTTTCTTTAAAACACGATGGATTTTCTGTACCAGATCGCTAGGGCTGAATGGCTTCTGAATGAACTCCACATCCTTTTCAAGAATACCGTGACGCACGACAGCCTCGTCCGTATATCCAGACATATAGATTACGGGCATCTGTCGATCTTCGCCCAGGCAGCGTTTTACCAACTCGGCCCCACCAATCCCCGGCATTACAACGTCAGTTAACAACAGATCGATTTCTTCTTCATATTTCTTAAATAGCTCAAGTGCTTCGTGGCTGCTCTTGGCAGTGAGCACACGAAAGCCTTGCATCGCAAGAATTTCCTCGGCCACTTCTCTAATACTTGGATCATCTTCTACCAATAATATCGTCGCCGCTTGCTGCGCGGCAGTCTCATACTCTGCTGGCTTTGCGATCTCTGCTACAAACTGTTCGCTGTATGGGAAATATACTTTGAAACTTGTACCTGCCCCCGGCTCGCTGTAAACCCAGATATTGCCGCCCGATTGCTTGACAATTCCATAAGCAGTCGATAATCCGAGTCCTGTTCCGTGCCCCTGTTCCTTCGTGGTAAAGAACGCATCAAAAATCCTTTTCTGTGTCTCCGCATCCATGCCCACTCCTGTGTCGGTTACTGCGAGCATGACGTAATCCCCTGGCATAACCGAGGCATGCTGACTGGCATACTGCTTGTCCAGATGAACGCTCTGAATCTCGATGGTAAGTTTTCCGCCTTTCGGCATAGCGTCTCGACCGTTCACGGCCAAATTGATTATTACTTGTTCGATCTGAATCCGATCTGCAACAACCTTTGCCTCTGGAGCGTTGGTAAGAATTGCAAGGTCGATGTCTTCACCGATCAACCGCTGTAGGATCGAACCGAGATCGCGCAAGACCTCGTTTAGATCCAGCAGCACCGGCGCGAGGACCTGCCGGCGACTAAACGCCAGGAGCTGCCTGGTGAGCGCAGCGGCTCGCTCGCTTGCCTTCCTAATCTCCTCAATTTTATGGTGCGAGTTCTCGTCCGTGACTCTTGTGAGGAGCATTTCGCTATAGCCAATGATTACGGTAAGAAGGTTGTTAAAATCGTGGGCAACGCCTCCAGCTAAAGTGCCAATCGCCTGGAGCCGCTGGCTGTGTAATCGTTCTTCGTCCGGCTCGGTAAGGCTTGAGTCGTTTAATGGAGATTGGCGTTCGCTTGAATATGGCAATACTCAGCCCTCCTCATGGGCGGCTATCGGGAAGAAATTCGCCGCTCACGTGTCTGGGCTTCGTACGTTTAAGCCATCCTAAAAGATGACGTCATTGAGGGAGCCAAAGTACCTGCCGCGAATTATACTCTGATTTACAATACTGTCCCAACATTTTTTCAAATCTCAAATAGAAGTGGAGGGCAGACTAAGATTGCGCAAGCATTTCCGTTGGATGGCTGCGCCTTAAGCCGCGATGATCCGATAGCCAAAGTCGTTGAGTGCTACCTGTGTTCCGTGGAGCATCTCGTCGATGTGTTCAACTGTTTCCACTCCCACAACAAAAGCATCGACTGCGCTCGATGCTATCTGAAAGCGAAAGCAGTTTTCCGGAGTTAAAGACTGGAGGCCCTTGACAATGTCGCCTTGGCCGACGACTTTCATGCCAATCATGCCCTGGCCACTGGCGCGCATCTTGCGGAATAGTTCCCCAAGCGTTTGCACGTCAGAATCCATGTGCGCGCCGCGCGGATTCCAACGCACCTGATTGATTTGCACCCAGTCGCTTCCCGCGGCAGCCCGCAGCGCGGCGAGGCTGTGACAAGTGACTCCCTTGGCTCGAATCTTTCCGGCGAGTTTTGCTTCTTCGAACACGTCCATCACGCCTCGATAGCGGGTGGTCCAATCTTCCTCAGTGACGCAGTGGATGATTAGCGAGTCGATGTGATCGGTATCTAACTCTTTCAGGTAACGATCGATGTCCGCGCGAGCTTGCTGGGGATCGCGGCTGTTAGTCTTTGTTTGAATGATATAGCGGTCGCGCGGCACCCCTTTCATGGCAGTGCGGAAATATGGGTTAGATCCATATTGGTCGGCGAGGTCAAAGAAGGTGATGCCGCTGTCCAACGCGTGGCGCATCAGACGTGTGAAAGCCTCCTGCCCCAGTCGCGTTTGATTAGAAGCGTGTGCCCAACCCATCGAGCCAGTGCCGATGCCCACCAAAGAAATTGTTAAGCCACTCTTGCCCAGACGCACTCGGTCGGTTGGCTTTGTGATCGAACGATCGATACTTGGGGAACCGACGGCAATACTCTCCTCAACATGAGGCTTCTTCCCAGCCAATACCCCCGCTCCTGCTATGGCCGCGGCCCCAATCGTAGCTCCGATAAACTCGCGCCGGCTTAGTTTAGACATGATTCTCTCCTCCCACGGTCTCACCACGAAACCGAAATACTTGCGCTCGGTGCACACTTTATTCCGATTATTTCACCGTCACAAGGTCTAAAGAACAACGACTGACTTGGAGGCTGTTAGGATCCGTGAGGTCTTACGCGGCATCTGGTTTGATCTCGTTGTATTTTGGCGCTATCGACGCTGGCTCAACGTCCGGCAGAAGCTGTGAAAATTAGATCGATCCCGGGTATGACACAAGCTAAGAAGATTTGCAGGTTGGGAAGGGGGCAGTCGATAGGTTCAAGGTGCGATAAACTCAACGCGCCCCCGCCTCAACTTTGAATGCCGGGGCCTATACGTGTCACTCGAGCCTCTGCCGTTAACTGCATTGAACGGTTGATTCGAGGAGGAAGCCTCTGAAACTTGAGGCGGGGGCGCGTTGACTTTATCGCACCTTGAACCTATCGACTGCCCCCTTCCCAACCTGCGAATTTCCGTAACTTGAGTAATATTCTGGTCCAAATAATTTTTTTCACAGCTTCGGCAGGACCACGCGAAACTCGGCGCCATTCCCAACTTCGGTAATGCATTCGATCTCACCGCCATGCTCTACGATGATTTCCCGAGCAATCGCCACACGAAACAATCGGGAAGTGGCCTGGGCCTGGTTTCTGGCCAGTAACTGCAAATGTCCGGCCATGGCATTTAAAAGCATCTCTTGTTGCAAGTCTTCCATACTCGAAACAAATATGATGAAGTTGTGCGTTGAAGGTACTAAAAAAGGTGTGGGTGGACCGCCCCCTGACCCTTGTCTGGTCCACCCACACTCAAACACAGGGACCCCCCCCTACCAGCATTAAACCCTGTGTTCTATCTGAAAAATGTCCATCATCCTTACCTTGGTCTTCAACGCCGGCAGAGTAGATCACCCAAGATCCTATTTCTTTCAACTTTTTGTCCGTTTTATTGGTAAGTTGCGCCAACTCTTCATGCCCCTCAGCACGCAGCGCCTTGCGCTCCTATCGGATCGCTTTGGTCTCTGGGCGGTGGCTGGCTACAAACTCCTCCCACATCCTTTCAAAAGCCCGCCGTCGCAGCCTTTCAACTCTCACTCTTGTGCAAGATCAGCGACGAAAACGTTTCTCCGTAAATTCCAAGTTTGTTGCGAACCACCGCTAGTCGCGAATGTTTTGTTGAGCGGCTAATTCACCTCAAGCAGCAAAGTTGATCCGTTTTTCGAAAACGGCTACCCCTTTTTTTAGTGGAGTTCCTGCTGCGACACAGCTCTAACCCGAAAAAAAGGTCAACGGGTTTCACCCCGTTGGAGTCCCTGTCGGAAAAACGTTTTTCTCCGCGCAACCTCGGTGTACTCTGTGTCTTAATAATCCCCATGCAGGAAGATCTCTCAACTAAACATCATCCTGTTAGTGACCTGTTCGCGTGGCCTGAGAATGCCGAGCAATGGCATCAGTACTGTCTCACTGATCATCAAGTAGATTTCTATCGGGAGAACGGTTACGTCGCTGGTATTCGCATGTTGAGTGATGAGCAGGTCGCAACTCTTCGAGGCGAACTGAGTATATTGTCGGACCTATCACACCCCGGCCGCGAACTTTTTTACGAATACAATTCAAATGAATCAAGGGACCCCGCGACCACGCTCTTTCATGCGCTCGGCGGCTGGCGCGTCAGTCCTGCATTTCATGATCTACTTTGGAATCCGGCTTTCTTAATACCAGCAGCCCAGCTTCTCGGCACCCCAGTGCGTTTCTGGCACGATCAAATATTCTACAAACCAGCCTATCACGGCGGTATCGTTGCCTGGCACCAGGACTATTCGTACTGGACCCGAACGCAGCCAATGGCGCACCTCTCATGCTGGATCGGACTTGACGATTCGAAGGTCGACAATGGCTGCCTGCATTATGTGCCCCGGAGTCATCGATGGGATTTACTTCCAGTGACCGGTTTGGCGGATGATATGAATGCCATCCAGAGCGTATTGAATCAGGAGCAGAAAAAGGACTTTAAGCCGTTGCCGATTGAACTCAAGAAAGGCGAGGCATCGTTTCATCATCCGCTGATGGTGCATGGTTCGTTTGAAAATAAGACTGGTCGACCGAGAAGAGCAGCGGTCATCAACGTCTTCGCTGACGGTGTAATGTCCGCCTCGGATGAACCACTACTTCAGGGCGTTCCAGCAATTCCGGTGGGCCAGAAACTGGCAGGCCAGTTTTTCCCTTTGCTATTTGAACCTGATGGCCAGAAACAATAAGTTACATTGCGGCCCCTGCTAGTTGAGTTGAGTTATTGAGTCTAAGTTGAGCGGTTGAGTCGAAATTAAGAGACGACACAGTGCTGGGAACCTTTGGTCGCGCTGCGTGTCTAAGATTGCAGTTCATTTTGTGCAGACTGAAATGGGGGAACCAACATGACTGCGACTACGGAAACGACGCCCAAGCCTTCTATTAACTTGACTCCACTGATCGACGTGCTACTCGTCATGCTGATCATATTCATGGTTGCGGCGCCTCTCAAACCGAGCCGTTTCGCTGCAAAGCTTCCTTCCGAACCAGATCATCAGAAGGCCGCTCCCAACCCTAAGACACTTGTAGTCACCATCGATCCTGATCGCACCCTCAAGTTGAACGGCCTTTCCGATATGGGTACGGTGGATGACACCTCCAAACTGAGCATTAAATTGGTTTCGCTTTTTCAAGAGCGGACTAAGAACCGCGTCTATCGAGACGAGTTGCTAACCCGTTTAGATCTCCCAGAAGAGCTACGCATCGAAAGAACGGTATTCATCAAGGCGCCTCGCGGAATTCCCTACGGCGAAGTTGTCCGCGTGATGGACGGCTTAAAGGGTGCTGGTGCCGAGCCTATTGGATTGCAACTGGATGATCTTAAGTAGGCTCAGGCTTGTCTTAGTTTGCGGAATGAGTTGTAATCACAGTCGAGGATAACCTGGGGAGCTTTTCTGAATGAGCAAAAGACTTTATTCGACTCTTATTATCACTTCCGTCCTTATGCTTTTGTTTGCTGCGGTACCCGCTCGGGCTCAGCAACCTGGCGGTGGGAGCACAGTACGCGACATTGGCGGCGCCGAATTGATCTTTCGGTCGCCTGACAATCCGTCTCTTCATGACTCCTCAGCAGCGGGTCGTGGCAGCGTTGGCGGTGGAAAAGTTACGGGTAGTCGCACTCCCAGAACAGCGGCTCCACGCGGACAGGATCAGAGCCTGGCCAAAGGCAATGCTGCCCGTAGCGCAGCCAAGCCGCGTTACGCAGAAGCGGAGCAGCAGTATCAACTTGCGGCGAAGATTGCTCCCGACGACGCGCGGGCTTTTGCCGGTCTGGGCAATGTCTATGTAGATCAGGGCCGTTTTACGGAAGCAGTCGATGCTTATAAGCAAGCCATTAAGATTCAGCCCGACTACAAGGCCGCTTACATGCCACTAGCGTTTTCGCTAGCCCGTCTGAACAAATATCCGGAAGCAATAGAGATCTATCAGCAGACACTGAAACTGGATCCTGCGAATCCCGAGGTCTATAACAATCTCGGGTTTGCCTATAATCACGCCGAGCGCTATCTGGAAGCGGTGGAAGTTTGCAAAGAGGCAATCAAGCTGCTAGGGGCAACAGGCGAGGCCTACAGCCAGGGCTTTCAAGAAAGAAGCGAGGTTCTCTCGCACGCTTACAAGAATCTGGGTAATGCTTACAACGGGCTGAAACGTTACGAGGACGCAGCGGAAGCGCTAAAACAAGCTACGGTGATCGAGCCTACTAACGCTGCGGCCCACTTCAATCTCGGTCTCACTCTTTATAGTGCTGGTCGCTATTCGGAAGCAATCGAGGCTTATAAACAAGTTATCAAACTAAGACCCACCCTGGCGCAGGCCCACTTCAATCTCGGTCTCACTTACTACGCTATACACGATCAAACTGGGGCGATGGCAGAATATGATTCGCTCAAGAGTATCAACGCCGACCTGGCGAATCAGCTCTATAACTCGATCAAGAAGCAATAGGCAGCTGATCATTGAATTCTAAGCAGCGCTGGACCGCGTGGTACTTGAATGTCACTTACCGGTAAACTAAATCACTCAAACTCAGAACCTCACGGGTAAGGAAGGTGGACCCCGTCCCCGCCTCGAGTCTGAATGCCACCCACCATTGAAAGAACTACTCAACTTCAGTCGTCTCGGATAAGCAAGGTATCTGGGGTTGCGAGTAGAATGAAGTTGAATCTCATTCCAACTTGGGCGGGGACAGGGTCCGCCTTCCCGACCTGGGAGGTTACTGAGATTGAGATGTTATTTGTTAGTGAATCGCTTTTAAGGGTGAGACTTCCTTACCTAATAGCTGTTACAGTTGAACTGCGGCACTTTTTCGTTCCCTAATGAAAAGCAGCAGGCCACTCAGCCTGCCGCAAATTATCGTCCGTTAATTGAGAGTTGTTCTACGCCGACGCTCGGCCCTTATGAAACCGCGTGTTTGACGGCCTTCTTGGTGCCGCGGCCAAAATGCTTACCGGCCTTCCCCATGTGTTTTCCAAAATGTTTACCGCCGCGAACTATCCGGCCATGTTTCACGTTGCGGCCCATCGCTGTACCGGCTCGACCGACCTCTTTGCCGCTTTCTTTCATGTTACCCTTAGAACTATTAGGGTTCTCTTGAGCATTTGCGCTTAGCGGAGCGAGAACAAGGAATATTGCCATCGCCGCAAGCGTGATCAAGTGCATTGCATTTCGTTTCATAGTCGACTCCTTTCCCGTAGCTTTATACCAGAATGCTTTCAGAAGTGTGTAGCCCAGCACACAGATCGATGTTGAGGCCAGTATTCAGATCAGGACACGACCAAAAAAAACTACCGACTTGCCTACCTCTACAATCTCATTGAGAATGTTGCCATATGACGAATTCAAATGCTCAAGCTCTTGATCTATTGGCGATAGCGCATCAAACGATGATTGATGCGGGGTTTGTACCGGATCAGCCTCAACCGGTTTTGGATGAACTGAAAGCCATCGCATCAAGAACTCAATCCACACTAACGGACAACTCGACGCGCGATCTACGCGCAGTGTTATGGTCGTCGATTGACGATCGTAAGTCTCGCGATCTTGATCAAGTGGAACACGCAGAGAGTCTGCCGAATGGTGATGTTCGTCTGAGGGTTGGTATTGCAGACGTAGACGCTCTCGTTCACAAAGACTCGAAGATTGATGCACACGCAGCAGAAAATGCGACTTCTGTCTACACTGGTGTAAAGACGTTCTCCATGCTGCCGGAGAAGTTATCAACGGACATGACTTCGCTGGTCGATAACGCGGACCGGTCGTCGATTGTCATTGAAGTGGTCCTGACAAAGGACGGGACAGTGAAAGCTAGTGATATATACCGCGCGACCGTCCATAACTATGCCAAACTCTCGTACGAAGCAGTCGGCAACTGGCTGGATGAAAAGGGTGAAGTACCTCCGGCAGTTGCCAGCGTCCCGGGGATGGAAGCACAGATCCGATTGCAATTGGAAACCTCGGCACGGCTCCTCGAGTTGAGAAAACAAAACGGCGCGCTTGAATTGCAGACAATTCAAGTCACGCCAGTAGTGAACAACACGGGGCAAGTAACAGACCTCGCCGTTACCGAACAAAACAGCGCGCGTGACATCATCGAGAATTTCATGATCGCGGCAAATGTAGCGATGGCGCAATTTCTTGAAGCAAGAGGCGTGATGTCGTTGCGACGAGTGGTGCGCACTCCGGAACAATGGCCGCGGATTGTCGAAATAGGGCGCTCGCTCGGCGAGCGATTGCCCGATAAGCCCGACTCTCGTGCGCTTGCAGATTTCCTCACGCGTCGCAAAGTCGCCGATCCAGTTCATTTCCCAGATCTTTCGCTTTCGATTGTGAAACTGCTGGGCCCTGGCGAATATGCCGTTCAGGACCCGGGTTCGCCGGGTGAAGGTCATTTTGGCTTGGCCGTGCATGACTACACACATGCAACAGCACCCAACCGTCGTTTTGCCGATCTGGTCACGCAGCGTCTCGTAAAGGCAGTTCTGGCAAATGCTCCGGCACCTTACGATGGTAAGGACTTGAGTGTGATCGCGTCACACTGCACTGAGCGCGAGGATGCGGCGCGAAAAGTCGAGCGAAAGATGAGAAAAGTAGCTGCCGCAGTCTTGTTGCAAAACCGAACCGGGGAAGACTTCGATGCGATTGCGACGGGAGTCACGCCAAAAGGAACGTTTGCGCGGCTATTGAAGCCTCCGGTGGAAGGCCGCATTGTGCAGGGCGAAGATGGATTGCGCGTCGGCGATAGAGTCCGTGTGAAATTGCTGTCGACCGATCCTCGCCGTGGCTTTATCGATTTGCGGGCCATCGGGAATCGATAGCATCAAATGTCCGATATGCTTTATTAGCTTGTCGTTGTCATGTCATGGACTCTTCTTGGGTAGTCATCGACAAGCTAATAAAGCATATCGGACATTTGCAACTGGGCTCGCCGCTGTCGCATCTGATAGTATGTCAGCCCGACAGTTACCTTTTTCCAAGCCATTTCCCCCGACCAAGTGCATAAATGTATGAAGTATTTTAGAGTTCACCTCGCCCTGTTTTTCGTTGCCCTCGCGGTGTTCGCCGCTGTCATCTTCCTTTACAGCAAGACCAGCCGCGGTCAATCGCAGGATGCGGGGAAGCCTGGCGTTAAGCAGATACTGAAGCCCATTGCCGCTGACAACGACAAGCGCGGCGCAGACGCTGCTAAGGTTGAGCACGATTCTGCAGGGTTTGGCGTGGCGGCCTCTCGCAATTCGGTGCTGCGCACGGAACTCAGTTGGACGTTTGGCGGCAAACAGCAGCATGGTTGGTATTTGTATACGCCGCTCATTAACCAACTACTTGACAGCGATTACGACACTGGTTCGGATCATTTCGCCTCAGCGCTTTCACGCTGGCAGAAGAAATCGGGTCTAACTCCCACCGGCGTGCTCGATGAAGAGGCGCTTTATGCAATGGTCTCTGAATGGCAGGGCAGGCGGCTT
>Ga0137390_10001689_pt1 | contig 16878 bp, 13 predicted proteins | sample 15con2h24AmetaG_FD_104937 | JGI IMG/M metagenome (GOLD analysis project Ga0137390, IMG submission 104937) | Vadose zone soil microbial communities from Angelo Coast Range Reserve, California, USA - 15con2h2.4A metaG | ecosystem: Environmental > Terrestrial > Soil > Vadose zone > Saprolite... | reverse complement strand
CGCGAAGGCGCTGCCGTTGTTTGCGGGCGTTGAGCTGAAGGCGTACAGAATTTCTGTCAACCCATGCGGCCCGGTGTTGTTCAATCCGGCTAAGCCCCATTTGCTCACCACCGCCCACGCCGCGAAACCCAGGATGTCGATCGCGAGAATGAGCAAAGCGAGCATCGCCATTTTCACATCGTAGGACTCGATCTTTTTGCCGAGATATTCCGGCGTGCGGCCAACCATCAGGCCCGCGATGAAGACCGCGAGCACCACAAAGACGAGCATTCCGTAAAGCCCCGCGCCGACGCCCCCAAAGATGATTTCGCCGAGTTGGATATTGAACAAGGGAACGAACCCGCCTAGCGCGGTGAACGAATCATGCATCGAATTGACGGCGCCACAGGAGGCATCGGTCGTAATCGTGGCGAAGAGCGCGGAACCAAAAATGCCGAACCGGACTTCCTTGCCCTCCATATTGCCGTCGGCGACCGCGATCCCGAGGTTGTGATGAATCGGATTGCCGGCAGATTCGGCCCACCAGCACAGCAGCACGCCGCCTATAAACAACGCCAGCATCGCCGCCCACACGGTCCAGCCGTGTCTTTGGCTCTTCACCATTCGGCCGAGGTAGTAAGTCAGGCCGCTGCCGATGGAAAAGATCGACAACATCTGGATGAAATTCGAGAATGGCGTCGGGTTCTCGAACGGATGCGCCGCGTTTGCGTTCACATAACCGCCGCCATTGGTGCCGAGCATTTTGATCGCCACCTGTGAAGCCATCGGCCCCTGCACGATGTTCTGTTCGGTGACGGTTTGTTCTTCGGTGATCACTTTGCCGTCAGGCGCTTTGATGGTCTCGCCTCTGTCGTCCTTCTTCTCGACTTGTACCTTCATCGGCTCGACGAGTGCCGCTTTGGTGTAAGGCTTGAAATTTTGAATCATGCCTTGAGACACGAGAAAAACCGCGAAGACAAGGCAAACAGGGAGCAGCAGGTAGTAAGTCACGCGGACTAGATCCACCCAAAAATTGCCAAGCGTTTCGGCCGAGTGCCGCGCGATGCCACGAACCAAAGCGGCAGCGATGGCAATTCCCACAGCCGCAGAGACGAAGTTATGGAAGGTCAACCCGACCATCTGCGAGAAATACGACATGGTCGATTCGCCGCCGTAGTTCTGCCAATTCGTGTTAGTGGTGAAGCTGACGGCGGTATTGAAAGCGAGATGGGAACTAACCGCGCCGAGGCCTTGCGGGTTGAGCGGCAGCCACTGCTGCAATCGCAGGATCGCGTAGGTGAACAGACAACCGACCAAGCTGAAGAGCAGCATGGCGAGCGTATATTGCTTCCAATCGTGCTCCTTCCTGGGATCGATCCCCATCGCGCGGTAAGTACCGCATTCCATCGGACGCAGCATCGGATCGAGCCATGTTCTGCCGTTGGCATCGAGCACTTGCAGCAGGTAAAGTCCCATCGGCTTCGTGATGAGCGCGAGCGCGACGATATACAGAGCAAATTGAATCCAGCCTGAAGCTTGCATGCTGATCTTAGAATTTTTCCGGTCGAATTATGGCCACGAACAAATAGACGAACAGCAACGCCGCGATGATGCCGACGATGATTGTTTCCATGCAGTCCTCCTACAGCCTCTCGCAGAAACGGACGTACAGCGCGCTAACGAGAAAAAACGCCACGACAATTCCGACAAAGATTAAATCGCTCATAAAAGCGTAACGATGAGCGAGCTTTGGCCGCAGTGTTAATTAAACGACTAACGAAATGCATTAAAATTTCGTTAAAACGACACGTGATGCGCGGCTTAAGCATTAAGAAACAGCTTTCGGCTAGTGCCGCTGGCACGACAGCTGCCTTCAAGAGGGCTTGCGGCAAGTTATGATTGCCGATGCGATAGCGAATCTATTTGTCTCGTTTCCGGCAAACGGATTACTCTTAGTAATAGAAATCTTAAGTGTTACATTGAAATTGACCAGAAATCGTAGCGGAATGTTACATTTTACCCAGAGGTCAGCGGCTCAGTGAGAGATGGCTGAAATACGCAGCGCATCTGAAATTCTTCAAGGCGCGGTCGCAGCAGCGAGCGAATCCTTGCGATCGCTTGCCGAACTGGACGCACAAATCGCGCAGGCCGCCGATTTGATCGTCGCTTGCCTAACGAATGGAAATAAATTGCTCGCCTGCGGGAACGGCGGAAGCGCGGCGGACGTAGCGGATTTTTGCACCGAGTTCGCGTGTCGCTTTGTGCAAGATCGACGGCCTTATCCCGCCCTGAACCTGGCACAGGGCGGAAGTTTGCTCACCGCCACCGGAAACGATTACGGCTTCGACGAAATCTTTGCGCGGCAGGTCGCCGCCTACGGAGTGCAAAACGACTTGCTCATTGGGCTAACGACTTCGGGTAAATCACAAAACATTCGGCGCGCGCTCGAAGAAGGAAAAAAGCGCAAACTCAAAACAATCGCGTTGCTCGGTCGTGACGGCGGCTCGACCATCGGCATCGCCGATGTCGATCTTGTCGTGAAAGGCAATTCGACCGCGCGGATCCAGGAAGCACACAAATTTATTCTCCACGTTCTTTGCGAAATCTGCGAGACGCGTTTGGCGCGGGAATGAAATTTCGGTCGATTTCAGGTCTGCGCCTGCCGCGTTTTACGAAAGCACCATCGGACCAGGCAAGTTCAGCCACTTTCTCGTGTAGCGCGGTCGCGATTTGCCCGTGCGGTTTTTTGCCGCGCCGGGGTTAGTGACCCGGCTAGAACGACAAATCACCCCTCTGCACGACAGCAGCGCCGGCGGCTTTCATTTCCTTGAGCGCAAGATCGACATCTCCCGGCTGGAGGTCAATTCCGCGGCATCCATCCAGGACGACGTGCGTGTTCAAGCCGAGCTGCCGTGCATCCAGCGCACTGTATTTGACGCAGTAGTCAAGCGCGAGCCCGAGCAGATAAATGTCTTTGATGGCGCGATCCTTTAAGTAATCGGCAAGACCAGTTGACCTTCGATGGGCGTTGTCGAAGAACGTGCTATAGCTGTCGATGCTTGGGTCGATTCCCTTGTGGAACACGTAATCGATCCGCGTCGTGTCGAACGAAGGCGCAAACTCAGAGCCGTGCGTGTTTTGAACGCAATGCACCGGCCAAAGAATTTGCTCGATGCCGTCGAGCATGATGCGATCACCCGGTTTTTTGCCCGGGTGATTTGCAGCGAAACTCCCATGGTCAGGCGGATGCCAGTCTTGCGTGGCGAGAACGACATCAAAGCGTCGCTGCAATTCATTGGCCAATGGAATGACTTCGTCACCGCCAGGCACCGCCAAGGCGCCGCCTGGCAGAAAATCATTCTGAAGATCGACGACGATCAGAGCATTCATTCGAGTTCGTGCCGCTGTTCTTGAGCACGTGCGATCAATTTGGATCTTAAGCGATGCAATGAACTCTCAATGCCGACATCGTATCTTCGCGGATTGTTCAGCTTCAGGACCTCCGGAGGCGCGCAACTGACCTGCGTTCGCGCGTGCTCACGTGACTCCTGAATCTTCGGCACCTGATAAACGAGCTCGCCATGACGAAAAATTGGCACGAGCAACTCCGAGTATGCTGTCGCGGCTGGAATCTCAGTCTGCTTTTCTCCTCGAAGATCGACAATCACGCAAGGCTCGCAGATTGCATGATCAATTTCGCAAATCGCGTCGGCGATAAATCTGCCGTTTGGCTGATGGAATCTACGCACTTGCAGCAATCCCGGACAGGAAATTCTCGCTGGCTCATCGGAAAGTTTGATCCGATACCGCCATTCTTCGACCGGAGAACGGACCGCGCCGAGTTTGTAAACCCCGCCCAAAGCCGCGTCCGGTTGTCCGGTCGCCAGCTTTGTGCCCACTCCCCAGATGTCGATCCTCGCGCCGCGCTGTTTCATATCGGCGATTGCAAATTCGTCCAGATCACCTGAGCAGACGATCTTCGCATTTGGAAATCCCGCTTCGTCGAGCATTCGCCGCGCTTCGATGCTCAGCGCCACCCGGTCGCCGGAATCGAGCCGCACACCGACCATTTCATGTCGATCTCTGCGGAGTTGTTTGGCAACGTCGATCGCCCGGCGCACCCCCTCGAGCGAATTGTAGGTGTCCACCAGAAACACGCAGTTGTTAGGCAGCGCCTTCGCGTATTTTTCGAATGCTTCCCGCTCGTTCTCAAAAAACATGATCCAGCTGTGCGCTTGGGTGCCGCTTACCGGGATTCCGAATCGTTCGCCCGCTTGCAAATTCGACGTGCCCGCACAACCGCCGATGTATGCTGCGCGCGCCGCGCTCAATCCACCATCAACTCCCTGGGCCCGGCGCAAACCAAACTCGATCACTTCGTCATTCTTTGCAGCCAGGCAGACGCGCGCGGCTTTCGTTGCGATGAGACTTTGGAAATTCAAGATATTGAGCAGCGCTGTCTCCAGGAGCTGGCTTTCGACGATCGGCCCGCGAACGCGCACGAGCGGTTCATTCGGAAAGACGAGCGTGCCTTCCGGCACCGCATCGATATCGCAGGTCACGCGGAAATTGTGGAGGTATTTGAGAAATGCGGCATCGAACAACGGCTGGCCGTCATTGCCGCATTGCGCAGCGAGGTACACGATCTCGTCCTCCGTGAAACGAAAATCACGGACAAGATCGATTACTGATCCAAGCCCGCACGCTACGGTGAATTCTCCACCGAACGGATTCTCGCGAAAGAGGACGTGAAATGCCCCTTCGTGATCGCTCACGCCGGCTTTCCAATAACCACATGCCATGGTTACCTCGTAAAGGTCGGTCGTCAGAGCGGAGAAGTTGTGCGCGGGCGGATTCATGACCTCGTTTGCAATTTAGACTCGCCTTGCGATGACGCGAGTGATTGGGTTGCGCACGCGTCTCGCCGAACACTTCTAAATAAGTGTGCCTCTGTGGCGATTTTGAGATGAGCTTTCCGGCGAGGGCGCTGGAAAGAGCACGCGAGCTCCGAGCCGGAGTGGCACTGCGTGCGCTCCCCAGACCAGCCAATCAACCGTTGCGCCGCGTAATCAATATGAAGAGCAATGAAAACAAGGTCGACCGACGACGGGCGCAGTTTTCCGTTTCTGCGAGTTAACCAGCGCGAAAGCAAACCGCGCAAGCGCGGGCTAACTGAAATTCGCGGGCCGTATTATTCAGCATTTGGTCGCCGGCATCTCGAAGACTTGTTCGAAACCATGGGGAACTATATCGACTCGCTGAAATTTGCTGGCGGATCGTTCACGCTCATGCCGGAGCGCGCCGTGAAAGAGATTGTCGATCTTTGTCACGAGCACGATGTGCTTGTCTCCACCGGCGGTTTCATGGAACGCGTGCTCCCCCAAGGCGGCGAGGCCGTTCGCAAGTATGTCGCGGAATGCAAGAAGCTCGGGTTCGACATTATCGAGATCTCCGCCGGTTTCGTTTCGATTCCGACCGATGACTGGCTGCGGCTGATCGAATTGGTCCGGAAATCAGGGCTGAAAGCGAAGCCCGAAGTCGGGATTCAATTCGGCGCGGGCGGGGCGAGCGCTGAAACGGAATTGAAGGCCGAAGGAACGCGGGACCCGAGCTGGACGATTGCGCAAGCGAAACGATTTCTCGACGCCGGCGCGGAGATTATCATGGTCGAAAGTGAAGGTATTACCGAGAATGTCGAGCAGTGGCGGACGGACGTGCCGGCGCGTTTCATTGATGAGCTCGGAATGGAGAAGCTCATGTTCGAAGCGGCCGATCCTGATGTGTTCGAATGGTATATCAAAAACTACGGGCCGGATGTGAATCTATTTGTCGACCACAGCCAGATCGTTCAACTAGAATGCCTGCGTGCTGGAATCTGGGGCACAAAGAGTTTGTGGGGGCGCGTGGTGACGTATAAAGAAGGGCGCGAATAAAGGGCGTGTCATCCTGAGCGAAAGCGGAGTCGAAGGATCCCGCGATATTACCTTTAAGCTTACATTTCAGGGTTCCTCGACTTCGCTCGAAATGACAATCAGTGCGGCCCGGCTTTGCCGGCGGCGTGGAGCAAAAACCAATCACTCGCCAGTTGCGCCACTTGCTCCAACGCGCTCGGTTCTTCAAAGAGATGCGTCGCGCCAGGAACAATCTCCAGCTTCACTTCGCATCGCATTTGCGCGCGCGCTTTTTCATTGAGCTCGATTACGACCTCGTCCCTTCCGCCGACGATGAGCAACGTCGGCGCCTTCACCTTCGGTAGCGCGTCCCCCGCCAAATCGGGTCGCCCGCCGCGCGAAACGACTGCATTGATGTTGTCCGGCAATTCCGCCGCCGCGACCAATGCGGCGCCGCCGCCGGTGCTCGAGCCGAAATAACCGAAAGGCAAATCGCGTGTTTGCGTTTGCCGCTTCGCCCAGTTCGTCGCGTGCACCAATCGCTCCGCAAGCAAGCCGATGTCGAAACGGAGTTCGGCCGTGCGCATATCCAACAGTTCTTCTTCCGGCGTGAGCAGATCGAAAAGCAAAGTGGCGAGCCTGGCATCGTTCAGTCTGCGCGCGACGAATTGATTGCGCGGACTGTGACGGCTGCTGCCACTCCCGTGCACGAAAAGCACGAGCGCCATCGCGTTATCAAGAATCGACAGGTTGCCATCGAGTGTGGCAGGTCCGGCGGGAATGCGAACCTCGTTCATTAGTTTACTCCTACTCTTTCTCTTACTCGTGCTCGTCATCGAATTCGAAACGGAGGAAGAGCAAGACAACAAATCCTTTGACGATGAGGCGCTTGGTGCGGTCAAAATAAAATTCACGCGTCCCGTGCGACCTTTCGCCGAGCAAAGCGAAACGCGCGTCCCCGATCAACTCAAGCAGCGAATCGTGGCCGCTGCTGTCGTCCGCCAGCGGCTGCGCAATTTGCGCCGCGTTCCGCGTGTCACAAACGTTAAGCTTCGGGTGCGAGCTCGGGTGAGGCAGTGACAACGCGCGTCGGCACCAGACGCAACGCGGTGCCATCGCTTTCCTCCGAAACAGCGGCGCCAGCTTCATGATATTCGGCATCCTGGTTCACTTGCCAGAGGTCGTAGAGCTTGGCGTCGGCCAAAATATTTTCCACGCACAACATCGCAGTCATCATGGCATGGTCCTGGTTATTGTATTTGTGCATCCCGTTCCGGCCGACAAGGTGGAGATTCGGGTAACGCGCCTCGAGTTCCTGACGAATGGTCGCGACATGCATCGCGTAATCGTCATCGTAAACCGGATAAGCTTTCTTTTGCCTAACGACACAGCCATCGAGCACGTCGCCTGTCCGGGCGAGACCAATTTGAACGAGCTCGCCTTTGGCCAGGTCCACTAACTCCTCGTCATGCGAATCCCACAGCCCGTCATGCTCGAAACAAAAATATTCGAGGCCGTAGCAAGCTTTATCGTGATCGGGCACCATCTCCGGCGACCAGGAGCGGAAGTTTTGGATGCGGCCGACTTTGACGCTCGGATCGTGGATATAAATCCAGTTATCGTCAAAGGCGTCGCGATTCTTCAAAATGAGCATGACGGTGAGGAAGTCGCGGTACTTGAGCGATTCGCCCGCACGTTTTGCTCTTTCCGATACGGCCGGCGAAAGTCCGCGGACGAGTTCGCGCATGGGCGCGGAAGAAATTACGTGCTCGGCTTCGAGCGTCTGCACATCGCCTTGCCGATCTTTAAAAGAAACCCTCCATGTCGATGTTGGCTCGTTATATTCGCAGCCGACAACTTTGCACCCCATTTCGACTTGGCCGCCCATCGCCTTCATCTTCTCCGTGCAAACCTCCCACATCATGCCGGGACCTTTGCGCGGATAACGAAACGAATTGATGAGCGTCTTGATCACTTTCGTGCGGTCGCCGTTGTAACGCTGCGGCAATAGCGCATTCTTAATGGCGCTGCCTAACGAAAGGCCTTTGATGCGCTGCGCCGCCCAATCGGCCGAGATTTCCTTGCAGCTCATCCCCCAAACTTTTTCGGTGTAGCTTTTAAAAAACGTATTGAAGAGGCGTTTACCGAATTGGTTGCTTACCCAATCTTCAAAATTGCGCGGCTCACGCACGGGAAAGAAGCGTGCTTTTAACCACGACAAGACGCACAATGTCGATCTTACGATGCCAAGTTTGATGAGCGCTTCGAACGGCTTGAGTGGATAGGCGAAAAATTTGCCATCGTAAAAAATACGCGACGAGCGCGGCCGCTGCAGCATGTCGTTAGGCAGGATCTCCGTCCACAAATCCTCCACCGCTTTGGATTTCGAAAAGAAGCGATGACCCCCGATGTCGAAATGGAAACCTTTATAGGTGGCGGTGCGCGAAATGCCGCCGACATAAACCGGGTCCGCCTCCAGCACAGTCACATCAACTTCGTTCTTAGAGAGCAGATAAGCGGCGGTCAAGCCAGCCGGCCCGGCTCCGATGATTGCGACAGTTCTTTTCATTAGGCCACCCAGTTTCCCCGGGTGAAATTCCATACGTACCATCCCTGTACGCTCAGACCAGCCGCGCTGGCTAGGGCGACTGCCGTCATGCCGAAGGCCCGGAGTGCTGGCGGGACGCGAGATTGCTGCAGAAAATGCAAAAAGGCCAGCACGATCAGCGCGTGAGCGCAAAATTCATAGCGCAGCATGCTTTCCAGCGCGACAGAAGCGACGCCACTGACCGAGATGTAATAAATCACCGCCGCGCAAAAATAGATGCCAAGGCGTGTCGGCCATCCCGCGCGGCGGCGAATTCCCGGAGTCAATTCGCACAGCGCGATGACTAAGAAGAACAGCGCGCCTATGGTCATCGACATTTGGCTCATTTCGGTGGGATCATTAAGAGCCGGAATAAGCCAGCGATAAGTGGCCGGCTTAAAAATGGCGAGATAATCGGGCTCGATTCCCCAACAGATCGACTGGGTGAGCATGTAAATGTTCCAGTGTCCCCATCGCAACTGGCAATAAAGAAAAAACAGCGCTGCGCCCAAAATCGATATCGCCATTAAGGCGACGGCTGAGCCGTAGGATCGAAGCCACGCGCGTGGCTCGCGCAGAGCGCTCCATCCGGTTGTGAAAACGCGGCGGACGACCGGGAACGCCGCACACGGGATTCCGACGAGTCGCGTCCCCGTCATGATCATTCCATGCAATGCGGTCCAGATTTTTGCAGTGCGACTTTCTTGGCTGCTCCAATAAATGAAGCCGAGCAGAGCCATGAGAAAGAGAGATTCCGAATAACCTGCGATTAAAAAGAACGCAGCTGGATGCGCCAGGATCGACAATGCGCCAAAAAATCGGAGAGTGGGCGAAAGATTCCACCGTTGGCAAAAGAGAAAAAAGTAACTCCAGAAACCGCAGGCAGCAGCTTGGGCGGTCACCAGCAGTGCGTCCCGCGTGTCCAGGTGCAAACCGTAACGCAGAAGCGTTGCGATGGCCGGATAAGCAGGAAAGAACCCGACGTTGGAAACTTCCATGACTTTGTGGTTAATGGGCGGGACGATCGTTTGGTAGCCGCGATCGACGATGTTCATGAACCAGTAACTATCGTGCTGCATGAGAGCGCGATATTGCTCGGAGAGCGGGCCTTCTGGTGCGAGGAGAAGAATGGCCACTGCGATTTGCGCCAGGGTCAAAAGCAAGCCGGCGAGCAACGGCCGGAATATCGATGAGGCGCGAGTCATAGCGTCGGAGTCGCCGAGCAGATACGAAAGCCTGCGAGATTGCAAGATATTGTCAGGACGGTTTAATGCTGGAGCCGGCTGCATTGGTTTCGCTTCGTGACTCTTGGTTTTGGTGGCAAAGTTGGACGACGCAACCCAGCGTTTATTCGGCTGAATGAAATTGCACGACGCAACGCGCGTTCCCAGTCAAGATCGACGATCAAGTAGTGGCGCAACTTTCTAAGTTGCCATTCGCTCGCCGCGGCGAGCGCCACTACTTAGGCAGCCGCTTCTTCGCTGGTGCCAACGAGTTCGATGTAAAGCTCCTCGTAACGCCGCGCAGATGCGTCCCACGAAAAGTTGCGCGCCATCGCACGCGCCATCAGCATTATCCAAGTATCGCGATCGCGGAAAATTTCCCGCGCGCGCTTAATCGCATCCCAAAAAGCGCTGGTGGAATATTCGTAGCAAAGAAAGCCATATCCGCTGTTGGTCGTCGGATCATAATCTTCGATGATTTCCTGAATGCCGCCGGTCGCGCGGGCGACCGGAAGCGCGCCGTACTTCAAGCTGTACATTGCGCTCAAACCAGCCGGCTCGAAGCGCGAGGGAATCAGCGTCACATCCATTCCTGCCTCGATCAAATGGGCGAGTCGTTCCTCATAGTGTCGCTGGTATGCAAACTTCGTGGGAAAATTTCGGGCTGCGACGGCCAAGGCAGTCTCAAACGCGGGATCGCCCTCGCCGAGAATGATCAAGCGCACGTCGTCCGAAAGGAGACGGTCGAGCGCGGGCACCAGGATTTGGAACCCTTTTTCTTCGACCACTCGCGTGACCATTCCAAAGACCGGGCCGCTCGGGGCAGGGGCGAGTCCCAGATCACCCAAAAGCGTATCGCGGCAGACTTCTTTGCCCCAGAGTGAACTCGAGTTATAGAGCGCCGGCAAAAGCGGATCAGTTTCCGGATTCCAGCGCGAGTAATCCGCACCATGCAGGATTCCGGTGAGCTTGAAAGCGTTTTCGCGCAGGACAGCATCAAGTCCGCAGCCGTATTCCGGTGTTTGCATCTCGCGCTTGTAACGCTCGCTCACGGTCGTGATCTTGTCGGCGAACAAAATTCCCCCCTTGAGGAAATTCAGTTTCCCGAAAAACTCGACGCCGCGCAGTGTGAAAAACCGCTCGGGCAAATTCGTTAGGCGAAAATCGAGTCCCCAGAAACTGCCTTGCTCAGCCAGGTGATGAATTGTCAGCACAGTCGAGAACGGCAATTGGTGCGCCTGCACATAAACGGGCACGAGCGCAGCCGCCCAGTCGTGGACATGTAAAATCTGCGGGGACGGAGTTAAGCGCCGCGCCAATTCGACGGCCGCTTTGCTGAAAAAAATGAAGCGGGCGGCGTTGTCTTCATAGGGCACACCGTCTTCTCCGTAAGGTCCGTTGCGATCAAAAAATGCGTCGCAGCGGATGAAAAACAACTGCACGCCGCTGGCGCTCCGGCTTTTCAAATATTCGGCGACGTAAGTTTTTTCGCCAACGCGAACATCGACAGTCACGCCGGTGTCTTCTTCATTGCACGCCGGGTTCTCGCGAATCTCGCGATAGAACGGCAGCGCGACAGCGACTTCATGGCGACGCTCGCGCAGCTCGTGCGGCAACGCCTCTAGTACATCGATAAGCGCTCCGGCACGTTGCGTCGGCGGTCCCTCCGCGCTGATCATCAAAATTTGCATCCCGAAGTTTGCCTCCGGCTTCGTAGAGCCTACGGCTCGGAGAGATGTCCGATGTTTCGTGTTTGATGTCAAAGCGCAATGCGGCCGATGTTTCCATCGCCCACGACAGACTCTAACCTCGCTTCCTTAGCTCGAAGCAGCTGTAACTACTGCGCACCGCGCCGCCTCCGTCTCTCCATTTGCACCTGATCTGACGGCCCGCAGGGCGCTACAGATTCTTGACGACGCTCCCTAGAGTCGCTCCAGCACCATCTGCGCGAGCTTCTTTGATTTGTCGATCTTAGTTGCTTTGTCCCCGGCTCCGCCGACGCTGATGCGGAAGAAACTATTGCCTTTGAGCACATAAAGCTCGCCGCCGACGCGATTGCCTAACCAGAAAGCGTCGTCTCCAACCCCGTCAATTTTCTCAGGTGGTGTGGCCTTTTCTTCCCCTTCTTCGCGTCCCTTTTCTTCATTTTTTTCGCCGCGAAACGTTTCTTTCCAAAACTCTTTCGGGTCACGCGCATCCGGACTGTCACTCTTTTGCATCAGAGTGAGGCTGATCGAATTGCTCGACGTAGGGAGCCCGAAGTAACATTGTGAAACAGCAAAGCCTCCCCCAGTTTGTCCGCTCGATTTTGGTTCCTTCAACGCTTCGCCCTGAACGGATTCGATTTCCTTGCTGGTGAGCAGGGAACAAGCGTCGGCCTTCACTTTGTTTGATTCGGTTTTTGACGCCGCAGCCACCGCTGCGTTGGCCGTGCGGACGGTAGGCGGGCTTGCCGATTGTCCCGCGGCCGGCGATTGAGGCATGACGCGCGCGCTTGCGTAAAACACCTTTGGCTTTCCGTTCGCCAGCGCCGGTTTGATTGTCAAGGTCGCCGCGGTCGCCTGGTTGGTTTGCTTCGGCTCGATGTTAATTCGGAATTCGCCTGCAGCTGATCCGGGCTCGACTTTCGCAACAAAATCCGGACTGGACGATGAAACATCCAGGTTTTTAATAGAAATGTCCTTACCGGCTTTGGCGACAATCGTTTTGGATTTGGCCGGTTCTCCCGCCTGCCAGAAGAGGAACGCTGGTTGCAATTGAAGCACCTGGGGAATAACTACTTTCAGCGTCAACGTGGTCGTTGGATGCGTCGGGTCGTCAGTCACCACCGTGATCGCTTTTTGCTGCGTGCCGGTACGATCACCGATCTTGAACGTCGCCGTCACTTCCCCTTTTTCGTTCGGATCGGCGCTGTTCTTCGCCGTTGCTGCCGTGCAACCACACGAGGTCGTCACGCTTTTGATCGCGATCGGTTTGTCGCCCTTGTTTTGATATTTGAAATGACCGACCGCCGTCTCATCACCGGCAGCGGGATGCAATTCAAGCTCGGTTTTTTCAAAAGCAAGATCGGACCGCGCGGTTGAAGCCAACGCCGCGATGACCACGACAATAGACAAAATTTTGGCTTGAATGTGCATGGCGGACAAAAACGGCTAACCCTTTTTCTGTCAACTACAGAAGCCCACAGCTTCGTCTAGCTTTTGTCGCCTAACGAATATTCACGCTTCACCCACTCGATTGCTTCGTCTCGAGTTTTTAATGTTCCTTCCAATTGACTGGTCTCGACCGCTTCTAAAATTTCGCCGAACCTTGGTCCGGGTTTCAGACCGAGCGCGATCAGATCATCGCCCCGCACCAGCGGCGGGGGAATAATTAGTTCGTTCGCGAATTCTTCGCGTTTGCGCAGAAGAAATTTGTAATTGTCCAGGATGCGATGACTGCTCTCGCAATCGACTCGATGCAGCTCCATCTCTTCGTTGAAGGTTGGTCGCGCCATGAAGCGCTTGAGTTTCGCCACCCGCATTTTCGGCACGTCTTTGAACACCATGTGTTGCCGCACCATCTCGACCGTCGCGTCGATCTCAGCGCGCGAAAAACGCAGCCGCTCCATGATCTGCTCGGTCATGGCCGCGCCAATCCGGTCGTGCTCGTTAAACCGGATCCGGCCGGTTGCATCGACCTGCGCCGTCACCGGCTTGGCAACGTCGTGCAAGATCACACTGAAAACGAGCGGCACCGAAACTTTCGCCGGTAACAATTGCAACATCAGCCGCGTGTGCTCGAAGACGTCGCCCTCCGGATGAAATTGTTCCGGCTGCTCGCAGCCTTTCATCGGCTCGAGCTCGGGCAAAATAGTTCTCATCAATCCGCTTTCATCGAGCAAATCCCAGCCGCGCACACGATTCGGCGAAAAAAAAATCTTCACCAATTCATCGCGAATGCGCTCCGCGCTGATCTCCAGGATGGCGGCAGAATTCGCAATAAGCGCGTCCCACGTTTGCTTGCCGATCTTGTAATCGAGCACGGTGGCGAACCGCACCGCGCGCAGCATGCGCAAACGATCCTCGGAAAACCTCTGCGCCGGATCGCCAATTGCCCGCACCAGCTTGGCTTCGATATCGGCGCGGCCGCCAACGAAATCGATCACCTGGTCTTTCGCTGGATCGAAAAACATGCCGTTGATCGTGAAGTCGCGCCGCCTGGCGTCTTGTTCCGGCGACGCAAAATGGACCGCGCTTGGCCGCCTGCCATCTATATAGGCGTCGTCGGAGCGAAAAGTCGCGACTTCGAAATTGGTTCCGTTTTCGACGACTACGACTACGCCGAATTTCGCGCCGACTGCGTAGGTGTGCTTAAAAATCCTTTGCACGACTTCCGGCGGAGCATCCGTAGCCACATCGAAATCCTTCGGCGTAAGGCCGCGCACCATGTCCCGGACGCAACCGCCGGCGAAGTAGGCGACGTGTCCGTGGTCGCGCAAACGCGCGCAGATCTCGCGGGCCGTTTTTTCCATTGGGTTCACCTGCAATTACTGTAGCGGCGGTCTATGACCGTCGCATACTTCTTCAAACGCGGTCATCCCGGAATTCCAAGTCAAACACCTCCCCGACAAATGGCCATTCGCTTCACTCTTTCACTAATCTGGCCGCACCGGGTTCTGACGAACATAATCCCACTTTGCGGAATAGGATTCATGGCTACGCAAAATGTGATCAAAAAATCCCTTTTGCCAGTGAGGCGATGGAACTCTCAACGCTCGAAGTGTTTTCGATAATGAATTTTTCAGCGATTTCATCCAAATCGAGAGGCTAAGCCGCGCGTCGTCAATGATCACGAATGCGTGGAAATGATCGGGCATCAAAACATAAGCGCCCAGCCATGCCCCCCGATCGCTGCCCGCTCGGCCGAATTCAATCAAGCGCGCTTGAACATCAGCGTTGTTCAAGATCCGCTGACGCTTGTACGTGCACGCCGTGACGAAATAAATCGGCAGGCATTGAAACGCGTAGTCGAGTCTTCGGAGACGTTCAGGCACATCTGATTTTAGCGGCCTATCAGAAATATTCGAGCGACGGTCACAGACAGCTAGGCCGCGGGCTGCGCTACGTGTTTCTCCTGTCGGAACGAATGAATGATGAAACAGACCACGGCGATGCAAATGCAGGAGTCAGCCACATTGAAGGCCGGCCACGGATGCGCAAAGGGAATGTGCAAATCGAACAGTAAAAAATCGATCACGTGCCCGTAAAGCAAGCGATCAGTCAAATTGCCGAGGACACCGGCGAGCAGCAGCGCGAGCGAAACGTCGCGCCAAATGTCGCGCGTCCACCAGAGCGAGTCCGCCTTGCCCGATTTGGATCGCCCCAAAAGCAGCACGAGCGCGAAGAGAAGCGCGATGCATGAGATGGCGATGAAGAACGCGTTATTGTTTTTGAACGAACCGAAGGCGGCACCGGTATTGGTGATGTTCACCAGATGAAAAAAGTTCGGAACGATGGCGCGCGGCTCGTCCGGTTCAATGTGACCTAGAACGAGATATTTGGTCGCTCGATCGATCAGATAAAGGGGCAACGAAAGGAAGAAAATCAATCTCATGTCGGACGGCTCGGCGATCCATCCCTACCTCTGCTAACGACGCTTTCGCAACGATCGCACAAATCGGGATGCTCTTTGCTTGCTCCCACAGTCGAACGGTGCCGCCAACAACGCGCACATTTTTGGTAAGAGGTCTTCGTCACGGTCGCGCTTGTCTCGCTTGCTTTTTCAATTACCAAATCGCTGATGATAAAAAACTCCAGCAGCTCTTCCTTATCGATCTTTATGGTCACGTCGCTGCTCGATTTCAAAGCAACAGCCGCCTCCAACGAGTTCCCTATCAATTTATCCTGCCGCGCTTGCTCGATCGCCTGGCCGATCAATGCCCGCAATTTCAACAATTCGTTTACCTGCCCGGTCGCTTCACCATATCCTTCTGTCGCGCCCGCCTCCGGTCGCCGCGCCGACCTTCGGCTTGGCAAGGGAAATTCCTGTAGATGGACGGAGGCGCCGGCACCGGAGTGCCGCCACGCTTCTTCTGCCGTGAAAGCCAGAATCGGCGCGAGCAATTGACAAAGAGCTCCAAAGATTTCGTGCATTGCGCTTTGGGTCGCGCGTCGCCGTCCCGCGTTTGCAGGGTCGCAATACATCCGGTCTTTCGTGATGTCGATGTAAAGCGAGCTCAGATCGACCGCACAAAAGTGATTGAGCGCGTGATAGACCTTATGAAACTCAAACGCTTCGTAAGCGGCTCGACAATCGGCAATCACTCGATCGAGTCGCTCCAGAATCCACCAATCAATCGTTGTAAACTTCGTCTCTTCTGTAGCGGCGGTCTGTGACCGTCGCAAACTTTCTCCCGAGGAATGGCGACGCTCATAGAGCGCAGTGAAATCGAAGAGATTACCTAACAAGATGCGCAGGGTGTTGCGAATGCGGCGATAAGTGTCGCCGAGGCGGCTGAACATTTCCTCCGAGAATGGCACGTCGTCCGTGTAATTGATGCTGCTGGCCCATAGCCTAACGAGATCGGCGCCATGTCGCCCGACGAAGTGGCCCGCGTCCATCGGCTTGTCGTAGGTGCCGGACTTCGAGATTTTCTTGCCGTCAAGATCGACAACGAAGCCGTGGGTAATGCAGGTCTTGTAGGGCGCGCGGCCGTTCAGGGCGATGCTCGTCATGAGAGAGGATTGAAACCAGCCGCGGTGCTGGTCGGTCGCTTCGAGATACATATCGGCCGGATCGTGCAATTCCGGGTGAATCGCGAGCACGGCCTTGTGCGAGACGCCGCTGTCGATCCAAACGTCGATTGTGTCCGTGCGGTGGGTCGTGCCTTCAGGCAAGCCGAGCTCCCCCGCAAGATCGATATCGTTCAATTCGAACCAAATGTTTGAGCCGCGCTCCGCGACAAGATCGGCGAGTTTGCGGATGATTTTGGCGTCGAGAATCGGCTTGCCCTCGGCCGAGTAGAAAACCGGCAACGGCACGCCCCAGCTCCGTTGACGCGAAATCACCCAATCGGGGCGCGATTCGACCGTTCCCGCGATCCGATTTTCCCCCCACGCGGGAATCCATTTCACTTCCTTGTGAATGGCCTCGAGCGCTTTGCCGCGGAGTTCGTCGATGCGAATGAAGAATTGCTCAACCGCGCGAAAGATGATCG
>Ga0137390_10001686_pt1 | contig 16893 bp, 7 predicted proteins | sample 15con2h24AmetaG_FD_104937 | JGI IMG/M metagenome (GOLD analysis project Ga0137390, IMG submission 104937) | Vadose zone soil microbial communities from Angelo Coast Range Reserve, California, USA - 15con2h2.4A metaG | ecosystem: Environmental > Terrestrial > Soil > Vadose zone > Saprolite... | reverse complement strand
TCTTCCGGTCTGGCGTTTTGTAGGGATGTAATCTCCCGACCGGTGATCGGCAGAGCAGCCAGCTGCACGCTGTTCTTCGCGGTAAAGATGGCGATAGCCTGCTTCAGGCCTTCGTCTGCCCAGGAACGCGTCGCTATCGTGATGTCATAGGAGTTCTTACTTTGAACTGTGCCGCTCACTTCAAGGAGCAGTGTGAGTGTCGCCTTGACTCGTGGAGAAGGGAGCTCGACGGAAAGAGACAGCACAAACTCACTCCAAACATTCAAGTAATAGCCAACTGTGGGAGTCGCGAGCGCTCCCGTTGCAAGGATATTAGTACCGCTGTTTACCTGCCAGATGAGCTTCCCTGGGGGGAGTTCCATGCCATTCGCTGAATCGTTGACGATACAAATCCTGATCGGCGTCTTGGAGCCGGAGTAGAAGTGTCGACCGTAGAGCTCTGCGCTGACCAAAACTGGCTGCAGCGCATCACTGAGCGCGTGGTAAGTAGGGAGCGGTTCTATCGTCCGTGTGTTCCAGACATTCTTGAACCAGCTAATGTAGGAGAAGTGGAGAACCCCGGAACATTCTTCACGATTTGTCCGGCGTATCGTTTCGGCTAGCTCCTTCGTCATAAACGACTGCCGCTGCAAAAAGATAGAAGGGTCTCGGTTTTCATAAGCCTCCGGCCCAACCAGAGACTGCGGAGTATGGTGCTGGAAAAGATAGAACCGGGTGGGATGCCCGTCGTCGTTTCTGGGATAACCGGTTGACATCTCCTGGCTGATGAGCGGACGACCGGGAAATGCCGCTTTCTTTCCGAATTCACCATGGAAAAAGTGGAAGAAGGACGGATCATACCAGCCGTAGTACCGATGGGCATCGTCGATGTCACCGTCGTCGAAATTGCTTGGACGGACCAGGCTCTCATACTCGGCCCCAATCTCCTGACGGCAATAACTTGAATCGCAGACGACAGGACGCGTCGGGTCCATCTTGCGGATTGAGCGAACCATATCGCTAAGAACCTCCCATTTCTCCCGTAAGAGAGTCGGGTTCTTTCGCTCCAGAACTTCAAACTTCATCTCGTTGTTGACGGTCCATAGAATCACGGAAGGGTGATTGCGGTGCTTGTGGATGAGAGAAAGGAACTCGCTTTTCCAGGCGGATAGCAGTTCTTCAGAGGGCAGGTCTCCATTAAGCATTAGCCATGGCCACGTTCCCTCATAAGAAACGGCCATGCCTGCTTCGTCAGCGGCCTCCAGCCAGCGACTGCTGTAAGGTACGGTGTGTGATCGAGTCGCGACGACATTGCCCGCTTTCGCAAGCTGCATAAAGTGTTTAGCGAGTTCTTTGTCGTTTGGCCGGAGCGAGTTTGGAAAATGATTGGCGCCCCGAAGCCAGAAGGGCTTGCCGTTGAGCATTAACCGGTTTTTGTCCGTAGTAAATGTGCGGAATCCGAACGTAGTCTTGTGCTTGTCCAGAACCGTATCCCCGGAGGTCAGAGTAACCTCCAGTACGTACAAATGTGGCTCGTGAGGAGACCAGAGCTTAGGGCTCAGCTCGGGAGTTGTCAGATTCAATGTTTCTGGGGTTCCGCCTTTGGCTTGCGCCGCAACTTGTTTCGCAGAGTAGAGCTCCGTACCATCCGCTGAGGACGTGATCGTGTAAGAGACGGAGATATCCCGCTTCACCGTCGTGGCATTGAGTACGGTGACATCAAAATCCAAGCCATTGAGGCGTGGTCTTGTATACACATCCTGCACACACACTTCGTTCGTAACCGACAATGTGACGGGTTGCCAGATCCCGCTGGCATCGTTCGGATACATGCCGTGAGGCAAAGAGGTGAGCATCTCGCTGGTGACCTCGACTGTCACCGCTACGCCAAGGACCTGGTTCTTGGTGCTTTGGCCCTCGAGATGTCCCAGGACGTGAATTGCAAGCAGGTTTTTGCCGGGCTTGATTGCATGCGTGACATCACAGCGGACCTCCCCGAACATGCCGACATGCGATCCGACCTGAATGCCGTTCAGCCATACGTCTGCGACCTTGGCAACGGCGTCGAAACAGAGTTCGAAGCGCCGGTTGGTGATGGAGGCAGGAAGATTGATATGGTGTCGATACCACCCTCCCTTGGTCCTCCGCCAATCGAAGGTGTATCCATCGAGCCGATCCATCTCTGCTTCGTAGAATTTGTCGCAGATTCCTTTCGAGGTGGAGACGCCCTTGAGTTTTGGGAAGCTGGTTTCACCGTGTAGCCAGGACAGTGTCGGAGTCCAGAAATTGGGGACGTCCATCACGTGCCATTGAAGGTCATCAAGAGCTTCCGACTGCGGTGCCGCCGATGGCGCAAGCTCTTGATCCGGGAGGAACAACCAGCTTCCATCGAGCGAACAAACGACTCGAGGCTGGTCGAGCGGGGGCAACTCGCCCGGACTATAAGCATTGCGCTGTCTCGCTCGAAGCTGGGTCTTGTCGGCCACAGGAGCCTTCCACCCGGAATCGCCCAGCGCATCTATCGCAGACGAGCCCGCCGCGGAGAGGGCATTCGCCTTTACGTTCCGAAACTCGGCCGGCAACCAGCCGCCGCCGAGCGACACTCCGCCCTCGGCCCAGGGAGCTTCATTGTCGATCACGTTGATCCGTGCAGTCGTCTCCTGATTCAGGAAGATCAGGAAGCGGTTGCCGCGAGTGACTGCGCGAAGCTTGTACCAATCGCCGGGAACCGGATGAAAGCCCAGAGGGGCGATGCCTAGAAACTTAGCCGCGCCATCGGCCCCATAACGGGCCAGATACAAATCGTCATTGTTGCCGCCACGTAAGGCGAATACGTATCTGCTGTCGCGATCCCGGCATTTAATGCCGCTCCATACCTGGACCTCGGATACTCCCTGCGGCGCTCTGGCTTCAAAGGAGAATTCGCAGTCGCCAAATGTTCGTTGCTCAACTGTGAAGCCATCCTGAACGATGATGGAGTTCTGAAGGTGCTGCAACACGATCCTGCCATATGGTTTCCAGGGCCCTGCCTCTAAACCCGGCGATGTCTGATCCTGAAGAACGCTTAAGAGTGAGCCCGACATTTTCGCATGAGCCTTATTGGTCCACGCATGAGCGGTTGCAGCAGAGATCTGGCCGAGAAACCTTCTTCTTGAAAACATTAAGTGTCCTTGTGACGTCTGTTCTGAAGCAGCCCCGTTTTCTACCCACCCAACCAAATCCAGCGTTATCGGATGGTCAAGCATCCGAGTCCGGCATCCGTGAGAACGGCTTGTGACTCCGCCGCCGCATTTGTCCGGGTGCTCTGGGCCGCATATATGGTTGCGATGTCATACGTTGCGATTGTATAGTACGTTCACCTGAACCATAGGACGATGAAGGTCTCCTTATGGCTCGATGGCGTAGTGCTGAGATCGTGGAGGGCTTCGAGTGGTGTTGCGATCGATGTACCGATTTTGCGTGTTGGTTCTGGTTCTGAGCGGTCTGGCCCGTACGGCGATGGCATCCACCGCATTCAAACATGCGTTTGCTCCAACAGGTTCGTTTGTACCTCCTCCTGAGCAGCCGTATCGTCACGATCTTTGCCTGAATGGCTCATGGCAGTTTCAGCCTGTTGCCTTGCCAAAGAACTTCCATGAAGGAGTCGATCCGGCTCCCGAACTGCCATTGCCTGTGCCCTCGGCATGGGAGGCAGTCCCGGTGAAGGTGCCGTCCCCTTGGAACGTCAACAGCTTTGCGAACCGGCGCGGACTGGGAGGAGATTTCCGCACCTTTCCGAGCTATCCGGCAGCATGGGAATCGGTGGAGATGGGATGGTTGCGCCGCACCGTGCGGGTTCCTGGCGACTGGAAAGGCGACCGGGTTCTCCTGCACTTTGCGGCTGTTGCCGGAGATGTGCGCATCCTCGTCAACGGAAAAGATGCGGGAAAGAAGTTCGATATCTTCTTCCCGTTTGATGTGGACATCACCAACCTGGTCATACCCGGCGAAAGCAATGAAATTCTTGTGGGTGTTCGCAAGGCCTCTCTCTTCGACGTCAGAGGAAAATACGGCAGGAGAGAGTACCAGGCAGGGTCCTTCTGGGGTCAGCACATCGTGGGTATCTGGCAGGATGTGGATCTTGTGGGCGTGCCTCCCGTCAGGGTGGCCAGCACATTTGTACAACCGGACGTCAGTCAGAAGGCCCTTAAGGTAGATGTGACGTTGCGGAACGACAGCGCCGATGACGTTTCGGTCGATCTCGCCGGCGAAGTTCACCGGTGGACCTCGTTGGCTGCCAAAGATGGCGTTGAAGCTCCTGAACCTCTCTGGAAGCTGGAAACTTCCATCGATCTTCGACTGAAAGATCCTTCGATACTCGTTCCTGCACATCAGGAAAAGACCGTTGCGCTCCAGGTGCGAGTGGACTCACAGCTCGAACTGTGGTCTCCGGAGCATCCAAATCTCTACGGATTGATCGTCAAGGTGCAAAGCGGAAATCGTGTCATCGACGCGAAATACCAACGCTTCGGATGGCGTCAGTTTGAACTCAAGGGCTCCAAGGTTTTACTGAACGGCACGCCGATTATTTTGAAGGGTGATTCGTGGCACTTTCTTGGAATTCCGCAAATGACGCGAAGGTATGCGTGGGCCTGGTTCAGCGCGTTGCATGATGCTCGCGGAAATGCGGTGCGCCTGCACGCAGAACCCTATCCGGAGTTCTATCTGGATGTTGCCGATGAGATGGGAATCATGGTCTTGGATGAGACCGCAATCTGGGCGAGTGATGGAGGCCCGAAGCTCGACTCCCAGTCATTTTGGCGGGACACGAAAGCGCATGTCGCCGAGTTAGTCACCCGCGACCGGAATCATCCTTCCGTATTTGGATGGAGCGTTTGCAATGAAGTGAAGCCCGTCATCACAAACGTCTTCCATGGTCCGCCAGAGATGCTGCAGACGCTCTATGCGTACTATTCGATCTGGGCTGAAATTGTTCATCAACTCGACCCGACCCGACAGTGGATCTCGGCCGATGGAGATGGGGATGGCGGCGGACGTCTGCCCGTCAACATGCTTCATTATGGCGGGCCCGACTCCATGATGCAGGCAGAGAAATTGAATAAGCCTTGGGGTGTTGGTGAGGCGAGTGGCGCCTATTACGCTACCCCGGAGCAGGTCGCCAAGACAAATGGAGAGCGTGCATATGTTTCCTTCAAAGGAAGAATGGAAGGAATAGCGATTGAGGCCTATCAGAACCTCCTCGAACAAAGAAAATATGATGCGGATTATCGAAGCGTGTTCAACCTGGTCTGGTACGGATTGCGTCCATTGCCGCTCGGAATGCCGGATACCTCCCGCCCACCGGAACTTACAGATGGAGTATTCTTCCCTGCGTTTGAAGAGGGCAGACCCGGAGTGCAGCCGGAACGACTCGGCCCATACTCCACAACACTGAACCCAGGATATGATCCGGAGCTCAAAAAATATGAGACATGGCCACTCTTCGATGCAATTAAGGATGCCAATAGCGATCCAGTTGTGAAGCTGCCCGGGACGGCTGAGCCCGCCGGCTCTGAACATTCGGTACAAGTGAAGGCGAAGCCTGTCCAAAGCATCTCGATTCTTTCTGGGCCGAACGGAGAACTGGAGCGACAACTTCTGGCCGCTGGTGTCCCACGCAACCTTCTCCGCGACGGCTCGCCCGATCTGCTCTTCATCGACGGACGTACCCCACCTGATGGAACTGCACATGCCACCATGGATACCGTTCTCGCTAAGGGAGGGACAGTCGTTGTGTGGGGGTTGGCGCCGAAGACGCTGTCACAATTGAACGCGCTGCTTCCATCGCCTGTTGAACTGACAAATAGGCAGAGCTCATCACTTCTGCCGGCTGCCGCCAGTTCCGTGACCGCGGGGTTGAAGCCATCGGATCTCTACCTCTCCGAATCCTCGCCGCAGATCATTCTGGACGGCGGTCTTTCCGGCCCGTTGGTCAAACAGGGCAGCGTTCTGTTGGAGGGTGCAAATACCGACTGGCTCAAATGGAACAAAGAAGCTGAATTTGCGAAGACGGCAATGGTTTTGCGGTCTGAACGAGAGTCCAAGCCGTCTGGCGCTGCTATTGTCGAGGTCAAGCAGGGAAGCGGCAGGCTGTTGCTGATCAATGTTCCCGCATGGTCGCCGGTCTACAAGGCCCAGCTGATGGCCCGACGGCTGCTCGAAAACCTCGGGGTTGGGCTAACTCCTCAGGTTGACGTGGGAGAGCCGTTTCTCAAGAACGGGACTCTGGTACGGACTTTGGCGGGAGGACATTTCAGCGCTGCGGGCAATGGCGCAACGAACCTCTATGTCGATCCCGTCGATAGGGCGAAGATCCGTAACAATGAGAGAGTTCAAGATCTCCGCTGGGTGAGCCTCAGGGCAGAAGCGGCTGGATTCACTCTCAACGGTCCTCCACTCTCCGGTTCCTCGGAGAACTCGGTGGTCTATCTGAGCTTTTGGGTGCAGAGCCCGCGATCTCTCGATAACTTGCTCATCGAGCCGAATGTTCCGAAGCTGGATATCACGTTTGAGAGCAAAGATGCGATCGAGTTGTTTCTCAACGGAAAGAACGTTCTTTCCCATTCAGCCGGAGGCGATAACGCCGTTGTTTCTGGACTGCCATTACAGCAGGGTTGGAATCATTTTTTGGTGAGGCTGGTCCATAAGAGCGGCGATGACACCTTCTCAGCAAAGCTCAGCTCCAGTGACCCAGCTTTTCTTGAGGCCCTCCATTCGGCCTTGCAAAAGCCTTGAGCAAAGATGGGGAGCGTATCAGCGGACGCCATATGCTTCAATCGGCCGGTGTCCTTGACGGTTGTGAGTCACAGCTTGTATCGCCGTATGGCATCGCTACCATATCGCCTTTCCAACTCAAGATTAATCAATTGTTGGTAACTTCCACCCGGCAAAAGGGTATTCATGAAAATCGGTAGATTGTTTGTGTACGGCTTGATGGCAATTGTGACGGTCTCGTCCGTCGCACAGCAGAAGGCAAAGTACCTGGATCCTGGTGCTCCCGTCGAAGATCGAATTGACGATCTACTGCATCGGATGACGATCGAGGAAAAGGTCTCCCAAATCGTGGATTCGTGGGGATCTCCCGGCATCCAGCGCCTTAGCGTCCCAGCGCTTCTCAAGACCGAAGGGCTGCACAGTCAATCGTACTCGACTGGAGCCACCATATTCCCGCAGCCAATCTCCATGGCTGCGACGTTTGATCCTGGTCTCATTGAGAAGGTCGGGCAGCAAACCGCCATTGAGGCGAAAGCGGCCCATCTTCGGGCGTCATGGTCGCCCGTATTGGACGTCGTTCGAGATGTCCGATGGGGTCGGACCGAGGAGACGTACGGAGAGTCGCCCTACCTGGTAAGCCGCATGGGCGTGGCCTGGATCGAGGGGTTTCAGGGGGAGGGGATGGTCGCCGTCCCAAAACACTTTGCCGGCCACGGTCAACCGATGGGCGGCCGCGACAGCCAGGATATCGGTCTGTCAGACCGTACCATGCGTGAAATCCACCTGCCGAGCTTCCGCGCTGCAGTAGAGGAGGCCCACGCCGGCGGTATGATGGCGGCTTATGGGCTATGGGATGGAGTACCGGACAACGCCTCGATCACTTTGCTGCAGAAGATACTCCGCCAGGAGTGGGGATTCGATGGCATGGTCGTCTCCGACTGCGGGGGGCCTGAGCACTTTTTGACCAAGCACGCTGTTGTGCAAACGCAGGAAGAGGGCGTTGTTCTGGCCGCGGCGGCCGGCGTCAATATGGAATGCGGAAACCTCTACAAAGCTGCGATGGCGAAGGCCGTGGCGGACGGATTTGTAACTGAGGCGCAGCTGGATACCGTTGTTCGGCCTACGCTGAGGACAAAACTCAGGCTTGGCCTCTTCGATCATCCGACCCCTGCCAAGATGGTTTGGGACAAACTGCCGGAATACGACACCGCTCAGTCACGCGAACTGGCTCGTAAGGTCGAAATCGAAGGAGCGGTTTTGCTTCAAAACGACAGCCATATTCTGCCGCTGCGTAAAGATCTTAGGACGATCGCTGTCATCGGTCCGAATGCCGATTTGGCTCAGACCGGCGATTACTCTCCGAAGCCGGCTCCCAATCAATTGATTACCGTCTTGCAGGGGATTCGTTCCCATGCAGGACCGAACACTCAGGTGCTTTATGCGCCTGGTCTGGCAACCCCTTTGTCTATGGACACCAGCAAGTTTGACGAAGCGGTCACCATGGCGAAGAAGGCGGATGTTGTTGTGCTTGTAGTCGGGGACAACTCCCATCCGGGCGGCGGTGTGTCAACTACGGGAGAGAACCGCGACGGCGCGACGCTCGACTTTCCCGGCGCGCAACGCGACCTCATCAAGGCGGTCGCTGCTGCGGGGAAGCCGGTCGTGTTGGTCATCGTGAATGGGAAGCCGTTCACTCTGGCTTGGGAGTCGGGTCATATTCCCGGCATCCTGGTGACCTGGTATCCGGGTGAAGAAGGGGGGGACGCAACGGCCGATCTCCTCTTCGGCGTACAGAATCCTTCCGGACGCCTTCCTGTCACATGGCCTAGAAGCCCTGGCCAACTCCCGTTGAACTACGACTATCACCCTTCGGGAAGAGGCTATAGCTACTACGACCTGCCCTTTACTCCTCAGTATCCTTTCGGTTATGGACTTAGCTATACCAAATTCCAATATTCAAACCTCCGGATCAAGCCGAAAGATGGCGATCCGGGATTCGTATCCGTAAGCGCGGATGTGCGGAACATCGGTGATCGCGTCGGGGACGAGGTATCGCAGCTCTACATAACCGACGAAGTCGCTTCCGTAAGTACACCTGTCATCGAATTGGAGGGCATCAAGCGAATTTCGCTCCAAGCCGGACAGGTGGGACGAGTGACCTTCGAACTTACCCCATACCAGCTGTCGCTGCTGGATGCCAATATGGCTCGCCGGGTCGAACCCGGCAAATTCAGGGTCCACGTAGGCGGCGTGAGTCCGGATGTCCCCAAAGACATCAATCAGGAACGGAAGCTGAAGATAGGTTTCTCGAATTCTGAGAATGGAATATCCGGGGAATTCACTGAGTCAAAGGCTTATGCCGCTCATTTTGTCTACAAGTTGGATTTGCCGGAGAAGGCAAGCAGCGGTCAACCCTTCTCGACAACCGTTACCGTCAAAAATGACGGGAATCTGACCGATATCACGGAGGCAAAGCTCTACGGCAGTGTGGAACTCGCTTCATGGCGTTTCGAGGTTAAGCCGGGAGAAGAGAAGTCCCACACGTTTGAAGTGTCGGTCTACAAACCGGGCGACATGGCGCTCGTGGCGGGCTCGCAGATCATCACGAAGCCAATCTCTGTCGTTGCCTCTCCGGCGCATCTCGCGTTTGAAGATCTTCGGTTCGACGTGGACCGCAATGCTGACCTTCAGGTGACCGCTGAGGCCAGAAATGTTGGAAGCTCCCCTTATCAGGGTGATCTTGCATTGAAAGTGGATGGCCAGGTATCGGCAGACTCTCAATCCTTGTCACTCCAGTCTGGGGAAAAGAGAAAAGTGGAGCTAAGCTATCACTTCATGATCGGTGGGTTACATCGCGTGCAAATCGGCGACCAGCCGGAACGCGTGGTGATGATTCCCGGAGGCATCAATCTAGCTCTCCGGAATCCGCTCGTGGACCTTAAGTTGAACGAAGGTGGAGGAACGAGCACTCGCAACGAGGCTACGGGCAAGATGCTTTCCTTCCGAGGAACCCCTCAATGGGCGAGTGGCAGGTCTGGGGAAGGCCTTCAGACGTCGTCTTCTGCGAGTATTGATGCCGGAGGGATACAGCTCTACCGGAAATCGTTCACGCTCTCAGCGTGGATTCGGATTGATGCCTTGGGCAACAAGGACGAATTGGGCCTCTTTGGAGGCCAAGCACCGATGGGAGCCGATCAGGACAATACTGGCACCATCCTGGATGCAGGTATTCGCAATAAGAAGCTGTTCCTTGGATTCCACGGGAGAGACATCATTGGGATGAATGATGTACCCAAAGGAACCTGGGTAAATGTGACGTATGCCTATGATGCCGCTTTACAGAAGGCATTTCTGTATCTGAATGGCTCTTTGGACAAGACGGGTAATGAGGCCTCATACACTGGCCCTCTTGAGACGATTGGCGATGCACCGACACTTCAGCATGGCCGCTACACGATGGATGACGTCATCGTTACTCAGGATTGCCTTTCTCCTGAGCTTGTCAGAGTTCTCGTCCGCGATGGTTACGATGCCCTTCTGCAGGGTAGTTACACCTCAGCTTGGCGTTCTTACGAGGATAGCGTCCAGAGTGTGGAGGCGGTGGCAGAGATGCCCGCGGGCAGCAAGCTCTCTTTGATCGTGGAAATGGGAGATAAGTCGGGGAAGGTCCTGAATTCGCAGACGATCGAGCTGAAACCAGATAAGCACGTCTACTCTCTGAAGAGCACAAAGACGGGGGGGCAGATCAGATTCCGTGCGCAGGTTACTGCCTCGACGGATGGCCAGTCTCCGGTCTTACGTGCTGTCAGTCTCGTCGGAGCAAACAGAACCGAACGATGGAGCACTCCGAGCGAGTGGGGCGTGGGAACTGCGGAGAAAAGCGTCGCGGTGAATGATTCCACGCTGCAAGGAGTGGAGTGAGTGCCATGAATTGCACAGATGCCTGGACCTGTTTGACCCGCTCCCTTGCGCCGCGGAGTGCGAGCCGTCGGGTCGTGGTTCTTGCGGCTGGCGTTTGTGTGCTGCTGGTTGCCTCTGCCCCGAGCGAGGTCACCAGCGCACCGGTCTCAAACTGGACAGGAACCTGGGCGGTGGCTCAGGTGCATGACAACTCAGGGAAGACGTTCACGGACCAAACGCTGCGGCAGATCGTCCGCATCAGCGTTGGCGGCAAGCGGATCCGCGTGAAGATATCGAACCTCTTCGGCACGCAACCACTTAGAGTGGAAGATGTTCATCTGGCTCTCCGGAGTTCGGGCTCTTCGATCATCGCTTCGTCCGACCGGCAGCTTCGCTTTGCAGGCAGCCCGGCCCTGATTATTCCGGCTGGCGCGAGCGCCTTCAGCGATCCCGTCGCCTTCGATGTTCCGGCGCTGGCGGAACTTGTGATCAGCATCTATTTGCCGGGAACAAGCGGTCCGGCGACGTTTCACGGATCCGCACATCAGACCGGCTATGTCCAGGCCGGCGATGTGAGCAGTGCGCCGGAGATGCAGGATGTCAAGACATCGAAGAGCATCTACTTTTTGGCTGGCCTCGACGTAGAGGGACCGTCGCTCCGCGGATCGGTCGTGACCTTGGGCGCCTCAATCACCGAGGGGTATAACGCGGCGGACGATACGAATCATCGCTGGCCCGACCAGCTGGCTCTCCGTCTCGCAGGCCAGGGGCTCTCGATCGGGGTTCTCAATCTTGGCATTAGCGGCAACAGGCTGCTGGTCAATGGCTCGGGCGAAAGCGTCGAGAATCGCTTTGAGAGAGACGTGCTCGAGCAAACGAATGTCGGCTGGGTCATATTTTCCGACGATCCAATCAACGATCTCGGCTCTCGGCCCTCTCCATCCGGAGAAGAGTTGATCGCTGCGCTACAGCGCTTGATCGCGCGGGCGCATGAGCGAAAGATTTGCTTTATCTGTTCGACCCTGACCCCGTTTGAAGGGGCAACAGCATGGACGCCCGCGGAGGAGACGGAAAGGCAGAAGATCAACCGCTTTATTCGCAGCGATAGCAGCGGATGCGATGGGATTGTGGATCAGGATGCGGCTACGCATGACCCAGCCCATCCAACACGGTACCTGCCGGCCTATGACATCGGGGACCACCTTCATCCCAATGACGCGGGACACAAGGCGATTGCGAACTCTGTCGATCTGAAGATATTCGGGCCCCGACCGTAAGGTGCCTCCATCAAAAAAATACCAGCGAGGGGAATGTGAAGAAGAGAGATCAAGGGCCTGAGAGTGCGGCAAATAAAATGCGACCGGTATCGCTTCTGATCATGACATGGGTACTCTGCATGTCACTGTCCTGTGCATCCGCCCAACAGCCGGCTGCGCTGGATCGGTCCATCTATAAACAGTCACGAGCATTGATTGAGGCGCGCGTCGACGATCTGGTGCGCCGCATGACGCTCGCGGAGAAGGTTCGTCAGCTTGACCTTTATTCCGGAGCGAAGGACCTGGTGGACGCGCATAGCGACGATACGCATGCCGCCCCAACGGCTGCATTCGTTCCGGCCAAAGCCCAGGCGCTTTTCGGTTCGGTCGGAGTGGGCGGTATCCATGATCTGTATCCCACACCGGCGCAGGCCAACGCCATTCAGCAATGGGTCATGGCCCACAACCGGCTTGGCATCCCCGCGCTCTTTATCGAAGAAGCCCTGCACGGCTATGACACCGGCACTGTCTTCCCCGCGCCCATCGGCCTGTCGGCTACGTGGGATGTGGCGCTTGCTCAGGAGACGGCTGCCAGCATCGCATCGGAGGCCCGGCCTCGCGGCGTCGACATGATCCTGGCGCCGGTTCTCGATCTGGCGCGTGAACCCCGCTGGGGACGCGTCGAGGAAGACTTCGGGGAGGATCCTTACCTCACCGGTCAGCTAGGACTGGCCTACGTTCGCGGAGCACAGGGCAGCAGCCTACAGAGTGACCAGAGCGTGGTCGCCGAGCCCAAGCACTTCGCCGGACACGGTTCGCCTGAAGGTGGGACAAACATGTCGCCCGTGCACATGGGCGAACGAGAGTTGCGCAGCGTCATGTTGAAATCGTTCGAGCCGGCTTTTCGCAACGGTCACGCCATGGCTACTATGGCTGCATATCATGAGATAGACGGCATCCCGGTTACGGCCGATCCATTCCTGCTGAAAAAAGTACTTCGTGGCGAGTGGGGTTTCCAGGGGTTTGTCCTTTCTGATCTAGGGGCGATCGAACGGTTGTACAAGGTGCATCATGTGGCAGCGACCCCGAAGGATGCCGTTTGTTTAGCCATTCGCTCGGGCGTGGACATGCAGTTTTACGATTTTGGACACGATGTCTTTCAGCAGGCATTGATCGATTGCGTCCACGACAACACGCTTTCCGCGGCGGATTTGGATAGAGCCGTCCGTAGCGTACTTCGCGTGAAATTCATGCTTGGCCTCTTCGACCGGCCGCTGGTTGATCCGGATCTAAGTGACCGAACCTATCGATCACAGGCGCATCTTGCGGTCTCGCTTCGGGCGGCGCGTGAATCCATGACCCTGCTCAAGAATGACAAGAGACTCTTGCCGCTTTCGAAGTCTACGTCCAGCATTGCCGTCATTGGTCCAAATGCGAACGTCGCTCGATACGGTGACTATGAGAAGGAAGAAAACGGGCTCCATTTGAGTCTGTTGGACGGCCTCCACAAGGAAGTGCCACGCGCGAGGGTCGATTTCGATGAGGGCAAAGACATCGCATCAGCGGTGAACAGTGCCAAGGGAGCTGACGTCGTCATTCTTGGCCTGGGCGAGCGTCAGGGGGTTTCCGGAGAGGGATTTGATCGCAGCAGTCTGGATCTGCCCGGCAACCAGGAGCAACTGCTTGAGGCCGTCGTTGCGACCGGCAAGCCCGTCATCCTGGTGCTTGAAAATGGCCGGCCCCTCACCATCCCGTGGGCCAAAGAACATGTGCCGGCCATTCTGGAGGCTTGGTACCCCGGCGAATTTGGAGGACAGGCAATCGCTGAAACACTCTTCGGCGACAACGATCCCGCAGGCAGGCTTACGGTGAGTTTTCCTCGCAACGTAGGGCAGCTACCCGACTTCTACAACGCCGATCCATCGCGGAAACGGAAGTATGTCGATGATGACGGAGAGCCGCTCTTCCCATTTGGCTTTGGCCTCAGCTACACGACCTTCCGCTACACCCACCTCCCCTCGGTTATCACCTGAAAACCGGCCATACGTTATCAGTTCAAAACCGGCCAACGGGATTGGCCGAAGACGTGATTGTTTTACCTTGCCGCAGCGTGGATTTGCAAGGCGTGGCTTGAGCCGATGAGTTCATGTTTGCTATTCAGGGCATCTGGCCTTTTGCTTTGGCTTTGTCATAGCGCATCTCCAGTACTGCCGGTTTTGGTGCGCCAACTGCGTGGGCCGCACTTGAGAACGTGTCCGTGATGCAGCAAGCGATCCAGCATGGCGGTGACAGCGGCGCTGTCACCCAGCAGTTTGCCCCAGTCGTCGACGGGTCTGTTGGACGTCAGCAGTGTGCTCGCACGTTCGTAGCGGCGCATGATGATCTCCAGCAGTTCCTCGGCAGCGGTCAGCGGCAGCTTGCGCATTCCCAGGTCGTCGATGATCAGCAGCGGCACGGTGGTCAGCAGATCCATAAACTCCTTGCGCTTGCCATCGAGCGTGGCATCAGCCAGTTCTTCCAGCAGCGTGTGGGCTTCGCGATACAGCACACGGTAGCCCTGCTGGATGACGGCGTGTCCGATGGCTTGTGCGCAGTGACTTTTCCCGCTCCCAGGCGGGCCAAGGAACAAGGCATCTTCACGCTTTCCGACCCAGTTCGCTGTGGCCAGTTCGAAGACCAGGTTGCGATTCATCCGGGCATTGAACTGGAAGTCGAAATTGTCCAGGCGCTTGTCCGCATCGCGGAACTGCGCCTGTTTGTGGCGTCTCTCCAGGAGCCGCTTGCTGCGGCAGGCCAACTCATCAGAGACCAGCGTGGAGATCAGGTCGATGGGCGCCATGTTCTCCGATTGCGCTTGCAAAAGGCGGGTTTCCATCACTGCGGCCATGCCGCTCAGGCGCAGCTGTACCAGGGAGCGATTCAGTTCGATCAGGTTCATGGTTTGGGTTCCTCGAAGCGGATTCGTTGTTGGATCAGGTCGCGATACTGGGCCAGTTCGCGGATGAGTGGATCGACTTGCCGCAGACTGAGAGGAGCCTGCGGGCTGCGCTCCAGATAGCGGCGTACGAAGCGGTACTCGGGAACGCGCAGCTCCAGCGCCGCCACACAGGCATCGTCGCAAGCCGCGCTGCCATATTGCTTGACCAGTTGGAGAACGCCCTGGATGCGACGTATTCCGAGTTCGCCCTGGCGAGCATGTATGGCGTCGCAGACAGCGCCGATGTTGGGTCCTGCCTTGTGTGCACGCGCCAGCAGTTGAAGCAACTGCGGCGGCGTACGACGCGGACGATCCGCATCGCGGATGCGGTGCCCGCCGCGCTTGCCGCTCAGATGCTCGCGCAGCAACTCACCGGTTTTGGGATCAAGCAGGCGCACGAACATCGCGTCCCACTGCACATGCACCTGGCGTCCTATCCAGCCCGGCGGAGCTCCGTAGTAAGCCGCTTCAACTTCGACACAACCATCCAGGTGAACCGTGCGCTCTCCATACTGGTAGTAGCGGAACGGCTCCAGCGGCAGAGCTTGCAAAAAAGGCTTCTCTTCAGCGAACATCGCCGCCACCTGCCGCTTGGTACGACCGTGGATGCGCTTATCGGCCCAGTGCTCTTCCCAGTGATCCAGGTACGCCTGCGCCTCTTCAAGGCTCTCGAACTTCTTGCCCTTCAGCGGCGTTTTTTGCGCATGGGCTACGCCCGATTCCACTTTTCCTTTCCGATCCGGATCGCGCACTTTGCACGGCAGTGCCGTCACGCCGTAGTGCGCCAGAACGTCGCGATACAAGGGATTCAGGCCCGGATCGTAGAAGTCCGGAGACAACACGCCCTCGCGAAGGTTGTCCAGGACTACGATCCGCGGCGAACCGCCCAACCGACGAAAGGCCTTCTCGTGAAGCTCGGCCCACACCCGCGCACTCGACCGGAACGCCAGTAGACGAACACACTTGCGACTAGAGCCCAGTGTCATTACGAACAGCCGCGTGCGCCGGTATTTGCCGCTGTCGGGATCGCGGACCATCGGCCCCGTTCCGTAATCAACCTGGGCCTCCTCACCGAGTTTGGTCTCGATGATCACCCGCGCTTCAGGCGATACTGCTCCGCGTAGCTTGCGTACGAATCGCTGAACACTCTGATAGCTGCTTCGAAACCCGTGCCCATCGACCAGATCCTGCCAGATACCCATCGCGTTGCGACCTCGCGACAGCTCCAACTCGATCAGTTCCCGGTACGCTTCACTGGCTCCGGATGGGCGCTTGCCATCCTGTTCCGGCAACGTCACTTCCGGTAAAAAGCCGGTAATCACTTCGTTGGCCGGTTTTGCATTATCGGCTGGTCTGGAACCGGAAAAGCCGGTGATCACCTCTATGGCCGGTTTTGAACTGTCAGAGCCGGTGGTCACCGAAGTGGCCGCTTTTGCTGGAGCCTTGCGCCCCCAACCTCCCGGCGTGCGTAGCGCTATCCCGGCCGACCTCAAGTAACCGCCAGCCGTCTCGCGACGGACTCCCGTCGCCGCCTCAATTCGACGCAGGGACCAACCAAGACGTCCCAGCGCATTCACCTGTTCCTGCTTCGCTTTTTCCAAGACATTACCCATGCCAACAGAGGCTAATTTCCCCCCGTCGGAGCTAATGTCTTAGGCCGTTTCTCTATGGCCGGTTTTGAAGTGATAACCTATGGCCGCTTTTGGGTGATCGCCGAGGCCAAGAGCTACCAAGTGAAACGTCGTTTTACCCAGATCGATGCCAACGGAATGTATCTGCATGTCGATGATCCTCCCTGTCAGAAGCTGCCTCTACGATCCCCCTGGCTCTTGCAGAGGGATCAAGCGACGGACCATCTCATTAGTCGGCTTGTCGTCAGTAATGCGTCGATCACCACAAGAGCGTTTGATCGGCATAGGGGCGGCAGTTGCCTGCCGACCCCTGCCACACCACCGTGCATACGGGTCCGTACACGGCGGTTCGAGAAGTTGCGCTAGCAGTTCTCGAATAACGAAGGAAGACCGAGCG
>Ga0137390_10001683_pt1 | contig 16906 bp, 13 predicted proteins | sample 15con2h24AmetaG_FD_104937 | JGI IMG/M metagenome (GOLD analysis project Ga0137390, IMG submission 104937) | Vadose zone soil microbial communities from Angelo Coast Range Reserve, California, USA - 15con2h2.4A metaG | ecosystem: Environmental > Terrestrial > Soil > Vadose zone > Saprolite... | reverse complement strand
TCGACCTCCCGCGGCCGCGGGATGAGCACGACGAGGCCCGCCACCAGCAGGATATAGCCGCACGGGTCGGCAAAGCCGCGCGCCGCCCATTTGACGTAATAGAGGAAGCTCGAGCCGAACAGCGCGCCGAGCGGGGTTGCGACGAAGCCGAGCACGATCACGGCCGCCCAGCTCGTCGGCAGGAATCGGCGAAACAGCGCGAAGACCAGGAACGGCAGCGCCAGCACGAGCGACAGGTAGCCCAGATAGGTGTCGCCGAAGACGAAATGCTCGAGCGCGCGGAAATAGCGGAAGCCGGGCGTGAAGTAGTAGATCGGCTCGTTGCCCTCGAGCGCGCGCACGATGTCGCCGTCCAGCAGCCAGCGCATGATGTTGCGCGCGTAGCCCTCGTATGTCAGGCCGTCGTCGCCGCCGTCGAGCGGCCGATAGCCGCCGATGAAGTTGATGTCGATGATGGCCACGGTGAGCAGGCTCAGCCCCAGCACCACCGCCGGAAAGAGAAGCCTGCGCGCCTCCACGCGGACGAGAAGCCCCACGATCCCGATCACGCCGAGAACCGTGAGGCCGTTCGCCAGCAGGCTGCGCAACCGCACCGTCCAATTGGGATGCAGCGTCATGGCGAGCGGCCGGTCGCGCTTGATCGAGGCCGCGAAGATGCGGCGGCCGATGTCGCCGGCCTCGATGGTGCGGCATGCCGGCTCGCGATGGCTGAAAACATCGAACCGCTCGCCCGCGCCCTCCCACAACACGTCGCCGCGCCAGCACAGAGCGCTGCCCGCGAACTCCGCCGGAAAGCGGTACATGATGAACAGCGGGAAAGTGAGACGATAGCGATTGAACAGATTGAACGACTGGCGATCGCGCTCGAACCGCATGATGTCGCTCGCGTTGTCCGACCAGTTGTAGAAGCCGTCGTTCACCATGCTCAGCCGCGCATGCACCGGATCGGAGAAATTGATGCCGGTCACGCGCCGCGAAAAAACGGCGCGGTCAAAAATGTCGTCGGCCGAAAATGCGAACCGGTCCTGCTCGCTGTGGCGGTCGGGCCGCCAGCAGCCGCGGCTCATGTCGTCGCAGCGCCGCTCCGGCGGATATTGCTCGGCGAACTGGCGATCGAGGAAGGCAAAGACCTCGCGCGGCAGTTTTGTGGTCTTCGCTGCGTTCGGGTCGGCGAAGAACGCGTTGTGCCCTTCCTCGATGCGCGGCGCCGGAAGCAGGATGTGCCCGGCCGCGACGACTGCGGCCAGCACGGCAGCCGCAATCCAGCGCGACGGCAGCGAGTTCACCGTGCCGACGAAGACCACCAATGCCGCGCCGACCAGCACGGCGTAGTCGAGCAGATCGTTGATCGGAAGGCCGATCGCCGCGATGGCAAGCGCCAGCACCGCAAGCTTCTTTCCGACGATCATGCCGGGGGATGAGGTCTCGTCCGTCATGCAGCTTTGCCAGCGCCTGAATCGCGATTGCCGGGCGACACTTACCCGAAGGCTGCCGAAGAAGAAATGCCAAACTGAGCATTTTCCGGCGCCGCGGAAACGCTTAAAACCGCCCCAGGCGAATGGTCGCATCCCGCCGGCGAACCTGCGCTCCGCGGCCGATGCATGAGAGGGAATCGAGCGTTGCCTCCGGACATCTGGGTTCTGCGCGCGCCGCGCCTCAACGCGAACGATGACGCGGTGACGCTCACCCGCTGGCTGCGCGCGGACAAATCGACCGTTGCGGCCGGCGATCCGATCGCCGAGATCGAGACCGAGAAGGCCACGGCGGAGCTTGTCGCCGAGGCCGGCGGCATCCTGGCGCACGCGGTCGCGGCCGGCGCCACCGTTCCCATCAACGGCACCCTCGCCTATGTGGGTCCTGATCCGGCGGCGCTAGAGGCGGCGCGCTCGCGCTCTGCGCAAAGCTCCGCGGGTGCCGATCTCGCACAGGCCGGCGCCACCACCAGGGCGAAAGCGTTCGCGCAGGCGCACGGCGTCGATCTCAGCCAAGTGACGCCGACCGGCGCCACCATCAAGGAGCGCGACGTCGCGCGCTTTGTCGGCGCGCGCGCCGGCACGACGCTCGATGACGCGCGCTTCGCGCGGGAGGGAAAAGCATCCGCGCACCAGCTCCGCGTCGGGCGCGACCTGCGCCAGGCAGCGCGCAGCGGCCTTTTCACCACCCTCTCCTACACGCTCGATCTGCGCGGACCGGAGCGCATGATCGCGTCGGAGCTCGCGCGCGGACGGATCGTGTCGCTGCTGGGCGTCCTTCTGTGGGGACTCGGAAAAACCCTGCCCGCGTTTCCGCGCCTTATCTCGATCCTCGACGGCGAGGACATCTACCGATATCGCGAGGTCGACATCGCGTTCGCGGTCCGCTCGCCCGCCGGCGAGCTGCAGGCGCCGGTGGTACGGCAGGTCGACCGGCTGAGCCTGGACGAGATCGCGCGCGCAGGCACGGGGCTCGCCAAGCGTGCCATGCGCGGCAAGCTCGACGCGAAGGACGTCGGCGGCGCGTGTTTCACCGTCTCCGCGATCCCGACCCCGAAGGTGGAGTCGTTCGTCGCCTTGCCCCCGCCGCAGCAGACCGCGATCCTTGCGCTGGCCGCCACCCGCCAGGAGATCGAATTGACCGCAGCCGGCGCGGTGGCGCGGCCGGTCGCGACCGCGACCGTCACCTATGACCACGCGCTGTGCGACGGCATCTACGTCGCGCAATTCTGCGAAGCGCTCGACCGCGCGCTCAATCCGGAGCCGCCGCGATGAGCGCCGCGGATGCGCCGCGGCTTCCGGTCACCGAGCGCGACGCCACGCTGGCCGATTATTATCGGCTCGCGCAGGGTATCCGCCGCTTCGAGCAGCTGCTGCTCGGTCAGTTCGCGCTCGGCCGCGTCAGCGGGACGACCCATACCTGCATCGGCCAGGAGATCACGGCCGTCGGCGTCACCGCGGCGCTCGACCGCGCGCGCGACTGCATTTTCAGCAATCACCGCGGCCACGGCCATTTCCTCGCCTATTGCGGCGAGATCTTTCTGCTGCTCGCGGAAATCTTTGGCCGTTCCGACGGCGTGTGCGGCGGGCACGGCGGCAGCCAGCACCTGCATCTGCGCAATTTCTACTCCAACGGCATCCTCGGCGGCACGGTCGGCAATGCGGTCGGCGCCGCGCTGGCGGAAAAGCGGCGCGGCACCGGCGCGGTGACCTGCGCCTGGCTCGGCGACGGCGCGTTCGGCGAAGGAATCGTCTACGAGGCGCTGAACATGGCGTCGCTCTGGAGATTGCCCATCGTCTTCGCCGTCGAGGCGAACGGCATCGCGCAGACGACGCCGACCGAGCTGCAGCTCGCCGGCAGCATGAGCCCACGTTTCGCCGCCTTCGGCATACCGGTGACGGAAATTTCGGGCCTCGATGTCGAGGAGGCGGTCGCCGCGGCCGCCCGCGCGGTCGATGCGACGCGCGCCGAGCAGCGTCCGCATGCCCTCATCTCGTACGCGCCGAGGCTCGGCCCTCACAGCAAGGGCGACGACACGCGCGATCCGGATTTTTTGCGCGCCGCCTGGGCCAACGATCCAGTCGCGCGCCTGCGCGATCGGGTCGACACGGCGACGACCATCGATCGCGAGATCGAAGCCACCCTGGAGAAGACCGTCGCGATGGCCCTCGGCGAGGCGTCCATCTCATGACCGCAACACCGAGCGTGCTCGCGAGCCTCAATGCCGGATTGCGCGCCGCCATGGCGGACGAGCGCGTCATCGTGCTCGGCGAGGACGTGCTCGACCCTTATGGCGGCGCGTTCAAGGTCACGCGCGGATTGTCAACGCAATGGCCGGATCGCGTGCTCACGACGCCGGTCTCCGAAGCCGGCGTCGTCGCGGTCGCGACCGGCCTTGCGCTGCGCGGCTTTCTGCCCGTCGTCGAGATCATGTTCGGCGATTTTCTCTTCCTCGCCGGCGACCAGATCGTCAATCACGCGGCGAAATACCGCGCGATGTTCAACGACAAGGTCCGCGTGCCGCTGGTCATTCGCACCCCCATGGGCGGACGCCGCGGCTATGGCCCGACGCACAGCCAGACATTGGAAAAGCATTTTCTCGGCGTTCCGGGCCTGTGGGTGGTCGCGCCGAACCCGCTCGGTCAGCCCGGCGATCTGCTGCGCCAGGCGATCTTCGATGTTGCCGATCCCGTCCTCTTCATCGAGAACAAGACCGGCTACGCCGATCCGGTGCTCGACGGCGTGCCGGGGTACGATCTCGTCCGCATCGCGGACGCGGCCTCGCGGTTCGCGACGATCTGGCTCAAGCCGCAGGCTCCGCCGGACGGCCTGCTCCTGTGCTACGGCGGGATGACGCGGCTTGCGCTCGAAGCCGCCGCAAAGCTGCGCGAGCGCGAACATCTCCATGTCGGCGTCGTCGCCATCGCCCAGCTTTCGCCGACGCCGGTCTCGCATCTCGATCGCATCGTGCAGGAGGCCGGCATCTCCACCGTCATCACCGTCGAGGAAGCGCCAGCCACGGCCGGCTGGGGCGCCGAAATGATCGCGACCGTCGAGCAGCTTCGCGACGACCGCCGCATGGACGCCTTCACCTATCGGCGGGTCGGCGCAAAAAACGCTGCCATTCCAAGCGCGCGCGATCTAGAAGACACCGTGCTGCCGCAGGTCGACGATATCGTCGCGGCCGTGCTGGACTGTTATTGAAGGAGCCCGCGGTGGAAGAGCGAATTCGCGCGATCATGGCCGAGGTCCTGCGCCTTCCGGCGGAGCGGATCGGCGCCGACGCCGCGATCGGCACCGTTCCGAACTGGGATTCGACCGCGCACATGCGGATGATGCTCGCACTGGAGGACGCGTTTGGCGTCGATCTCGACGAGACCCACATGGTCGAGATGACGAGCCTCGCGAAAATCCGCGACGTGGTCCAGGCGCTCCGCGCCGCCAAATCGAGTTGAGGCTACCGGCCTCTATTGGCAGCCGCCGATGCGGCGCGCCAACGCGGCTGCGATCTGCCGGTTTGCCTTGGCGCTCGGATGCCCGTCGCCGGCAATCAAATAATCGGGGCTCCAGGGACCGGCGAGCAGCGTGTCCTTGTCGATGGCGTCGACGCCGCGATCGCTCAGTTCCGCCAGGATCGGCCGCAGGTGGCGTTGCTCGTCGTCCCACCCGATCACCGTCAGCCGAACGTGAAAGCGCTCCCTGATGATGTCGGCGGCCCGTGTGATGAGTCCGATGAGCAACGCGTCGGTGTAGCGGGCTTCGTCGCGATCGACGAGTTCGGGGTATTGGTACAGCCGGTCGAACAACGCGCTGCCCCGCAGCACGCCCAGCAATTCCCGTCGGAACGCGGCCCACGATGTCAATCGTCCGGAAAAACGATGGAGGCGGCCGGCCGCGAGGACTCGTCCGTCAGCCGTGAGGTCATAGCGCGGAGCGAACCGGGCCCAATAGAACAGCCCGCGGGCGCGCCGCCCGTGATCCGGCAACAGCGTGGTGAATGCGGCGGGGACGCAGTCGCTCGCCATTTCGGCCGGCGGGACGGTTTCCAGCGTGCGCAGCATTTGGTGCGGTCCATATTCGTGGAATCCGTAATTCACTCCGCGGCAGCGAATCCCGGCCTGCGCCAGCAACTGGTTCGGCAGGGTCTCGTTGTCCTCGACCGCCGTCCCGAACATGAAGGAATCGCCGAAGAACAGAATCGTGCAGGGAGCCAACTTGTTGCCGTCAGTGACGCGGTGTCGTTGCGCGTCGATCGTATACGTGACGTCATAGACGATCTGTCCGTCTCTCAGCCGTCGCGCATGAATTTTGGTCGATGCGTCCTGAGCCTCGAAGCCGAGTTCGGGATGCTCGCGCATGTAACGCGGCGCGTCGCCGTTGAATCTGGGACGGTCCGGATCGAGATAGATGTCCACCACTTCGGTGTAGGCCGCCGTGATGACCTCAAGCGCGGCAAGCGCCGACAGGAGCGCCGCCAGCGTCAGGGCGCCGTTTTGCAGACCGCCCTTCGGGGTCAGGACGACCAGGGCGACGGCAACCAGCGACGCCATCGCCAGGTAGAGCCCGAAATGAAAAAACGGCAGCGTCACCTTGACCAGGACCATCAGCCCGATCAGCCCAGCGCCGAACGACGCCCACCAGGCTATCCGCCACGCATGTCGGGTCGGGCGTGACTGCGTCGGTCCCAACAAAGTTGCGCTTCCCTTCCGTGTCCGTTAACTCCGGGCCGTCATGATCGGCAGGTCATTGACATGTCCGGACGCCCGCAATGACCGATTCCGAAAATACCCGTTTATTGGTTCCGGCGGCCGATGTCACCGATCCCGAGGTGACCATCCTGGTCCCTGCCCTCAACGAGGAGCTCACCATCGGCGGCTTCGTCGAGTGGTGCCGGCAGGGCATCGCGGCGAGCGGCGCGCGCGTCGAGATCCTGATCGTCGACAGCTCGACCGACCGGACCGCCGAGATCGCGGTCGCTGGCGGCGCCCGCGTGCTCAAGGTGCCGCGCCGCGGCCTCGGCCGCGCCTATATCGACGCGATCCCGCACGTGCGCGGCCGCTTCGTCATCATGGGCGACGCCGACTGCACCTACGATTTCCGCGAGATCAGGCCGTTCGTCGCGGCCTTCCGCGCCGGCGCCGAATTCGTCATGGGCTCGCGCTTCAAAGGCTCGATCGAGCCGGGCGCGATGCCGCCGCTGCATCGCTATTTCGGCACGCCGGTCACCACCTTCATCCTCAACGTGATGTTCGGCAGCCGCTTCTCCGACATCCATTGCGGCATGCGCGGCATCACGCGCGACGCGCTGGTGCGCATGGACCTGCGGTCGCAGGGTTGGGAATACGCCTCCGAGATGGTGCTCAAATCGGTGCACATGCGGCTGCGCACGACCGAGGTGCCGATCAACTTCCTCAAGGACCCCGAGGGCCGGCTGAGCCACATGAAGCGGCGCGGCTGGCTCGAGCCCTGGCGCGCCGGCTGGATGAACCTGCGCGCCATGCTGATCCACGGGGTGAACTTCTTCCTGATCAAGCCGGGGATCGCGCTGCTGGCCGTCGGCCTGCTGCTGCTCATCCCGCTCGCCTTCGGTCCGCTGTCGCTCGGGCGGGTGAGCATCTCGCTCAATACCATGCTGCTCGCAATGGCGGTCGCGACGCTCGGGCTGTCGATGCTGTTCTTCGGGGGAATCGCCGCGATCCTGTTCGATTATTCCGACACCGTCCGCAAGCGGCTGGAACGTGCGCTACCCTACAACCCGACCTTCATCGCCTGTCTGCTCGCCGCGATCGCCGGCGTGCTCGCGACCGTGCCGCTGATGCGGACCTACGTCGCCAACAACTTCGTCCTGCCCGACATCGGCGTGGAGACCCATTGGGCCGTCATGGGCCTCTGGCTGATCATCGCCGCCTTCGAGACGTTCATCTTCGCCCTGATGGTGCGCGCCCTTGGAATGGCGCTCCCGGCCCACAAGGGCGTCCGGCCGGACGCCTGACCGGCCCGGTCAGGGCGATTTGTATTGACCGCAAACATCAGCGGGAATTAAGGAATTCGGGCTATCCTGCTGTCCGGCCCCAGGGCCGCAACCGGTCGACGACATGGCGCCCGACGCGAAAACGAACATCGGCAAGGCCGACCTGCAGAACTACTTTCTGACCTTGTCGGACCTCCTGTGCCGCGTCGAGGTGACGGCGAAAGCCGGCACGCGGATCGAATTCGCCGATGCCGCGACGTCGCTGATGGCGGCGGCGCGCGCCGCGCACGCCGCCGGCAACAAGCTCATCTTCGTCGGCAACGGCGGCAGCGCCGCGATCGCGAGCCACATGGCGACCGACTATTCCAAGAACGGCGGCGTGCGCTCGCTCGCGCTCAACGACGGCAGCATGCTGACCTGCCTCGGCAACGATCTCGGCTTCGACCGCGTCTTTGCCAAGCAGATCGAGCTGCATGCACGCGCCGGCGACCTGATGATCGCCATCTCCAGCTCCGGGCGCTCGCCGAACATCCTCAACGCCGTCGACGCGGCGGAAGCGGCCGGCTGCACTATCGCCAGCATGAGCGGGTTCACGCCGGACAATCCGCTGCGCCGCCGGGGCGCATGGAATTTCTATGTGGCTTCCGACCGCTATGGTTTCGTCGAGATCGGCCATCTGACCATCTGCCACGCCATTCTCGATTTCCTGTGCGGACTGCCCGCGCCCGCGCGGGCGACATGACCGCATGCGCGCGCTCGTGACCGGTGGCGCGGGGTTCATCGGCAGCCATTTGTGCGACCGCCTGATCGGCCAAGGCGCCGAGGTGTGGTGCGCGGACAACCTCTATCTCGGCCAGCGCCGCAATATCGCGCACCTGGAATCATCCAACCGCTTCCACTTCGTCGCACTCGACGTGCTCGAGCGGAAGAAGCTCGACGCGCTCTTCGCCGACGCCAAATTCGACGCCGTGTTTCACATGGCGGCGAACTCCGACATCGCGGCCGGCGTCGCCGACCCCGATCTCGACCTGCGGCTGAACCAGCTCACCACGTTGAGCGTGCTCGAAGCGATGCGCGTCCACGGCGCGCGCCGGCTCTTCTTCGCCAGCACGTCGGCGGTCTTCGGCGAGACCGCGGCGGTGCTGCACGAGGATTTCGGCCCGCTGCAGCCGATCTCCTTCTATGGCGCGAGCAAGCTCGCGGCCGAAGCCTACATCTCGACCTATGCGAATCTGTTCGGCATGAGCGCGGTGGTGCTGCGCTTCCCGAACGTCGTCGGCGAGCGCGCCACCCACGGCGTGATATACGACTTTCTCCGCAAGCTCGAAAAGAATCCCGCCGTCCTCGACGTGCTCGGCGACGGCAATCAGACGAAACCCTACCTCTACGTCGCCGATCTCGTCGACGCGATCCTGCTTGCGTGGGAGAAATCGTCAGGCCCGCTGTCGGTCTACCATGCGGCCGGCATCGGCGAGACGTCGGTGCGCGAGATCGCCGAGATCGTGGTCGGCGCCGCCGGACGGCCCGACACCACGATCCGCTACGGCGCCGGCGACCGCGGCTGGCCGGGCGACGTGCCAAGATTCCGCTACGACATTTCACGCCTGCAAGGGCTCGGCTGGCAGCCGCGGCGGCATTCGACCGACGCGGTGCGTCTCGCGGTCGAGCGGATCCGGGCGAACGGATTTTGAAATCCGATGCGCGCCGTCATCATCGCCGGAGGCCTTGGCACCCGCGCCCGTGCGCTAACCGGCGATCGCATGCCGAAGGCGCTGCTGCCGGTCGCCGGCGTACCGATCATCTTTCGCCAGATGCGCGTGCTGCGGCGCGAGGGCGTCGCCGCCCTGACCGTGCTTGCCGGCCATCTCGGCGCTGAGCTGGCCGCGCCGCTCGGCGAGGAAGCGCGCGCGCTCGGCCTGGCCCTCAACGTTCTCATCGAGGACACGCCGCTCGGCACCGCCGGCTGCCTCTCGACGCTTCCTCCGGCGGGCGGCGACACGTTGCTCGTCTACGGCGACATGCTGTTCGATATCGCGCTTGGCCCCCTCGCCGCGTTCCATCGCGCGCAGGGCGCGCTGATCACGGTCGTCGCGCATCCCAACGATCATCCCCGCACCTCCGATCTCATCCATGAGCGCGAAGGCCTGGTCACGGCCGTGCTGCCGCGCGAACTTGCCCGCACCGACGATGAGCGCAATCTCGTGCCGGCCGGCATCTATCTCGCCTCGTCTGATTTTTTCGCGCACATCCCGCCGAAACAGAGGCTCGACTTGACCTCGGACGTGCTGCCACAACTCGTCGCGTCGGGCGCGCGCGTCGCGGCCTACAACACGCCGGAATACATGCGCGACGTCGGCACCGCCGCCCGCCACGCCACCGCCGAGCGCGATCTCGCGAGCGGGCTCGTCGAGGCACAGAACCTGCGCAACAAGCGCCCGGCGATTTTTTTCGACGTCGACGGCGTGCTCAACCAGGAGCCCGGCCTGCAAGGCGTGCTCAAGCCCGACGACGTCGTGCCGGTTCCGCACGCCGGCGACGCCGTAGCGGCGGCGCGGCAGGCCGGCTTGCTCGCCGTCGCGATCACCAACCGCCCGCAGGTCGCGCGCGGCGACATCTCGTTCGAGGACCTCGACCATATTCTCGGCCGGCTCGAAGCGTTGCTGGCGAAAGATGGCGGCGTGCTCGATCGCATCTATGTGTGTCCGCACCATCCCGACCGGGGTTTTCCGGGCGAAGTCGCGGCGCTCAAGATCGCCTGCGAGTGCCGCAAGCCGGGCGCGCTACTCTTCCACCGTGCCATCGAGGAACTGCCGATCGATGCGGCGCTATCGAGCGCGATCGGCGATAGCCTGCGCGACATCGGCGCGGCGCGCGCGACCGGCGTCTGGGCCTATGGGGTACGCACCGGCCACGGCTGCCGCGACGCCAAACGCTACCCGGGCGGAGCGAGCGCCGCGCCCGTCCCCGATCTCATGTTCGACGACGTGAGCGAGGCGGTGCGCTTCGCGATCTCCTATCCGGCGCTCGCCGCACCGATCATCAACGCGATGGCGAAACACGCAGGCCGCAAGCCGCTCGTCATCGCCATCTGCGGACGCTCGCGCTCGGGCAAAAGCGCGATTGCGCATGCGCTGGTGCGAAGCTTGCGCGAGTCCGGCCGCGACTGCCTGCATGTGCGCCTCGACGACTGGATCATGCCGGCCGCCGAGCGCGGGCCGAACGACACCGCGGAAATCCGCAACCGCGTCGACCTTCTGCCAAAAATCCTTTCCACGCTTCGCCAAGGGCAGGCCGTCACCGCGCCCGGCTACGACGCGGCCAACCGCGTGCAGGGTACGCCGGTGACCTACGACGCGGGCGGGCGCGCCATCATCGTCGTCGAAGGGGTGTTCGCCGCCCACCAATCGATCCGGCCGATGATCGACCTCACGGTCTTCGTCGAAGCGCCGGAGGCGGTCCAGCGCGCCCGATTTGTCTCGCTCTACCGCTGGAAGGGTCTCGACGATGCCGCTATTGAAGAGCTGTGGCGCGCCCGAATCGCCGACGAGTGGGCGGCCGTCGATGCGCAGCGCGCAAGCTGCGACGTGACCATCACTGTGGGCGAACCATGATCGTGTCGTGCGCGCCATTCCGCGTGAGCTTCGCCGGCGGCGGCTCGGACGTCGCACAGTTCTATCGGCGCCGGCGCGGAGCGGTGCTGTCCTGCGCCATCTCGAAATACGCCTTCGTGGTCGTGCATCCGTATTTCAACGCCGCGAAATATCATCTCAAATATGCCCGCACCGAGCTGGTCGACCGTATCGACGACGTCCAGCATCCGCTGCTGCGCGAGGCGCTGCGCATGATGAAGATCGAGCCCGGCGTCGAGGTGGTCTCGATCGCCGACATCCCGTCGGGCACCGGGCTCGGCTCGTCGAGCTCGTTCTCGGTCGCGCTCCTCAATGCGCTGTACGCGCACCAGCGGGTGTTCGCGCCCAAGGAGCAGCTGGCGCAAGAAGCCTGCATGCTGGAGATCGAGCGGCTCGGCGAGCCGATCGGCAAGCAGGACCAGTACGCGGCGGCCTACGGCGGCATCAACCTGATCGAGTTCGAGCCGCATGGCGGCGTGACCGTGCAGCCGCTCGCGCTGTCGACTGCCACCGCGGCCGAGCTCGAGAGCAACCTGCTCCTCTTCTTCACCGGCACCCAGCGCGACGCTCGCACGGTCCTTGCCGAGCAGATCAAGGCGGTGGAGCAGGACGAAACGACCTTCGGCCGCATCGAGCGGATGGTCGCCCTCGCCTACGAGATGCGCGACCTGCTGCTCGCCGGCGATCTCGACGGCTTCGGTCGCGCGCTCGACCGCGGCTGGGAAATGAAGCGCTCGGTTTCCGCGATGATCAGCAATTCGGCGATCGACGCGTTCTACGAACGCGCCCGCAAGGCCGGCGCGCTCGGCGGCAAGATCGCGGGCGCGGGCGGCGGCGGCTTCCTGCTGCTCTATTGCCCGAAAGCAGCGCAGGCGCGCGTGCGCGACGCGCTGCACGACCTGCAATCCCTCGACTTCCGCCTCGACTGGGGCGGCGCGCGCATCGCGTTCGCGCAATGAGGCCAAGCCCATGCCGCAGCGGCTGGTGGTGACGGGTGCCTCGGGTTATCTCGGCGCTCGCTTCGTCGAGCGCGCGCAAGAGCGCGGCTGCGAGGTCGTGGCGCTGGGATCGAAGCCGCCCGGCAGCACCATCGTGGCGACGCCCTGGCGGCTGGGCGAGCCGGCGCGCCTCACCGCGTTCGCGGGCGCGACCGCGGTCGTACATCTGGCGCATGACTGGGCGAGCGACCGCTTCCACGGCGACACGCCTGGCAATCCCAACCTGATCGGCACCGAGATGCTCGCGCGCGCCGCCCGCGAGGCCGGCGTGCCGCGCTTCGTCTTCGCCTCGACCAATTCGGCGCGGCCAAGGGCGCTCAACGCCTATGGCCGCATCAAGCACCAGACGGAGGAGCGGCTGCGCACGCAGCCGCGCAGCGAGGGCCGCGTCTTCTGCGCGCGCATCGGTCTCGTCTATGGCGGACCCGAGCGCGCGCAATACGGGCTGATGTCGAAGCTCGCGCGCCTGCCGGTGCTGCCGATGTTCGGGCTCGACCGCGAGGTGCAGCCGATCCACATCGACGAAGTCTGTGACGGGCTCTTGCGGCTCGCCCTCGATCCTCCGACCGACCGGCCGACGGCCGTGCTCGCCGGGCCGGCGCCGGTGAGGTTCGGCGCGTGGCTGCGGACGCTGCGCCGCGGCCGCCTCGGCAAGAGCCTGCTGCTCGTGCCGGTTCCGATCGCGCTCGCCCTGAAAGCCTGCGATTGGAGCCGCTCGATCTCGTTCATTCCGACCGTCGACCGGGAGCGGGTGCTCGGCCTCGCCGGTGCCGCGCCCATGGACAGCGCCGCCGACCTCGCGGCGCTCGGACTGTCGCTGCGCGATCCCATGCGCGCACTGATGCAGTCTCGCCCGGCCCGCCGCCGTCTGATCGCGGAATGCGCGGCCCTGTTGCGCTATGTGGCTGGCGCGCCCGTGCGTTCTCCGGGTGCGATCATCCGGCTCGCGAGGGTCATGCGAAACGATCCCGCATTCCGCCGCGCCCTGCCGTCGCTGGGCGTGCGGTGGCCCCCGCTGCTGCGTTTCGTCGAGCCGATCCGCCCCTCCATGGGCCACAGCCTCGCGCGGCGCCTGCATCTTGCCGCCATGGTGGTCGAGACGCTGCCGTCCGAGCAGGCGCGCCGGCGGCCGGGACTCTTCGCCGTCGCTGCGCAGCTCCTGCTCGAGACCCTTGCGCTGCCGTTCCGGCTGCTCTTTGGCCGCGTGTCGGCATGACGGACGCCGACGTCATCGTGATCGGCAGCGGCCCGGCCGGCGTGTCGGCGGCGTGGCCGCTCGCCGAAGCCGGCCGGCGCGTGCTCATGATCGACGGAGCCGCCGAACGTTCGCCCGACATCGCCACGCCGTGGCGACAAATGCTGGGCGATCGGCTCGAGGCGCTGCAGCCCGATGACGGCTTGTCGCCCAAACTGCGCACGCCGGAAGCGCGAGAGGTGACCGGCGATTTCAACCGCTGGAGCGTGCTCGAAACCGACGAATTTCTGCCGCTTGGCGCGATGGCGCGCGGCGGGCTCTCGCGCATCTGGGGCGCGTTCGTCAGCGAATTCGACGACAACGACCTTTTGGGCTGGCCGGTGAGCGCCGAGGACCTAGCGCCGAGCTATCGCGCGGTCGCGGCGCGCATCGGCATCAGCGGCTCGGCGGATGACGACATGGCGGCGTCCTACGGATCGACCGGCGAGCTGCTCGCGCCGCCGCCGATCAGTCCCACCGCGACGCTGCTGCTGGAGCGCTATCGCGCGACGAAGCCCGATAAGGATTTTTCGCTCGGCCACGCGCGCAATGCGCTGCTCACCGCCGATCGCAGCGACCGCAAGGCATGCGATCTCCGGCAGGCCTGCCTGTGGGCGTGCCCGCGCGGCGCCATCTACGACGCACGCCAGGATGTCGCGTTGCTGCGCCGGCAGCCGAATTTCGAATTGCTCGACGGCGCGATCGCCAACGGGATCACGCGTGTCGACGACGGCTGGGAGATCGCGCTCGCCACGAGCGAGCGCCGCCTGCGCGCGCCAAAGCTCGTCATTGCCGCGGGCGCGCTCGGTTCGCTGCGTCTCGTTGCGCCTCTGCTCGATCTGACGCGCGCGCCGCTGCGGCTCCTCAACAGTCCCGTCATGGCGCTGCCCCTGCTGGTGCCGAAGCGCCTCGGTTCGGCTCCGCCGACGCAAGGCTACAGCCTGGCGCAGCTCGGCTTCCGGCTCGCCGTTTCGAGCCTGCCGAGCGATTACGTCACCGGCGGAATTTATGAAACCGCGGCGCTGCCCCCCTCGTCCTTCGCGGCACGGCTGCCGCTCGGCCGGCGCGCCGCGACCCAGGTGGTGCGGGCCCTCGCGCCGGCGCTGTTGGTTGCCACCGTCTATTTTCCCGGCGGTTACAGCGCCAACACGATCTCGGTGCAAACCTCCGCGGACGGCCCGCGCATCCGCATCCACGGCGGCGTCGCCGAGCGATTCCACGGCGTCGCCCGTGTGGTCCAAGGCCGGCTCAAGAAGATCTGGCGCGCGCTTGGCGCCTACGCACTGCCCGTCGGCGAGCTCGCGACCGCCGGCACCGATGCGCATTACGGCGGGATTTTTCCGATGGGCGGCACGCAGCCGCACGGCACCAGCCGTTTCGGCGAGCTCAACGCCGCGCCCGGCCTCCACGTCGTCGACGGCTCGGTGCTGTCGACCATCCCGGCCAAATTCACCACGCTGACCATCATGGCGAACGCCGACCGCATCGGCCGCCATCTTGCGGGTGCGGCCTGATGCCGGCAGAAACGCCATCGATGCCGACACTTCGTGCCGACGGCGGCGCCCCGCGCCTCCTCTACGTCGTCACCGAGGACTGGTTCTTCCTGTCCCATCGGTTGCCGATGGCGCGTGCCGCAAAAGCCGCCGGCTTCGAGGTGCACGTCGCGACCAATGTGGGCGACGGCGGCCCGGCCATCGAACGCGAAGGCTTCATCCTTCATCCGGTGCGCTTCGCGCGCGGCCGGCTCTCGCCGCTCGCGACGCTTTCGACCATCCTGGCGCTGCGCCGCATCCACCGCGACGTCGCGCCCGATCTCGTCCATCACGTCGCGCTACAGCCGACCCTGCTCGGCTCGCTCGCGGCGCTCGGCCGGCCGGTCGCGCGCGTCAATGCCATCACCGGCCTCGGCTACGCGTTCATCTCGGAGTCGGCCAAGGCGCGCGCAGTCCGCGCGGTGATCGGCAGGCTGCTGCGATTTCTCCTCGACCGTCGGCGCAGCGTCGCGCTCGTGCAGAATCCGGACGATCGCGCGTTGCTCGAAGGACTCGGCATTCCGCCCGGGCGCATCGTCCTCATTCCGGGCTCGGGCGTAGACACGGTCACGCTTCGACCGCTGCCGGAGCCGCCCGGCCCGGTGACCATCGCGTTCGTCGGACGCCTGCTCGCCGACAAGGGCATCCGCACTCTGATCGAGGCGGAGCGGCTGTTGCGATCGAAGGGCATCAACCTGCTGATCGCCGGCACGCCCGATCCGGCCAATCCCGCCTCGGTGTCGCAGGCGGAAGCCGAGGCGTGGGCGCGCGAGCCGGGCATCACCTGGCTCGGGCATGTCGACGACATTTCGAGCGTGTGGGCGCGCGCGCATATCGCGGTGCTGCCGTCGCGCCGCGAAGGACTGCCAAAAAGCCTGCTCGAGGCGGCCGCCTGCGGCCGGCCGATGGTGGCGACCGATGTGCCCGGCTGCCGGGAGATCGCGATCGCGGGCGAGACTGGCCTGCTGGTGCCGCCCGACCAGGCGCAGGCGCTGGCGGCCGCGGTCGAGACCCTGGCGATGGCACCCGAGCTGCGCGCGCGCTTCGGCCGCGCCGCCCGAAAGCTCGCCGAGGAGCGATTTGCCGCAGATGCGATCGGGCGGGCGGTCGTGGAGCTGTATTTGCGGCTTGTGGCGCCGTCTGGGTAGCTTAAAACACGGACGACAAACATCCGGGGGCGAGTTGCACGCGTTATTGGACTTCAGCCTGGTCATGCTGCTTTCCGCGGCGGCGAGCAGCGCCCTCATTCTGCTGCTCAAGCCGCTGCTCGTGCGCTACGCGCTCGCGCGACCGAACGCGCGCTCATCGCACACGACGCCGACCCCGCAAGGAGGCGGCATCGCGGTCGTCATCGCGACCGCGGTCGGCGTGCTCGTCGCGGCCGCGCTGTCGATGGTGGAGCCGGGCGCGATGCTCCGCCTCTGGCCGCTCGCGGCCGCGGTGGCGCTGCTCGCGACGGCGGGCGCGCTCGACGACCTCTTTCATCTTCCCGTCGTGCCGCGCCTGGCGCTGCAGGCCGTCGCCGTCGCCGCCGTGCTCGTGACCTTGCCGGCCGAGGCGCGCATCGTCCCGCTGCTGCCGTGGTGGCTCGAGCGCGCGGCGCTGCTCGTGGGCGGCGTCTACTTCGTCAATCTCGTGAACTTCATGGACGGCATCGACTGGATGACGGTCGCCGAGGCGGTCCCGGTGACCGGCGCGCTCGTCGCGCTGTCGCTCGTGGGCGCGCTGTCGCCGCGCGAGGGCGCGATCGCGGCAGCGCTGCTCGGCGCCAGCATCGGCTTCGCGCCGTTCAACCGTCCGGTGGCGAAACTTTTCCTGGGCGACGTCGGCAGCCTGCCGATCGGGCTGCTGCTGCTCTGGCTGCTGCTGCAGCTCGCCGCGCGCGGTCACGGCGTGGCGGCGCTGTTGCTGCCGCTCTACTACCTCGCCGATGCCTCGATCACGCTGGCGCGGCGCATCGTCCACGGCGAGATGATCACGCAGGCGCACCGCACGCATTTCTATCAGCGCGCCACCGATCTCGGCTTCTCGGTGCCGGAGATCGTCGGACGCGTGTTTGCCGCGAACCT
>Ga0137390_10001681_pt1 | contig 16920 bp, 11 predicted proteins | sample 15con2h24AmetaG_FD_104937 | JGI IMG/M metagenome (GOLD analysis project Ga0137390, IMG submission 104937) | Vadose zone soil microbial communities from Angelo Coast Range Reserve, California, USA - 15con2h2.4A metaG | ecosystem: Environmental > Terrestrial > Soil > Vadose zone > Saprolite... | reverse complement strand
TGCGCCGGTTTCGGTCGTGAGGCCGCCAACCTTGAACTGCTTGGCCTCAAACGCCGCCAGATCCTGCACGAACGTGTAGCCGCTGGCCAGCGCCGTCTTGGCTTGCAGCACACCGCCACTGGCGTTGAACGTCTGGAGATTACTGGTGACGTCCTCCAGCGTCTCAACGATCCGGCCAACGCCCATGTTTGCTTCGGGGAGATTGATCTCACTTTCCAGGTGTGAGATGGGCGTGAAGCTGATGTAGTAGTTGTCCGTCATGACGTAGTCCGAGCCGAGGGAGGCGGCGCTCTGGCTCTGGTCGAGCAGGCCCGGGTTGTAGCGCTTCTCCTGCTGGATCTCGGCGTAGTCGGGCAGTAGCCGATACGGCAGTCCGGTGTGGCCGCCGATAAGCGTCACGTACTTCAGCGCTGAGCCCGGTTGGTTGCGGTACTGCGCAATGATGTCGTGAATCGACTCGGACACGATGTTGGCCGCGGGGACACAACTCGACTCCTGGTCCCACTGCGCGTACTCGTTCGTCAGATTCGGGTCGAGCGTGGCCAGGTCGATCGCGAAGCCGTTGACGTTCGGCTGCGCACTGAACGTACTCAGCGTGTCCTGGAAGCTCGTCAGCGCCGCTTTGTTGCTGAGGTCCTTGACCGATAGCCCATTGTTGGCCTTGAGGCGATCGGAGTTGTACAGAATCAGCGTCGTCGGGTTGGCTTGCGGAGTCGGCGGCGTGGTCGTCTTGGCGAAGTTGCCGATGCCGCACACCGGGCCCGCGGTAACGCTCAACGAAAGTGGCTGCGTTGGGTCGAATGTGGCGTCGGTGTTGAATACGCGCACGTAGTAGTCGCCGGTGTTGTCCCACGTGTTGCGCGTGATCTGGCCGTGCTTGGAGAACGCCAGCAACGCGCGCTGTTCCGCCGCCGAGTACACCGGGGCGTCTTTCGCACCCGTGGTGCCACACGCGGACGAGGAACACGGATTGCTATCCCAGCCATTGCTGTCCCACGGGTTGCTGTCCCAGCCGTTGCTATCCCACGGGTTGCTATCCCAGCCATTGCTGTCCCAGGGATTGCTGTCCCAGCCGTTACTGTCCCAGCCGGTGCTCCCCGCGCCGGGCAATGACGCGGTCAGTTGACGGACATTGAGGGTCGGGTCCGACTGCTTGGCGAGCAGGCTGTCCGCCTCCTTGCGCAGGTCTCGGAACAGCTCGACGCGGGTTTTCGGGTTGAGCGGCTTGGTCGGGTCACCGTTGGCGACCGAAACAAAGACGGTCGAACTCGGGTTGATGGGGAGCCTGGCCCAGAACGACTGACCAGGTTGGCAAATGCCCCCGGTGACGAGAGTGGTGTTGCTCAGTTGGTATGCGTTGTCCCAACTGCTGTGGTCCTGGCTATCGGGGGCGGGGCAGACACCGGGCGGCCTTGTTGTGCCAACGTTGTCAGCGTTGGTGGTGACCGCGGCCCCGCAGGCATTCTTCACCTGCGTGCCAGGACCATCTGCGAATTGGGTGAACTCGACGAGGTAGGTTGCGTCCGCACCCAGCCCGAGGAACGTGTAACCGGCGTTGCCATCGGCGGTGGTTCGTGCGACCAGGTTGGAGCCGCTGAAAAGCTGCACCAGGGCATTTGGCAGTGGCGTGTCGACGCCGTTTACTTTGCAGGTTGCAGTGCCGCTAATGCCGCGGCCTGGCGCGGCGACCGTGAGCGGTCCGCGGCCGAAGGCTTGGACGGAGTGCGTGTCTGTGGCGCGTACCCGATACAGGTCGGCCGGCACGCTGGCCGACAGGGTGAATGGCTTGTCGAAGTCCTTGCACGCGAAAAGGCTGCCGAGCGTGATGACCTGATTGAAGTCGCTCTCGCTCGTGATATCGATGGTGACCGGCTGGCTGCAGGTGAAGCCGCCGACATTGACGATGATCGTTCCGCCCGGTGCAACCGTCGTGGGCGAGAAAGAAACGCTTGGCAGTGACTGCGCTACAGCGGGCAGTGGCGCGAGCACGCTCGGTGCCAAAAGCGCGAGTCCGAGCAGCGCTCGCAACACAGGTTTCGCAGTCCGAAAGCCAGTCATCTAATCTCCCCTGACACCCCTCCGACAAAAAGTCGCCCCATCATACAGGTGTGTTGGCAGCCGTCAACCACACCCGCCAGGCGCCCAAGTATTCTTGAGCGAGCTTCGCCCACTCTTGCCGCAGGCCAGTTGCGATCAGGTTGAGATTCGGGCAATGTCCGTGTTCCAAATGTGCCTATTCCGTGAAATCACGGATGGCATCGACCGCCGTTCTGTCGTAGCCTCGGGCCGAGACCGAGAGGGAGTTTGTCCATGAGCACCCCGACGACGCAGAGCGACTCGACGCGCGGTGGAGGTCGGCGGGCCATGGCGTCATCCACTCGTGCTGAACCTGAACTTTTGGCCCAGGTCGGCCTGTTCGCCGACCTGACCACAGCCGAGCTTGTCGGGCTGGCGAGCCTGATGCGCCCGCGGCCGTACGCCAAGGACGAAGTGATCTACCTGCGCGGCGATCCGGGCACGGCGTTCTACGTGATCGCCAGCGGCAAGGTGAAGATCGCACTGACATCACCTGATGGCAAGGAGTTGATCCTGCGCCGGCTCGGGCCCGGTGGGTTCCACGGTGAGCTCGCCCTGCTCGACGATGAGCCGCGCTCCGCCGACGCCGTCTCGACCGAAGCCAGCGTCCTACTCGTGCTGCAGCGCGACGCGTTTCGTCAGTTCCTGTCCGAACATCCCGGCATCGCCACCAAGCTGCTCAGCACAGTCAGCCAGTACTTGCGCCGCAATGCCGAGCTGATCCAGGACGCGACGTTTTTGGACGTGCCAGCGCGTCTCGCACGGATCCTGCTCGAGCTCGCGAGCGAGCCAGGTGCTGGCGACCTACCTGCACCTGGCGCGATCATTCCCGACCGCATGAAACAAGGCGAGCTCGCCGCACTGGTCGGCGCAACGCGCGAGAGCATCAACAAGTGGCTCGGCTCGTTCGAGAAACAGGGCCTGATCAGCTACGACAAGGGCCAGATCACACTCCTTCGCCCAAGCGGGCTCAAACAGCGGATCTATTGATGCGGCCGCCCCGTGACAGGGGCGGAACATCGCTATGCCGCGAGATCGTCCTCGACGACAACTGCCGAAAGCTCTAGCAACTTCTCGAGCTCCGCGGCGGGCAACGGACGGGCAAACAGGAAGCCCTGGCCACCGTCGCAGCCGAGCGCGCGCAGCTCGGCCTCTTGCGCAGCAGTCTCGATGCCCTCGCCCGTGACGGTCACGTCGAGCGCCTGGGCGAGATCGACCACACTGCGCACGATGGCCGTATCCTGCAAATCCGCACCGAGGCCATCCACAAACGATCGATCGATCTTCAACGTGTCCACCGGGAACCGTTTGAGATAGCTCAATGAGGAATACCCGGTACCGAAGTCATCAATAGCCAGCTGGAACCCCAGCGCCTTCAATTGGCGCAGCGTCGAAGCCGCCGCTTCGGGATCCTGCATCACCGTGCTCTCGGTGATCTCGAGCTTGAGCGCGCTCGGCTCCAGGCCCGCGTCGGTGACGGCGCGCATGATCTCCAAAACGAGGTCGGGCGTCTGAAACTGTCGTGCCGATAAATTGACGCTGACCACCAGCGACCGCAGCGCGGGGTTGTGGTCGCGCCACTTGCGCACCTGCAAGCACGCCTGCTCGAGCACCCACTGGCCGATCGGCACGATCAACCCGGTCTCTTCGGCGATGGGAATGAAATCGACCGGCGCGACGATCCCGCGCCGTGGATGCTCCCAGCGCGCCAGCGCCTCGACGCCGCTGATGCTGCGGTCGGCCAGCGACACGATCGGTTGGTAGTAGACGCGCAGCTCACCCTGGCTCAGCGCGCGACGCAGCTCGATCTCGGTCTGGAGTCGCTCGCGCGCGCGGGCGTCCATGGCGCTGTCGAAGACTTCGAGGCGGCCCTTGCCGTTGGCTTTCGCTGCGTACAGGGCCACGTCGGCCTCGCGCAGGAGCTCGTCGGGCTGTTGGCCGGGGCGGCTCATGGTGACGCCGATGCTGATGCGCACGAAGACGTCCTGGGCGCCCAGCTCGAACGGCGCGACGCATTCCTCCAGACAGACCTCGGCCAACGTGATGGCCGCGGCCAGATCCTGCACATCTTCAACCAGGATGGCGAACTCGTCGCCGCCGAAGCGGGCAATGGTGTCGGTGGCGCGCAGGGCCACTTGCAAGCGCTGGGCGAAGGCGACCAACAGCAGGTCGCCGGCGGTATGGCCCAGGCTGTCGTTGACGGTCTTGAACTCGTCCAGGTCGAGGAAGAGCACGGCCAATTGGCCGCCATCGCGATCGGTGCGCGCCTGGGCGTGCACGATGCGGTCGTAAAACAGCGCCCGATTGGCCAGACCGGTCAAGCCATCGTGGAAGGCGCGGTGGACGAGCTGTTCTTCGAGCGCCTTGCGCTCGGTCACATCGCGGCTGTTGAGGACGATGCCGTGCACGTCCGGGTCGTCGAGGAGATTGGTCGCGATCGTTTCGAGGTTGCGGGCGATGCCATTCGGCAACTGGAACGACCATTCGACTGGACCAGTCGATCCACCGGAAACCAGCCCGTCTAAGAATGCGCGCGCGCGCAGCACCTCGTGTGGTTCGAGCAAGTCCAACAGCGACGTGCCGACCAGGCCCAGCGCGTCACGACGCAGAATCTGGGTGACCGCCGGGCTGGCGTAGCGCACAGTTGCGTCACGCTCGACGATGGCGATCATGTCCGACGAATGCTGCACCAGCGCGCGGAACCGTGCCTCGGTCTGCGCGTGCGACAGCTCACCTTCGAGCCCGCGGATCTTGCGCGAGACGCGCAACACGGTTTCAACGCCCAGCAGCGTAGTCAGCACAACCAGCACCCCGAGGGTCAGGACCAGAATGGGCGCCCCGAGCATGCACGAGTATCGGCTCAGCCCGGTCGATCCTTGAGGAACCCAGGTAGGGGGTAAAGCCAGGCACCAGCCCCGCGTTCAGGCAGATGATTGCACTGTTGTCTACAGAAATGTAGACTGTGGCGTATGCCGCAAGAGACGACGACGATTCGCGTGTCGCGCCGAACCCACCAGATCTTGGGTGATCTAGCCCGGCGGCGCGGTCGATCCGTCTCTGATCTCGTAGAGACGTTGGCCGAGAACGCCCGCCGCCAGGACATCCTGAAGCAATACAACGCGCGAATGGCTGAATTGCTTGCCAATCCTGACGAACGGGCGGAGTGGCAACGAGAGATCAGCCAATCTGAATTGAGCGCAACCGAAGTGGTTGACGGTGCCCAAGCCCGCCCGCGGTGAGGTCTGGTTCGCCGATCCGCCACGCGAGCTGCTGGGTAGAGAGCAGGCTGGCGGGCGGCCCGTCCTGGTCGTTTCAGCTGATGCAATCAACCAGGGGCCGTCGAACCTGAGCATAGTCGTGCCGTTCACCACGAGAGACCGCGGAGTACTGCTGCACGTTCCGGTGGACCCGCCGGAGGGCGGACTTACAGAGCACAGCGTTCTCCTGGTGGAGCAGATCCACGCGACGGATCAAGGGCGCCTGGCGAAGCGACTAGGCCAGGTTTCGGCAGAGACGCTTCGCCAGGTCGACGACCATCTCCGCATCGCGCTGAGCCTCGACGGCGGTGACGAAATCTGACCGATCTGAGATCCGTGACGGGTGGCGCGAGAGGATTCGAACCTCTGACCCCCGCTATGTCAACTCTGGGCGGGCGGCCGATTGGGTCCGTTGGCGTCGGGGTTGTGAACTCGGCGTAACCTCACCCTGCGCCGGGATTTCCACTCCTGTGTGGGGTTGTCCGACCGCGATTGTCCTAAAGATTGTTCCTCAGCGGCCCCGTTGGCGTTCGAGTTCAAGAATGTACTCGTCGGCTGCCTGTTGAAGGGCGCTGACACGGTCACGGAGTTCCTGTATGCGGTTACCAAAATCGCTATTCCGCTCGCCTAGATGCCACATGGTATGACCGCCGAGCATGTCAGTCAGGCTAACGTCAGCCAGGATGAATACTTTGACGGCTTTGCTAAACCGCGGGTCTGGCACAGCTTCGTATGCTGTATCTCGCAGCAAATCGAGTCGATGCAGTTGCAGCTCGACTTTGGGCTGTCCCTCGTTCCACCATGCGAGGTACTGTCCGACCCGTCCCCTGGCCAGATCCACAAGAGGCTGCACCTGGCTTTCGCGACGGCGGCGACGCGCCTCGTCCCTAGCGATCACGCGCTGTCCATCAAGGGAACGCTCCGTAGCTTGCCGCGCACCGCGCTGGTTTATGAAGGCGGCGAAAGCGGCTCCAACCGCCCCAACCACTGCCCCGAGAACCGCGAACACACCTGGTAGGCCGCTCTTTAGCAGCTCCGGGTCCATGCTATTCCAAGTCTATCGAGACGGAATTAGAGTCGCTAGTGGAGGCAAGTGGCCGGCGTGGCACGCTGACGGAAGCATCGACTAGACTGCGTCAGGCGCATTTGCAAGCTCAGCAAACGGCCGCAGGCGTGTACCTGGGCATCGGACTGACGTTCGGTGTGGCGCTGTAAGCCTCTGCTCCGACCTAGTTATGGGACTTGTCGCCTTCCGTAACTCACTGGAGGTTCCGACATGGACCCATCGACACCCGAACCACTATTCCTAACGGCCGCCCAAGTCGGCACGCTGCTGAACCTACGGAAGTCACGCGTGTACGAGCTGTCCGCTGGTGAAAAGGGTAAGACGACTCGACCCCGCATCCCGTGTCATGCGAGACATCTGTGCAGCACTGGGTGTAGAGCCGGGGGATATTGACGAATTCCGTGCAGCACTCGAGCTGACCGACAACGAATAACCGTCCTGCCGACGACCTGGACAAGGCTAGGGGTCGGTCGAGGTTCGCGTTGGATCGCGCTTTTTCGTCTAGTCGGTCTGGTAAGCGGACTTATACGCGTACACGGAACTTCACCACGTGGAGGCGGAAGCGCACCGGCGAAGAGATCGGACTGTCTAGGGCTTTGGTCGTCGCATTGCGTATACAATCGCGCCCCTTATCTCCGGGTCTCCGCGCTCAATCTCCCATCCAGCCGTGAGTAGGGTGTTTAGTGTCGGGGCCCCGACAACTGCCTGCCGTTCGTACTGAGGCTGGGAGTGCAGGCCGACTACGTACCCGCCCGCAGCCGCAATTACACCGATGACAACAAAACTGAGACTGCATTTCTCACGGAGTCTTCTCCGCGCGGAGCGCGCGCCATGCCTCTAAGCCACGGTTGCCGCGAGCCACAGCACGGTCTAGTAACCAAGAGTCATGCATCTTTTCGTAGTCAGCGTGCTGCTCAGCGATTGTGCGCACCCTTCCGACGCGGTGTTTGTCACGCAACGCGCGCGCCGAGCTCGTTTCGCCAACCAAGTGCAATGCATCGCTTCGTATTCGGCATGTCTCAGCGATGCGCTCACGCTCCTTCTTCTGCTCGGCGCGCCAGAACAGCCCGCAACAGAAGGCGATGAGTGCAATACCCCAAATGTCGCGTCGTCATGGGTCTGGGGATGTATGTGCAGGAGCCACAGCAGCGAAACCGTAAAGACCAGCCAAATCACTGGCTCGACTAACGACTTATTCATGCATGATCCCCATCCCCAGCGGCTACTCTACGTCTGCGCGGTCTGACGTTATATTCGTTGTCGTGCTGATATCGGTTACGTTTGGCTCACCACGCTTCACATGCACCATGTCCGCGGCCACACGCACCCGCCAGCCGCGAATTAGGCTTACGGAGAAGTGATGGTTACCAGAACCTAGCGTTGTCAGAAGGTGCCTTTTAGAGTGTTCTGACACGTTACACTTGCAAGACGTGACAGCGGACTTAGATCACAGTCTCTTTGGTGCTTGGGATCTCTCGTACGACGAGGGCGCACGTTCGCTAGTCGCTGCCTTTCAGAGGGTCGTCAACCAACCTGATATGTACTATGGTTCGTGGGTTGATCAAGCCAGGCTAGACGAAGTGCTCACCGCTTGGCTTGATCTGTCCCCCGGCTGATGCTGTGACAGCGCGCGTGCTTCGTGATGATCGGGTTTGGAACCAAGCGCAACGCAATCCACGAGTAACGCAAATCAGAGCGTATCGTGGTCGTCAGCACATGCCTCTTGCTGAGGCATCCCCGGGTATCGTTTTAGGCACATTCTGCGAGCGGGTGTGGGAGGCAGCACTTGCTGAGCGCGCTCCATTTGTCTCGGAGTGGCATATTGCCCGAGTGTTGAATGAGTACCATTCAGCAGATCTACAACAGGTTTTCGTCCGCCCGGAGAACCTCCTAGCGCGCGTTGGCGAGTTGATCGGAATGGAGTCGTCAAGCGAGTCAGACAAGACGAAAACGTGGTTTGTCTGTGACACCAACGTTTTCACTCGCTACCACTTTTTCGATCAAGCCGATTGGAACACGAAGTTGAATGTGGAAACAGCCGTTTTGGTCTTGCCTAGGACAACACAGCGAGAATTGGACAAGCTCAAATCCGATCCGAGGGAGCGACAGGGGAATAAGCGCGCAAGGCAGGTGCTTCCGCGGCTGAGGAGGCTTGTGTTGGGCAGCACTCCAGGTCAGCCAATCGTGCTGCCGAACGGAGTTGAACTCTTACCACTTTCTCGCGAGCCAATCGCATTTCCGTATGGGCTGGACCCTCTGATCGAAGATGATCGTGTGATAGCGACCGCGCTCGAATTTCGCTGGCGACATCCTGGCAGGCGGGTAGTAGTGCTGTCAGAAGATTTAGGCACGCGTACAACCGCGCGTGATTTACTCCTGGAACAGGTGCTGATTCCAGACGATCTGAAACTTGAGAGTGCGCGTACTGACGACGAGAAATGTACCCTATAGAAACCCCTTCGTCCGTCAAATAATCGTCGAGCATTCGCCACAGACGATCTGCCAACGCACCCTGTAGGGCGATTCGGATACGCGTGTCTTTGTCGCGCACGAACACCGCCGTAGAGCCTTCGGGTTGATGGACTGATGGTGGCCTACCCGAGGTGACGCCGATGACTTCCATGCAGCACCAGCCTATCTGGCGGCTCTCCATCGAGATGCAAGCTTAAGTTAGAGGAGGGTTATAGGCGCTTCTATCGGTATACGTTGAAGTGGCTGCTAGGACAATCTTGTACTGAAGGTGCTGTGCGGCTGAAAACGTCAATTGTATAATACGTAAGTCGACAAGTAGTGGGATGGCGATGCTATCAGTTCGAAGAAGGTCAACAACCATGTCGTTTTCTGCATTTCCGTCGACGCTCGGTAGATACGCGTAGCGTCTGATCGCGTCGTACGCAAACATAAGACCGAGTTTACTTTCACGACCGTTCCCCCACTTCTCGGCAACTTCTCGAAGCGGTATGACTTGCGCAACCACGACGTGTGGTTGTAGGCCATAAGGCTCCAGTCCGGGGTTCTGGTTCAGTTCCTCAATGGTCGGACGACGGAAATCGCAGGTTGGAGAGATGATGATGCCGGGACGAATTTCTACTCTTTGCAGTACGAAGCCGGGAGTTTCTTCATCGTAGAGTAGTTCCGGGCCCATGACACCAAATGGGACCTCGCTGATGAGGTCCCCTTGGCTGAGGTATTGGGACCTAACCTCGTAGTATGGCCCGCTAGGACGCGGGAACTTGAGGTAAGGCCGTCTGGAATCGGGCACTCAAATAATTACTCGTCAATAACCTCGCCACGCCATGCTTCGGCTACAGGGCCAGATCCAATTACATCTGGGTCGCTAGGATGGTCACCAAACGGTGATTTCATCGAAGCAGCCAACAAGAAAACCTGATCACGCGAGAATCGGCGGAACCCACTGCCAGGTAACCGCACGGCGCGCAGGAGTCCGCGCTGTTCCCAGTGCCGCACTGTATTCTCGTGGACGCCTAGAACCGCTGCTGCACCTCGCACCGTCATCATGGCCATAACCTTCTCTCTAGTCTTTCGCTGTCGAGTCAGTGTACTTTGTAGACTTTGTAGGGTCAAGAGGGCCAAAAGTACCGGGAGCACCTGGAGGTTGTACGGGACTACCCGGAAGACGGGGGTGGTTGGGTAGCGTGGTCGGATCAGAAGAAGGGACCCGCCTCTGATAAGAGCAACGGCGGGTCGACGAAAGGCTGTCGATGTGTCCGACCTCCCGCTGGAGATGATACCGATGGGGCTGGCGCTGGGCCGAGCCTTGGGCGAGCACGGTGGAGATTTGCTGGTCGGCGCCCATCCTGTGGGAGTGGCTGAACAAACCGTGAAACGTGGGTCACTATCAACTCCACTTGCGTCTGCTGCGCCGCCCATGCTTCACCGTATGCATCGTCAGATCATCGCCAGGTTCGACCTCGATCAGAGCACGGAAACAATCGGCGCATAGCGATTGCCATGCCGTCTCACCAGCCGGGATGAGATGCAGCGGCACGGTATAGAGGGGACCATTCAGCTCTGTGCAGCGTCGGCAACTGACTTCGGGCCAAAAACGCGACCACGACTACGTATCTGCGTCCCCTCTTACTTGACCAGATACACAGGTACAAAAGCGTGTCTACATCAGACCATCAACGCGCTTGTCACACCTGTAATTGATTGTGACGCGGCGTCGCTTGCGTCGGTCGGACACCACAACATAGCCTCACCCGGCAGCGTGGACACACAAGATACGTGGGAGCGCAGTCGCGCCAAACCATCTCGGCGATAGTGTGAAATGCACTCACGGGGCACAAGTAGGTTTCCTTATGCACTCGCCCAAATGTCCATGATGATAAGTACAGCGGTTGAGGCGCTGGTGTCGTACTCACACCGAGACGACAGATATCGCCAACAGTTGGAAACGCATTTGAGTCTCCTTCAACGGCAAGGGATCCTCGGTGTTTGGTACGACCGCAAAATCGGCGCGGGGACAGAGTGGAAGGGGCAGATTGACGCCCACCTGGAGTCAGCCGAGCTGATCTTGATGCTGATAAGTCCTGATTTTCTCGCGTCTGACTACTGCTACGACGTCGAACTGAAGCGCGCTCTAGAACGGCATGAAACTGGTCTGGCACGCGCCATCCCCATCATCCTTCGCCCAGTTGATTGGCACGATGCCCCCTTCGGGAAACTGCAAGCGCTACCCAAGGACGGCAAACCAATCTCCCTGTGGGCTAATCGTGATGAGGCTTTTAGGAATGTCGTTGATGGGATCCGCCGTGCCGCACGAGACTTGCGCACTGGCAAGCCTTACCCATTGACGCAGAAGTTCGAGGTGCCAAAGCCGTCGCGACCCGGAGGCGGAGAGAATGCGCGGCCATGGTTGGATCCTGGTGCTGGGTCATCAACCTTGTTGCCGTTACGTGAGGAGCAGCGCACAGCACCAAAAGATGCGTCTCGCCCAAGAGTCATTCTGTTGGTAGAGGACGATCCCGATGTGGCGCGCCACCTATCCCAATCACTTGGAGCGGATGGCTATCGGGTGACTGCTGTCGACACAGGTATCGAGGCACGGTCGATAGTCGAGCAATTGCAACCCGACCTCGTCCTGCTCGACCTGATGCTCCCAGATACCGACGGACTAGTTTTGTTGACAGCGCTAAAGACGCTGAGCGGTGCCCCGATCATCATTTGCAGTGTGCGTCAGCAGCAGGTTGACAGAGTGCTTGCCCTCAAGTTGGGTGCCGACGACTCGTCGCAAAGCCATTCGACCTGGATGATCTGGAAGCGCGGATGGATGCCGTGTTGCGTAGGTCAGGACGACGCTAAACCACCACAGACACGCGCCGAAGAAGATGCAGGAGTAGCAACACGGGGTAGCAACCCCACGCGTCTGAACTGGCAGCAATGGCTCCGCACCGTCCAACAAGTCTGCAAGGCCACTCACTACGTGTTGTCACACGTCTATGCGACACAATGCGACACATCGCTTGTATAGTGCCTATGTGGCAGAACTCCAAATGTTGACGGTCCCAGAGGTTGCCAGGCAACTCCGAGTCAACGAAGAATCAGTGCGCCGCTGGGTACGGTCAGGGCGGCTCAAAGGCGTTCGGATTGGTGGCCCACGAGCTGGCTATCGGATACCTGAGTCCGAGGTTGCGCGGATCCTGAACGTCGAACAAGATCAGCAGACCGGCTAAGCCGTCATGCTGAACACAGACGCGACCACGGCTAGCCACGCGGCGAAGAAACCCAAGCGCGGCCGCGGTGAGGGGACCATCTACAAGCGCGTCGACCGACAGAAGAAAAGCGACGGCACCTACACGAAGTTGAGCGCGTGGTCGGCACCATCATGCTCGGCCGAAAGCCTGACGGTAAACCCGACGCCCGAAGGTCGGGGGGGCTACCAAGGGCGAAGTCAGAAAGAAATTACGCGAGTTGCGGCGTCAGTACGAGCTTCGAATGCGGGTTGATCCATCGAAAGAGCGGCAGACCCTGGCGGCCTACCTCGACACGTGACTCGCTGCGGCCCGCACGTCCACGCGGATCCGCACATGGGAGCGCTACAGCCAGATTGTCCGTCTGCACATCGTGCCGGTCCTTGGGCGCCAGAAGCTGAGCGCGTTGCGTCCTGAGGCAGTACAGACTCTATACGCGTCCAAGCTCGAGGAGGGCCTGGCCCCGCTCACTGCAGCAAAGATTCACGCGGTTCTGCACCGTGCGCTCGAGATGGCTGTCAAATGGGACTACCTTCCGCGCAACGTTGCCCACGCCGAAGCTAAGCCTACGGTGCCGAAGCACGACATTCGCCCACCTGAACCCGCCGAACTGACCAGGCCGCTCGAGGTGGCGGGTGGCACACATGACCGACTTGCATCGCTGTGGACGCTGGCCATCTACTCAGGGTGCCGGCAAGGCGAGCTGCTAGGCTGGCGTGGACCCACCTGAACCTCGACGCAGCTACGCTGACCGTCCGACGCGGGCCGACCAGAGTCAAGAACACCGTGCCGTAGTTTGGTGAGCCCAAGTCGCGGACAAGCCATCGCGTCGTCTCACTGCCGGCCGTGGCTATCGCTCGTCTGCGTGCTCACAAGGCCCACCAAGACGCGGAACGGTCAGTCGCAGTTGACTGGGCAGACTACGGGCTAGTGTTCGCTACTCACGTCGGCACGCCGTTGACTGCCCGAAACGTGGGCCGCGACTTCAAACGTGCCTTGGCCCGTGCTGGGTTGCCGAATAGCGTGCGTTTCCATGACCTACGCCATGCTCAAAGCCACACTTATGCTTCGTGCCGGCGTGCCCCTCAAGGTAGCGAGCGGACGGCCAGGACACAGCAACATCGGGAGCACAGCCAACCTCTACCAACATGTCGGCCAAGACATGGACGTCGACGCGGCTGAGCGAGCAGCCCGCGCTATGCAACAGTAACGGCCGATGGAAGCTACACAATCTGGCCACGGGCGAACTCCAGAGGTGAGCCGTGGTGTGCCACCGCAAGTGCAGTGGATCGTTTATGCGCGTGCACAGATCGTTGCCACACAGTTTGGCGCTATTTTGGAAACCGCAGGGTTCAGTTCTTGGATCACTCCAGACATTTATCGTAGCTCGAGACGTGGCCTCGAGCGCTCAAGCACAGAAGCGGTAGTACCTCTCGGTACGTTCAGCGGCCAGATCGGTGTGGAAGTTGAGGGAGGACGCAGTTTTCTGGGGAGCGTCGCGATTCGCGACCTGCCAAACGACCGCTGCACTCTGACCCTTGCGCCTGATTGGACGGCAGACAAACCCTGGGACAATCATGAGTTTGAGGGCTGGGCTCACATACCACAAGTGACCGGAGTCCAGTTTGCTCGCCTGGGACTCGAGTGGGACGATACGCTGGCCCCCGAATTCAGAGGTCCCAAGCCAGCAGGAGAAACGCGAATCGCGATCAGCAGGCCATCCGAGCGGTCGATGTGGGTCGATCCCGCATTCAGCGAACGACTGTTCAACAAGCGCGCTGAGTTGTGCTTCGTGTTGATGCCCTTCGACACCGAGTTGACCAAGTTTTACGAGTCGGCCGTAAAGCCCGTCGTACAAGAGTTCAACATGGCGTGTGAGCGCGCGGACGACATTGCCGCCGGGAACACGGACATCTTGAACGACGTCTGGATCTGGTTGAATGAGGCGCGGTTCGTGATCGCCGACCTAACAGGACGAAACGCTAATGTCTACTACGAGTTGGGCATCGCCCATACTCTCGGCAAGCGGGTGGTCTCAATCCACAAAAAGAGCGGTGAGGGACTAGCAGCACGGCTGCCGTTTGATGTGCAGAACCGGCGCACCATCTTCGATGAGGACACCGCGTCAGGTGCGGACAGGTTCAAGGACGACCTTCGGCGAACCATCAAAACGATTCTTGAGTCGCGAGCCTGATTGTCTAGGGCGGCTCGGCAAACCTAGATTGTTCCTCAGCCGCGACCGCGCGCTCTTCGGACGGTCACAACCTAGCCAACCTGAGATCAAACGACGGGTGGGCGCGAGAGGATTCGAACCTCTGACCCCCGCTATGTCAAAGCGATACTCTAACCAACTGAGCTACGCGCCCGTCTCGTTGAGTGTACCCAAGCGCGCGGGCGCTGGCGAGTAGTGGCCCATCTTCGGGAGTGGATTTGCCCCCGGCGGTGGCGAAACCGCGTCACCCGCGGCGTTAAGTTGGCGTGTTAAGGCGCGGCGAAAACTTCGGTGTCAACCGCGGCGCTGTGCCGTATATTTTCCAGCACGGCGAGCGGCCCGCGATGCACCGTTTATTGCTGCCCATCCTCATCCTGGCCACGCTCGCCTCCGCGTGCAGCCTTGGCACGTCCCCGCCACCGGCGCCGGCGCCGACCCTGGCCCGGCCGGCAAACCTGCTCACCCCGCGACCAACCGTGCCGCCGCCGACCCCGACGCCGAAGGTCGTGGTCGCGCCCGGCACCGCCGTGCCGCCGACTCTGGTGCCGACAGCGATCCCGAGCGTACGCGGCACGTCTGTCCAGGCCTCAGAACCGCTCCAGGGCATGCTCCTCGACGACCGCCTGACCAGCCCGATCATCGGCGGCAGCTTTCCATACCGCGTGTATCTGCCACCGGACTATCTGCGCTCACCGCAACGGCGCTACCCCGTGCTGTACATGCTGCATGGCGCGGGCGGCAACTACACCGAATGGACCGACTCCTTCCTGCCCGAACAAGCCGATCGGCTGATGGTCGCCAAAGCGATCCCGTCGATGATCATCGTCATGCCGGACGATGGCGGACAGACCTACTGGGCGAACTGGTCGGAGGGTGGCCCGCGCTGGGGCGACTACCTCACTGAAGACATCGTCTCGACCATTGACCAGCGCTACCGCACGCTGGCCAATCCCCAGAGTCGGGCCATCGGCGGCCTGTCAATGGGCGGTCTGGGTGCGCTGAATCTCGCGTTCCAGCATCCAGACGTCTTCGGCGTGGTCGGCGCGCACAGTCCCTCGGTGCGACTCGAACCCGATCCAGCGCTGTGGTTCTTGCAGGGCCAGACCTTCTGGGACAACGACCCGGTCTGGCTGGCCCAGAACCGGTCCGGCCTCGATACGCTCAGCATCTGGCTCGATGCCGGCACCGAAGATATCTGGCTGCCCAACATCGAAGCGGTCCATACCGCACTGGTCGACGAGGGCCTGCACCCCATGTGGCACGTGTTCCCGGGTCCGCACGAGGCCGAGTACTGGATCGAGCACGTGCCTGACTATCTGCGCTTCTACGGCGGCGCACTCAGAACTTGACCGTTCCTCGACCGGGGTTTTCACCTTTTCAAGGGCGAGTGCATATACTCGACTCCAGTCGATGCCCCGCTCGCTCGTCGGACGATTCGCCCTGATCCTGATGCTCGCGGCCGCGTTGCTGTGGCCGCCGACTGTCTCGATCGCCGCCAGTCCGGGCACCAACATCGCCCTGGCCGGCACACCGATTCGCTCGGTGTACGTGCGCACGCCGCGTGGCGGGACGCTGCCCGGTAAGCCAGTCCAGGTGCTGCTCGCGCTCCACGGCATGGGCGGCAACGGCGAGGATTTTTCAAAAGAGCTGGTCGAGCAGGCTGACCGCTACGGTTGGCTGATCGTCGCCCCGACCATCGGCTATGGCGACTGGACCAATACCAGCGTGGTCGCCCGCGAAGAACCGGTACTGATCCGCGCGTTGGCCGACTATCTCGATCAACTGCCGCAGCTGACCGGGCTGCAGACGCGCCGCCTGGTACTCGTACTCGGCCACTCGCGCGGCGCGCAGCTCGCCCATCGCTTTGCCGAGTTCCGGCCCGACAAAGTTCTGGCAGTGGCGGCGCTCTCAGCTGGCACGTACACGCTGCCATTGTCGTCCGGACCGCAGGGCACGATGAGCTTCCCATTTGGCGTAAAGGACCTGGCCCAGTACGCCGGCACGGCGTTCGACTCGGCGCGATTCGACGGCATCCAGTTCTGGGTCGGCGTCGGTGGCCTTGATACCAATGCGGCCGATCTGCCGCGGCAGTGGGACACCTACGAGGGCACCACGCGGCTGCAGCGGGCGCAAGCGTTCGAAGCAGCGATGCAACAGCTGGGCGCGAGCTCGATCCTGCGCGTCTTCGGCGACGCACGGCACGAGGTCACCAGCGAGATGCGCCTGGCCGCCTGCGCGTTCCTGGGTAAAGCGATGCAGACGCGCGCCCCGTTCGGGTCGCCACTGGCCGAGGCGCCCGTACGATACTGAGGGATTGAGCCTCGGCATCTCCGCAGAGCAGCGCCTCTCTACAGTTCGGCGCTGGTCAGCCCCTAAGCCCTTTGCAGAACGCACGTATCGGCTGCCGACCATAGCGGGCCTGGCGGCCTGGGCTCTGGCCGCGCTGGCAGCGTTCTACGGCCAGAGCCTGGCGTTTTCACCGCGGCCCGAGAACGCCCGCCCGTGGCTTCTCGTTGTGGCAGTCCTGGGGTATGTAGGCGTCCGCCTCCTGGAGATTCAGGGACGAGGCGAAAATTCCCCAGAGGGGACCCCCCG
>Ga0137390_10001677_pt1 | contig 16927 bp, 16 predicted proteins | sample 15con2h24AmetaG_FD_104937 | JGI IMG/M metagenome (GOLD analysis project Ga0137390, IMG submission 104937) | Vadose zone soil microbial communities from Angelo Coast Range Reserve, California, USA - 15con2h2.4A metaG | ecosystem: Environmental > Terrestrial > Soil > Vadose zone > Saprolite... | reverse complement strand
GACCAGACTCGGATTGATTGCGGTCCCGTCTGGCCCGAGAGCGGATCCGAGGACGGAATGGTCGATGAAGACCGGCGCCGGTGGGATCAGCGCGTCCACTTTGACGCTACGTGCGTCCGGGACCGGCGGTTTTGCCGGCTTTTTCTCTTGCTGACAGCCGGCGATGGTCAACACGCAGAGGACAGCCGCGATCGTGCTTCGCATCCGGCGATTTTACGGCATTAAGAAATGAAGAGTGTGTCGTGCGCCACAGAGCGCTCATCGGCAGGGCGCCCGGCTGTGTAGTAGTAAAGCGACACCGACTTCCGAGTGATGCCCGGGGGCGACGTCAGGGGATGCGGATGTCCGTGAAAGGACGTGTCCGTGGTGGAAAAGACGACCGTGCGATTGAACGTGGGAAGGATCTTTTTGCGGCAAGTTTTGCCGTCGCGATCCCACAGCTCCAGGTGCCCGCCGTATTCTTCCTGCCACTCTTTGTTCAGGTAAATCAGCATGTTCAGCCTGCGATCGAGCTTCAGCTTCGGATGGACATTGAAATCGGCGTGCACTTTGAGGAATCCGCCCGGCTCGATCTGATGCAAACCCCCGCCGCCGAAGTAAGGATCGGGAATCAGCCCTTCGATTCCGGTCAGCGCCTCGAGCCAGAGCAACATCTCGAAGCCGTTCATTGCCTCGAGAAAATCGCGAACGGTTTTCGAGATCGTGCTCGATGCGTAGAAATAGCCCAACTTCTTCTCGAGCGGATTGTCGAAGCGCGTCCACTGCATGGCGTCGGGAGAGGGGAACTCCCGCAGAACGGCATCGAGATCGGCATCGTCGAACAACCCATCGACCATGATGTGGGGAAAGGGATCGGCGGAGGCGTACCGATCCCGCAGTGCCCGTGCGTCGTGGCGAAGAATCATCGGTGCCATAAAGCATCAGGATGGTGCTGAAAATCGAGTGTGATCTCGGGAGAATACGTCACCCACTGCTGCGGTGACTGGTATCGAATCCGAAGCGCGATGCCGTTGAGGTCGCCCAAGCGAAAGGCGTCCTCGCGCGGGACGTCGAATGCCTGCTGCGCATCGCCGATCAGCACTCGCCATGAACCATCGGAGTAAGGTCCAAATCGCCACGCGAGCGTTCCATTGCGATGATGAAATTCCGCAATCAGCGGCGCCGTGTTTCGAACGGCTCCGCAATATCGTCGGGCGATCGACTGAACGCGGCTGGTGATCTCGACCACACGCTGCACGCTATCCTCGTATTGCCAGATGCGTCTGCCGGCGCCGTGGCCCTCACACAGAAAGATATCGTCGTAGAACCAGCCGGCGCCGCGTTGCTTCCCCTGCCGATCTTCCTTCAGCCATCTCATCTCGGACATCGCCGCAGGAGGGACGAGCGGCGCGCGCAGAAGATCATTCGACCTCAGAGCAAAGAACGCGCGCGCCTCGCTGCTCATTCGGAATGCGGAGTCGAATTCCAAGCTCCATCCCTGGCGGTTCGTGATGATCACGACCGCCAGTGCGCTCACAATCAGGCAAGCGCCAATCGCCGGGCGAAACGCCGTGACGCCAAATGTGAACGCGATGGTTAGACAAAGCCAAGCGCCGAGTGCAAGGCGCTCCTGCATGTGCGCAGACATCGGTGCGATCGGGGCAATTGCGATCAGAAGCCCGATCGCGACCAGGACAGCGCCACGGCGAGTCCGCATCGCAGCGATGACGCCGATCAGCATCACGACAGCGCTGGCGCCGAGGGCGAGCGCGATTTTCAACGGCAGCGACGCGATCAGACCGAATACATTCGGAACAGCCCAACCATATCCGCCGAATGGGGTGTGCAGCATCGCAGTCCGCCAGACGGCATACATTCCGAGGGCTACCACATGCGGCACGAGTGCGCGAATGCGCTTGCGTGCATCACCCTCCGGAATGAAGACCAGAAGAAGCGGCAAGGGTACGGCGATTTCCTTCGCGAGCATCGCGAAGAGGTAGAGAACGGCCGAGACATATGCCATCCACTGCGAGCGACGCATCGCCAGGACGAACGTCAATGTTGAAAGTGCGATCAGCGCAATGCTCTGCCAGTAATGCATCACCATCAACTGCGCGGCCATGGCGGCAACAGGCACGCCGCTGATGAACATCAGCGCACCCGTGGCAGACATCGCTGTCGACATCCATAGTCGCAACAACGCAAACAACGAAAGGGCGTCAACAACCAGCCAGGCGAGCTGCGTGAGGTACCAGGCTCGCGCATTCAAGCCAAAAAGCGAGAGCTCACCGTCGTACGACGCGCTGAGAATCGGTGTAAAGAGTCGGTTCGGCATTGAGAGCCACAGACGATCGTTCGTGAAGTATTCGAACCAGCGGTGCAGGACCGCGTCGTGAATGTGATTTGCGTCGTCATACATCCACCACAGGCGCAGGATTTTGCCGTACAGGAGCCACACGACGACGCTGAGGAGAACGCACGCAGCGGCGTCGATGAGATACGTTCTCTTCATGCCGATCCTCGGCGCCATGCAAGATCGTGCTCTCCTTGCAATTCAATCGTGAGCTCGGGCGAATACGTGACCCATCCCTGGGGCGCACGATAGCGGACGCGCATCGTCAGCGACTTCAGTCCGATAAGCCGCAATGCATCCCGACGCGACACGTCGAACGACTGAAAGCCATTCCCGATGACCACCCCGTACTCGCCGCGGTCGTAAGGGCCGAGATCCCAGTAAAGAACTTCGTTGTGGTAGCGAAACTGCGCGGTCAGCGGCTCGTTGTCCCGAATGGACGCACAGTAGTTCCAGGCAATGGAGTCAATTTGCGAAGTGATCTCCCTGACAGTCCTGGAGCTCGGGTCGTAACCGAAGGTGCGGCGTGGCCTCTCGCCACGGCACAAGTAAAGGTCATCGAAGAACCACCACGATCCAGCCGCGCGATGGAGGATGCTCTCTTTCAGCCACTCGAGCTCGAACATCGATGGGGGAGGAATGAGAGGTTTGCGCAGAGCATCTCCGGGCCCGAGGTCGGCGAACACACGCCCCTCGTCGCTCATGCGCAGGGCAGCGCCGAACTCTCTCGACCACGCCTGGCGGTTCACCACGATCGACAGGAGAGGCGCCGCCGTCATCAGGATCACGGCGACACGGCGGTTCCGAAGCGATTCAATTCCGCTGGCGAAAACAATCGCTGCGCACATCCATGACACGTACGAAAATCGCTTTTCCTGCCATCTCGCTGCCGGAAGAATTGGCAGGATAGCGGCTGCGAACGCAAGAGCCACAGCGGTCGCGTCTCGCCAGCTACGCAATCGGGCGATGATTCCGACTGCCAGCAGGAGAACAAGCACAAACCCGGCTGCGACTGCAGGTCCGGCAAACGTGCGAACGATCGAGAAGGGTGTCCGGGCCGCGATCAACGCAAATTCGGCGATCGAAAACGGCGCATAACCTCCGATGAGCTTTCGAAGTATCAACGAGCGCCAAGCGATAAAAACCGCCAACACCAAAGCGTGCGGCCAGACCCGCCTGACTCGGCCTCGCAAGCCGTTCTCGGGGAGTAGTAGAAGAACCAGCGGTAATGGAACAGCGACCTCCTTGGCTAGCATCGCTGCCAGGTAAATGATCGCGGAGGCGATACTGAGCAAATCTTGTCTGCGACGAACCGACAATGTGAACAATGCCACGCTGACGACACCGAGTAGAACGCTCAACACGTAATGCATCAGCATCAGTTGTGTGGCCATCGTGCAGAGCGGTGTTCCGCTCACAAACAGGACGGACGCACAACTCGCCGCAGCACGCGACATCCAGAAACGGAGCGTTGCATAGAGCGCCACCACGGTCAGCGAAAGCTCGGCGAGGTGGATCATGTAAAAACGATGGGGGTTCGCACCGAATAAAGTCAGCTCCGCGTCATATGACGCGGTGAGAAGAGGTGTAAAAAGCTGCTGTGGCATCGACAGCCAGATCGTGCTTCCGAAGAAGTGGTCGCGCGCGGTATAGCCCGCGGCGATGTGAAGGAGATACGCGTCATCCCAGGTCCACCACAGCCTGAGGATCTTTCGGTACAGAACAAAGGTCAGGACAACGAGGAGCACGCACAGCGCGGCGTCGATAAAATGCTCCCGCCTCATGGCCGAACCGCTACCCTACCGCGACTTTTACTATCCGCTCAACGTCTTCATGCACATCCTGACGCTCGAGGAGGGGGAAGTTCGCCACCTCCACTACGGACTGTTCGAGCGCGAGGGCGAATCGATCGGCCAGGCGCAGGAGCATTCCACGGCCCTGCTACTCGAGCATCTCCCTCCCCCGCCCGCCCGCATCCTCGACGTCGGCTGCGGTCTCGGCACCACCGTCGCGCGTTTGACGGCCCAGGGCTACGACGCCGAAGGCATTACGGCCGACGCGCGTCAGGCCGCGTTCGCCCGCATTCCACGGATCCGCGTGGCGCGATTTGAGGACTTCGTAAGCCACAGCCCGTATGACGCGCTCATCTTCCAGGAATCGTCGCAATACATCGACTCCGACACACTCTTCGCACGTGCTCGTGATCTCACGGCTCGCGTCATCGTTCTCGACGAATTTGGAACCGGCACGCTTCATCGCCTCGACAAATTTCTCCAGGCGGCAAGCGCGAATGGCTTCCGCGCGACCGAGGAGATCGATGTGTCCGCAAAGGCGATACCGACGATCGATTACTTTCGTGCGAGGCTGCCGTCGTACCGTGAACGCCTGATCGCCGACCTCGGCATAACTAGTCAACAAGTTGATGATCTGATCCGCAGCGGCGAGCAGTATCGCGCGAACTACGCGAACGGAACGTACGTCTACCGGCTGCTGCGATTAGAACGAGACGCGCGCCAGAATGGATGACGGGATCATCTTGAGTGCGAACGAAATCGCGCGCCACCAGACCGGAACGTAGGCCACGCGCTCTCGCCGAGTGATGGCAGCATGGATGGCGGCCCCGGCCGAGTCCGCGCTCATGAAGAGCGGTCCTTTCGCCAAATGCGCGGTCATGGCGGTGTCGATCCATCCCGGCTTGATCAGGACCATCGCGGCGCCGGCGCGCTCGAGCCGTCCTCGCACACCGTCGCACCACGCGTGCACCGCAGCCTTTGCCGATCCGTAAACGTAGTTGCTTCGGCGGCCGCGATCGCCCGCGACCGATCCAATGACCGCCAGCGTCCCGCTCTTTTGATCTTCTAGCAGGCTCGCAAATCGCGATGCGATCGAGATGACGGAGGTCGCGTTCAGCGTGAATGCGGCGACCTGCGCGGAAGGATCGCGATCGATAGCCTTCTGATCCGGAAGCGTGCCGTACGCGATGAGCACGACATCGAGCGTTGGCATTCGCTCGCGGACCGCTGCGATCAATGCGTCGTGCACCGCGAAGTCGGCGAAATCAATCTGATGGACGAAGATCTCGACGGCACCGCGCACCCGCAAATCATCAGCGACCGCGCGAAGCTTCGCAGGATTGCGAGCCGCCAGAAACAGCCTGGCCCTCTCTTTCGCAAAGCGCCGCGCCACCGCCTCGGCGATCCCCGAGGTGGCGCCGATGACGGCGACGTTCATGGGCCGGAGTATGCCACGCGCCGCCAGAACGACGAGGAGAAGCGCGGATCGATGTAGCGCGCGAACGCCTCCCACTGCGGGAAAAAGCGCTTGAAACTCTCGCCGGACATGCGCGCATCCTTTGCCGGGTAAACTGCGCCGCCGGCTTTCGCGACGAGCCGGTCGAGATCATCGAGGAGCGGCATCAGTCGCGGGCCGCCAACCGGAAAATCGAGTGCCACGGTGACGCCCTCTTTCGGAAACGACATCATTCCGGGCGAAGGGAGCGATCCGAATCTCTTCAGTACCGTGAGAAACGACTGCACTTCGCGAATGCGCGCAAGCAACTCTGTCACCGGCGCGAGACCGGCGGCCGTTGGAATCACGCACTGATACTGAACGAATCCGCGCTTTCCATACAGCTCGTTCCAATTCGCGAGCGCGTCCAGAGGATAGAAAAACGGATCGAACCCCACCCGATGGACGCCGCGCCGCCGCGCGTTTGCCCAGAAGTAAGCTTCATTGAACAGCCGCATCGATGCCGGCTGAAGAAAAATCGAGAACGGCCGCAAGGGCAAGCTGACGCTCGGCCGCTGCGCATGCCCCTTTCCTTCCGCAGCATGATTGCCGCGAAACAGAACTCCACGCGTGGGCGATCTCGACGCGTCGAACCAGGAGACTGTGTATTCATGGCTTGCATCGGACTCCCCCGACAAGGCGTCCCACTCCTCGAGCGATGTGAATGCGATCTGTTCCTGGTCGATGTCCGACGATGCGATTGACTTCAGCGTGATCTCGGCCGTCGTGATCACGCCGGTGAGCCCGAGGCCGCCGATCGTGGCAGCAAAAAGCTCGGCATTTTCGTTCGGCGTGCAATGCAGTTGATTTCCATCCGATCGGACGAGCGTCAGCGAAACGATGTGACGCCCGAACGTGCCGGCGCGGTGATGATTCTTTCCATGCACGTCGTTGGCGATGCAGCCGCCGATCGTGACGAACTTCGTTCCCGGCGTCACCGGAACGAACCATCCGGTGGGAACGATCACGTTCAGCAGCGCATCGAGCGTCAGCCCAGCCTCGCAATGGATGATTCCGCGCTGCCGATCGAAATCGATCAGGCGCGAGAGCGGCGCGGCATCCAGCAGCGTGCCGCCGTTGTTGAGACACGAGTCGCCGTAACTTCGGCCCTTGCCATACGCCAGATACGGACCTTCGGAAAGCGGCGGCAGCGAGTCGCGCCACCGAAGCGGCACCACGGACGAAGGATGGGAAGCGATGAAGCGTCCCCACGATTCGTACGGCGCCATCAAACCGCCGCGAAAGCGACCAGTGCGATCAGCACGCCGACGACGTAGCTCGCGGGATCCTTCGCCGCGGCCACGATGGGATCGTCATGCAGTTTGCCGCGCGCCGCCAGAAACCACATGTGCGCGATCCAGAAGAGCAGCAGCGGGCATGCCAGCCAGAGAAGTCGCGGCGAATGATAGAGCCGCACCACCTGATCGCTGGCCAGGTAGAGAGCGAACACCAGCACTGCCAGCAGCCCGCTCGGAATGCCGATTGCGCGCAGCAGATCGCGTTCTTCGACCAGATAGCCGCGGCCGAACGCTGCCGTCGCGCCGGCGTCGGCTGCAATCTCGAGGTCGACATAACGCTTGAGCAGCGCGAGGCTGAGAAAAAGAAACATCGCGAATCCGAGGAGCCAGGTGGAGACTTCAACGTCGGCGGCCACGCCGCCGGCGAGGATGCGAATCATGTATAGGCTGGCGAGCACGAGGACGTCGATCACCACTTTGCGCTTCAGGATGAGCGAGTACAGCATCGTGAGCAGAACATAGAGCGCACAGTACGCCGAGAAAGCCGGCCCGATACGCCACGCGAGTCCTGCAGCCGCGATGTAGAGGAACGGCACGATTGCCCAGCCCAGCGATGCCGGAAGCAGGCCGGAGGCGAACATCCGAGTGCGCTTGGTCGGATGCTGGCGATCGAAAGAAGCATCCAGGAGATCGTTGATGATGTATCCCGCCGATGCCAGCAGACAAAACACCACGAAGCCGAGGAAGGCTCGTCGCAATCCCTGTTGATCGAACAGTCGATGGGCCATGATGATCGGCACGAACACCAGGAGATTCTTCACCCATTGATGTGGGCGCAGCGCGCGCAGCAACCGCGGAATGGCGAGCAGTCGCGCGTTTGAGATCGTCGATCCGGCCGTCAGATCAGACATTCTGTTTGTAGTGTGGTGAGTCAGAAATTCACCGTGTTTCGTTGCGGGCGCCGCCCGCAACCCAGTGGGCTGGTGCCGGTTGGGGCCGAAATGCGGTGAATTTCTGACTCACCACACTAGTGTATTCTGCCCCAGTGGGTCGCTGGCGCATCGCCACCTGGATCGCTGCCGCCATCTGGACCCTTTTGATGCTGCGTCTCATGATCGCGGACGTGTGGGACGAGACGAACGGCATGCTCTTCTTCAGCGACCCGCGCCACTCGTTGTCCGATCTCATCGCCTTCGCGCTCACTCAATCTCTCGGTTTCTGGCGGCCGCTTCCGACAGTGATTGTAGCGGCGGTGCTGCACTTCGTGCCGGCGTTTGCGGTTTCCTGGCGCCTCCTCCGCGCAATCAACATCGTCCTTCTTCTAGGGGCGGCCGCATTTCTGTTGCGAACGATCGAAGCATGGAGCGAGCGCGACGAACGGCGCGACTTCGTGACGCTGGTAGCGTTTCTCTTTTCAGGCTCGGCCGTGATCGCGGCGGGATGGTACGCGAACATTTTCGACTCCAGCGCGCTACTGCTGATCGCGCTGGCATTCTTTCTGATGACGCGAAGTCGCTTTCTCCTCGCCGGCGCCTTCCTGGGCGCCGCCTTCTTCTGCAAGGAGACCACCGCGCTGGCGCTGGTGTTCTTTCTTCCCCTCATCGCTGCGGGCAAGCTGCGGCTGCGCGATGCAACGGTGACCGCAATTCCCGCGGTGGTCCTGGGCCTCGCCTACTTCGGACTTCGCGGACGGATCATCAGCTTCGGATCCGCGAGCGACGTGCACGCGTTCACGCCGCAGTATTACCTGCCCAGCGCGATGCACTTTCTCGAGAGCTTCTGGCGGCAAACCATGAAAGTCGCCCTACCAGCGATCCTAGGCTTCGCCTGGATCGTTCTTTCGCTCGTCGCGCTTAAAAAGCCACGCGTCATCGCAGCTGTAGTCGTATTTCTTCTCGCTGCTACGATTCTCTACTGGGGCATGTTTCTCGATTACCAGGACGGCGTCGTGATCAGCCATCACAACTTTGTCGGGCGGCTTTTCCTGATCCCGGTGTGGCTGATGATCGTGCTGATGGCCGTCGAGCGGCGCACGTTGTTTCTCGCGATTCTCCTCGTGCCGATATTGTGGGGGGGCGTGACGACCTATCGCGATCACGTTCGTTTTCAGCGCGGCTATCGCCACATTTATCGCCTCGCGCCCGTGACGATCTACTACCCGACAAAGCCGTTGCATGACACCGTTCGCGGCGTCGAGATCGGCAATCTTCCCAACGCGAAGCTGGCGCTCGATCCGCGCACCGGCCAGCTCCAGCCTCGGCGATGAACATCGCGTATTTGCTCGAGGACACGAATCTCGCAGGCGGAATCCGCGTCGCCGCCGCGCAGGCGGATGCGCTCATCGGCCGCGGACATCACGTGACGCTGATTACCACGGGTGCGCCGCTGACGTGGAGAGAGTCGCGGGCGCAGTGGCAATTCGTCAAGTCGCTAGACGCTGCCGATGCCAAGCCGTTTGATTTCGTGGTCGGTACGTTCTGGACCACTCTCGAGAGTACGTTTGCAATCGCGGGCAATCGCGCCATGCACCTCTGTCAGGGCTACGAGGGATCGTTCACGGCTTATCGCGACCTCAAAAGCGACATCGATACTGCGTATCGTCTGCCGATTCCGAAGATCACGGTTTCGCCCCATCTCGTGGACATTTGCCGGCAGTTCTACGACGACGCCACGTACATCGGCCAGATCGTAGACGCGATCTTCTATCAGCAGCGAAGCGCAAATCGCGCGACCGTGCCACGCGTTCTGCTCGTCGGACCGGCGCAGGCGGACTTCAAGGGCATCGACATCGGGTACGAGGCTGTGCGTAAGGCGCGGCTGCGCGGCGCGCGTTTCGATCTAGTCCGCGTCTCGCAGTGGGCGCCTGCGGCGAACGAACCGGTGGATCTGGCCGGCGAGTTTCGCACCGCGCTCGACACCCGCGCGATGGCCAAGCTCATCGCCTCTTGCGACATTTTCCTAGGGTCCAGCCGCGCGCAGGAAGGTTTCGGTCTGCCGGCCGCGGAGGCGATGGCATCCGGAGTTCCAACAGTGCTCACTGAAATTCCATCATTCCTCTCGTGGGATGGGATTCACGACTACGCGCTCTTTGTCGCAGAGGAAGATGGACCAGCGATGGCCGATGCGCTCGTACGACTGCTGGAAGACGATGCATTGCAGCGGCGCCTCGCGGTGCGCGGCCGCGAAGTCGTCGAGCAGTTTCGGGCGGAGAAGACTGGCGCTCGATTGGAAAGCTTTTTCAGCGATCGCCTTCAGCGGCGCTGAAGCGCAAACACGCAGGTTCGGCAGATGAAGTCGTCGGGCGCTTCCTCGACGCCATACACCCAGCGCCGCATTTCAGCCATGGCGTCGCTCTCCAGCACTTGCGCGATGGTCGATGTCGTCAAATCGCCGACGACATAGCTTTCGTCGTAATCCTGACAGCAGAGAATGCACGTGCCTCGCGGCGTGATGTGCAGATGCTGCAGCGGACGGGAGCCCATCAGATCGCAGCCGCCCAGAGCGCGGACCGGCTCGGCACGGCGAAGGCCGATTTCCAGCCAGCCGGCGCGATCGGTGGCGTGATGCAATTCCACGTCAAAGCGCGTGTTCGCGAAACGGTCGCGAACGGCTTCGAAATCGGCGTGATGAACCTCGTCCATCTCGCCCAGCACCACGATCTTCATTTCGTCCGCGACCGCCTTGTTGGCCATGTAGTCGAGATTGCGCAGCACGAGGCCGAGATGATCGCCGCCACGATCGCGCTTGTATCGCTCGCGGTCGATGGTCGAAAGGTTCACGCAGAGATAACGAAGCGTCCCCGCGCGCATAAGGGCGTCGGTACGCGCGGGCGTCAGGCCGGTAGCGTTCGTCAGAACCGCCACCGGAAGGCGTGCGGCGAACAGCGCGCTGCACAGGTCGACGAAGCGCCGCTCGATCGTGGGCTCGTTGTAGCTCTGAAGGAACACGCCTTCGATCGTGTCGCGGTAATTAGTCAACTCATTGACTATTTGCCGGAAAAGCGCGTCCGGCATTTCTTCGTCGGGCCGAGGGGCGATGGAGACGGGGCAGAAATAGCATTTCTGGTTGCAGGCGGTCATCGTCTCGAGGGAGACGATTTTCAGGCGATACTGGCGGGACAGGTCCTGGCCCGCCGGAACGACCCAGCCGGACGACACCAGAGACTCGTCGGCCTCTCCGCCGTCGAGGAACGCGCGGACGCGCGGCCACTCCGCATCCGCGGGCGTGATGGCGCGGTCGGTCAACGGGTTGTAGATGCGGTTCTCGTCAATGTGCAGATACGGATTGACGCGAACCTCGGCGGTCACAGACATATCTTCAGTTATACGCAACGACGGAACGCTGCGTCGTGCTTCTCAATTCTGCAGTCTGATCCATTATTCTCCATCTTGATGGTCTCCGTACTGTTTCCGCATCTCGATCACCCTGCGATCGAGGAGCGTTACGCCAGTTGGCAGGCGCGGACCATTCTGCGCGGCGGAGGGGCGGACGTGCACCCCTACTCTCCGGCCGGCAAAGCTTGCGACGCGGCGGCAGAGATTGAGGCGCAGCATGTCGTGGTTTTTACCGATTCGCTCGCCCTGGCCTCGCCCAGGCTTCCGGAGAGACTGATCGCGCTGCTGACCGCGAATTCGGCCGACGCTGTCGTTCCGGTCACGAATGATTCCGCAAATCCCCTGCAACGCCGGACGCTCGCGCCCTATGTCACTGTGAGGGAGCTGCAGGTGCTGCAGGCTGAAGTCGAGTCCGAGCCGTCCATGATGCAGTCAACAACCTGGGACGCGTCTGACCCTCTTGTCTTTGCGTGCAGCATCGATCTTCTCGACGCCGCCGAGGTTCCTATTCGCGACGTGCTGCGCGGCAAGACGGTCGGCATCTCGTCAACTGATTTCGTGCATCGCTTCGCCTCGATGCGTGGGCAAACGAGACTCGATTTGCTCGAACGGATTCCGACAGACGCGAAAAACATCCTCGAGCTCGGCTGCGGCGAAGCGCCCCTGGGCGAAGCGCTCAAGAAGCGGCAGAAGTGCCGCGTGGTCGGCGTGGAGATCGATCGCCATGCGGCCGCCGTCGCGCGGAAACGTATCGACGATGTCTATTGCGGCGACGTGCGCGAGATCGTCGAGCTGCTCGCCGACAAATTCGATTGGATCATCGGAGGCGACGTCATCGAACACCTCGACGATCCGTGGTCTTTTCTGGCCGATCTGCGCGGGATCTCGGCGCCCGGCGGTCACCTGCTGCTCTCGATGCCAAACATCGCGAACGCCGCCATCATTCGCGATCTGCTCGCCGGCCGCTTCGATTACGTATACATGGGATTGACCTGCGTCGGCCATCTGCGCTTTTTCACGCGGCAGTCGATTGCCGAGATGCTGGCGATCGCCGGCTGGACGGTGGAGCGCATCGATCGCCAGGAAGCCATCCAGTCCGTCGGCACGCGATGGTTGATCGAATCGCTGGAAAATTCAGGACTCCCCTTCTCGCGCGAAGATCTGCTGGCGCACGGCTATTACGTGACCGCGCGCAACGATTCATGAATCTCGCCTATCTGCTCGAAGACACGAGCATCTCGAGCGTCACCGCCACGGCGGTCGCTCAGGCGGATGCTCTCATCGCGCGCGGGCATCGCGTACGGATCGTCACCAAAGGATCGCCGCTGACGTGGCGCAGCTCCCGCGCGGAGTGGATCTACGTCGACAATTTTCAGGAGTACAACTCGGGCGAAGATGATTTCGTGATCGGCCAGAATGGGATCAGCATTCCGGTCGACATCGGCCGCATCGTCGACGACGAATTCTTTCGTGCGCGCATTCCGCCGGAACATCAGCCGCTGCGCGCTCTGCTGGCTGGAACATCGCAGTCAGAATCGAAAGGAATCGATGACGGATATGGCGCCGCGGCGCACGCGCGCTGGTTCCATCAGAAGTTCGATCTGATTCGTGTGGCTGCTTTCGCCCCTTCGCGCGAGGAGCCGCTCGACGCGGTGCAGGAATTCCACGTTGCGCTCAACCGGAGCGAGATGACGCGCCTGATGCATTCCTGCGATGTCTTGATCGCGCCGCATCATCGCGATGAACCCTTCGCGCTGACGACCGCCGAAGCGATGGCATCGGGGCTCGCGATCGTGATGACCTCCATTCCGGTGCACTTTTCCTTCGATGAAAAACACGATTACGGACTGTTCGCTCCTGAAGAAAATGCGGTTGAGCTGGGAGAAAAACTGATCGAATTGTTGAGTGACGCCGACGTGCGGCAGAGCGTTGGCCAGCGTGGCACCGTGGTCGCGCAGCAGTGGCGGACGGAGCGGGTGGCGGAGAGGATCGAGAAGTTCCTTCAGGAGCGGCGGACGAGCTTGTGAAAAGTTTCTCAAGCGCCTAAGATCCTCTCGGTGTGGCATCATTCCGCGCCGCACACTCCGATGCCCGCTCAGAAAATCGGCAATCCGGACTCCATCATCGCCCGCAAGCTCGCCGAACCACCTGGCGAGGACGCAGAAAAAGGCCTGATCACGCTGCCTGGCGAGGCCGGCCGCGAAATCGACGACCTCGGCGGCGGCAGTTATCTGACCACGAAGCTCGACACGATGATCGGGTGGGCGCGCGGCAATTCGCTCTGGCCCCTCCCCTTCGGCACCGCCTGCTGCGCCATCGAGTTCATGTCGATGGTCTCATCGCACTACGACATCTCGCGCTTCGGCGCCGAGGTCGTACGCTTCTCACCCCGGCAGGCGGATCTGATGATCGTCGCGGGCACGATCGTGGACAAGATGGCGCCCGTGATGAAGAAGATTTACGAGCAGATGCCGGAGCCGAAATACGTGATCGCGATGGGCGCCTGCGCAGCGTCCGGCGGCTTCTATCGCATGTACCACGTGGTGCAGGGCATTGATGAGGTCATTCCGGTCGACATCTGGGTTCCCGGCTGCCCGCCTACGCCCGAGGGCTTGATGTACGGGATTTTGAAGTTGAAAGAGAAGATCGAGCGCGGAGAGATCAGGAGATGAGGTTGCGTGGTCTCGCGGTTTCGTGGTCTCGCGGTTGTGTTCACCACGAGACTTCGAGACCCCGAGACTTCGGAACCACGCTATGAGCACTCTCACGAAATTCAGCGCCACGCCCTACACCGGACCCGCGCCGACCAATCGCGAGCCGTACGTACCGGCCGACGCCGCGAAGATGGACGCGCGCGGCGCGGAGATCGCCGGACGCCTGAAGATCGAACAGGAGCGCGGCCAGGATCTGCCGACATTCGTCGTCGACAAACGGCGCATCGTCGAAACGCTCCGCGCTTTCAAGAACGATCTCAAATTCAGCCTTCCGCTCGATCTGTGGGCGGTCGACTATCCCGAACGCGAGAAGCGCTTCGACGTCATGTACCAGCTCTATTCGCTCGCGAGCAACGAGCGGATGCGGCTCAAGGTGTGCGTCGGCGAAGACGAACCGGTTCCTTCCTCGCTGAGCGTCTTCAAAGGCTTCGACTGGTTCGAGCGCGAAGCCTGGGACATGTACGGCGTCCGTTTCGACGGACATCCGAACCTTCGCCGCATTCTCACGCACGAGGCTTTCCAGGGACACCCGCTGCGGAAGGATTACGATCCGGCGCAGCGATGGCTGTGCACCGAAAAAGATGTCGCGAAAATTATACCTACTATTGATTCACGTTTTGAAAACGTCGACACCGACTTCGAGCGCGTCACACTGAACCTCGGGCCTTCCCATCCGGCGACGCACGGCACGCTGCGCATCGTCGTGACGCTCGACGGCGAGACCATCATCGGCGCCGAACAGGAAATCGGATATCTGCATCGCTGCTTCGAAAAAAGCTGCGAGACGCACACCTATCAGCAGGCCATTCCGTTCACCGACCGGCTCAACTACATGTCGGCGATCATCAACAACGTTGGCTACTGCATGACCGTCGAGAAGCTCCTCGGCCTCGACGTCCCGGCGCGAGCGCAGTACGTGCGCCTGGTGTTGTCGGAATTCATGCGCATCGCCGACCATCTCGTCTGCATCGGCACCAACCTCGTCGACATGGGCGCGCTGACGAACTTCTGGTACCTCTTCCAGCCTCGCGAAGAGATCTACGGCCTCATCGAGTCCTGTTGTGGCGCGCGCCTGCTGCCGAGCTACACCCGCATCGGCGGGCTGGCTGTCGACGTTCCGCCCGACTTTCTGCAGAACGCGCAGCGGCTGGTCAACATGATTCCGAAGTACATTGACGACGTGGAAAATCTCGTCGACCGCAACAAGATCTTTCTCGATCGCGTCATCGGCGTCGCTCCGATTTCGCCCGAAGATGCGCTCGATTTCGGATTCACAGGCCCGTGCCTGCGCGCGTGCGGCATTCCCTTCGATGTCCGCAAGACCAATCCCTACCTCGGCTACGAGACCTACGATTGGGATGTTCCGATCGCCGATGGCGGGGACACGTACGCGCGGTATCTGGTGCGAATGGAAGAGATGCGACAGTCCCTGCGCATTTTGCAGCAGGCGATCGATCGCGGTCTGCCTCCCGGTCCGGTGATTGTCGACAATCCGTACGTCGCCCTCCCGCCGAAGGAAAAGGTCTACAACGAGATGGAGTCGCTGATCTACCACTTCAAATTGATCATGCACGGCATCCAGCCGCCGGTCGGCGAAACGTACTTTCAGGTCGAAGGCGGCAACGGAGAGTTGGGCTTCTACATCGTCTCCGACGGATCGAAGAATCCGTATCGTGTGCGCTCCCGTCCGCCGTGCTTCGCGATTTACCAGGCCTACGGTCGGATGATCACGGGGCAGACCATTCCCGATGCCATCGCGGCGCTCGGCTCATTGAACATCATCGCGGGAGAATTGGATCGCTGATGCCGATCGAACGCGTGCAGCCCGGTGTTGTCAAAGTCGTACCGCGCAAGCTCTCCATCGCGGAGCGTCTCTATTTGCCGAAGGTCATCGCGGGCATGTTCCTCACGCTGCGCCACCTTCTTTACAATCTCTTCAATCTGAAGAAGCTGCCGATCATCTCCTATCCGGAAGTGAAGCGCGTGTACTCCGAGCGATTTCGCGGCCGCCATATCCTCACCACTCGCGAAGACGGCACCACGCGCTGCGTGGCGTGCTACATGTGCTCCACCGCCTGTCCCGCCGAATGCATCACCATCGAAGCCGGCGAGGACGAGCGCACGCGCGAGAAGTTCCCGGTGCGCTATGACATCGATCTCCTGCGCTGCGTGTTTTGCGGTTACTGCGTGGATGCCTGTCCGGAGGACGCGATTTACATGACGCGGGACTACGAGATGGCGATCGACACGCGCGCGCGCGCGGTGGTCGGCCTTCGGGACCTGGTCGTACCGCCGAATTTTCCGGTCGAGCCGATGGGTTGGCGCCCGTATTACGGCGCGCTGGACAAGAAAGGAACCGCCGGCGGGACCGGCCTCGGTCAGCCCAGGCGCGAGGCGCCCTATCCTGACGATGCGCCGCTGAATCCCGACCTCTACCGCGGCGCGTGAGGTCCGCTCGATGAAGCCTCTCGAAACGACGGTGGAAGAGGTTCTGCGGTACGCGATTCATTCTGAGGTGGAAACGCGGTGCTACTACCAGATGATGGCGGAGCGCGCGGGCTCGGCGGCGGTGCGCAAGCGGATGCTCGAGCTGGCCGATGCCGAGTTAGTGCACCGCGCGAAGCTCGAACGCAAGTATCTCGACACGGTCAAGCGAGAGCCTCCGGAATCGCAGCCGGTCACCGTGGAGCTGGATGCCGAGATCCGCGACGTCGACATGACGCGCGCCCTCAAGCTGTCGCTCGAGCGCGAACGCGATTCGGAGAGCTACTACCGTTTCATGGCCGAACGCGCACCCGCCGACTCTGAGCTGGCCAATCTGTTCTTCGAGCTCGCCGACATCGAGTGGAAGCACAAGACCGATTTGCAGGCCGAGTACGAATCGACGCTCACCGATCCGGAGCAGTTCTTCCGGGAGTTGTAAGGAGAGCGGCCGTCCCGGCCGCAGTGATGAACTGTCACCCCGAGCGTTAGCGAGGGGGCTGGAGGGGCGGACAGCGCGATGCATCTGGCCCATTTTCG
>Ga0137390_10001676_pt1 | contig 16930 bp, 19 predicted proteins | sample 15con2h24AmetaG_FD_104937 | JGI IMG/M metagenome (GOLD analysis project Ga0137390, IMG submission 104937) | Vadose zone soil microbial communities from Angelo Coast Range Reserve, California, USA - 15con2h2.4A metaG | ecosystem: Environmental > Terrestrial > Soil > Vadose zone > Saprolite... | reverse complement strand
GTTTGATAAAGTCGCAGAAGAATTGTCCATTAAGGTCAGATGCCTTGCGTTCCGTAAAGTCTGCTAGCGATTTGGTGTACGCCATCTGCACAGTCTCGTCATCGCCAACATGGAGCAGTGCTCTAGATACGTAGAGACTGCAACGGCTGACGATAGCGATCGCGTCGCGTGAATGCACCTTGCGGGCGCGGATATGGAGATCTTTCAAGATACCCGAAGCCTTTGCAATGTCGATATCGGAAGGAACTTCTTTAAGCTTGCCGATGCGCGACATGAGGAGTCCGGTAGCTTTCTCGGAGACTTGCTTCTCGTCGGAGAATGTAAGGGCAAGAAGCGGTGCTACGAATTGCAAGATATACGGGCTCGTGGGCTGCTTTCGAACGAAAATGTCCAAAAGATCCATGATGCGGTTTTTGAAATGCATGGCCTCTCTCTGTGCGCCCTCTGGGATGCCCGTCAACACTGGCAGCTTGCACAAGGCGAGACAGCGCACCTTTAACATTCTTTTCCCTTGCCCGATCTTTGAATATCAGTGCAAGTTGGCCATCCATCGCCATCATCTGGTCATCGTCGAGGTCCCTCTCAGACTCCTCATCAGCCGTTTTTGCAATGGTATACATGGATCGTGTTTGAAGAATTTCTGTGATGTCGCTGCTGTTTCCCTCATCTGTTGCTTCGTCACTTTCACCGTCCTCAACCCCAGCGGGGGATTCGTCACTGTTTTCTAAATATCCATCGTTGCCCTTATCCCCTTCTTCGTCCGGGTCAGCAAGAAGTTCAGAAGGGTCCCGACGTTCCAGTTGCTGTGAATAATATTAATAATATTGAGAACTCGGTCCTAGAAACACTCACAGTGAGAATCAGGCTGACAGTGCTTTCCTTGACTAAGCCGCTGAGCAAGGAAAAGCTCTGATTGCCCACAGCACGCATGAACGCAGTCCCCTTCTCTAGGTAGCTTATAATAATATCCACAAGGACATCAATTGGCTCAAGATGTACTTGCTGGACATCGCGATCTCCGAAAGAATCAAGTACATCAGGCTTTCTCGGTGATGTAGGGAACAAGCGATGTGCACTGTCAACGCAAGACTGGCGCACAGATACGTCAGCGAACGACACAAGTGGTTGGGCAAATGCCTTACCTCAAGGGATGCTGTATCTCTCCCGTCCAGGCCATCCCCGATATAAAACTGAAGGATAGAGGATTGCAAGAGCAATTCGACGCCTTCTGCCTGCTCTCTTCGATCCCCCGAGATCTAACACACAAGATTTTCACAAGACGAAACGAGAAGCACGAATCTTGGACATACGTTCCGTAACCAGCCAACCGTTCCGTACGCACGTTCTAGTTTTCCTCTATCATCTTGATCGAGCTTCGAGAGTAGTGCGATATTTTCAGAGTCCTGTTCCAGATTCCGGATTACTTGCACTACCCTCGAGACCCAGAGCTGGCCATTCGAGGTAACGACAGTCACCCTCTGCATCTTCTCAGCCGTCTTGGCGACAGCTGACAAATGAGTGAGATCGGCCAAACAACCTAGCAACCGCTCGCGGCATTGACCCTGTAGGTGGTCCGAGTACGGCGGTGATGACACACAAGGGGCCTGCGTACCCATTTAAGACTTCTAGACTTTGATGGGGGAAAGGTGTATACGCACAGCAGAAACCGAGCTCTTTTGAGATTTCTTCTTGACAATGAAAATCCCATGAACGATGAACCAATCCAGAATCACTTGTACCCAGTCATCACTCTTAGGTATTGCACCATTATGAATGAGAGCAGTGAGTTGCTCAATGATCCATGAGCGACGCGCATTGATGACCTGAACATCAGACCTGACTCTGGGTGAGTTACCGACGACTCCTGAAAGGGTCGGATGCCGTACTGCCCAGAAGTAGGACCGCCGTCCGCCTGCTCCAGTAGGTATGAGATATGATTCTTGATACCAACGGCGCTCATTTTTGTCAATATCGATTCTATGGTCTTGGTCCTCGTCAGCTTGTCGAATTGTTGATTTCCATGCACGCCCGTCAGTTGTAAAATAAAAGCGAATCCAAGCGTCGGGTCCTTTTGCACAACAGAGATGATCTCTTTGGCCTGCGAGACAATCAGCATACTCGGGAAGTAGGAGAATAGTTGGAATCAGCACTCGCAATCTGCTTAGCGAACGAGTGCAAGTAGCGGTCAAAATGCGACAGGTGATTGATCCATGTCCGCATAAAATTCTTCGTGAACAACATGGGCAGATCAGCAGCCTTGACGCGTGGTAATGCTCTTTGGAAGATCACAAAGCCCCAGTATTTTCGCTCATTCGAGGCAGACCCAGAAAACAGAGACTCTGTGCGGCGGACAAGTGATTAAGTAAGGACGTATTTTCTCGCCAAGCTCACCCACCATCGACCACAATGCGGAAGAACTCTTGAAAGGAGCCCGCGAGGGGACGTCCACTACTGTCCGAAGGTAACAGGTCGTCTAGCAGCTCGTCCCAGACGTGATGGACTTGCGGTCTCCATGGCCGGCCGGGAACATTCGCCAGCCCGTCTTCATCCTCAACCCCGCTTTCCTGTACACCCAAACTCCTGAGAGTGTGTACTATTCAAGGGAACTGGTTCACGCACCTTGAGAATCTTAGCGAGCGTCGCCAAGTTGGCTGGATGCAACACATTCCCATGCTTGATAGTAGGTGCCCACTGCCTGCGCCACTCGTACTCGCGCCCAGGCCACAGCCTCTGCGCGCGCAGTGCAAGAGCGATCCTCTCCGGAGTCCACATACTCCCACTCTTTCGTGCTCCGCCCTCAGTAGAGCAATCTTCACCAAACACCCTTTCAAGCAAATTGCGGACTGCTTCCTCGCGCCAGGGTACGTCTTCCTCAACCGCCGCCGCGAGACGGTCCATTGTACGTCCGATCGCCCAGTACGCAGCCTCGGCAAGCCATGACTTGGCACGCGCAAGAGCAAGCAGAGCGCCGAGCACGGCCGCGCAGCTCTCGGGGTTGCTCGGAGCGGAGGCGGAGCGAGGAAGGAGGGGTTGTGTTCTGAGGAGAAGGCCCGAGTGTATGATCGCGGTGAGACCAAAAAGGCGTGCAAAGAGCAAGTCGCGCTCTTCCTGGCCAGTTTGATTACCCGACACGTGAGTGGCATCGAGGAGGAGGGCTAAAATTTGCGCGCAAGAAAGCGTCGTGATACGGGAAAGCAGCTTGTAACATTTTTATCATGGATCATAGATATAAACTGCAGCGTTGTACATACCTCTGTTAGGGCGACGGCGAATCCCAGGCGGCTGCTCTCTCTCGGGCTGGCAATTCCACGCACGAGGCGGCGAACCGAGTACGCCACATCAGGCGCATTTAGCGCATCTAACATGGAGTCATGCACCATGTCCCCCACAGTACCAGTGCCCTGCGCATCTTCTTCCCCACTACTGTCACCCTCGTTCGAGGACGCGTCCGATTCGGCTGACTTGTGCTCGAATGATGCCTGGAACTTTTCTAGTGCGCCAATGAGCTTGACTGATGCCTCAAGGCGCTTTTTCTTGTCCGCGGAGGAGAGGTCCCAGAAGAGAGGAAGCGTCGTAGACATTGGCAGACAGCACTGCTTTGGCGCTCAACAAATTTGTCGACTTGGCGCGTAAGGAGATTGAAGAGCGCGGTAAAAACATGCCATTTAGGGATTCCTTCGCAATTTTACGGGTAAATTCACGTCTATCAGGTACATACATGCAACAAACTCGAACATTACACTTTGGCGTTCTAAATGCAGACTGGAGGAATCAAACCATCCATACATCCCAACCTTCTGCTCAACCCACCACGGCCAACCCGTCACGCGGCAGCTTCGGCTCGCCCACCTTGTATGGCTGGGCAGTCTCTTTGCGCAACAGATCATTGATCCACTGCCCATGTGGTTTGATCTTCTCGCCACGGGAATACATGACAGCCAAATACAGCCACGCGGCTGCATTACCGACAGTGCCGACCTCATCCGAGACGTTTTTACGCGCAAAACTAGACATTGCCTCGTAGAGCTTGTCATCCGTGTAGAGGTCATAAAGGTGGCCCGCGACTCGGCCGTTATCCCCAACATCACAGAGATAGCCTGACTTGCCGTGTTGGACCTGCAACGGAATGCCACCCGTGCGGGAGGCGATGATTGGTATGCCTCCGTGCAAAGCCTCGGAAACCCTGACTTCGAACCCTTCACGCGTCGATAGCTGCAGCGCGATCTTCGAGTTGGCCATGAGCGCATTGAGAACTTACAATGACGTCAGTAAGTCACTTTATGGGACTGAAGAAAATCGTACGCTGGTCACTCGGAGGCAAGCGCATTACAACAATGTCTTTGCTAAGATGCCTGTAGGCATCTGAATTAATGAGCTTGAGGACCTGGTCGTAGATGATGCTTGCATCGGGATCGTCGACGGCGCCATGTCCACAAATGAGCAGCTGAGGTGTCTCGTCCTCGTCGAGCTTTCCTTTCGTCTTCAACAGCTCACGGAATTTGGAATATGAATCAACGACGTTAGGAATTCCCTTAGATGGGTCGAAGCGGGCAATTTGAATGACGTAGTCACGCGAAGGCCACGCTAGTTCCGTCATCTTTTCCTTGACACACAACGAGCGGAACTCGCCCATATAGTACTGTGTATCCCAGGGGTCGAGTTCCTTGTTGAGCCCATCAAGCCTATAATCCTGCGTCAGCCAAAGACAGCCAACCGCCTATGCGTTATACATACCAGTCAGTCGCAGCGCCGAGCAGGCAAAGCTTCTCAACTGGTACGTCACTTGGAACAAACTTGTTCACAGGGTGACCTACGCGCAAGCCAGACGTCAGAACCCGATTTAAGGTGTGGCCCTAGCAATGAATTACACGTACTGATAAACAGATCAGTGTGTTGAATGTTATTCCATAGGTATTTCCACACTTCCTCCTGAGGAGAGCCGTTCTTGTGTACTAGGTCGCTGCGAATCTCGATGTGCGAGCGGTATACGATGGGCACTTCCGGCCGGACCTTGCGTATGAGTGGGATCAGACCAGGCATCTGCGGATCGTCTGAACAGGAAACGATTTCAGGACGATGCCTGAAAGTACTGAGGTGACCACACACCGATAAATGCCACATCAACGCCGCCAGGCGCGAGTGGACCACCCTCGGCCGTCCAGCGCAAACCGTTCTTGAGAATCCATGCGTCAAAATTATCTTTTTGCTCCTGGGTAATCCGAAGAGAGGGCGCAGCGACGCCTTGCAGGATGTTGTGATTGTTCTTTGTCGTGCGGAACACTGAAGGTGAGGGGTTCGGGACATACCTGAGCCGGTGGGAAAAACAAAGGTAATCAGTTCGCTGTGTTCACACGGGAGAACATGTGACAGGAAGAGAGCGAATGAAGGTAATACAGTCAAGGGACCTACATCCCAAACTGTACGGCAAGCCGTAATCCAGCAAATTGTGGGGTGAAAACATGAGGGCCACGGCACACTCACCAGGCACAATCGACATCAAGAAGGGAAAGGAAGCGGATAAGCGCGTGTCTCATCTGCAATCAGATCCGACGTATTTGTATTAGTCAATGATTGTGGGAAGATAACGGAAACGATGACACTCACGAGGGCGACACCACCTGTAGATGGGGTGCGCAAGCGCAAGCGAGTATGGAAAAACGACCGACCGTTAGTTTCTATCTCAAATTTTGTGGGAATTGGGGTTCGAACTTACCGCCCTGCGGAGTTGAAGAGAAGAACCCAATCTTGTACTTTTTATCGCGAAGTTCATCGGCAAGTTGAATGACAGCGTTCCAGGTACCCTCACCGACCGTCTTGCGATAAGCATCAAGATCGTCTATAAGGTGAATCTTTCCACCAGCATCGACAGCAACCTGATTTCGTGGACCGATGGTCAGTCGTGGGTTATTACCAGGGCCATAGTACATGAGCGCTTTGCGAGCGGCTTCATCAGCTTGTTCATCGATGGTGCGGGGAATAGGAAGTTTCTGTTGAACACCTCCAGGGGAAAGTAGTCCCGGAGTGTTCCCGAGTACGGAATGATCAACATAAACTGTTGGCGTCTCAGCACCTGACGGAGCATAAGAGCCTGCAGCGGACCCAAGGCGATGCTTGATATTGGTGCGGGTGGCCGAATCGGTGTGATGGGGCTTTATATTGAAGACGATGGGGACGATATCGAGCTCCAACCATAGACGGGTACAGAGATTTGGAGCCTAGGTAGTGATAAATAGGCCAGTGATGTCAGATGGGAATAGACAAAATAAAGGAGGGTCAAGAAGAGAAACAAACCTCACGAAGAATGCTGAGGGTAACACCCGCGCCTAAGAATTTACAGAGATGCTCCGAAGAAAACTTTCGAAGAGTAGAGATGACGTGAGATTCGATTATCTCGGTCTGCTTGTCAGATTGGGAGGCGTCGTATGTGAGGATCGTGGAGCTGAAATCCGTGTTGTATACCGAGTCATGTACAGAGATGGCAAGCTCGAAGCCAGCCTTGTTGGCGAGGAGAGAGCCCGCGATACCAGCCCACATAGGCTAAAGAATATTGGTGCATGTGAGAAACATAAAAAGAGAGCGAATAAGGGAGAGGACAAACAGTCAGGCTACTGAACGCTTGGACGTTTGGCCGGGCACCGGAAACGCTAGAGAGCCTGCCCCTGACGGCAACGGAAGACTTCGATATGAATTGTTGGGACGACGGGGGTGCCATTCGTAGGGAAGGCAAAAAGGCGTTTCTTTTTGGAGGGAGGGGTGTGTGTGGGGATGTGGAGTGGGGAGCCTTTATAGCTAATGATTGATTTGATTTGATTGAGATGATCAAAGATCAAATAATAATAATTTTATTTCGTCATCGACAAGGCTAGGCAAGGGCTAGGCTAACAGGCACGATATGAACCGACCCGGAAGCCATGACCAGCTGCAAGGGATGTGGACATCCTACCGAATGGGTTCGGGACATAGGCTCGGCCGTCTGTACCCAGTGTGGTACACTAGCAGATTCTTCCCAACAGAGCGCTCTTACTTCCTCGGCTGATTTTTTCAACAGCACCTACGCCCACGACCGCCCGTCTTCGTCAACACACGCTCGAACAACGCTCAAGAGCATCCACCGCAACACCGCGTGGGACCTCCCAGGACAGGGTGCAGATTCCAGGAACGAACGCAAGAAGGTCTTACATCTTCTTTCCCTCTCACATCCCTTTCCCCTTTCTCACACGCCATCGTGCCCCGTAGTCCACTACCCACGAATTTATTCGTACACTTGCTGACCGTCTGGGACATCATGGTGCAGCAACCCGCGCCCAAGCTATCTTTGACACCGCTATGCAGCGTACTTCCATGAAATGGGGCAAGGCGGCCAAACTTGCTGCAGGCGCTGCCCTCGTATTTGCGATGAGGGAACAAGGGCGAGGAGATCGTACCCACCACGTTGCAGTCAGTCCCCCTTCTTCCCACCTCTCCTCTGTTTTTTTTCGATACAAACGGCTTTTCCGGCCTTCCTCCACCTCTTTTGTGTTGCCCTAGCCATGCTCAGGGCTTCTGGCCATCAAGAAATGGGTTCACCAGGGTTAAGCCCACCATGCCTCTTACTCATGATAGCCCGTAGGCTCTTGTTTGGCGTACGTTTATTTAGGGCTCCCAACCTATGCTTATTCCAAGCGTTGTCACTTGCTCTCCCCATTCTAAGCATTGACTGACCCATGTCTCGTCATTCTTCCGTGAACCCAATGCGCTTTCGTTGAGCCTCCTGCGCCCTTTTCGTTTATTCTGGTGCCAATCACGAGTCGCTCCAGCCCACTTATTATTTTCTTTCCATCCTAGTATTTGCTATCAGAACCAGTCGTCGCGCTAAAGCGCACCCAGCTCCACCTACTCCCTCACCTCGACCTCACTCTTCCACGCACACATCCATGTATGCATCTCCCCGCGCTCGCCACGCATCTAACGTTTCTCGCCTCTGCCTCTCCCCCATCCCTTCCCAAAGATACCCTCGCCTTTCTAAGGCCATTGGTATTGTCTCCTGCCATGCTACAAGAGGTCTTGCGCACCGCTCGTGCTCTCCACGACCCTCCCACTTTGGAAAGCTACACTTCCAATGGAGTGAGTGCCAGTGCAACTGCGTGTGCCCTATTGCTTCTAGCACTCGAAGCACATGCGAGTCCGCCTCGTTCAGCTCCCCACGTGCTTGTCCTGGCTGCACAACTTGGCGCGGCCCTTGGCGCCCGCGGTGCGGCTGTCATGGCTCGCTACCGTACGCTGGTAGACATCATTGAGACGGGTGCCGCACGGGTGCCGTGGCTGGCAGGTGCTAGCGCGACCGGGAATAAGCGTGTCTCAAGGAGATCATGGGTGGCGAAGGCAATACTGGACGTGCTACAATTTCGCAACGACCTCGAGCGCGCAGAGATCGCCGAACGCGGCGGGCCAATCAGTTTCAACACTGAGGGAGAAAATAACGGAGGTGGCATAGAAGGAGCAGACCAAGGCGAAGACGAAGCGGCACTGGATACACTGATCGCGAAGGCCGAGCTTGACATGACCGACAGCACCGAGGCTGTATCACGCGTGCCTAAGGTCACCCATGCTACGGCAGGGACGGTGCCCGTACGGAAGCACAAGAAGCCGCGTACGACCACGGGCCAAGCAGCTTGCTTTCTCCTTGAACCCCTGGCGCATTTCGCGCCCGCGCGTACGACACTTGCCCATACAACGTACCTCCTGTCTTCTGACGCTGCCACCAAATCCGTTGTACAACCGACGCGGCTGCAGCTCCTCGCGGTCGAACGCGGCAACGCGGAAGCGATTCACGACGATGAGTTGTTCAGTGACAATGAGTTGGAGGGGATTGTGATCGGTACGGACGAGAAAACTGTTGAGGAGCGTGAGAGGAGGGTACAAGCGCTGCAGATGATCTGGGGCGATGGTGATGCCGAAGCCACAAAGGTAGATTCGGGTATAGAGACTGGCGGAAAGAACAGCAAGAAGAGGGGAAAGGAACGAATGGACATGAACAAGCTTGCCACGCTGCTAGATTCAGATGATCCGTTTGCTGCATTGGGGATTGAAGAGCCGAGACTAACTGAAGGAGGGGAAGAGTACTGGTAGTCGTAACAATTAATAAATATTACTACTGTTATCCTCGACGCGTGAGTGAGCCGATCTCGTGATCGCGGACGGATTGCTAAAAGGGCCGGGCCGGTATCCGGTGCGTGTGTCCTCATAAGCTAAGCGGCCTGAGGGTCCGGAGAGTGACTCTCTGAGGTCTTGTGGATACTACAAGCACTGAAAGTACTGAACCTCTCAACATCCAACCTTCGCGCTCGAGAACGGACCCTCGATTTTGCGTGTACCTACCATGGAAGTTGACCTGTACTTGCCTTCTTTCCGTACGATGCGCAAACGCTCGCGTTCCCGCTCTCCAACTCCTTGCGGGCATGACCGTCCACTTGTACGTACCACCGTGTTCTGTTCCCTGCCCTGTTTGAACTTGTCCGCTCCTATAATAGAAGCGCTCATCTGCGCTCGCGCTCGCTGTTGACGACGTTACTCGGGAACCGCCTCCTTTCACGCCTCCACAATCGACGGGTCCGTCATCCTCGGCACAAGTACAGACATTGTCTGCTTTTTTATTCGTCCCTGCGCCCGCTCAATTAGCATGCATCCCTGCGGTAGATGCGGATGGGGGGATCCAGGACGAGTGGGTGACCCTCACACGCAATCTGACACTCCTCTCGGCACGTGGCCCTACCGAACACGAGAATGCTATGTGTAGCAGTAGAGAGGAAACCATGATGGTGCGTATTTTGAACATTACTTCCTGTACTTGAGAGTCCATCAGCTCCGAGCTGATGACATCGCGTTATGCGGTTACTCGTCATACAGAACCTCGACGAACCCCTTCAGTCTGCTGCCCCGCTCTATCCACACGCGCAACACCTCCAGCATGGTCTTCAAGAGCCACCAGTGGTCGACATTGACCACAGGGCTCCGCACCTCTTGAATCCTTGCACCGTTTCATCCACGCCAGGTCTTCCATCTTCCCGTGTAACCCCCCCTGCAGCAGTCGCATTCCTGCGTGCGCCAAGCCCACCCACGATGCCCACACCGCCTTTGTGCACAGCCCCACTCCCGTCGCATTCTCCCTTCGTCGCTTCCCGCATAGGCACACCACCAGTCTCTCGATGGGAGCCACAGCAACCGGAGCACCCGCTACCGGGTCCCGCACGTCGCTCCCGGTTTACGATGGGTCCACGACCAGGCTGCGACAAGTGTCGGCTAGGCGTGCCGGGCCATTATGCGCATTTCGACTAGGTTAAAACATTCAGGCGAGGGAATACCTTAGATGAGATTGGCGCTTTTGTTGTTATTTAACACCCTTGTTTGGCCTACCCGTTTAGGAGGTGCACTTTCGGCGAGCCGAATTATCCACAATCCCACGAGACTGGTACACACACATCCTGTATTCACATATTTGGCATATATTCAACGTACCGCCAGAATCTGTAATCTCAGCCATCCTCTCATTCTATGTTGGTTGTCCTTAACGGAATAAGTTAGCGATGTCATGTTGTCATACAATGCCAACCAACTGAACACTGCCTGCGTACTACTACAGTAGCATAACCGAGTGACGTTCCTGAGCCTCTTTGGAAGCTTGACCGAAAACAGGAAAATTAATTCAATCCAGCCAATATAACGTCATTAATTATTACGCCGTTAATTATTAAAGATTACGGGTAATCTCTCACATTCGGCGGATCTACGACGCCATCGGCCATGTCCTTCACCTCGTCAGATAATACAATACAATACCATACAATATAATGATAAAGAAACAAAAACCTCCAGCGTTCAACGTTCAATGTTCAACTGTCAAGTAGCAAACCATATAAATGAGCTGTGCGAAACTTCACGGAGCTGAGGCCTTTCCGCCTCACAAGTTCTTCATGCGCGACCAGATCACCATCAAGCAAGAGCTCGTCATCGCTGTTCGTCCACTCTGCATCCAGTAAAGAAAGGGCAGCGACGGCTGAGCAAGCCGGTGATGAGGGCGCTTGTGCTGCGCACTCCCTGTCCAGGCCCGGAGGACCATTGCATCTACTTCCCTCTGCGGATAAATTTTCATGAGTTTGACGCTCATTTGCAGCGATCACCTCGCCAGCGTCAACTAGTTCTTCGGCGAATCCGTTTCCCTGGAACGGTGTGGCATCTACGTCTGCATGCCTTTCCAGCCCCGGAGGGATTGAGGGTCCCTCGTCTTCATGCATTTCAGGCTCAATGATCTGTTCTCTTGAGCGATGAGGTTCGTTGACATCCCAGGGCTTTTCTGATGGATCACCACCGGTGTCGTCCTCTTGCAGTTGCAATAAATACGCAACAATCCTCTGCTCGTCGTCCTCTGCGCTCGCGTCCGCACTATTCGGACGATGACTACGGCGAACACGGCGAGCCTCGCGGAGTTTGGCCTCTTCTCCGCGACCTTGGCGCTCGAGCCGCCGGAACTCATGCGCGCGTGTCGGCGTTGGTGGGGAATAATGAGGTGGCCAGGTGGGGGAAGAGTCTGGAGATTCGGGGGAGATTTTAAGCCCTAGTAGCCTCCCGCGCCTCTGCGGAATAAGCGACGTGGGGGAAAGATTCGAGTCAACGGGAGCCTGGAAGTGTCGCACAGGCTGATTATCATCTTCGTCTCCTGATACGTCGGCAACCTCCTCGTCCTCCTTTTCACTCTCTTCAGTTTCATTTTCGGCTGTTGAATAAGTGGCTCCCCCTCGCCTCAGCAAGCGTGCATATTCGCGCCCTGCCGCTTCGCGCATGTTGCGCAAGACCCGATCTGCATCTTCAAGGCTTGGCTGCCTTGCAGCGACCTCGCGAACGACATCGATATGGAACCTATGGTTCTCAGCCATGCGGGAATACACTGCCTCCAGCCCAAGCGCCAGGACAAGTTCCTTGTTCGACTCGGAGAGGTTTGGTGGGGTAGACGAGCTGGGTGGCCTACGGGGTCGTTTTGTCTTCACGCCGCTGCTGTTGTTGTGGCCGAGCGATGTAGCACTGCCTATCAGGGACGACCCTACACTTCTGCTTGAGTATAATGCGCGTAAGTCGATGTGTTGCACTGATGCTCGTCGGACCAGTTTCTCCCTACGAAGGTTGACCCGCGAGATTTCCCTTTCGCCCGCAAGCGTCTGCCTGCGCGTTTTGCGTTTGGCCAGCGGCGCTGTAAAGGGATCATCTACGCTATGCGCAACAGAATTTGGATTTTGGTTAAGAGAGGCACGTTTAGACGGAGGACCAGGAACAGGAGGTGGAAGGTCGTGCGCAGAAACAGCGGGAAATAAGAGGCGGTTGCGATTTGTCGCTGGCGCTTGACGCTTTGCTTGGACGAAGCCATGTGAGGGGCGAGGCTCCGGGTTTGGCAACACTTGATCCTGGGAAGGCGAAGGTGTAGCGTTCGACTGTGGGGGCCCACATGCACCTTTAGATGTTTGAACGACTACTGAACCCCCCACCTGCGCAACTCTCATCGGGACGACCTTTGTTTGACTCATCGAGGGAGTGAAACCTGACGCATTCTCGTCAGGTATGGCAGGTTCGGCGGCTGATACCGCCTCGGCAATTGGCCTCGACTCGTCGGCCGGAATGGCATCGGGGGAGTAGGGTGTATTGGACAGACATTGTTGTTGGGCCTCCGCGGTTGATTGTTTATGTTCTTGTGCAGGAGTCAAGTTCCGTTTCATAAGTCCCTCCGAGAATATTGGAGATTTCCATTTCCCCCTCCTTGGCGGCCAATCCTCGTTTTCGCCATCTGCCTCTTCCTCCTCATCCGTTCCGCTTGCACGTCGGCCACGTGGTATGAGCTGGGAAGCGCCGCTCGCATTAGTGTATGCACTACGAAACGGGCCTTCAACTAGACGAGGTGGTTCCCTCCCACGGGCTCGTGGTGGTGGATTTTCCCGCACTGCTTGAGGAGGTGGAGTACTGAAAATATCATCCTCTTCTCTAGGTACGATGGTCCGTTTGCGCGGGGAGGAAAGATTGCGTCTCCGTCTCAGAGAGGCGGAGGGTATATGCCGTGGACCAACCCCATTTCGTGTCGGATCACCGCTCATAGACGACGGATGAGATGGAAGAGGGCTATGCGGGGAGCTGATAGCGCTTGTGTGCGGCGGAGTAGGCTCTTGCGAGAGCTGCGCAGGCGCGTCTACAGACTTGCGCACGAATCCTAAAGGTTCTGCAGCAACGGCCTCAGGGTGACGATCCCGCTGTTGGTGGGAGAGGGATGACTCCTCAGACGTTGCAGTGGCATCGACAGGACTTGGGTTCGGAGATCTGATTGGATCATTGAACTATTGGTCACGTAAATGCACAGAGAAGTGCGTACTTCCTCGGAACCACGGATGTTTTCACTTCGACCTTGTTGGAAGGGTTGATCCCCTTCCCTTCGCGCAGGCTCTCTGCTTCTTGATCGCTCTCCCCTGAGCCAGACAATGCACCTGTATAATCATCAGGTCCAATGGCCTGCGTTGCTTCGTCCTCCGCTGAGCGAGGGGATTCTGCACGACCATCCACCTCATTCCGAGGTTGTTCAGACGGGGGCCTTGTACTTGTATGCGGTGGAGGGCTGCATGGTTGGCTTCCTTGAACGGACACCTTTTCTCGACGCGTCTTCTTCGCGATGCCAGAATCGAGAGTACTGTCCTCGGGATCCACCTCTCGTAGTCGCTTCTTGGTTCTGCTCTCATTAACAGGTGCTGTTGAGCTACTCGTATCATCGGTAGGTGGATTTGAATGAGCCGGGAGTGTCTTCCTGACTTTGCTCTGCGCGGGGGCGCGGGAAGAAGTATTATCAGAAGGGTTTGAAGAGATGCCATGCTTTTTCTGATATCTAAGTATTTCGGCGTCGAAAGACAGCTGATTGTTCTTGTAGTGCTCGCGCCATGAATGGACGGTGTGACGGGAAGAGAAAGACCACTTCCGTTCTGCCTGAAGCAGATGTCAACTGCACTGTACTACATTAAGTGTTGCGCGTACATTTTCAACAAGCTTCTCGTATAACTTCATGCCTAGCCGTCCTTTGAGTTGCGGATGATATGTCGCGATGTATTTCATGAGTAAGGCATCGTCTTCCTTGGTAAATGCAACTTTGTGCCTGGATTTTATGGTCGGAACAGACAAGAAAAAGTAATAATAATGGAGTAACCACTGTACCTACATTATGGGATGGACTTTATCAGGTCAAGTTTAGAGCGTGGTGCGATTGTGTTCCAGGCGGGCTCTGGTTTGACCGTGCCCGTGAAAGTTGACAATGCGTCACGATGTTGTGACATGTCGCGTCTACTGTAGTCACGCGTCGTAATGTAAACCCTAACCCAGTTCTGCACCTCATGTAGCACAATCAATCACAATATTAATCTCAAGCTATTTCTTCATCGACTTCTCCCGTCCAGCCAGTTCTTGGCCTTGAACTCCTCCAGAGTGTGGTTATGGAAGTAGTCCGAAAACGGAAAGATACTCCGAAGATTCGCGTGATGAAGCTCGGGGTATTGTTGAATTATTGCTTTTTCCAGAGCAGCAAACACGATCTGTGGCCCAGTGTCACCGTGACGGTACCTCTGGCAGAATTCGACTGTACTGTTTGTGCTTACTTCGTATCCAGCTTTGCCCAAGTGCAATCCGTCTGTGAAGAACGTCTTCACTGCCTCCTTGTCTTTTCCTGCTGCTTCCCACACTCCTGTCCATGCATCGACTACTGGGACCCCCTCCGCTTCACCAACCTTTCTCACTTCTTCGGCATAAGTTTTTGTGATATCGAATGTCCTTGTCGGTTGCATATCTGCCCGCATACTAGGAACATGAATGGGTGGTGGTGTGATCAGGAAGATCTTGGTTTCCGGCGAGTACCATGGAGATTCGGGGTCCCGGATAGCGTGCACCATTGTCGCTAGGTTTTCTGAAAACCGGGAAAGGGGAACATGTTGCCTGAACCCGGGTAAACATGCGTCGTTCCCTCCAAACCAGATCGTAAGGAGTCGCACGCGTGGGAAATGAGGCTGTATGTCCTTGTGCTTTGACATGATCTGTCCGAGTCTCGAACGACGAACTCTTGTGAATAAACTAACATCGTATTAACATACCTGCTCCCATACTGGCAGCGCCCAATCTGTATTGTACCCTGAGAAGCCGCGGTTTAGCACGTCAAGTTTGCGCGCATACAAATCTGGTGTTGCTCAATCTTAAGTGCAATGGCCGAGGCTAAATCAGAATCGACGTACCAGCGAGACGAGCACCAATACCGCCAAGCTCTGGGTCCCAGCTCATCTGTGTGAGTGAATCACCGAAAAGCACGATCTGATCCTGGTAGTTAGTCTCCATGACCGCTCGATATGTACCCGCGCCAACATGGCGCCCTGGCAATGATTAGACAGATATGGCAGGTCGGGTTCATCTACTATACCGGCCCGACCAGAGGTACTTATTATGAAAGTTTCATTATGATCCCGAAGTCCGCTTCATTCTTTCCCGACTTCTTATATTTTCGAGGCGATCTCAGGCACGTTTGGTCATTGTGGTGATGAGATCGATGAGATTTCATATTACCCGACCACAAGTGAGAAGATCTTCCAGTCGTAACCTAGACTCGATATCTTGCCAGTGACAGGGACAGCGCGAGTTGGCTCGGGCGAACTATGCGTGCCCTCAGTAATCTGTGTCGGGAGGACAAATAACTCAAAGAAACCGTTCCCTACGAAATCTCATACAGTTAACATTGTTAAGGTGCCGGGGCTCGTCCCATAGTGACGGAGTCCAGGCAGCCGCTGTGATCGTGGATGATGCTACTCGTTTGCATTGATTCTGTAACGTATAGAATAACGCACTGAAAGCATTCTTTACAGGGAGGTGTGAAATCGACAACCAGAAATAAGCGACCTAGTTATTTGGTTGCAATTCAATTGGTAGATTACATCACTCATCATAAGATCATAACCTTGTATAATCTATAATCCTAGGGATATTTACGATGATAGATGTAGATCCACACTATTAACACACCAGAAGGACTGCGCAGACCGATACGCTGTAGTTATTCATCCAGGGGGCCACGCACACCACGTTGAGCATGACCCGAGTTCGTCATTGTTGCTATTCTTCACCCCAACACGGCAGGGCTATACGTCGTAGCTGTTCCATAGCAACCACAGAGTCACCAATAGAGTCATTCGAGCAAGTGCCCAGCAACTTCAAGACTTTTCGTATCCTTTCCCAGTATCAACCAACTCGCAAGAGACCACGAAAGCAATTACACAAATGCTTACCTGCTTCGCTTAGTCTTCTCTTCAACCAAGGCACGCATCCTGTCTGCTTGTTGCGCGGCTGTCTCCAGCACATCTTCCGCGATTCCCGCAAGCCGTGCGCACTCGATCCCGAAGGACTCTGTGGCTAGGCCCTTCGTGAGGCGATACAGAAAGGTGATCTCTCGCATTCCATTGATTCGCGTGTCCTCAGTGAAACCCATATGAAGGTTTTGAACATCCGCAGGAAAATGCCGCGCTAGATCCGCACCAATAAGCGGGTAGTGAGTGATGAAGAGGGTCTTGCAACGTTTCGTGTGTACAAGGCAGTGTAGCACAGCATGTGCGATCGCCATCTAGAATACATGTCAGATTCTTGTTGGGATAGACCTTTCCAGATATAGAAAAAGTCATACGCCATCGAAGGTCGACGTTCCTCTGCCGAGCTCATCAAGAATAACCAAACTCTTATTCGTGGCATTGATCAGAATGTCGCTCGTTTCCGACATCTCAACCATGAATGTCGAGCGTCCCCGGGCGAGCTCGTCTGACGCTGCAGAGCATAATTAAGATCACTCCCAAGCAACCTAACAGCAACTGGCGTACATACCGCCCATGCGCGTCAGAACACTGTCTAG
>Ga0137390_10001674_pt1 | contig 16953 bp, 18 predicted proteins | sample 15con2h24AmetaG_FD_104937 | JGI IMG/M metagenome (GOLD analysis project Ga0137390, IMG submission 104937) | Vadose zone soil microbial communities from Angelo Coast Range Reserve, California, USA - 15con2h2.4A metaG | ecosystem: Environmental > Terrestrial > Soil > Vadose zone > Saprolite... | reverse complement strand
GTGATGACGCACGAGCTGGATCCAAGGCTGGTGAGATCTCACAAGCTGGGGCCAAGTCTCATCGCGCGCTGGTTTTGTTGCGACAATGGCAGAAACCACGAATCGTATGCAGAGAATCGTAGTAGCGTCGGTTACATGTGGCCAATTTTGGACAAACCGCCCAAAGGGAACGGATGCCAGGAAGTCTGACCACTCCCCGAGAAGCACGCGACGCAGGAAATACCAATGCCCCAAGAGGAGTTGTTTAGTTGAGCCCGCTACCCTCATGCAGATTTTGATCCGCTGCAACTTGACAGATTCTGCAACCAGATTGGATGAAAAAGTACGGTCCATCAGCCCAACCAATCCTCTGGACAGCTTTCCTCTATTCGGAGTGATAAACCTTTCCAAGAAGGGATCACCTGATGACGAGGCACAAAGGTCAGGGATGGCGTCGTAGAACTGCTCGAATTCGCTGTCTCGCTTCAAAGACTCGAATGTCCACATGAAGGTGTCGTAAATGAGGTCTTGTGAAAGCGCCTTAGCAGCTTGCACTCTTGCACCGTGCAAACTAGTCGATAGCTGTGCACGACGGTCACTGGAGTGAACACGAGGGCCAGGTAGCCATGGCCCGAATGGGGAGGAACTTAGGTTAGGGAAGATTTCAAAGAGCAGGGAGAATAAAAATTGCATGAAGATCTTGCAGCGCCTGATCAACGATGAAAGTGGTGAATAGTAGGGGCTATCGCGGTAAAGGATCGGCTTGATGGTGATGTATGCGTATCCAATCACTCCGAGCGCAAGCCAAGAAACCACGGGCCAGCAGACCAGAGGGTTAATATTGAACAACCATATCGGAAGCCCGGCGAAGAACAGGAAAAGAGAGACGTGAATGAGCGTCGGTACTGTTCTGACTATGAGGGAAATGCGCGACTTCTCAAGGCCTTTGGCACAAAATGTACGTGTCTTGACTCGTTCTTGAGGGCTCTGCCGTTCCTGAGTGGCCCGAATGTACGAATAAGCCCACTGCTGTACCAGGACCGCTAGTAGAGCGCTCGAAAGACTCATAACCAAGCTCAGGAACCAGAGTGCGTTGACCCAGATTGCGTATCCTGGCGCAGAAAAACCAGGTGGGTCGAGCGGCGTGGGGAGAATGATGGGTTGAGACGTAGTGGCGTTAGCGAGTAGATGATAAATATTTGCGACATAGACCGCTGAGGTATCCTGTGGACTCGACCGAAGGTCCAGGACAGAAACAGCAAGAAGGGCTGTGAGAGCGGCTGAGAAAAGACCAGTCTACAACCTCTAGCATTAACATGGGAGTTGCACTGGAAAGCAAGGGCACCCACAAAGGTAAGCAAGGTACCAGTCTCGTTCTTCCATCTCTCGGTGACTTTGTTATCGTCGTCGTCTGCCCTTTCTAGATACATGGCGAACAAAGCCTCAGACTTGTCCGCACCCTCTGCCCCGGGACCGTTCGCCTCTTCAAGTTGGATTTGTTCCTGCCGATTTTCTAACATTCTTGTGTGACGACGGCGGAAGGGAGATCGATAAGAGAAGCCCACCTGGATCCGGCATTTCCCTCTTTGTTACTCGATGTTTCTCTGACTTGAGATGTTGGAAATCGAAGCCAAGGACGCAAGTGGACAGCCACAATCACAAGGCAAAGATGGACAAGGCAAGGATGGCCTACAGTTACCGTGAGAGCGTCAACGTGATTGGCGTGCTTAAATCCACTGTAAATCCACCACCCACAGTGATCCACATTTAACCTTCAAAATACGTTACGCGCACCGTATGTCGGAGACAGACTACTTCTAACGTTAAACGTTAAGCAGGTATATATGGGACTGCGGAACATACCTCGTAGTACTTTGCCCATCATATCCAAGTCCAATGCCTGCTAAGGGGCAGAGTCCGAGTCGGAGAATGAGAATGACACGCTACCGCATGCTGTCGTGTTCAACCTTGAAAATTTCCAGAAAACCTCGGGCCTTGTTGAGGCCATGATGGCTGAGTGGGCTCAAATACCACTGGCAGTAAACAAAACTCTCATCTCGTCGGGGACGAGGCAGACGAGTTGTTCACTCCGAATCAAAGAAACTGAATAGCAGATACAGGTCCACGAGCTGGAAAAGGCTCATGCTGATGCATCACCAAGGCAGCCGGCGAATATCTCCCATCGTAGCTATCGACAACACGTCGTGTAACTCCGAGTCGTGTTAAGGTTGACATACGCGCATATTAAAAACTACATAGGAAAGCGCGTTTCTTAAGGGGCCTCGAGGGTCAGCTAAGTAATCGGACTCGATCTATGAGAGACGTTTCACGGTGGACTCGGAGAGTTTGGCGGATGTCCTTTTTAGAGAGGCAATGTATCAAATGACACGTTAAATAAATGAAACGTCCCGGCAATCGATTTATTCCAGACAGGGAGACATCGGAACGAGTCTCTGTCCGTACTACATGTACTATTTCTATGTAATGACGTCCGCACCACGTTCCGTGATTAAAACCATATGCTCCTTCTGTGCACTCCTGGCGCAGTTCTAGTTGGTGACATGGGCAAATCAGTCAAAGCGAGACGATGGAAGATAAGAAAAACTATACCTCAGTTGAGGCTGTCCAACCATCGGGGAAAATCCAACTCCTTGGATTGGTTCCTTGAATGAGGCAGGGCTTACGGGACGTCAGCCTAACAACACCATGCCATGCGACTTGCCTACCTCAATAGTGAAGCAATGTCCAGGTAACATGATCCCGGGCTCCTCGTTGCCTGACATTTCACTATCAGCACTTGAACATCATCGACAGCCCGACTTACAATGATGCAGTATCCATGGCGAACGATGAAACACCTCGCCGATCCCGTGGCCCGTAAATTGACTCGATACGGAGTATCTTCGCCGGTCTGCGACATCGTGGATGGCCTTCCCAATAGACTTGAAAGGGTTTCCGGGCCCACAAACAGCAATTCCAGCTTCCAAGGCTTCGCTGGTCGCGGTGACTAACTTGTGCCCTTCCTCGTCCTGGATGGCGGTTAATGTGTGGTTATTGCCGCACCAAGGTAATCACTCACAACATTACCAACTAGAAATGTTCGCGAAGTATCGCCGTGATACCCATTCAAGTACACGGTGATGTCTATGTTCACAATGTCACCGTCTTCGAGAGGTCGACTGGATGTGACATGAGCCGAAAGTCGCAAACTTCATGTGTCGACCACGAACTCATCGGGGATCCCGTGAACTATGACATTGTTCACGCTGGTACAGCATGATTTGGGGAAACCAGAATATCCAAGAGGCGATGGATAGGCTGAATGAGTCACGATATATTCGTGAATTGCTGCGTCCAGCGCGTTCGTGGTGGAGCCAACCTACCTGAACGTCAGCACTATCGGCGAAGGACAATGTCCGTCTCGACCTGCACGAGTGTCCCTGCATATTCCAACACTTCCCGGGCGAGGCGAGCAGCCCGCCGCAACCGCCGCTCTTCGGAGTTATCAAGCCGTATGCGACCGTCGCTGGAAGATCCATTAAGGGTTAAGAGGTCGTGGGCGGAAGATGTCAAGTAGGGCGGTCGTGGAATGTGCGAGGGGACAGGTCGTCGGGGAATGTGAGAGACGCCAAAGACGAACGGCTCAGGAGGCAAAATGACCGAATAATTGCCAAAATACTCGGCATCCGGCTCAACAATATCACTCTCCTCATCGTTCGTGACCGTTCCGTGGCGCTGCGGAGTGAAGGCACGAGAACGAATCGGTCCCAAATGTCCAGGAAGGTGACGGGATAGAGAGGTGGAAAGACCGTAAGGGTGCAGCTTCCGGGAGATAGCGCAAGGGACCCGCCATAACATAGGCATAGTGAGCCAGTTGGTGTTGGTAGTTGTGGCCAGTGTCATTCCCCATGAGGCAAGCGATCACGCGGGCACTTGTACTCGTGCCACGTGCCACCACAGCCATCCACTTTATAGAGGACACTTACAGGGATGAGATATGAGACATGTTTAGAATTACTTCGAGCTAGATGGTATAGTGCTAGTTGGTATACACGACGTACAGGGATGCAATAACTGAGTACCAAAACAAGAGGAGTGCTTCCCCATACCAAAATCATCCATCCAGTGTAACTGGTCTCAGAGAACTCAGGGTATGATTCGCTTGACTCCCAGCCTTCGACCACTGCTTCGGGAGAGGAGTAGCTAAGACGGTTCCCGGAGTTTGTCTTGTAGGAGATGTTGGGATCATGATACTGCTGGATGGCTGAGAAGGCGTACAGTAGCTTTGCTGGTGACCTATACCCAACCAGTTTTGGAGCGCAGGGTGGTCACTACTTGGTGAACAATTACATGCGGCGTAAAGTTCCAGTGATTTTGTGAAACTGTCAGTCGCATTGAACAAAGGCAACGCTGGGTGCAACATCAGGAATTTGTCAAGATGGCAGCATCAGTGAAACATACCTTCGTGTAAAGTCCTGTAGGCCTGCTTGTAGGAAGCGCGCCGACTCCACATAACTGAGCAGCTATTAGAGGTGGCGAAGGGAACAACAAGCTGGCTGCTCACGGTAAGCACAAGTGACGATAGCAGCAGTGGATTCGTTAAGGCAGTGAACGAGAATTCGGCCTCTATTATCTACGGCATCTTGAATGTATTTGCAAATGGCTGGCAATGCAAGGAGAAGGGCAACTTTGTTGGATTGGGGTATTATCTCGACGTGCTTGTGCTTGAGACCGATGTTGGAAGGGAAGTTAGCTGAGGGAGACAATGATATGCAGTGCGTCAAGCCCAAGTATGTAACTAGGCAGGCAGCTTGTTCCGGATCCGATGGGAAGCCACTAGAGCAGGGCTCGTAAGACGAGTGTTAACATAAGGGCCTCGCATTTTTCTTACCTACTGAGGGAGAGCTTTTCGGGTATGATAGTAGTTGTGTCACTTAGACTGTTCAAAAAACTAGTGACATCCTGATGGTGCCTGCGCTTCCAGGCGCGATACATCGTATCTTTCCGCGACAACGAATAATGACAAGCTTCAAAGACATGAAGCTCCTTGATGAAGCCATAGTTCGGCTGTATCTGCGTACGAGCTGCAATGAGGGGGATAAGAGAGTGAGAGGCGGGTGAAGGAGATTAAAGACCTCTCTTGATAGTGGCAATCGCCTTATGGACAGAAATATGGCGAGTCGACATCACTAATTCGTGGTGAGTTTCTGTCGACATTTAATTGTTGCCAGGGAGCCACAATCTCACAATACGCTGCGACTACGGTGGCGCTCCTCGAGATGCCCATAAGACAGTGAACCAGAACGCGGCCTCCGCTGTCCAAGGCATTCAGGATGAAGCGACATGCGTCAGGAAGGTGGATGAGGATGTCATCGTATTCAGAGTCTTGCACAGGTATAACCAAGTGGTTAGGCCCTAGAAAAGGGAAATCCGGGCACACGGAGACAATGTGCGTGATGCCAAACTGTCGGCGGAGGTCGACGGACTTGGCGGCGGCAATACTGTAAGGTAGGGGGGTGTGCGACAATGGGAATGTGGTGAGAACCGGCGAAAATAGCTGCGCCGGATAGTAGACACGCACTTTCCAATGTAGAGCTGACCATCGATGATGGTGTCGATGTTGTGGATAGCTGTATTAGGCATACCCGATGGATAGTGGTGTAGGGGAATGGGGGTGAGATGGGAGAAACCTAAAGAGGGTGAGTATAAAAGAGAGTACTTATGGGGATTGAAAAGAAGGGGAGAGAGCACTTATTGCGATATACGGGTGTGGAAACAGGGTGAAGTGCTGTACGCCGGTGGACCTCAGCACACCATTTGAAAATTTCCTCTTGCGGCTTCCTACCCTTATCTTTCCCCCAATCACTCTCAATGGGAACACCTCGCCACACCCTTGGCTATACCCATGCTGTCACCCACCAACTAACGTACCCTCCGCTCGATGAGTATAGGTTGCTCCTGTCATCACGCCGCCAGAAGATTCACCAACGATGGCGTTACCTCCGCAAAGTCGGCATGTCCGGGACTGAGGACGTCCTCTTCTATCTCTCGCATGCACCTCGTGGGATCTCTCCGCGGCACGAGTTCTACTTGCTCCGGTTATTCGGAGAAGACATATGACCTATGACGCGAGGTATTTTATTCTACATTCGTTGGGCGCAGACCCCAAGTACGCCCCTACAGGTTCTGTACTGAATATAAGGGAATTGAAACAAACGCCCTACCACCCTGCGCAACCGTTATCAATTATCACCAACCAGTTGTACTACGTACCGTACGGGTGTGCCGGGTTGTATTTCGTCGTCGCTTCTTTTCGCCATACACCCCCCGACAGTTCCGTAACGCACGGTGGTGCTCTTCGAAAAGACCTCAGTCATTTGCCATTGCGATAATTATGCGGTATTGTCATTGCTCCGTGATATTCTGATCCAAACAAACACGCCCAGGATAGGAGCCCGTAACGTTGCAGGTGACCGTCGGGGTGTGAAACGTAGCATACATACATGGTAGGGGAATGTCACAGTGAAGCGCTCGATCATCTATTCGAAGGAGCAGCCGCCCAAGAATGTGGAAAACGGAGTGGCTCGATCCACTTTCTAGTCGACGTTCTTTGACGCACGCGAAAACAACTTGACCCCTGGTGTGACAGTTCCCACTGAGCTGCGGAGATATTGAGCATGTCGCATAAAGCGCTCTGATCGCGGTACATCCATGGCGTCCAACAGCAGACTAGCTTTGGTGGGGATAAAAGGCTGAAGCAGAATACCACAGATACGCAGGGTTTCAAGAGATAGAGCATAAACCTTCCCGGTGACTGCCTCTGGCGTGTTCTTGGCCCATGGTTCGGTCGCATTTATCATGATGTTGGCCTGCGAGAGACAAGTGAACAAATGTCCGCTGGCGAAAGAGCTGGACAAACCGCTTTCAACTGATGGATAATAGCCTCTAAGGCCTCACCAACGCGAAGCTCCTTTAGGTGCTCGTCGACTACAGACGCCAGATGTTGTAGGGGATTCGCTACTTCTCTCAGATTCTCAGTGTTTCGTGACTGCTCCAGTGATTCCCGTGAATGCGAGTGGAGGTCTTGAGGTAAGCGCTTTCGAATGGCAGCAGAAGTAATGCGCAGGTAGAAGTTCCCGAGTAATGACTGCAGTTCCGCAGCGTTGTTCTCGAGTTGTTCATTTGACCAGTCTGCGAGCAATCAATTCGGGGACATGTCGGAGGCACAATGACATACCAACGTCATCCTTAAAGCGACCGCCAACACGTGCAAGATAGTACCTGACCAGATCTGTGCCGAAATCCTCCATAACCTGGAATGGGTCCACGACATTACCGATCGACTTAGACATCTTCCGACGGTTGACTGTCCAATGGCTGTGAGCTAACAGCCTTTTAGGAGGCGGTAAGTTTAAAGCTTGGAGCATGGCCGGAAAATATACGGTATGAAAGCTACTGGAGTTAGAGATACCATCCGGGCACACAGAACAAAATATTGCCCACCGAATGATGTCTTTGCCAACGACCTGAAGATCTGGTGGCCATAATGATTGTGATTTTTGCGCTTCCGTGTCCCAGGGGTATCCTGCCCCAGTCAGGTAATTTATCAAGGCATCGAACCATACGTATATCGTATGCGCGGGATCATTTGGGACAGAAATCCCCCAATGTAAGCGATTGCGCGGACGCGATACTGATAGATCCTCAAGTGGTGCAGATAACAGGTCCAGAACGTTGGCATGCTGTTGTGGGGGATAAATCACTTGTGGGTCCGACTGGTATCGCTCAAGCAAGAAATCACGGAAGCGCGACAGACGGAATTTGTAGTTCTCTTCCTCCGTCCATTCAACCACGGATCCTGTCTCCTTAGAGACGACAATCTCCCTATCGGACCCGTTTCGAGTACTTTTACGCCGGTCGATTTGATTGTCCGTGTAGAAACACTCGTCGGAGATTGAGTACCACCCTTTGTGGGAACCTTTGTAAATGAGACCTTGAGAGTCTAATACGTGCTGTAGTGAAGTTAGAAAAAAAAGAAAAATAGCGCCTCTTTGTTGCCTACCCACACATGTTGCACGGCATAGTGGTGGTCTTTCTCTGAAGTCCGGATGAATCTCGTATATGACGTGCCCGCTTTATCTGCAAGGTCCTGGTCAATGACAGTCAGTATGTATGCAAGGGTGCACTGATGAGCATATGAACACACACGAAAGCGATCGCTTATACGGTCGCAGAACTCCCGCGGTTCTAGGTTCTCTGCTTCGGCAGCTCTCTGAATTTTAAGACCGTGTTCATCTGTGCCAGTAAGAAAGCCGATAACACTATCTGGCCGAGCAAGCCTTGCATGTCGAGAAAAGATATCGGTGGTAACCAGTGTATAGAGATGGCCGATATGAGGCACTGGAGTCAAGTCAGAGCGAGGCAGAGAGTCAGACGTGGTGTGACCGTACCAGCATTTGGGTAAAATATAGGCGTTGTCAAGTAATAAGGCTTATCGCGATTATTTGAGGGAGAAGAGTACGGGCGAGTGCTACCTCTCGGAGTTGATGGTAAAAGTCGATGGCCGGCACGGCGGGCGCATGGTCCCAAGAGCATTAATGCTGTACACTGCCAGTGTCAGAGCACCACCACGGAAAGGTTTATGCGGGGCCATGTGGGGCCACTAACGGTTAGGGTTAGGGCTAGCCAATCAGCCTGTTCCTGTCGCGATGCACCCACGCCCACGGACGAGTCTAACTAGTTCGCCATCCAGCGGCCGCGTCGGGAACGCCATCTCCTTTGTACACACAGAAAAATCTACTTCCTTTACCAGTTAACTGCCATGGCCGATTCTTTTGCTGACCTTTGGAACTCCTCCGCTCCCCTGAAACCCTCACAACCTCCTCGTAAGCTCGGCGCGAGCCCTGCACCATCGTCAACTGCCCCAATTCGCCCGAAATATGACGCCTTTTCTATGCTGGCTGCTTCCAGTTCAAATTCGTCGAGTCCTCGCTCCCAGACTCCATCATCTACGGCCACGCCCCCAGCCCAGGGTTCCAAGAGCGGCGCGACGGCCACCACGTCAGGAGACGCGTTCGGTGATCTACTTTCAGGATCATTTGGGAATGGCTCAAGTAATTCCAAGCTAACCATAGCAGAAAAAGCGGCAAAGGCTAAAGCACAGGTAATCCAGCAGCCCGTGGTACCGCCGCGCAGTACAGAAGCCTGGGCGGGACTGGATTCCCTTGCAGGGACCTCCTCTTTCTCATATTCACAACCCTCCAACTCCAAATTGCCCGGAACTGATGATAACTGGCTTTTCGATTCTTCCACAAGTTCCGCGCAGGTAGAACCGCCCAACCCAAAGCCTTCGACCGATGATTCGGGACTTGAAGACTTTATATCCCGTCCAAAGTCCTCTGGCAATGTCCCCCCTGTACCCACATCCCGTGGGACATCCTTATTGGACCTGGATGATTTCGAGTCGTCATCTGAGCGTGATCAGGGCCTCACTTCATCGGCGCAAAGATTCCCGCCTTCCCGCTCCGATACACCTGGCGATTTCGATTTTGGCGATCGTGAGGATGCCTTGCTTGATGACGACTCCGGAAGCGACGACAACATTTTAGGGGACCTGGTTCGACCTGTCCACGAGCGGCCAGCGGAACGCCCCCTTCCACCGGTATGCGGCGTCTCCCTGACAAGGCGGACATGCACGGATCTCCTAACAATCCCCTTTCCAGGATGTCGCGCCCGCATACAGAACACCCTCTCCTCCACCCCATCTTGTTGGTCAGATCGTCGAAATGGGATTCTCCCCTAACCAGGCTCGGGCGGCTCTCGCTTCCACGGAGTCAGGTCTTGATGTTCAAGCTGCGTTAGAAGCGTTACTTTCGGACGCATCCACATCCTCCCCAAACCTCGCAGAACAAACGGCATCTGGAGGATCGCAGAGAGAGCGTAACCGCTTTCAGGACCATGATGGACAAGAAGATGAGCAACATGACCTGGGCTTATCACGGCCACGCCCCAGGCATTCACCCCATCCTTCTCAAGAGCGACCTCCCTCTTCGTCTTCTGAGACCAATTATCAACACCAGGCCGATAAAATTATCTCTCAGGCCAGCGAAATCGGGTCCCATCTATTCCAACGAGCGAACGCCTTTTGGAAGGAAGGAAAATCGAAAGTTCAGAAAGCGTACGAAGAACGTGCGACGAGTTCGCGTACCGGACCCACGGGTTCCAGATATGGCGAAAGGCAAAGCGGGCGGCCTCGGTGGATGCAGGAAGATCCCGATCAGAGCCAACTCTCTCAGCCCAATGAACGCCCTCGAACTAGCTTTATAGATGATGAGATCGAGACCTCTTCGACACAACCCGAGCCACCGACGCGTATAAAAATGCGCCCTCAAGCAAAACTTTCTCCCCCTGATCAGACCAAAATAACAGATCTGTTCAGCGAAGACACACCCACTGCCTACGTGTCTCCCTTTCGTCGTGGCACTCCTCCTTCAGTACCTGCACAGACAGGACCGCTTCGCGCACCATCTCCCGTTCGCTTGTCAGAACGACAGGTGATCTCTGCCTCGCCATCTGCGATCTCTGTATCTGCACAGCATAAGGCGTCCGGTACCGAGATGTTTAAGCTTGGCCGCTTTGCGGAAGCTGAAGTGGCTTATACGTCCGCCATCTCCCAACTACCGGACTCGCATCTGTTACTCGTCCCTTTGCTCAACAATCGCGCATTGTCGCGGATAAAGACTGGCGACATATCAGGTGCCGTTGAGGATTGTACCACCGTCATAACCATAATTGGGCCGTCCTACCACCCGGCACGGGAAGCGAAGGTAACAAGGGAAGAAGATGGCGCTGGTGTTGATTTAGGTGATGGGCTCATCAAGGCATGGCGTCGCAGGGCAGGGGCATACGAGGGTAAGGAGAAGTGGGACCTAGCGCGACAAGACTGGGAGTCCATCGCCGGCGCGGACTTTGCTGGAAGGCACCGTAGCGAAGCCTCGAGTGGCATTGGACGCTGCAGGAGAATACTCAACGCTGATAATACTTCGGAGGGTGCCACATCGTCAGTACCGCGCCCCAACGCACCAACACGACGTTCGACCCACCCTCCGCCGCGGCGCGGACCTACACCACCTTCAGAGGCATTAGCCAGGCTGAAACAAGCCAACCAAGAGGCGGAAGCGGAGGAGCAGGCGCGTCTCGAGCTCAAGGACAGTGTGGACTCGCGCCTCGCGGCATGGAAGAATGGGAAGGAGACGAATCTGCGTGCGCTGGTGGCGAGTCTCGACACCGTGCTCTGGCCCGAGCTTGGGTGGCAGAAGGTTGGAATGGCTGAGCTCGTCTCGTCTAACCAAGTCAAAATCCGATACACCAAGGCCATCGCCAAACTACACCCGGACAAGGTGCGCAGTTTTCTCAGCACTTTGTTTGCCGAATGTGTGCTGACGTCGCTTGTTTTTCCTAGCTCAATGTTAAGAACACTACATTGGAGCAGAGAATGATTGCTAATGGCGTTTTTGGTGCGCTGAATGATGCGTGGAATGCTTTCAAACCATAGATCCAATAGAACGGCGGGCATAATGTAGGTCCATTTGTCCATTATCACGAGCACACTTGTAATTTCTCCTATTGTCTTGTTTGTAATTGAGTTGGCCTCTCACGTTGGGGATATCATAAAACAGCAGACATCCCTGGCACCGACATGCCTTGCCCGCGAGACGTGCGTGGGATGTTTTGTAAGTGATTCTGTATGAGGTACTGGGACCAAATCATAAACTATTATTCCTGAGGCGGCCCACGGTTTCACCGTTTTGTGGAGTAACGCGACACTGAACGGCTCAACAAGAACAGCACAGAAATGCTTTGAGGGAATGTCTGCTTATTTGTGGGACAATAGCTCATCTTCGATTGTGTAGGATTAAAGAATAACTCGAATGAGGGGAGGTTCAAGTTTGATTGTATGTACTGTAACTACATCAAAAATCATTTTCTACGACGCCGCCGGTTAGTAAGAAAGAGCCCAGAAAAGCGGGCATCATGCTGGTTTTCGGGGTGAGCAATAATGTGTGATTTGACTTGGTCTGTGAGCTGTCGAACGGTGCCGGTCATCTTGAGGCCAAGTGCACCGGAAAGCGCAATGAGGTCATCCTTCCGTTTGTACGACGACAAAGGTTCTGGAAAGACATGAGGTGTTGAGTCGTGAATATGCGATTAGGACTCACCAGTGAACATTCTTGTCTGAATCTCCTCCTGGATCCGTGCCTCACGCGCGGCATCCTTCGCTGCTTTCTTTGCCCGAAGAATCTCTTTCTCCATAAGGTCAATTGTCATCCGGAGGCGGCACACTTCTGATCGCAATTCCTCGTATGATTCGGGGAGTGGTGCCCGGGAGGGGTCGAGAGCAATAGAGACGGAGAGAGGGGAAGAGGACCGAGTGTTGTAAGAATATGCATGTTGAGAGTGAACGACTGAGCCGGTGGAGACATCATCTGATTGATCATTTGATGTACCAGGTGTGAACAAGACTGGGGTGGTGGGCATGGCAGACATTATTGCAACCAAATGGCCAGTGGGTGGGTTGGGTCGAGTGGCACGCGGCTAATGCCTGGCAGGGCAGACTAAACTCAGCACTCCGCGCGGTGCACGAGACTGAGGTGCGTACGACTGGGTGGTACGGTACTTAAAGCTTAAGGCCTTGAGGAGCGGATCAAAGGTAGGGTAAACAGGACAAACCCATCCTGAAACAGGCACAGTAAAGCATCTAGGGACCGGGTACTAAACGGGTGTGTAGCCGCTGTCAGCGGTGCGCGGTACGAGGTGTGGAAGTAAAGGCAATCGAGATCTGATACTGGTGTGTAATCAGCATCGTCGGTGTCGGTGTCCCAGTCAATTGGGCCAGGGTTATAGGAATGTCTGACACGCTATGGAGGGACGATGACTCGGACGGACGCGACCGACCTCGTCTCGTGTCTGAGACGCGCTGGACATGTGACCGCATCAGAGTGTCCGGGCCAGTCCGACGATGCCGGTTTGGAAGCCACAAGTTGCCCACAACACAAAAGTACTTACAGCCCGAAGAACAAAAGTAATTCCTAATCACGAACATAACTCCCACCTTCCTCCACCCTCCTCACTTACACACCAAACGCGATCATTATCCCTCAGCCATTCCAGTGCTTCCTGGACGGCCCATCCAGTAATCCGCTTCCATCTATCGTCCCCGCGCTTTAAATGTGTCGTTATATCCTCCTTCGTGGGGCCAGGAAGAGGCAGGAACCTTCTTCGCGAGACAGCAGGCCCTAAAAATGTGTTCTCGGTCTCTCTCATTCGGCGAGTCTGCAGCGCTATGAGCGAGCGAATCGCCTGTTCAACCTGCGTTGCAAGGTACGCGGTAGAAAGACACGCGTATGCCTCCTCGTCCGATGGAGGATCCGAGAGATCCTCCATATAGTCGGCCAGCTGTCTGCCATGCCTCGAAACCCTGCGCGATGACACCGAGCTCGAACGATCGTCATTATCCAGCTGACTCGAACGATATAGCAAGCTCGAGTCTAGCGCCGTATGAGGCTCCGGGAGAGAAAAGACAGGGCCATCCCACAGGATGATGCTGCCGTCTAAATAAAGCTTGCGGATGGCCCAGGAAAACAGGCGTTCGACTTTTGGCGTAAACTCCTCCGCGCTCGATGTCAGCGCTCTCTGTTTTCTGGAAGAGTCGGGGCTCGCCGCGCCCGACTGAGATTGCCTCGTCTTCTCGCGACGATGAACTTCGGCTCGCACGACGCGGCTCGCTAGAGATGCGAGCTCAGGGACGCGGAGTAGAAATGACAGTGTGCACCCGACCACGGCATCCTTTTCGCCATCGTGACTGCTACGATCGAGAAGTGGTGAGGGATGGGGACCGCGACCAGAACGAGGACGGGGACGGGGTGTGGTGAGGACGCTAGTACAATGCGACGAGCGTGGTGTGCGGTCATCGCTCGGATTTGGCCTTTGCTTGGTGGGCGTCGCGGGCGTTTGGTCTATGGCCGCGGCAATCAAATCCGTATCAGAGTCCAAGTCGCCTTCGCAAGACTGGGGACCGAAATTAAGGTAGCGTAGATTGTCCATAAAATGCTTTACATATATCCGGAACGTATTTTCCGTTAGATCACGACTGCGGAGGCGGGATGGATGGCGGAGTCGCGGTGGAAGCTGGCATGGTATAAATTTAAAAAAAGGTTAGAACATTCGGGTTTAGCGAATGGAATTGAAAAAAACGCACGGAGGGGTCATCGGATGACTTCGCGGGGCTCGACGTAGAGGACGAGGATGCGGTGGTGCGGGTGCTCGGCGTCGAAATCACCACTCTTGTGGACTTGGGAGTATGTGGAATGTCTTGTACGCCGATGGCAGTGGTGGCAGATGAACAAGGAATGATGAATTTCTCTGGAAGGAAGTAATAGTTCTTGTGTAAAGATGTAACTTGTCGCCAATGTTCGAGTTCCTCGCGCGCACCCTTGCAACGTTCTACACCCTCGTTAGCGGATTCTCTCAGATGAAGCCATAGCAGAGCACAGACCAATAGACTCGCCGTGTATGTCTCTCGAGTGAGGCTTCACGCGAACTTTACCCTGAACCTTGACCACGGAGCCGACTGGGACGAGAGGGGGAGAGCGTAGTCGGGGGGCCGCAAGCTTAACCGCGGCCACTTCTTGCGCTAAGGGGGCGACGTCCCGTTTCTCACTCATTTGGCCCTCTGGCTTATCCTCGTCGGGACGAAATGCGCACTCAATGGTGCCGGTTCCATCATCCACTGTGGAGTGAGCATTGGTGTGCGGTACAGCGACAGGTAGTGCGGCTCACGTGTGTAAACGATGCGACGTTCGTACGCTACTGCTCCAACTACGATGGCGACAAAGGAGACCGATCTGCATGGTACACGCCCGAGAAGGTAGTAGGGAAGACCTGTCGCTCGCAAGAGTTGGAATAAGCTGAAAGCAATCAAGTTGGCAAGCGCGTCCCACCCCCACGTTCACTTTCGGACATCGAGAGAACGTCTTTGATAAAGCAAGACGCGACGGCATCCTTGCTCATAACCCAATTGATAATTTGTTCTCTAGTGTGATTTCCGCACATGGTGTTGGATGACTCCTGTTCGTTATTTACATGCGGCGCGGCTGTTTGAGGCGGCGCAGGGCCAACCGTTGTCCGCGTCGCATCAAGAGAGTGCAAACGGGGACGAGTATTGTCCAGAGAGATGTGCTTGAATGCTCGTCTTCCTTGACGCAAGGTCGTGTCAGTTCGGGTGGGGGTCATATTGCATGGCGGCTATCGAAAGGTAAAGGTTTTGGCATGCGCGACGCGACGCGACAGAACGAGCCAACATGCATCACGTAATAAACTATCACTACCGATTGAATTGTCGTACCCGAAGCTGAGCCAGCGTTGTTCATTGTTCCGGGTCCTTTTTCCTCTTCTCTTCAACCATCTCAATGTTATCTACCAGTACACCCTTCAGCACATCAAGTCCCTTCTTTCCCCCTTTTCCACCGTCCGCGCCGCCTTCGTTTGCCTCCACAATCATATCGTAGATTTCTTGAGAAACGTCACCTTGCACGACGATTTCGTCTATGCCAGCTGCATTCTTCGTTACTGACCCGCCTGTCGCGAATCGCTGGGCAAAGAGCTTGGCAGCCTTCTTTAAATCGACGCCTGAATCTCGTGGTCAGATCGGATGTAGTGTGCAGCAAACGAGCGGCCTTGCCGAAAGCCTCTAGACCGCGAACTGAGGTTACGAATTTGCGCTTGTTACGTTCTATCCGTTTTATGACAATCTAAGAAGTATGAGAAATGCGAGCAGGGGACAGCAACGGGGGAACGAGACCCACTTGAGAGGCCTTGGGAATGACGGAATGGTTATCTAAATGGGGCTCAACGAGATTACGAGGACGTACCAATTTCTTTTTTCTCGCTGCATCAGCCTTGGCTTCAGCTTTTGCTTCCTTCTTGGCCGTATCCTCCTCTAGTTTGCTCTGTGCAGCTTGACTTATCGTCCCAAGCTTGGCCTTGAGGGCCTCTTGAAAAGAGACAGAGTCGTGGCATGAGGGTGAAGACCGCAACTCTCAAAAAATAGTTGCGTACCGTTAGAATAATACTTTTCGTATAGATCCGGGCGTTGGCCCTGCAGCCATTCCTTACATTTCGAAAGGCTATTGCCAAACTCGCAGTATTCCGGAGGAAACGTGCAGACTAAGCGACATGATGGTCAATCGAATGGGTATGATCCGGTGCGAAAGTAAAGATCTAACCGCCACAATAGAACATCTGTACAGGAGGCGTTGTCCGCTTCTCTGGCTGGGTTGGGCTGGCATCCTCTGTCGTGGCTGCGGTTGCCATGATCCGAAAAGAACACGTCGTACAGGTAGACGACGTTCACTAAGTCGAATCTATGATCGATATCGATGACACTGCATGGCACGTGTGGGTGATTCCTGGCCGGTCCGTCCAACCGACGCTTCTCGTTGTCGCCTAGCACTTGGAGATACAGAATGCCTCCTTGTTACTGAAAAGGACGACGAAAGACCGACAGATGATTGACGGTGATAGTAAGACCCAAATTACAAACACGGATTTACAATATTACATACAACCTTCATCGGTGACAACACATTTCACTTTATACAACGCACTGCCACACGCAGGGCAAGTGCCACGAACCAAACCATCCTTCCGATCACTGCTTGCCCTCCGGCTTCCGTCCTGCAGCGCTGACGCCTTCTGGACCCTCGCCGGGGTGACTGGTTTCACCGCCTTTCTCCGGAGCCCATTGACTCTTCCCACCGTACCGCAGCTTTTTGCCTGCCCCGCTGGGCGAGGGCGAATCATAAGGCGTTTGTTTGTCCACCACCCTGTATTCCTCTGACCCAACACCCGCCTTGCTGTATTCGCCGGATGGCGGCTTGTGCGGTCGCTGTACGGCGTCTGAAGAGTGGTCTACCT
>Ga0137390_10001670_pt1 | contig 16964 bp, 10 predicted proteins | sample 15con2h24AmetaG_FD_104937 | JGI IMG/M metagenome (GOLD analysis project Ga0137390, IMG submission 104937) | Vadose zone soil microbial communities from Angelo Coast Range Reserve, California, USA - 15con2h2.4A metaG | ecosystem: Environmental > Terrestrial > Soil > Vadose zone > Saprolite... | reverse complement strand
TGGGAGCCTGGGGCGGGCGATGGTGGCTGCTCGGCAAAAACTTGCGGAGCTGCGCTCCGCAGGACAGCCGGGGACGGCTGTCCCCACACCGTCACCACTGTTTACTTCGCTAAGAGGCGGCATGGAGACGATGGTTGACGCGTTGCTGGGGCGAATTCCGGAGGGGGCGAGGCGACTAAATGTGGACGTCGAAGCGGTGAGGGCTGAGTCAGGCAAGTGGCTGGTCCTGAGCTGTGGGCGTACGGAAGAATTCGACGCAGTCATTCTGGCAACGCCGGCCTATGCGGCTGCGGAACTGCTGGCAAGTGCCAGCGCCGAACTCGCAGGCGAGTTGAATGCGATCCGGTACAGCTCTTCGGTGACGGTGATTCTCAGTTACGACAAGAACGTCCGCGGGAGCCTGCCTGTCGGGTTTGGGTTTCTGGTTCCGCAGGTGGAGAAGCGGCGCGTACTGGCGGCGACGTTTGTGCACAACAAATTCCCGGGCCGGTCGCCGGACGACCGGGCGCTGATCCGGTGTTTTTTGGGCGGAACTCGGGATGAGGAAATCCTGGAGCGCACGGACGATGAGATTCTGGCTGTCGTGCGGCGAGAACTGCAACAAATTCTCGGAATCACTAGTGACCCGCGGCTGGTGCGGGTTTTCAAGTGGAGGCAGGCGATGGCGCAGTATGGCATCGGGCATGGCGCGCGGGCTGAACGAATCAAGGAACTTCTTGCCGGGATGTCGGGGCTGGCCTTGGCGGGGAATGCTTACGGCGGGATTGGTGTACCGGATTGTGTGCGCTCGGGGTCGGAGGCCACAGCGAAGATCCTGGCGGACATGGCAATCGCCTCCTCTGCAAGCCAATCCGCTATGTGAACTAACCTGGAACGGTCCGAAACATTCTCTCGCGCCGCGGGTTCAGTGTTTGAAATTGGGAGGATTCGGCATGGATAGGGTTCGCCTCGCTGCGGTTCTCGCGTGCTCCTGGCAATACTTGCTAACGGCATTTATCCGGATGCTGTTCAGCACATTGCAGTTCGTGCCAGCTTCCCTTCCAGAAACCAACGAGGCGGGTGACGCGGTTGCGATGGTCAACCGCAATTGCACCGATGCCCCCTTTGCCTGTCTTCACTCTGGCGGTCACAGTCAGGGGATGCATCCTGAGCAGAACGATCTCACTTCCCCAATCGCGGTCTGTGTCCTCCAACACCCACGCCACGCGCGTCCGGCCTATGGCCGCCACCTCCCCATCATGCGAGATCGTTGGCGAAAGGGGCACAAACCAATCAGGCACCAGCGGCCAGAGCAGATTCGGGAAGAACGGCAAATTGACCTGCGCCTCTAAGCGCCCAGACGAATCGAATAACGCAGCCTTTTCGGCAGTTCGTCTGCCGACCACCGCAAAGAGCCCTTCATCTCCGGGCAAGGCGACAGGCTCGGCTGCATCATTCGGGAGTTTCAGCGTAGCCGCGTCCGCGATCTGTCCGCCGGAAACCCTCACTCCTCTAAAGCAGAACCCTTCGCACTTGCTAGGTATCCACAGCAGGCTAAGTCGATCTAAAGCGATAGGCTGTCGGCCACCGGGGCCGCCTCCCACTGCTCCAAGGTTCTGATCCGAAAGCAACTCGCCTTCGACACTCCAGCGCTGCAAATGCACGTCTGCATTGGAGGCATCGGTTACTTTTGTGCCGGCCCGAGGAACGTATCGCCACAGGATCAGAGAATCGTCTTGCAGAAATCCTCCTAGAAAGGAGGATCGGTACCCCGGCTCAATGGGCAGGTTCCGAAGTCCGTACCATTCAGACGAAAAGTTTCCGTGCACGGCCTTAGCATTGCGATCAAAGATCACAATCGTGAGTTCATCGCCCGCCACGACGGTCGCAAGCCACTTTCCATCGTCGCTGAATGCTTCCTCACAGAGTCGCGACAGACCGCGGAATGGAGTCCTGGCAAGACCTGTGCGTGTGGTCGCAACCACAGCGCGCTGTTCCACCTTCGTTTCTAGGTCGCCGTCCCTGAGCGTTCCGGTTGCGAGGGCCCCATCCCCTGCGAAAGCAGCGCACGTCCCTATGACAGGGTTCTGCGCACGACATTCTCGACTCGATCCACAACTGAAGAGGAGTGCGGAAAGCAAAACGATCCAGCGCTGCGTCATACGAAAAGAGCCTCCCCGTCTTGGCGAAACTACAAACACGAGACGGTCGTTCAAGAAGAAATTGACGATGGAGCACAAGGCGATGGATATTACATTGGCTGGGAGATACGCCGCACCCGCCCTCACCAGAACATAGGTAAAGGCCACGTTCCCGGCGATGGAGAAGAGTCCGGTGGTCAGGTTGAACGTTAGCAGGCGTCTTAGACGGTCTCTGGTGGGCCGGTCAGACCAGGTGAAGCGTTCGTGCCATAAGAAATTGTGCAGGACGGTGGTTTCAACCGCGAGCGCCGTCCCCAGCAAGTAGTTCAATCCCAAGCCAGACTTCAGCAGCGTTAGCACGGCGAGTTGAACTCCGATTCCGATGGCGCCGACTGCGTTGAATTTCAGCCATCGAACCAACCCGCTGGCGGATCCCTGCGACGGCGGTATGCTCACGACAGCCGCTCCTCGTTGTACAGCCGCACGATGTTCTGGCCGACGTGAAACAACAGTATTGCGGTCATGCCGGCGATACCGATTGCTCCGCCTACGTCAAAGACTTTGAAGTGTGTGTGCAGCGCGTTCGGCCGGTGGAACACGGCGAGGTTTCCGGCAATCAGCAGGAGGCGAAGTTCCGTCGGCCCGAAACTCCAGAACGACATGCGGAATTCGCCGAGGGAGTAGGTCGCCAGATAGGTCTGGATCGAAAGGAGCAGGAACAGCACCAGGAGGCCGACGGCGATCAACGGGCTCATGTATCCGGAGAAGGCGAGGCCTCCCATTAACGCGACCGAGCCGATGCTGTCGAGGATGTGGTCCACGTAAAAACCGTAGCGAGGGCGTTGCTGCCGGCGGACGCGGGCCAGGGTGCCGTCCATGCTATCGCCGAGCCAGTTGAGAGTCAGGAAGCCGATGGCGGCGATCAGCCAGCCCCGGTGTACGTCGGACAGGGAGTAGGCGAGGCCGGTCAGGAGTTGGGCGGCAAAGCCGAGGATAGTCAGGTGGTCGGAGTTGACCCAAGCGGGGGTGCGCTCTGCCATCCAGATAAGCAGGCGCTTTTCGGCGACCGCCAGAACACTATCCTGAATGCGTTGGGCGTGGCGAAAGATCGAAACCGTGTTGCGGGCGAGTGTCCCCATGTTTCCTCCGCGGCCATTGTGGTGGCGCGGGCGGGTGGAAGCAATGCACGGCGGGTAAACCGCGGGTAAACTGCTTCTCAATAGGTAAGTGCTTGTAGGGCTTACGCTTATGTGCTGACCGCTGCGAATAGAAAAGCAGGTTCCTCGCGGCTACGCCGCTCGGAATGACATCGCGATCTTGGATTTTAATATTGATCTAATCGGCTCAAGCTGACGCTTCTGCAATTGCGGCCGTCAAGTGGTCAATCGCCGAGGAGATCTGGGCTGTGGAAATCACCGCCGGGGGGGCGATAAGAATGTGGTCGCCGCGATCGCCGTCAACACAGCCTTGCACGGGATAGACCAGAACTCCCCGTTCGGTCGCGGCCTGGGCTACGCGTCCGCAGAAATTGGTTTCAACTGGGAACGGAGCTTTCGTGGATTTATTGGACACAAATTCAACCGCCCAGAGCAGGCCAATTCCCCGGACATCGCCGACGGAATCCAAGCCACGCAGTTGTTCGAGGTTCTGCTTCAGCGTGGCAGCGATGCTGCCAGTACGGTCTAAGTCCGCAGCCTCCACCAGATTCATTCTTTGCACGTAATTCAATACCGCGCGTCCGGCGGCGAGCGAAATCGGATGCGAGCTGTAAGTGAAACCATGGATGAAGGAGCCTGAACCGGAGGAGATCGCATCAACTACCTTCTTCGAGACGATTACTGCGCCGAGCGGAGCGTATCCGCTAGAGAGTCCCTTGGCGGTAACCAAAATATCGGGCGCGACGCCCCAGTGGTCAACCGCGAAATTCCGTCCGGTGCGGCCCATGCCGGTCATAACTTCGTCGGCGATGAGCAGAACGCCGTTGCTGCGGCAAATCTCCGCAGTCCTTTCCAGATATCCAAGTGGGGGAACGACCGCGCCCAGTGTAGCGCCGCTGACTGGCTCCAGGATTACTGCCGCAACCTTGCCTGGGGAATCGGCGATAGGCTGCTCGACTATTGCTCGTTCAACTTCGGCGGCGTGCTGCTGGCCGCAATTGAAGCAACTGTCGGTGCAGTCGTGGGCGCAGCGATAACAATAGGGCGGGCCGACGCTGGCGAATTCACGAATCATGGGACGATAAATCTCCCGCCGGCGCTTGTTTCTGGAAACCGCAACCGCACCCAGGGTCGCTCCGTGATAGCTCTGGTCGCGGCTGATGATTTGTGAACGCTCCGGCTGGCCAGCTTCAACCTGATATTGCCGCGCCAGCTTGAGTGCGGCCTCAATCGCTTCCGATCCGCCGCTGGTGAAATAGATGGCGCCGCCGCGAAAGCTTTCTCCTGCAAACGCGAGGAGTTCGGTCGCGTAATCTTCGGCGACTGGAGTGGTGAACTGGCTGCTGTGGACGAACTCGAGCTGCCGCGCTTGCTCGGTCATGGCTTCGACAATTTCCAGTACGCCATGCCCAATAAAGTTCACCGCCGCGGAGCCGGAGAAATCCAGGTACTGTTTCCCACGCGCGTCCCAAAGGCATGCCCCCTCGCCGCGCTCCGCAGGAGGGTACCCTTTGCGGAAGGAACGTCGCAGCAAGGCGGAACTCTCGGAATCCTTAGTAGTAACTTGACCCGGCACGTCGGGATTATCCGGTTTATGGATTCGCCCTGTCAAAAAAGGGTTGCCGCGGGTGCTGTGCGCGGCACGAGGCGGGCGCGACTTTCCGTGTAAAATCGCCCTTAATGCCGGGTCCGCCAGAGGCTTTGAATTCCAATCCCTTGTCCGTTTCCCGCCGATTTTTGCGGATCTTCCGGCCTTCCCACGAACACACGGCCTTCTCCGCCACAGTGCTGCTAGTTACGACCATCATGTTGTCGCGGGTGGTCGGCTTTGTGCGGGAGATCTACATTGCATGGGCCTTCGGCGCCACTCCGGTCACCGACGCTTACCTCGCAGGCTTCACCATTCCGGACTGGGTGAACTATCTGGTTGCGGGCGGAACCGCTTCGATCACCTTTGTTTCTATCTACACGCGGTTTCTAGCGGAAAAAAGGGAGGAAGACGCGCGCAAGACTTTTTCCGCCATCATCACCATTATGAGTGCGGTGCTGGGTGCAGGGATCATTCTGGCGGAAATTTTCGCGCCTCAGCTCAACCACCTCATGTTCAGCAAGTTCACTCCGGAGCAGTTTGCGCTGTGCGTGCATCTCACGCGCATTCTACTGCCGGCACAGTTGTTTTTCTACGTTGGCGGAGTCGTTTCGGCGGTGTTGCTCTCGCGGCGGATGTTCCTGCTGCCCGCGATTGGGCCGGTCATCTACAACGGCGGAATTATCCTTGGCGGCTTGCTGTTCTCTCATCGGCTGGGCATTGCGTCGCTGGCTTATGGAGCGGTTGCCGGGGCATTCATAGGAATTTTCCTGATTAATGCCATTGGCGCGGCGCGGACCGGCGTCGGATACAGGATTTCATTTGACTTCCACAATGCCGCATTCCGCGAATGGGTGCGGCTTTCCATCCCGTTGATGCTGGGCGTGTCGCTGGTGACCGCAGACGATTGGATTCTGCGTTATTTTGCTTCCGGCAGCGTGGGCGACATCACGCGATTGAACTATGCCAAGAGGCTTTTCCAGGTGCCTATTGCTGTGTTGGGGCAGGCGGCGAGCCAGGCGTCGTTGCCATTTTTTGCGCGGCTGTTCGGAGAGAAGAAATTCGGAGAATTTGCGGAGACGGTCAATGCGTCCATTTACCGAATGGTTGCCGCCGCGCTCCTGGCTTCGAGCTTTATGGCCGTTGCCGCGCTGCCACTAGTTGACCTGGTTTACCGGCGCGGGCATCTGCATTTCTCCGATTCTCAAACCACAGCGGTTTACTTTTTCTGGTTTTCGCTCTCGCTGGCGTTCTGGGCGGCGCAGGGTCTGTATGCGCGGGCATTTTATGCGGCAGGAAATACGCTGACTCCCATGATCGCCAGCAGCGTGATTACGCTGGCATCGCTACCCGTTTATTCGACCTTCTATCGCAATTTTTCTGCGGTTGGATTGGTAGCTGCGTCTGACCTGGGGATCGCCGCGAACTGTCTGGTGATTGCCTTTCTGCTCAGCAAACGTGACCTGGTTCCTTTTGGAGGTCTGGAGTGGCAGGAAATCGGGAAGGCGTTCGTGATTTCGGTGTTGGCTGGAGCGCTTAGCTGGGAAGTCGCCCGACTGGTGCAATTGCAAGGCAGTCGGGCAGCCGATCTGAAGGCGCTCGCTCTCATGGCTGTGACTTGGGCGGGAGCGGTGGCGTTTGGGCTGTGGGTGACGAAATCGAAATTGCTTCGAGACCTGAGGCAGCGTTAGACAAAATCCGTGTGGTCCGTGTAAATCCGTGGCCGCTTTTGAATTCCCAGGCGGGAAACAAAACAGGCGTCCTGAGGTCAGGACGCCTGTCATTCACCAAGAGAAGAAATTCTAAGCGCGAGCAGCGGCGGCTTCGGTCGAAGCCGGGATAGCGGGCTTCTCTTCGCCATTTGGTTTTTGTCCGGCTTTGCGGATATCAATTCCGCCTTTGAAGAACGCGCCGTCTTCAATCGAGATGCGGGCAGCGACCACATCACCAGTGAGTGAGCCGTCGCTGCGAATATCTACACGATCGCTGGCGGTGAGGTTGCCACGAACTTTGCCGAGGACAACAATCTCGCGGGCATTGATGTTGGCAGCGACTACGCCGTTGCGTCCAACAGTGACGCGGTTTCCGGCAAGATTGATCGAGCCTTCGACGCGACCGTCAATGTAGAGTGACTCCGACCCGGTCACTTCACCTTTAATGACAAGAGATTTCCCGATGGTAGCCTGATCCGCAGTGCTGGCCGCAACCGGTCGCGGAGCGCTGACGGCAGTTTCGGTTGCCGCAGGAGCGCTGGGCGCTGAAATAGGAATACGCTCCGGCTCGGTGCTACGACCTGGCGCCGTGGGCTGATTTGTAGGCTTCCACATGTGACAAGAAATCCTTTCCTCTGGGGAATGTCTTTATGGGCCGAATACGCAATTCGGAATCCAAAGCGATTTTACTCTCCAAAAATGCATTCGTCTGTGGAAATCATGGTTACTTTAGGGCATCCAGCGACCTCAGGTGAATCCCTCAGGCGACCGCATTTCTTCGGAGAGTGTAATCGTTCCGGCTGGCCGGAAACACCTTATGTATCGAGTTGGTCAATGGCGGTGGGGTGGGTGGGGCGCTGGCTGATCGCCGGGCGCGGCTGGATTTTCCGATATCCTAGTCTCAGAGGCTTCAACCGCCGAGATCGCCGAGTACGTAGAGAAAGCGAGATAGGTGTTCCTGAAGCCTAGATCCTGACGCCCGAAGCCTGATGTAAACACATGCTATCCGATTCCGACATCCTGAAAAAGATCCAGCGGCAACCCCGGCAGACTGCTGGATACAAGCAGCTTGTGCGTGAACTTGGGTTGCACGGGGACGAGCGCCGTGAACTGAATGAGCGGCTGCAGAAGCTCGTCGCTGGAGGTCAGTTGCTTTCGGTTGAATCCGACCGCTATGCGATTCCGCAGGCGGCCTCGGACAAGAACCTGGTCGTGGGCAGGCTGACCATGCACCGCGACGGCTTCGGCTTTGTAATCCCGGAGATCGCCTCCGCCAGTCCGGCGCTGAAGTCCCGCCTTGCCGGAGATATTTTCGTTCCGCCACATGCCGTCGGCTCGGCGATGCACGGGGATCGGGTCTTGGTTGACGTCACGAACGTCCGCGCCGATGGGCGCGCTGAGGGACGAATTCTGCGACCGGTTGACCGCGCGCACCCGACCGTGGTTGGGGTCTTCCATTACGGCTCGCGCCACAACTACGTCACGCCGATGGATCAGAAAATCTCCCAAGACATCGTGATCCCACAGGGACTGGAGTATCCGGAGGGTGTCCAAGATTTCTCTGTCACCTCTCTGCCCTCTGTGGTTAAAGGTCGTGAACCACAGAGGAGGGCGCAGAGGTCACAGGGTAAGAAAGAATCCAAGCACCGGGTGCTGGGGCAGGAGGTTGCGCGGCGGACCGACTGGAGCGACCTGGAGAACGTTGTGGTGGATGTCGAGATCACGGACTGGCCGTCGGCCACACAGAATCCTCGCGGAAGGGTGGTCGAAATCGTGGGCTACGAAGACGATTTTGGCGTAGACGTTGAGATCATCATCCGCAAATATCACCTGCCTCACCGCTTCCCCGCTGGGCCGCTGAGCGAGGCGGAGGAGGCTGAGCCGGTCATCTCCTCAGCCGAGGTCAGTAAGAGACGCGACTTCCGAGAGGTTCCGATCGTGACCATTGATGGCGAAACGGCTCGTGATTTCGACGATGCTGTGCTGGTCCGCCGGCTGGAGAATGGGAACTTCGAGCTGCAGGTTCATATCGCCGATGTTGCTCACTACGTCCAGCCCGAGTCTGCGCTCGATCAGGAAGCGCGGGTGCGCGGCACCAGCGTTTACTTTCCCGACCGCGCTGTGCCTATGTTGCCGCTTGAGCTTTCGACCGACATCTGCAGCCTGCGCCCGCAGGTGGACCGCCTGGTGATGTCCTGCGTAATGGAGATTGACCATCGCGGCGAAATTATTGGCTTCGAGTTGTCCCCCGGGATTATTCGTTCTGCTGAGCGCATGACGTACACCGCGGTGAACGCTGTGCTCGAGGGAGAGGGGGCTTCTCGCAAACGCTACTCGAACCTGCTCGAGAGTTTCGAAATGATGCGCGAACTGGCCATGATTTTGAAACGGAAGCGGGAGCGCCGCGGGTCGATTGATTTCGATCTGCCGGAGCCGGTCATCGAATTCGATGATCTTGGACTGATGAAAAGCATCTCGCGCTCCGAGCGCAACATCGCGCACCGCCTCATTGAAGAATTCATGCTCTCTGCGAACGAGTGTGTTGCCGGATATCTCGAGGGCAAAGGAATTCCGTCGCTGTATCGCATTCACGAAAAGCCCGACGCCAAGCGCGTGTACGATTTTGAAACTATCGCGGCGACTTTTGGCTATTCACTTGGGGTGGGCGCCTTGCCAATCCAGCGCATGCAGTTCAAGACCGACCGCCGTTCGCACTATGGAACCGGAAAGCGTCCGCGGGAAGTTGAGATTCCGAAGGACGTTCACATCACGCCACGCATGTACCAGAAGCTGACGGAGAAGATTGCGGGCAAGCCGGAAGAGCGGATCCTTTCCTTCTTAATGCTGCGTTCGCTGAAGCAGGCGCGATATTCCGAGGACAATGTGGGACACTTCGCACTGGCGGCGACAACTTATACGCATTTCACTTCGCCGATAAGGCGTTATCCGGATTTGATTGTGCATCGGATTCTCAAGCAGGTTCTGCTGGATTCGGCGGAGCGTCGGGAGGGGAAAGTGCCTGTGGGAACGTGGCGCGGAAAACCCGGCCGCGAGTCCCTTCAGGAGAACCCGTCGCTGCCGTCCGAAGTTTCGCGGGCGGGGACCCATTCGACTTCGTTCACGGCAGGTCCGCGCCACGCGGGCGACGGTCCCACGCCGTGGTCCAAGCGGCGCGATCATGCCGCGCATCGAGGGTCGAACCATCTTCAGGACGGTCCCATCCCGCTCGATGAACTGCACGCGATCGCCGAAGATTCCAGCCGCTCCGAGCGGCGGGCCGACGATACCGAACGCGAGCTGATGGAGTGGAAAAAGGTGAAGTTCATGCAGGATCGTGTCGGAGAGGACTTCGACGGCCTGATTATCAGCGTCACCAAGTACGGCATGTTCGTCGAGCTCACCGACCTTTTTATCGAAGGCCTGGTGCCGCTCGGCAATCTGAGCGACGACCACTACACCTATCACGAGAACACTCGCGAGATCATCGGCCAGCGTTCTCGCAAGACATTCCGCCTGGGACAAAAAGTGCGCGTGCTGGTGGATCGGATTGATCCAGTGGAGAAGAAAATCCAGTTTGCGTTGCTGGAAGAGATCAAGCCGCGCCAGCCAAAACGCAAGCGACGTGGCCTGGTGTAGAATTTTGAAGTCAACCCCGTTCGAACTATCCGGTTCGAACCAGTGTCGGGACGTGGCTCAGCCTGGTAGAGCACTCGCTTGGGGTGCGAGGGGTCGGCAGTTCAAATCTGCCCGTCCCGACCAACATTTATGGAAGTCTTTAGGGACCTGATGTATGGGAGGCCCTGGGACCGCCTGCCCTCACACCACAGGATGCGGTAGTCCGCGTCGCCGCAGGCATTGTCGCGATGGTCATCCAGAAGACGGGCATGACAAACCCAACTGGCCACGGCGACGACTTCCTCGAGCACATTGCCCGGCAGCTTCGAGACGGCGCAAGCTTCCGATAGGTTCCGGCCACTCGCTCGCCGAACTGAGCTACAACTTCACTGTCCGCCCTGTTTTCGCTGCGTCGTAGATTGCCATCATGATTTTCAAGTCACGCAGTCCTTCTTCGCCAGGCGTGAGCGGTTCCTTATTCTGCATCACGCAATCGGACATGTGGTCCATCTCTGCCGCAAAGTGATCGACGACGGGGAGATCACGCTGGTCGATGGTGTTGCCGCGCTCTATCCACAAACGCAAGCCGCTGTACCAGGTGGCGGGATCCATGCAGAGACGTGCGTCGGTCCCCATCACGCGATAGTGGCTCTGGTGGAAGTAGCCGTAACTTGACGAGCAGTTGGCCAAAACTCCGCTCGGAAAACGTAATTGAAAATTGATGTGCTCTTCCACCTCTTTGAAGCGCGGATCACCCGGCGTGGTGTACATCATCGCATTTACCTCCGTGGGCTCTTCGCCGGAAAGATAGCGAGACGCGTTCAGAGCGTAAATGCCGATGTCCATCAGCGATCCTCCGCCAGCGAGTTGCCGGTTCAACCTCCACTGCTTGGGATCGCCCATATTGAAGCCCGTATCCGCCAGAATCATCTGAGTGGGGCCGAGTTCCTGCGAGCGTGCGATGCGGATGGCTTCCTGATTGTAGGGCTCATAGCGGCAACGGTAGGCGACCATCAGCTTCCGGCCGGCTCTGTGCGCGGCGTCGATCATCTGCTGGCATTCGGCAGGCGTGTTGGCCATGGGCTTCTCCGAAAGCACATGCTTGCGGGACTGGAATCCGCGGACTGTATATTCGGCATGCATGCCGTTGGGGAGAACGATGTAGATGACGTCAACTTCGGGATTGTCTTTGATGGAATCGTAATTCTGGTAGTTGTAAATGTTCTTGGGACTGACGCTGTAGCGCAGGGCCAGCTTGTTCGCTTTATCCGGGTGACCGCTCACCAGAGCAACCACTTTGGATTTCTCGCACTTCGCAAACGCGGGCAGGATCTGATTGATGGAAAGGCTGCCCAGACCCACAATCGCCCATCCAAGTTTCTTGCCCGGAGGATCAGGGACTACAAGCTCCGCAGATGCATCCTTGAGCAGCGCTCCAGCGACATTCGCCGCCAGCAACCCCTGGCCGAGTTTTCCAATAAATCCGCGTCGAGAGATTCCAGAGTCGGACATGATTTCCCCTCCACTATTTAGAACTGCGCTGTTTGTGAATTTCCTCCAAGCGCCGCTTCAAGTACTCCTGATACTCCTGCTGCAGCTTCGGGTCGCTGGGCGAGCCGTAAATTTCGCTCGACTTGTATTTCCCTTCGTCGAATTTCTTTTTCGTCCACTCATCATGAATGTGGGTTTCGTCGGCGCGGTCGAGCACCTCTTGCACGAACTGCGGGGGAACAAAATATACGCCTTCACGATCGCCTACCACGAGATCGCCGGGCATGACGGTCACGCCGCCGATGCGGACAGGGATATTGATGCCGGTCAGCATCACGTTGCCAATCGGCGTCGGATCCACGGCCCGGAAGTAGGCCGGCATGTCGATTTCTGAGATTCCATCCAGGTCGCGAACGCTGCCATCCACAACCATGCCTGCGCCGCGAGTGGCTTTCATCACATAAAAGAAGAGATTGTCGCCGACGATCGTGCCGTTCACCTTCTTGTCGAAAAGATCCACAATCAGCACATCTCCGGGTTGCAACATGTCGATGGCGGTTTGGTTCATCAGCCGGGGGATTCCATGCTGTTTCGCCTTGGCTTTGGCAACGTCGTCCACATCGCCGCGCAGCGGCATGAACTGGACCGTAAACGCGCGGCCCACCATGGTCTTGCCCGGATGCAACACCTGAAATCCATCAGCATACTGATTGTTGAATCCCTTTTGCTGCAGGACAGCCCAGACTTCCTCCGAAGAAAGGCCTCGCGCCCGTTCGATCAAGTCGTCGGGAACTTTGGGGCGGCCGTCGGGCAGGCGATCAAATGGATTTTGCGCGGTGTAGTCAATCAGATCTTGCTTCGAAAAGGTAAAAAACTGCGCGGAAGCCACAGGCGAGAGGACTATTGCGAGCAGGAATCCACAAATCATCGAAGCAATGCTCAGTGGGACGGTGCTGCTGGCACGGCAAACCATGGGCGCGCCTCCGAGTCGGATCGTGTCCCCGAAACTCTCAAATCAGCGATCGTTTGTCAAACGGATCGGCTGGCAGACTTATTGGCGACCGATGCCCAAGCAACTCCCTACCATTCAACCGTGGTCACTGAATTACGGCTGAGCGAGATGCCCGCAACCTTGTCACCGAGCCTGATCTGGCAATCGCGGGAAGGACCGGTGTTGGTCAGAACCAGGACGCGCTTTCCGCCGGGATTCTCGAAGGCCACGTGATCAAGACCGGTCGCCTGGCTCTGAGAATCGATACGATGAGCGCCGCGGCGGATAAAACGCGAGTAGTGATTGAACGCCCAGTACTGTCCGCTGTACGAAATTTCCTCGCTGGTTGAATTGATGGTCAATACTCCGCCGCACGGGAAGGGTCCGATATTGGGACGCCCCTTTTCATCGAGGGCGAGATTCCAGGCGGTGATGCAGCGGCACCAATTGCGCAGGATGCCGGTAAATGTTGTGCTCCATGTCGCCCAGTCTTTGGCGTAATTCGGATCGGTGTAATCGGGCCCGCCTTCCGTCCAGTACATTTCGACGTCAGGATAGGCGCTGTGCACTCGCTCGATCCACTCAGGTTTCCCCACGTAACCGTGCCAGGCAACGGCGTTGCTGTAACGGCGGACATCAGGCATCTCCAGTTCGCCCATGGCCCGACCCCAGAGGTTGTAATTGTGGTCAATCAACCAGATTTTCGTTTTCACTCCACCGCGCTCAAAGGCTGGCCCCAATTGAGTGCGAACAAAATCGGCTTCATACTCCTGCGGCCAGATGCAGGCGGGCATGCGCCCGTCCTGGTCCGTGTCCACTTCGTTTTGCACGGTGACGGCTTGCACCGGAACGCCCTCAGCTTCGTATCCCTGCAGGAACTTCACAAAGTAGTTTGCGTAGGCCGGCATGTAATGCCGCTGCATGTTCCCGCCCAGCATGGAATGGTTTGATTTCATCCAACCCGGCGGACTCCAGGGTGAGGAGAATAAGAAGAGGTCGGGATTTGCCTTCCGCGCTTCCCGCAACATCGGCAAGATGTATGCGCGATCGTGTTCGATGGAGAAGCGCGTCAAATCGGGATCGGCGTCACCGTCGTCATAGCTGTACAGTTTGGTGGAGTAGTCGCTCGACCCAATACAGGTGCGGCAAACGCTGAGTCCCATCTCAGACGGATGAAAGAGTTCGTGAAATACGTTTTCGCGCGACGCAGGGTCAAGCCGATTGAAGGTGTAGCAGGCCGCGTCGGTGAACGCCCCGCCAAATCCCAGGACTTCCTGAAATTTCTTGGTGGGATCCAGAACGACGGCGTCATGAACGTTGGATCCTGCCGCAGACTTCCACCCCACCGACGCTGCTCGCTTCAGCCGCTGAGCGTCATCCGTGATCCAAAGTGTCAGGTCACCGGCTGGGTTAGATGGACTTGCAGTCACCAGTCGCGGTAGTGCGGCGGCTCCAGCCAATGCCGCTGTGCCCTTCGCGGATAGCTTCAGAAAATCGCGTCGTGAAGTTTCGTTCGCCATCTCTGCCCCAAAGCAAGAATCAGGATTTTTGCACATTGAACTCTAACAAACGTGCCGTCGGCCTGGCGGATTATTTTCGTGAGATGGCGCGAGTCAGATCGCACGTCCGAATGAACAGGCGGGGCGTCGGAGAATCCGGAGCGCTATCGGTATCTACGGATCAGGAGGTTGACGCGGTCAGGGCGGTAAAGCCCAAGCACGTGCATTACCGGGCTTCCTTTTGTAGAGTAGATGACCTGGCGGATGCGGAGCAACGGCTGGCCCAGCGGGATCGTCAGAAGGCGTGCGGTACGGGGATCGGCTGCGGTCGCGTCCACTTCTTCATCCGCGTAGGCTAACTCTAGTCCATAATTGCGCTCGAGACTGGCAAACAGCGAACCCTGTGGCGGGGGCGCATCGGTAAGGCCGCCAAACTCCTTGGCCGAGAGATAGCAGGTTTCCACATAGAACGGCTCCTCTGCTCCCAAGCGCACACGCTCCAGTTTGACCAGTGGACTATCGGCTGGCAGCGCAAGGCGGGCCGCAATCTCGGGTTCTTTACTCACGATCGTGCAGGACAACACCTTGGACCGCGCCGACAGACTGCGAGCGGCCATTTGTTCACTGAAGCTGGTCAGTTTATTGTAATGAATCTTCGGAGGCGCGACGAAGGTACCGCGGCCCGGTTTGCGCTCCACCCAGCCATCTTGTTCCAGAACAGCCAGGGCATGGCGTGCGGTCATCAGGCTGACGCGATGAAGTCCTGCCAATTCACGCTCCGAGCCCACCGCATCGCCCGGCTTGAGATGGGCATCCTCAATGCGCTTCAGGATGGCGGCCTGAATTCTTCTGTATGCCGGCGTCCCGTTTCTAGCTGGTGCCATGTTCTCTCCTGGGCTTGGGTTCATCTTAAACGCCCTCCACTTGCGCTATAGAGCGTGCTGCTGTGTCCGAGTCGCGAGAGGCCATCTTAACCGACCCGCGGAAGCTATATAGCTGTACCGTCGCGACCAGTGAGCATTCGGTGCCGGCCGGCCCCGAAAAGAGACCCGGCCCCCCACAACCTGAGAAAAATCGCTTATCTTCCCAAAGTGCACATAAATTAGCACAATGTTGACAATCGTGCGCAAGTTTCTTTGCAATATTCCAGCAAACGTATTCCCATCGGTGCAAGTCCCGTTCGTCGGAACCCATCTATAGCGGATCCAGCATAATTTTACATTCGGACTCATTTTTTGTCTTGACGACGATCTAAGCAATGCTATATAGCATTACCCTAGTTTCACGAGTGGCTTTTTCGTGGGGTCCTTTTTTCAAGCGAACTTCTCCCGGAGGTTTTGACATGCGACAGTGGATTAAAGCAAGCCTTTCGCTCCTTGCATTGGCTGGGCTGCTGGGCATTTGTGCTCCAGTATGGGCCCAGGAGGTAACCGCTTCTATCGTGGGAACGGTCACCGACCCGAGCGGCGCACCTATTAATGGCGCTGACGTGACCGCGACCGACGCCGAGCGAGGCACCATCTGGCCGGCGAAAACCAACCAAGACGGGGCTTATAGCATCCTGCGCTTGCCGGTCGGCAGCTATTCAGTAAAGATCACCGCCTCGGGATTTCAGACCGTGACCCATCCGGCGTTCACTCTGGTGCTGAATCAGACGGGCCGCATTGACGCGCAGATGAAGGTCGGCCAGGCATCGGAGGTGGTAGAAGTCACTGGCGCTGCGCCGGTGCTGCAGACAGAGACCGCTGAGGTCAGCACGCTGATTGATTCCGCCGCCGTCACCTCAGTTCCGCTGGCGGGGCGCAACTACCTTCAGTTGAGTTTGCTTGCTCCAGGCACCACGACTAATAATCCACAGGGGATTAACGAACCTCAGAACATGAACGACGGATCGCGGCCGTTCATTAACGGCAATCGCGAGCAGGCGAACCAGTACTTCCTTGACGGCATTCAAAACAGCGAGGACAAGGAAAACGACACCTCGTACGTTCCGAGCATTGATGCGATCCAGGAGTTCAACATTATTACCCAAAACGCCTCGGCAGAATTTGGGAACTACGAAGGCGGCGTGGTCAGTGTCTCGACAAAATCGGGGACCAATCGCTTTCACGGCACGGTTTACGAATTCTTCCGCAACGACAAGTTGGATGCGAATCTGCCTTCGAACGGGTGGACGACTGGCGTGACCGCCGATGAGAACACTGCCTCACATCCGGTTCCGGGACACGCGGCTGACGGCACTATTCTCAAGCCGGAATTCCGCTATAACCAGTTTGGCGCGACCATTGGTGGTCCGATAATCAAAGACAAGCTCTTTTTCTTTGCTGATTATCAGGGCCTCCGCGATTTGAACTCCGGAGCCACAGGCTCCCAACTCCTTACGAAGAGCATGCGGGCGGGCGACTTCGGTCAGCTATGCACCGACTTCGGAGGGACATTCAACGGTTCGGGCGCTTGTAGCAATGTCAGCGGTCAGCTGGTTGATCCGCTTCACGGTAATGCAGCGGTGCCTTTCAACAATTTTGCCAACACGCCCGACACCATCAACGTAGTTGCAAATAATCTGTTCACCAACTTCGGAAAGTACTACCCGCTACCCCAGGTCAATAGCGTGGGCGCCGGCGACAATTACTTTTATAACAGCGGCACAACCATAAACACTGACCAAGGCGACCTAAAACTCGACTACAACATTTCGGACAAAGACCATACGTTTTTCCGCTATTCACAGGGGCACCTACGCAACCCCAGTGTCAGCGGATGTCTTTTCTGCGCCAACGGATCGAGTCTA
>Ga0137390_10001668_pt1 | contig 16966 bp, 13 predicted proteins | sample 15con2h24AmetaG_FD_104937 | JGI IMG/M metagenome (GOLD analysis project Ga0137390, IMG submission 104937) | Vadose zone soil microbial communities from Angelo Coast Range Reserve, California, USA - 15con2h2.4A metaG | ecosystem: Environmental > Terrestrial > Soil > Vadose zone > Saprolite... | reverse complement strand
ACTCCCGCCGCAGCCGCCCGCGCTCGGGCCCGCTCAACCGGCAGTTCCACATGCAGTTCTTCGCCGGTTTCGAGTGCCACCGCGCGTTCAATCGTGTTCTCCAACTGGCGAACGTTGCCCGGCCAATCGTAGTTGGCCAGGGCTGAAAGCGAATCCGGCTTGACTCGCACAATGCTCTTCCGGGCTGTAGGGAGATATTTCCTCAAGAAATGGCTCACTAGAAGTGGCAAATCTTCGCGTCGCTCCCGTAGCGGAGGCACGGTAACCGGAATTACGCTCAACCGGTAATACAAATCTTCGCGGAAAGTGTTCTCCGCCACTTGCCGCTCGAGGTCGCGATTGGTGGCCGCGATGACGCGCACGTCAATGGCAATCTCATCGCTGCCGCCGACCGGGCGCACACAGCGCTCCTGCAAAACCCGCAGCAGCTTTACCTGCATGGTCAGGTTCATCTCGCCGATTTCGTCAAGGAAGATCGTGCCGCCATCGGCCACTTCGAACAGTCCGCGCTTGTTCTGGTTCGCGCCAGTGAACGCGCCTTTGACATACCCGAAGAGTTCACTTTCGAGCAGAGTCTCCGGAAACGCTCCGCAGTTGATGGAGACAAACGGCTCGGCCGCCCGCGGAGAGCAAGTATGAACCGCCCGCGCCACCAGCTCCTTGCCAGTGCCGCTCTCGCCGTAAATCAAGACTGTGCTTTGCGTCGAGGCAACCGTGCGGATGGTTTGCTTCAATTTCTCCATGGCAGGACTGGCGCCGACGATGTTGTCCAGAGAGTTCCGCGTGGCGGCATCGCGTTTGAAGGCGAAATTCTGCCGGCTCAGAGTCACTTTTTCCAGCGCCCGGCGGATGGCCAGCTTGACCTCATCCACCATTCCCGGCGACTTGCGAATGTAGTCGGTGGCACCGCCGGCCTTCACGGCTTCGACGGCCGCTTCGTAGTCGTCCACTGCTGTGATCAGAATGACCGCGGAATCAGGCGAGACTTTGTGGGCGTGGCGCAGCACCTCGATGCCGTTGATATTTGGCATCCTGATGTCGGTGACGATTACGTCGTAGAGCGCCGAATCGAGCTTTCGGGTGGCTGCTTCTCCGGAGTTGACGGTTTCGACCTTATATCCCTCGCGGCGCAGAGTGATATCCAGCATTTCACAGATTGAGCGTTCGTCATCGCAGATCAGGATATTAGGCATGCGCGCCCTCTCCGATCAGCCGCTCGGGCACAGCTTCTGCGATCGTCTGAGCATTTTCTGCGGGAGCCGCGATGGCCCCTTCTTCTGCCGCCCGGCGAATTCGCAGGATGAACGTACAGCCCTGCTCGGGTTTCGATCTCACCCAGACCTTACCCTCATGTGCTTGCACAATCTGATACACAATGGCCAGCCCCAGGCCGGTCCCGCCCTCGAACTGCGATTGGAAAGGCTCAAAGATTTTCTCCACCATCTGTGGGCTCATCCCCGGACCGGTATCAGCAAAACTAAATTGCCAGTCGCTGCCAACTTCTTCAATGCCCACCGTCAGAGTTCCGCCCTTTTTCATCGCGCGGACGGCGTTTTCGCAGAAATTCCAGAAGACCTGCTTCATCCGGTCGCCATCGACAAGCGCATAGACTTGTTTGGCCGCGTAGCGCCGCTCGATCTTGATTCCGGTGTTCTGCGCCTCCAGCCGGTGTCCCAGCAGGGTCAGCGTGTCTTCGAGCAGAGGAATCATGTCCACGTTGGCAAAGCGATATTGCTTGGTGCGCGAATAGGCCAGAAAGTCGGTGATGATGTCGTTCAAGCGCTCCGACTCGCGGGTCACAATCTGCAGCAGGCGGCGATGCTCGTCGCTGAGGTCAGGCATCTCCGATAACAGACTGGCGGAACCCGCGATTGAAGTGAGCGGGTTCCGGACTTCGTGAGCGATGGCCGCTGATAGCCGGCCCACCGCGGCCAACCGGTCCTGCATGCGCACTTCGCGCTCCAACCTTCGAAGCTGGGTCAGATCGTCGAGCGTGTACACGTGACCTACCGCCCCGCGGCCGGGAACCGTTAGTTCCGATGCCAGTACACGGAAAGTTTTGCGAAAGCCGTTGGGCGCCGCGAAACGGACTTCACCATGACCGTACTCGGATGCCGCCTGCGGCAAACGGTCCTGGAACAGCGGAGCGATCGCTTCTCCAAGCAGTTGTTTCTCTGGACGCTCCACCAACTTCTCCGCCGAGGCATTCACCAGCGTAATCCGTCCATCCAGTCCGGTTGTAATCAGCCCACTGCTGGTGGAACGAATAATGTTTTCATGCAGCGCCTGCAAGCTCAGCAATTCGCCGCGCGTGTACTCCAGGCGTTTGTCCGCCTGGCGAAGCTTGGAAGCCAGTAATCCCGCCAGGTAGGCGATGGCAAGATATCCGAACAGGTTTACAAAAATGATTCCCTGCAGCGTGCGGATACCCGGATGGGTGACCGAATAAGAGGGCACAATCTGGAAGTAGCACAACTCCAGTACCGCGCCGTAGAGCAGGAATGCCAGCGCGGATGTCAGGTAAGCCCAGGTCCGCGGCAACAGAATCGTGGCCACAACAATGACCAGGGGATACAGAAAATTGAGCGAACTATCCACCCCGCCGGTGATGTAAATCAGAAGGCTGACCAGCAACAGGTCGGTAATGACCTGCAGCACCGATTGCGCCCGCAGTTCTTTCCAAACCCGCAACAGCACCAGGTAAAACGCCGAAATCGTGTACGCCAGCATGATGGCATCCACGAACATACGCATGGGAAACGCCACCGGCGTGAATTGCGCGATCGCCAGTTCGATGCCCAGCAATACGGTAAGAATCAGGATCCGAACCTTGACCAGCCACACCAGCCAAACCCGGTCCTCGAAGGCAGATTGCATGTCTTGGCTCTTAAGCTTCTATCGTCCAGGTTCCGTTTTTCCGGCGGCGAAATCCGGCGTACTCAAGTGTTGCCGGGCCTTTCGCCGCCCTTTGCACCAACCGAATCTTACCCAGCCAGCTTGCCGATCAGCGCGAACAGCGGCATGTACAGCGAAATGACGATGCCGCCAATCATGACGCCGAGCAAGCCGATGATCACCGGCTCCAGCATGGCCAGCATGTCTTTGGTGGCGGAGTCCACTTCGTCTTCGTAAAAGTCGGCAATTTTCTGCAGCATGTTGTCCATTGCGCCCGTTGCCTCGCCGACGCCGATCATCTGGGTCACCATATTGGGGAAGACGCCGCATTCGCGAAGCGGGTCCACGATGGTGCGACCCTCTTCAATCGCTTTGCGCACCTTCATCAGCGCTTCTTCCAGCACTGCATTGCCGGAGGTCCGAGCGGTAATGCTCAGGCCCTCGAGAATCGGCACACCCGAAGTAATCAGAGTGCCCAGGGTACGAGTAAACCGCGCCACCGCAATTTTCCGCAGCAGTATGCCAATGATCGGCAGTTTCAGCATCCCGTAATCCATCCAGTATTTGCCGCGCGGGTCCTTGCGGATCTGCTTGATGCCGAACACCAGGCCTACCGCTCCCACAATCAAAAACCACCAGAATTGGCCGACAAAGGCGCTCAGGCCCATGACGATTCGCGTCGGCAGAGGAAGCGAAACGCCCAGTCCAGCAAACAGGTTGGAGAAGATTGGCACCACCCATTTGAGCAGTGCACCCACCACCAAGATCGCCATCGAAACTACCGCGACCGGGTAAATCAGCGCCGACTTCACCGCGGACTTCAGCTTCACTGCCTTTTCGACGTAAGCCGCCAGGCGCTGGAGAATAATGTCCAGAATGCCGCCCGTTTCGCCGGCTTCCATCATGTTTGTCGTCAGGTCATCGAAGACCTTCGGATAGAGGCGCATGGCGTTCGCCAGGGTGGAACCGCCTTCCACCGTGGTGCGGACCCCGGTGAGCGTCTTCTGGAAGGCCACATTCTCCTGGTTGGCCGCCAGGATCTCCAGACACTGCACTAGTGGCAGGCCGGCATCGATCATGACCGAAAATTGCCGGAAGAAGATGGCAATCTCCTTGGTCTTGACTTTGGTCGAGCCGAATATGGGAAGGGCAAACTCTTTCCCCTTCTCCCGGATGGTTGGCGAACCGATCTGCTCGCGCCGAAGTTGCGTGGCCAGCACCTGCTTGTTTGCGGCCATGCGTTCGCCGGTTACCTTCTCGCCCGCGGTGTTCTTTCCCGAAAATGTGAAGACTGGCATGGTTTCCTCTCTTTACCTGTGCTCCTGAACTCGTACCTGAACCTTAATGCTTACCTGTGGCTGTGCTCCTGGCCGCAGTCCCGACTCCTTGCCTGCCCGCCAGGCTTGCGCCCCGGTTAATCATTTCCTGCAGTTCGTCCTGGTTGCTGGACCGCGCCATGGCAACTTCCAGCGTGATCTGCTTCTGGAAAAACAGCGAAGCCAGCGACTGATTGAAAGTCTGCATTCCGTATTTGTCCTGTCCGGATTGCATGGCCGAGTAAATCTGGTGAATCTTGTCCTCGCGGATCAGGTTGCGCACGGCGGCATTGGGAATCAGAATTTCCATGGCCATCGCCCGTCCCTTGCCATTCGCCGTCGGCAACAGGCTCTGACACATGATCCCTTCCAGCACCAACGATAACTGCGCCCGAATCTGCGACTGCTGGTGTGCCGGGAAGACGTCAATAATTCGGTTGATGGTCGAAGACGCCGAGTTCGTGTGCAGCGTCCCGAAGGTGAGGTGGCCGGTTTCAGCGATACGCAGCGCCGATTCGATAGTCTCCAGATCTCGCATTTCGCCGATCAGCACCACATCGGGGTCCTCGCGAAGTGCGGCCCGCAAAGCGTCGGTAAAGCTCTTAGTGTCGGCGTGTATTTCACGCTGGTTGACCACGCAATTCTTGTTCATGTGAACAAACTCGATCGGGTCCTCGATGGTCAGAATGTGGTCGTGGCGTTCGGAGTTGATCTTGTCAATCATCGAAGCCAGCGTCGTGGATTTCCCCGAACCCGTAGGTCCTGTGACCAGCACTAGTCCACGCGGCTTCTCGCACAGCTTTGCGACCACGGGAGCCAGTCCGAGCTGGTTGAAATTCTTGATCTCAAATGGAATCACGCGGAATACAGCCGAAGTGGCGCCGCGCTGATTGAACACGTTGGCGCGGAAGCGGGCAAGGCCCTTCAAACCAAACGAAAAGTCCAGCTCCAGATGCTCTTCGAAGCGGTGCTTTTGCGAGTCAGTCATCACGCTGTAGGCCAACTGCTTGGTTTCCGCCGGCGTCATCTGCGGCAAATCGAGCGGGACCAAATGTCCGTGTACGCGAACCTGCGGCGGCGAGTTGGTGGTGATGTGGAGATCGCTTCCGCTCATCTCCAGCATTCGTTTCAACAGATCACTCAATGAAAGCGACATAACTTTGTTTTCCTTCTTTCAAATTTCGCTTACCGCCCACTTGCCTAGTGAATCGTTTCGCGCGCAACTTCCTCGAGCGTAGTCATTCCTGCGGCCACTTTGATCAGACCGCTACGCCGCAAGGTGATCATTCCGCGCTCAATCGCTTTCTTCTTCAGCTCAACTGCAGACGCGCCCACCAGAACCAATTCTTTGATCTCATCATCCACTTCCATTACTTCGTAGAGACCGCAGCGTCCCTTGTATCCGGTGTTGTTGCAGACCCCACAACCTTTGCCCTTTTGGATCTTGATTGTTTTGGCCTCTTCCGGCGTGAACCCTTCTTCGATCAGCGTCTGCACCGGCACTTCGACGGTCTCCACGCAGTCTTTGCAGATCCTTCGCACCAGCCGCTGGGCGCAGATAAGGTGCACCGATGTTGCCACCAGGAACGGCTCAATGCCCATGTTCATCAGACGGGTGATGGTTTCCGGCGCGCCGTTGGTGTGCAGCGTGGAAAGCACCAGGTGTCCGGTAAGGGCGGCCTTAATGGCGATTTCCGCAGTTTCAAAGTCGCGGATTTCGCCGACCAGAATAATGTTCGGGTCCTGCCGCAAAAACGCGCGCAGGGCCGCGGCAAAGTTCAAGCCGATCTGCTCCTTCATCTGTACCTGGTTGACCCCGCCCAACTGAAACTCGACCGGATCTTCCGCGGTCATAATGTTGGTGTCCGGAGTGTTCAAGCGGGCAATGGACGAATACAGCGTATTGGTTTTTCCCGAACCGGTCGGCCCCGTTACCAGCACCATCCCGTACGGTTTCAAGATCGCCTTCTCGAATTTGGTCAGCGACTCCTGCTCGAAACCCAGCTTGGTCATATCCAGCCGCAGGTTTTCTTTGTCCAGCAGCCGGAGCACGATCTTCTCTCCCCACAACGTCGGCAGCGTACTCACGCGGAAATCGAGTTGCTTCTTCTTTCCGCCGATGTGCATCTTCAGCATGATGCGGCCGTCTTGCGGCAACCGCTTCTCGCTGATGTCCAGCTTGGCCATGATCTTCAAACGCGACGTGATTGCATCTTTCAGCTTGACCGGAGGCGACATGATGGACTGCAATACGCCGTCAATACGGAAGCGAACTCGAAATTCTTTTTCGTACGGCTCGATGTGAATGTCGCTGGCGCCCCGCTTGACCGCATCGGTGAGAACCAGGTTCACCAGCTTTACGATTGGCGCTTCGTCGGCGGCTTTCTCCAGATCAGCCAGCGCCAACTCTTCGGCATCGGCTTGCAGCTCCACGTCGGCTTCGTCCATGTCCGACATGGACTGCATGACCTGCTCAAGATCCTCTTCTTTAGTGGTACCGTAGGCCTTTTCTATTCCGTCGAGAATAGAGCTTTCCGAAGCCACTACCGGCTCGATGTTGAAGCCGGTCATGAACTTGATATCGTCCATGGCGAACACATTCGTGGGATCAACCATGGCGATGGTGAGCGAAGCCCCCACCCGGCTCAGCGGCAGAATCTGATAACGCTTGGCAGTCTCGTAAGGAATCAGCTTGACTACGGAAGCATCAATCTCGAAGTAAGAAAGATTGATCGCTGGAACTCCATACTGGCGGGAAAGAAAATTGGTGACATCCTCATCGCTGAGGAGATTGAGTTTCACCAATGCGCTGCCCAGGCGGCAGTTGCTTTCCTTCTGCACCTTGATCGCCTGCTGCAACTGTTCTGGGGTGATGATCTTCTCTTTTACAAGAAGGTCGCCCAGTCTCTGGGACATGCCTCGATCTCCTGTCTGATACCGCTGAAAGCCACCACCGGGCTTTTGGCCCGGCAAGCAGAAATGTGCCCAATTCTGAAGCGAAGTGACACAAATTCGCCGTGACACAAATTGTCACCTTGATTGAGTAACTGCAAAAGTAACGTTGGTGCTTGTACCCACGCCGTCCTGCAATGCTCCGCGAATAACGGCGGAAGGCCGCTCTTTTCCAGTCATTTGCTTCGAGGGTCATGTCCTTTAGGCACTCCAGGGCCAGACCGCTTAAACTGATACCGCGATGCAGAGAGCCTCCCCGGAAGCGCGAGTCGCCGAAATCTACTCCACGCTCTCGCAGGCTTGGGGGCGCCAGCACTGGTGGCCGGCAAGTACCCCCTTCGAGGTGATCGTTGGCGCCTATCTCACCCAAAGCACGAGTTGGACCAACGTGGAACTCGCGCTGAAACAACTCCGCACCGCGCGGTTGCTGACCGTAGCCGGGATCCGCAATACTCCGGTTGCCAAACTGGAGAAACTGGTCCGCTCCTCGGGATACTTCCGCCAGAAGGCCCGGAGGCTGAAGACTTTCGTGAATTTCCTTGATCGGAACTACGGCGGCTCGCTTACCCGGATGTTCCGCCAGCCGACTCTCGAACTGAGGCACAAACTGCTTTTGCTGAACGGGGTCGGGCCGGAGACCGCGGACTCCATCTTGCTCTACGCCGGCCAGCACCCCATCTTTGTGGTTGATGCTTACACGAGACGAATCGCCGCTCGTCACGCCATCCTGCCGGAAACCGCGAACTACGAAGAGTTCCGAATGCTTTTCGAGAAGAGTCTGGCCTCGCTGCAGCCCGGCAACTACGCCGGTGGCGTCGCAGAAGGCGCCGCCCACCCGCCTTCACGCATGAGCCTGTCCTCCCGTTCGCCAGTGGCCCAGGTCTTCAACGAAATGCACGGACTGCTGGTCGGTGTCGGAAAGAACTACTGTTTAAAATCTGCTGCGCAATGCGAACAGTGCCCACTCCGGCGGCTTCTGCCCCAGGTCCCGGTCATTCCCGGCTTATAATTGACGTTCGACAATGCGCTTCTCGGGCAGATGAAGTTTTTGACGATGGCTTCTGGCAATCCAATCCGCTCTGGCCCCAGCCGAAAAAAGCTGATCATTATTTTGACCGCGGTGAGCCTGGTGCTGTTCGGGATCTTGCTTTCCGAACAGTCCTTCGATCTGCCATTCATCAATCCATCCACCAACCAGCAAACCGTGTTCCTGGTCGCGCTTTCTCTGATCGTATTCCTGCTGTTTGTGGTACTCACCTTCGTGCTTTGGCGCAATTTGCTAAAGTTATTTGCCGAACGGCGGCTAGGCGTCCTGGGCTCCAAGTTTCGCACCCGGCTTGTGGTGGGGAGTCTCCTGCTGTCCTTTCTTCCTGTCATCGTAATGTTCTGGTTCGCCTACGGACTGATGAACCGCTCCATCGACAAGTGGTTCTCAACTCCTGTAGAGGAAGTGAGGCAAGACACTGCGCTCATGGCGAGCCTGCTGTCTAAGTATGCTGCCGAAAACGCACATGCTGAAGCGATCGCGATTGCCTCTGCGCCTGAAACCCAACACGCTTTTGAAGGACACAGCTTCGCTGGCGTTCTCACTCAGTTCCGCATGCACGAGTCCACCCTGCAAGGCGGTTTCGCAATCGCGATTGAATCGGGAAACGCCGAAGCCAGTTTCGGTGTACCCGCCGCATGGCCGCTCTTGAAGCCTAGCCTTCCTCTCCAGCCCATCACGTCAGACCGGCCACAGAGCATCCAGTGGAACGGGATTGGGTACATTCTGGGTAGCGCGCCCGTGGGAAGCCAGGGAGAAATCCTAGTCGCAATGCCCTTGCCCAAGAACTTCGCTGAGGGCCAAAAAAAGCTGGCCGCGAGCCAGCAGCGTTACCTTGACTTGGCGCTCAACCGCCGCCAGGTACGGCGGCAATATATGGTCGTCCTTTGGCTGCTCACCGGAATGGTTTTGTTTGCCAGCATGTGGCTGGCGCTGTTTCTTTCCCGGCTGGTCACCCGCCCGGTGGTCGCTCTGGCTGAGGCCACACAGGAAATCTCTCGCGGAAACCTAGATTACCGGGTTGAGGTGCCAGCCGCCGATGAACTCGGCGACCTGGTGCGCTCCTTCAATCAAATGGCGGAGGAGTTGCAAACCAGCCGCTACCAGATTGAAGCGTCCAGCCGCGAGCTGAGCGCCGCCAACTCGGAACTGGATCAGCGGCGGCAACACATCGAAACCATTCTCGAAAGCATTCCCACCGGAGTGCTTTCTCTCGACGCCGGACTGCATGTCACCCACGTGAACGAGGCGTTCATGCGCATGTTCAAGCCGTCCGACGAGCCGGCGCGACTGACGGCCGCGCTTCTCACCGCATCTTTACGCGACCTGTTCCCTGCCGAGGTTCTCGCCGAGCTTGACCCGCTTCTCCGCCGCGCCGATCGCATGAGCGTAACCACCACCCAGATGCAGTTCTCCCTGCAACGCACGCGATTGAACGTAGCCGTAACCGTCGCCACCCTGCAGCACCAGACTCAACGCCTGGGTTACGTGCTGGTGTTTGAGGATCTGTCGGACCTGCTGCGCGCGCAAAAGCAGGCGGCGTGGCGCGAAGTGGCCCGCCGTGTGGCCCACGAAATCAAGAATCCGCTTACTCCCATTGCACTTTCGGCGGAACGCATTTTGCGCCACCTTGATCGTGGAGCCGCGATTGACCCGGCTTCCGTCGAGGTAGTGCGCAGTTGCGCGGAGACCATTAGCAGCGCCGTGGACACGGTGCGCACCCTGGTCAACGAGTTCTCAACTCTGGCCAGCTTTCCCGCGTCGCAGCCCCAGCCCGCGGACATCAATACCATCGCCGAGAGCGCACTTTCCATGTTCAACGGACGGCTGGACGGAATCAAGGTGCGTACTCTGTTCTCCGAAAGCCTGCCCAAGGTGATGGCCGATCCCCACGCCATCAAGCGGGCCATTGCCAATCTGATAGACAACGCCGCTGAGGCTATGCAAGGCTCTCTGCTCAAGGAAATCGAGATTTCCACTACCCTGGTTGCCAGCCGCGATGCAGTTGAAATCAGCGTTGCCGACAGTGGCCAGGGGGTTACCCATGAATCGAAAGAACGCCTGTTCCTGCCGTACTTTTCCACCAAGGAGCGCGGTACTGGACTGGGCCTCGCCATTGTCAGCCGGATCGTCGAGGACCATCACGGCTCGATTCGGGTCGAAGAAAACCGGCCCGTGGGCGCCCGCTTTGTGATTGAGTTGCCAATCCTGGATGCAGTTGCCGCACCGGCCAGCCCTTCCTATGCCTAGTGTGTTGATCGTTGACGACGAGTCTGCCATTCGCGAGTCTCTGCAGGGCGTGCTCGAAGACGAGGGTTACAAAACTGCCGCCGCCGGCAGCGGCGAAGCCTGCCTGGAATGGCTGGCCAAGCAATCTGCTGATGTTATTCTGCTCGATATCTGGCTGCCTGGCATGGATGGCCTCAACACGCTGGAACAAATTCGCGCGCTAGCGGATGCTCCCGAGGTCATCATCATCTCCGGGCACGCCACCATTGAAACCGCGGTCCGCGCCACCAAACTTGGCGCCTTCGACTTTCTGGAAAAACCGCTTTCCGTGGACAAAACTCTCATGCTGGTCAAGCACGCGGTGGACGCCAAGAAACTGCGCCTGGAAAACCGCGACCTGAAAAGGCAGCTTGCGCCCAGAAGCGTGATCGTCGGCGAGAGCATTCCCATGAAAGCCCTCCGGCAACAAATCCAGCTCATGGCCCCGACCAACGGCCGTGTCCTCATCTTCGGTGAATCTGGGACGGGCAAGGAACTCGTCGCGCAGGCCATCCACTCGCAGAGTCCGCGCAAGGACGAAATGTTCGTCGAAGTGAATTGCGCCGCCATTCCTGAAGACTTGATCGAGAGCGAGCTGTTCGGTCATCGCCGTGGCTCTTTCCCGGCGGCTGCGGACAAGGAAGGCAAGTTTCTTAAGGCGCACGGAGGTACGCTTTTCCTCGACGAAGTCGGTGACATGAGTCTGAAAACCCAATCCAAAGTCCTGCGCACGCTCGAAGAACAGAACTTCACCCCCGTGGGCAGCGACGAACCGGTCACCGTGGACACTCGCGTGATCGCCTCCACCAACAAGGATCTGGAAGAAGAAATCTCGCGGGGAAATTTTCGCGAAGACCTTTTCTACCGCCTCAACGTAATCCCCTTTTCTGTCCCGCCACTGCGCGAACGCAAAGAAGATATCCCGCTGTTGGCCCGCCACTTCCTGAGAGAATTTTCCGGCCAGTATGGCCGCCGGCCGCGCGAAATCACCGATGACGCGATTGAGACCCTGATGCGCTACTCCTGGCCAGGCAACGTACGCGAACTGCGCAATGTGATCGAGCGCATTGTGATCATGAATCCCACCACCACCCGCTTCGAGCGCAAACATCTCCCGCCACTGGTCTATCGCGATGGCAGCCGCCGCGCGGGAGGCGATTTCTTGACTTTGCACCAAGCCCGAACCGCCTACGAACGCGACTACATCCTGAAAAAACTCGACGACAACCACGGAAACATCAGCCGCACCGCCGAAGTCCTAGGACTCGAGCGCAGTCACTTGTACCGGAAAATGAAAGCTCTGGGAATCGCAGTGAAGGAGTAGGAGGATCAGGTTCTCGGGCCCGAGCCAACATTTTAAGCCTTGTCATTCCGAACCGCCGCAGGCGGAGAGGAACCTGCTTTCTGCTTGCGCCATCACCGCCGCCAGAGGAGGGAAAACGCCCCAGCCGCCAAGCGGCGGCAGGTGAAAGCCTGGCACGGGAGTGCCGGGAAAGCTGCAGCCAAATGAGCCGAGTCCCTTCAGGGACGGCAGTGTCCCAAGGCAAGGCTCAAGCTTTCTCTGCCGTCACCAGATGTTCCAACTGCCTGCGCCAATCCATCTCCTCAACAAACGCGCGCGACTCACGCCACTTCGGCTGCACCTTCACGAATAACTCAAGGAACACTTTGGTGCCAACCATGCGTTCGATCTCCAACCGCGCCGCGGTCCCGATTTTTTTCAGCATTTGCCCCTGCCGGCCAATCAGGATCCCTTTCTGACTCTCTCGTTCGCAGAATATCGCTGCCGCAATCCGCGTAAGTTTCGCACCTTCCTCGAATTGCTCGACCACCACCGTCACTGAGTGCGGCACTTCTTCGCTGGTCGCCATCAGCAGTTGCTCGCGAATCAGTTCCGCCGCCATGAACCGAACCGGTTGATCGGTAATTTGATCCTCGGGAAAATAGTGCGGGCCTTCCGGCAGTGCCGCAATCAGCTTATCCAACAGCACATCCAGGCCTTCGCGTTTCCGGGCTGAAATCGGAATGATCTCCCGGAAATCATGCTGTTTCGAATACTGCTCGATAATTGGAAGCAACTTATGTTTCTCCGCGCCCAGCAGATCAATCTTGTTGGGCAGGAGAAAAGCCGGAGTCTTGCTCTGCTTCACCAGACTCACCAACAACTGATCGGCCGGATCGGACTTTCTGGCGGCATCCACGATCATCAATACCAAGTCGCATCCGTTCAGAGCTTCGCGCACGTCGCCCATCATCTTCCGCCCCAAAGAACTGTCGGCACGGTGTACGCCGGGTGTATCTATCAACACCACCTGCGCTCCCGCTCTGCCCTTTTTTTTGGGGACGTGGATCACTCCCAGCACCCGCGTGCGCGTGGTCTGCGGCTTGGGACTCACAATCGCCAGTTTTTCGCCGGCGAGCGCATTCAGCAGCGTGGATTTGCCTGCGTTAGGACGTCCGAGGATGCACACAAAACCAGAGCGGAAGGACATAGGGCTATATCAGTTTCATCTGTTCGGGATGCGCCACTGAAACCCGTACGCGCTCCACCCGCCGGTCACTCGCCTGCAAAACTTCCAGGCGCAGTCCGTCTTCTTCAATAACTTCACCCTTTTTCGGGATGCGTCCGGCCAGTTCACTTACCAGACCAGCCACCGTGGCCGCGCCTTTGCGGTCGGGCCGCACCCCCAGTAATTCCTCCAGGCGGTCCACATCCATGTTGCCGTGCACCACATAAGACGTGTCGCTTTCGCGCACTACCTGCGCCGGTTCATGCTCATCGCTGATCTCGCCGACGATCTCCTCGACCAGGTCTTCGATGGTCACCAGGCCCGCGACTCCTCCGTATTCGTCAATCACAATCGCAATGCGGACTTTGTTCTTCTGCATCTCGCGCAGCAAGTCGCTGCCCAGTTTGGTCTCAGGAACGAAGTAAACATCCTTCCGCATGAGCGAATCAACCGTCCGGCTGTGGGCTTCGGAATCCCGCACTTGCAGCACATCCTGTGCGAAGACGATGCCCACAATGTTGTCAATACTGCCCTCGAAAACCGGCACGCGGGAGAACGGTTTCACTCGCAACAACTCGATGAATCGCTCCACGCTGATGTCCGCGGCCACAGTCACCATCTCCGGACGCGGCTTCATGGCCTCGCGCACCGTCTTCTCGCTGAACTGCACCACCGATTGGATCAGGTCGCGATTGCTCTCATCCAGAATGCCTTCTTCCCGCCCGGCCTCGATCAACGCATCCACCGCCTCGGCCTGGGTTTCCGGCTGCTGGTCAGAGTGTTCCCGCGTCAGCGCCGTCACCGATTGCAGAAAACCCAGAATCAGCGTGACCGGCAGCACCAGATAGATGAGCACCCGCAACAGCAGCACCCATCGCGTCAGCCACTCGCCTTTGGTGCGCGAGAAGAAAACGAAAGGCAGGAAGCGATTAAAAACGATCACGATCAGAATCAGTCCCAGTGCAGCTTCGAGGATCTCCTCCCCTGCCCATGCGCCTTCCCGAAACACGCCGAACCCAACCGTCATCGCAATCGCCGCCATGAGCAGCGGCGTCAGCACCGACATAGAGAGCGACGCCCGCGACCGGCTCACGTTCAGCTGTGGCTCGACCTGCTGCTCAAAAGCGTCAATATTGTCTTGAAATTCGCGCGACAGAAATTTGCCGATCTCGGCATAGACTCGCTCAACGTAAGAAGACAGGGTCAGCAGTGCCAGCAGCCCCAGTAGCGTGACTGTAATCGCATAATTCATGTGCGTGATCGTGCCGGCCGGGCAGGACTGGCGCCTTTGGGTTGCCGTCGGCTGTGGACTCGCTCCGTCAGTCCGGTGGGAAGCCTGAACCGCCGCCGCAGTCGCTGCTCCTTCTCCGCCATTTCGCCCAAGTCGCCTTCATGATCATACCCCGCAAGGTGCAGAATCCCGTGCAGGACGAGAACCTGAACTTCCTGACCAATGGAATGCCCCAGGGAACGCGCGTTACGAGTTGCAATGTCGAGCGAGACGGCGACGTCTCCCGCAAAGCCGACGTCGAGAGCCGGCGGGGGAAATGACAACACATCCGTGGGATAATTTTTGCCGCGGAAACGCGCGTTCAGCGAACGCATCTCTCGGCTGTGAGTCACCATCACGGTCACGCTCCCTTTCAGCCCTGCCGCCCGGCAGGCTTGCACAACGAACTGCGTCAGTGCCCGCTGGCTCAGCCCGCTGACCGGCCGCTTGAAAATGATGGTCGACTCCATTTCGGTGATCTTGTTAATCCCAAAAAGCAAATATCCAAAAAGCAAAAGGGACGGCCACTTCGCCGCCCTCCCAAGCAACGTGCTTTATTTTGCCGCTTCTTCGCTCACCGGCGCATTGCCATGCTGCTCCATCGCGGGAACGCCGTGCCCGTTCGCGGCGCCTTTGGCGTCGAGCAGCAACATCTGCTCCTCGGCGACCCGGGTCTTGTGCTCGTCATAGGCGCGGACGATGCGCTGTACCAGATGATGCCGCACCACATCGGACTCGTCGAAATACACAAAGGACAGTCCCTGCACATTCTTGAGCACGTCCATCGCTTCCAGCAAACCGCTGCGGCGCGCGCTGGGCAGATCAATCTGGGTCACGTCCCCGGTGATGACCGCCTTGGAATTGAATCCCAGGCGGGTCACGAACATCTTCATCTGCTCCGACGTTGTGTTTTGCGCTTCGTCCAGAATGACAAACGAATCATTCAGCGTGCGCCCGCGCATGAACGCAATGGGCGCAATCTCGATGACGTTCTTCTCCAGATAGCGGTCCACTTTCTCCGGCTCGAGCATGTCGTAAAGCGCGTCATAAAGAGGTCGCAGGTAAGGATCAATTTTCTCCTGCAAAGTTCCTGGTAGAAACCCCAGCCGCTCGCCCGCCTCCACCGCCGGACGCGCCAGAATGATACGGTTCACCCGCTTCGAAAGCAGCGCGGAAATCGCCATCGCTACCGCCAAATAAGTCTTGCCGGTACCGGCCGGGCCGATGCCGAAAACCATGTCGTGGGTTTCGATGGTATCCAGATAGCGGCGCTGATTCAGACTCTTGGGCTGCACTGTGCGCCGTCCAAACGAGCGCTGGCGGCCGGCTTCGGCTAGTCCCCGCAGCGTGGTCTTTGGGTCCGCCACCAACACGCGCAACATGCTGTTCAAGTCGCCGTTGTTGAAGGTGTGTCCGGAGCGCTGCAGTTGGTCGTAATCGGAGAAGACTTGCTCGGCGCGGGCCACGTCGCGCGGCGTCCCTTCCAGTTCGACCGCGTTGGAGCGAAGATCAATGTTCAGATTCAGGCCGTCTTCAAGCACATGCAGATTCTCATCCCGCGTGCCGAATAAGGTTTCAATGTTCGGGCTGATTTCAATACTTTTCTTCATTCAGATTCGCAGATACCCCTGAGCGCAAAAGCGCAGCTTTTCTGACCGTCTTTAGATGTCATTAGGAAGTTCGAGGAGTTGCCGTTGTTCAGCATCCCTCTTCGGATTGTACTTCGCCGCATGGAGTGGGCAGATAACAGTTCTGTTAAAAGCGTACCCCTTGGGAAGGTGACCGTCAACCAGAGTAACTGGCTGATTTCAGCGAAACTTGCGTGCTACAAATCCGGCGCGTCCTGGCGCAAACCGTTCCTTGCCGTATCCCCGTAGCCGGGTCACCTGGAAACCAGCGGCCTTGAGCGCCTCCACGATTCGCGCCGCAGAATAGAGCCTTTGCCTATGCACTTCTTCGCTCCTGCGATAGAGGCGACCGACTCTACGGAAGATCGTCATTCTTCGTGTCAATATCTTCCGGCGGGCGTCTTCTTCTTTTTTGTTCACCAGGATGGCCCAATCCTTGCCCTCAAAATGCAGCGAAGACGGCTTGGATGCTCGCCCAGACGCCGCGATATCAAACACAAACACTCCGTCCAGGCTGAGCGTGCCGTGCACACGGCGAAAGAATCCCGCGAGCTGAGTTGTGCCTCTGCGGTGAAACAGGTAATTCACACCCTCTCCAATGGCACAGACCGCAACGCAGTCCGGCAAGTTTGTCTGAAACAAAGATCCTTGCTTGAATCGGGCCAAAGGCGCGCGCTTTCGCGCCAGACTCAACATTGCCTCAGACATATCGATTCCGAGCGCGTCATAGCCTGCTCGCGTGAGTTTCCCGGCAAGAACTCCGCTGCCGCAGCCCAGATCAACCACCAGCCCCTTCTTGATCTTCCGCGCCTTTAGCAACTCCAGCACGGTCCGCGAGGCGTTTCGTGCCACGTCTGTGAATCCCTGATCGTGAATGTATGCAAGATCTTCGTTGTAAAACATGGCCGACAACTCACCACTTCTTAAAGATTACGAAAACCGCTCCCACCATCATCGCGAATCCCACTAGGTAGTTCCACTTGAGCGATTCTTTTAAATACTGCAGAAAACACGGCTAGAGTGATCACTTCCTGGATCGTCTTCAACTGCGCCGTCGTGAACTCGTACGAACCGATGCGGTT